>ERZ791731.6-NODE-6-length-161748-cov-9.74948_pt1 | contig 161748 bp, 131 predicted proteins | sample MGYA00509954_ERZ791731 | MGnify/ENA primary metagenome ERZ791731 (study PRJEB30046, sample SAMN00715134) | human gut metagenome | study: EMG produced TPA metagenomics assembly of the A metagenome-wide association study of gut microbiota in type 2...
ACTATTTCACAACTAACCCTGAAGTGCTTGAAGCAATCGGTGGTAAAGTGCCTGTGACAATTAATGGTAAATTCCCCGAAAAGTATTTCAAGAAGAACGCAACTGTTGAAGTTACCCCCGTTCTGAGATGGAAAGGCGGCGAAGCTAAAGGCCAGCCCGCTGTATTCCAAGGAGAAAAAGTAGAAGGAAACAATCAGACTATCGCTTACAAGGCAGGTGGCAGCTACACGATGAAAGCTTCTTTCGACTATGTTCCCGAAATGGCAAACTCTGAACTTTATCTTGATTTCAAGATTACAAAAGGAAAGAAATCATACACTATTCCTTCTGTGAAAATCGCTGATGGCGTTATCGCGACTTCTGAACTGCCTACTGCTGCCAGCTCTAACGCATCATACGCTAACGATGCTTTCCAACGCATTATTAAAGATGCTCAGACTGCCAACATCATGTTCTTGATCCAGCAAGCCAACTTGCGCAACAGCGAATTGAATTCTGACGATATCAAAGAATTCCATAAGAAAGTGGCTGAAATTAATGCTGACACAAAGAACTACAAACTGAACAACATCGAAATTTCTGCATACGCTTCACCTGATGGTGGTGTGGAACTGAACACCGGTTTGGCTGAAAACCGTGAAGCAAACACAGAAAAATATATGGAACGCCAGTTGAAGAAGGGCAAGATTGATACTAACCTGGATGCAAAATACACTGCACAAGACTGGGAAGGCTTCCAAGAACTGGTATCTAAATCAAACTTGCAGGATAAAGATTTGATCTTACGTGTTCTTTCTATGTACAATGATCCTGAACAAAGAGAAGCTGAAATCAAGAATATCTCTTCTGTATACAAAACTTTGGCTGACGAAATCCTGCCTCAGTTGCGTCGTGCCCGTTTAACTGCCAACTATGACATCATCGGTCGTAGCGATGACGAAATCAACGAAGCATTCAACTCTGATCCTAAAGTATTGAGTGTAGAAGAATTATTGTACGCTGCTACCCTGACTAACGACAACGCTCGCAAAGAAGCTATCTTCACCAAGACAACTCAACTTTATCCGAACGATTTCCGTGCTTATAATAACTTGGGTGAATTGGCATTCGCTGCCGGTGATGCTGCTAAAGCAGAAAGCTACTTCAAACAAGCTGCTTCTAAGAACGCTAACGCTCCTGAAGTAAACGCTAACCTTGGTCTTTGCGAATTGGTTAAGGGCAATGTTGCAGCTGCCGAAACTTACTTAGGCAAAGCTACAGGTGCTAACGCTGCCGGCGAAGCTTTGGGTAACTTATATATCAAACAAGGCCAGTATGACAGAGCTGTCAACTCATTCGGTGACGCTAAGACTAACAGTGCCGCTCAAGCTCAGATTTTGGCTAAAGACTATAACAAAGCAAAAGCTACTTTGTCTGCAATCAAGAATCCGGATGCAATGACTGACTACTTGATGGCTATCGTTGGTGCTCGCACAAACAATGCTTCATTGGTAAGCAGCAGCATCAAGAGCGCAATCGCAAAAGATCCTTCAATGGCTGAAAAAGCTGCTAACGATCGCGAGTTCGCTAAATACGCTGATGCTATCAAATAATATAACTAGATATCATCTTGTCTAGTTTTTTAGATGATTATGACTGAAACCGGAGGCTTCGTGATGAAGCTTCCGGTCTTTTTATGTAAAATAACCTTCATTTATACCTGCCTTTAGCCACAAAATGCGTATTTTCGCAAAAAATATCTTGAAATGAAAAAATTACTATTCTTTCTTTTCACTCTTGTTGTGCTGGCAAGCGGCTGCGGCAAGAAAAATACATTCACCTTGGAAGGAAGCATTAAAGGACTTCCTTCAGACACTATATTAGTATTTTATCAAGAACCCGATTACAAGCTGGATACCATACTCCTCTCAAAAGGTAAGTTCACTTACACCATTACCCCTGACACATTTACTATCTTCTCATTACTATTGGGAGAAAAACAAATCTTACCGATATATGCTGATAAAGGAGAAAGTGTTACCCTAAACGGAATGGCCGGAAAGATAGAGGTTAAAGGAAAGGGAGAAAACGCACAACTGGCAAAACATATCCAGTACCTTAGCACCTTAGAAAATAACAAGGCAGCTGTTATGACTGCTGTGGATTCGTTGATTAAAACCAACCCAAGCTCGTACTGCAATATCTATCTGATAGACAAATATTACGTACAGGACTCGCTTCCTGATTACAACCACATAGATCAGCTGATAAAAGGACTAAGCGGTATTATAAAAGACACACCTTATATTATAGAACTCCAGAATAAATTAAGTGAGAAAAAAGAACTGACAGAACATCGCTACGTTTCCAACATTTCGTGCACGGATAAAAAAGGAAAGACCGTCAACTGGAACAGTGTAAAAGGGAAATATGTCCTTTTGGATTTTTGGGCAAGCTGGAACAAAGAAAGCATTGCCACACAAGATTCTTTAGTATCCGTACAAAAGGCATTGAAAAAAGACAAGTTTGTTATTATCAGCCTCTCCCTTGATCTGGATAAAAAGGAATGGATGGAGAAAATCATTCAAAGAGATACCACGCAATGGAAACAAGTTTGCGATTTCAAAGGCTGGAACAATTCCATTGTCAAGCAACAAGGCATAACCCGGATTCCTGCCAATATACTGATAGGTCCTGACAAGCGGGTCATCACACAAGATATACGGGGCAAAGAACTGATAGACAAAGTGAGACAGCTGACAGAACAAGATAAAGAGAAAGAAAAAGCCGCCAAAGAGGCAGAACGTGCTCGAAAGAGACAAAATAAAAAATAAAAGAATGCTGGTAAAAGTCTATGGAGCAGCCGTTCAAGGTATCGACGCTACCATTGTAACTATTGAAGTAAATAGTTCACGAGGTATAAAATTCTTCCTTGTCGGTCTGCCGGACTCGGCCGTGAAAGAAAGTCATGAACGTATTATTTCCGCCTTACAGGTAAACGGATATAAATTCCCCACTTGTCAAATTGTAGTGAATATGGCCCCTGCCGACATACGCAAGGAGGGGTCTGCATACGACCTTCCGCTAGCAATCGGAATATTGGCCGCTACCCAAATCGTATCGGAAGAAAAACTTTCACGTTATCTTATTATCGGAGAACTTAGCCTGGATGGAAGCCTTCAACCAGTCAAAGGAGCCCTCTCCATAGCTATCAGTGCCCGCGAGCAAGGTTTTGAAGGCTTCATACTTCCCAAACAAAATGCGCGGGAAGCTGCTGTAGTAAACAACCTGAAAGTATATGGCGTAGAAAATATCAAAGAGGTCATCGAATTTTTCAATAATGAACGCAATCTGGAGCCTAGCATCGTCAATACACGGGAGGAATTCTATGAACACCAAAGTAGCTTTCCATACGATTTTGCTGATGTGAAAGGACAAGAAAGTGTAAAACGCGCATTGGAAGTAGCCGCGTCCGGAGGACACAACCTGATTATGATCGGTTCACCCGGAAGTGGGAAGTCCATGATGGCAAAGTGTATGCCAAGCATTCTCCCTCCCCTTTCATTGGGTGAAAGTCTGGAAACGACTAAAATACATTCAGTAGCAGGAAAATTAGGAAAAGACAGTTCACTGATTGCCATCCGGCCTTTCCGTAGTCCCCATCATACAATTTCGCAAGTAGCAATGGTAGGTGGCGGCACCAATCCCCAACCGGGAGAAATCAGTCTGGCTCACAACGGTTTGCTCTTTCTAGACGAACAACAGAATAAACACTTTAACCATTCGTATAAACTGATTATCAATCATTTATGAAAAATGTTAAATAATGCAACCTTTTGCATATTTGGAAACTTACAGCCGTGAAAAGTAGGGTAGGCTGGGGTTTAACCGACTGTCAGCTTAAAATATTACCCCATTCCCCTTATCTGAAACTACTTGAATACCTATCTTATCAAATACTTCATCTATGTTATTCATTAGTTGTTCACCAGTAGTAACAGCACTAGCTTCTTCTCTCTGTAGCCTTATCTGTTCATTTACCAACTCTAGCAGTATATCCATAGCATAGTACATATCATTACATATATCTTCTAGTAATGTATCTGCCATTAACCCATTAACTATACTATATTCCTTATCCTTATAACCTACAATACTAGTAGGCTCTCCATTAGTCAAAGGTGTAATATAATAGAAGTTCAATCGTTTGCTAGTAGGATGAATCCACTTACAGCCTTCCCTGTATATATCCCTAATACCTAAATACTTCTCATCTAATAATTCCAATAGATAGTTAGTAGTTAGTGCATTGCCTTTTACTTTCAACTGGTTTAAAGCTCCCCCCTTATCAAAGTGGTTATAGAAAGAAGTCTGGTTCTTTACTAACTGGCTAGCAAAGACTGTCATACAATTATCTATCTGCATCCTTATTTGCTGAATAGCACATAGATAATTCTTAGACTGGCATAGTGTTATAAATCCATCATAGATAGTATTAGCTATAACTAAAGTGCCTAATGTAAAATGGCTTCTTCTAATACAATCTAATGATACCTTATAGGCTGGATTATCTATACCTTCGATAGCATCCACTATCTTTCTTCCATACTTCTTATACTCCATACATCTTAAAATAAAAAAGGCTAGCCGAAGCTAGCCCCATTGTTTGAAGTCCTTCCAGTTACTGACCTATCAACTCCTTCAAGGCTTCTTTATCATCCTCTGTAAGAGATTGAATGTAGCGATAAGCCTTAGCCTTTCGCATTTCAGACTTTAGATTAGCATCTGGAATTTCCAGTATAGCATTAAGGTTAGCTATGTATTCCTTATATCTTGCGATATAACGACCACATTTAGCCTTAACCTGTTCTACTGTGTCACTGTCTGTAATATACAAACCAACACCAAAAGCCTTACTTAAATCCTTGCGGTCTGCTGAAACCAATACTGAAAGAACATTCACCTGTGATTCTTGATTCTGTGTCATAATATAAAAAGTTTAAATTATGCCAATACACTATTATACTGGCTATTCAGACAAATAGTGCTATCAGAATCACGATGCAAATGTACTACAAAGTAACCACATAAACAAATAGCCTGCAATCTACCACCAGACTACAGGCTAAATTTATTTACTTTCTAAATATCATCCGATAATGATAATCTACCCCAAACAAGGCACCAGCAAAGGTACAAGTTTCACCAAAGGCAATAAGTACGCTGCTGTCTATTATTCCTAATGGTGCTACACAGAACCCTCCAATTAATAAACCACAGCCTACTATTACTAATACTGCTGCCGATATTAATTGTAAGTTTAGCTTATCTTCTTTTGTCATTCTGCTGATTGTTTAACTTTAATTTCTTGAATGGATGTATCTACTAATGCTATTATATCAGCCTTATTAGCTGCTGGAAGGTTATAGTTATAATTAACTAATCCCCCATCCAGTTCACAGTAGTTAGCATCACCGATATAGTTCATATCTTCAATAAGGTAGATACTAACATTATAGTTCATCTTTCCATTCATATCAATATTGAATGTACCTTCTAACTTCATTGTTCCATTATCTGTTACTACATTGTAATTTGTGTGCTGCATTTCGATAGTTGTAGCCATAGTTTTAAAATTTAAATATGCTATTGGTTATATCTGATTATTAAGGTATAGGCATTGGCATAAGTGCCTGTATAGACTTCTGTAACTGGTTATCAAACCATAAACATAGCCAGCAAATAGAAGATGTGCTATTATTATAAAGTGAACCAGTATATTTCTGTGAAGTTGTTTCATCATTAACTGTAAGTGATTTAGGTAGACCAGTAGCAGTAGCAATCTGATTGATACCTTTGTTATCCTTACATAGCTTAACTGCAATATTATTAATTGTACCACCTCTATAAGTAGAACCTACTGCACTAAATTGTAGTTCCCAATCATAGTACTTAGTATTACTTTCTCTTTGCTGTGCCTTAAAGATAATTTGCACCTTCTGACTTCCTGCTACTACATCTGCCTTAACTTGTATAGATGCCACTGGCATAGGTAAGGCTAAGAATCTATCATTAGCATTACCTGTATATGGTGAAGTAGGTGTATTAACGGCATTAGTTAAAAACTCATATACTTGTACTGTCTTACCTGCAAACTGTTGCATCTGTGTAGTCCACCAGTACAACTTCTCACTATACCAATAAGATTTAGAACCATCTGTTACTAAAGCACCTCTATGAAGGTTCAACTTACTTCCATCAGTACCATATACTGTATATATATCGTCTTTAGTAAGATAAGTTAAACTAGAAGTATCACCCCCTGGTGTACTGGATTCTATACCTGCTAGTGGTTTTTCATAAGAAGCGTGATTACTAGAAGTTACACCGCCTATATTTTGTACAGCACCATCTTTATAAGTAGCATACAAAGGCATAGCTGCACTATGTTCATAATTTCTAAAGTCACCCAATCTATAAGGGCTATTAGAACCGCCAGTAGGGTTATTGTATGTGTAGCCTTTATTTCCATTAGCCTTAATAGCACTTACTAATGAAGTAGGGTTATTTGCTTGCACTATCTCAATCCCATAGTTTCTATTCTTTAATTCTCCTAAAGTCATTGTAGATACAGTACTATGTATAGGCTTCCATTTACTCCACGGATTCACATTACTACTAGTACATAATCCACCTACATTTCTATTTGATATGCCTAATGTGTTTCCGACTAAACTTGTTGTTATACCCGAACTTGCTAAAGCCATATTATTTAGTTTTTATATTCTTTAATTCGTCTATCTCTTTTTTAAGGTCTATAATCTGTGCTTGTAATACTGCTACATATTGTGCATAGTTGACAGATAGATACTTATCTTCTGTATTATCTTCTATAACTAGTTCTGGATATAGTTCCCTTACTTCTTGTGCTATGAATCCTATACTATCCTTACCATCCTTCTTATATGTAACAGGTTTAATGTAACCCCTATTCTCTAATGGCTGAATGTCTGTTTTAAGCCTAATATCAGAATAAGCAGTCACTTCACCTGTAGCTGTAAGTGTACCGACTTTAATGTTAGTTGGTAATTTCAAATAAGCATTACTACCACCGTTTACACTAACCGCCGAACTGGTATTAGTAGCTGTAGCATCTTGGATATAAATACTTCTAGTAGTACCCCAATTTGCCGTAGTAATGTTAGCAGTACCATTAAATGAAGTACCATTAATAGTTCTGGCTGTTTGTAGCTTTGTAGCACTACCAGCATTACCACTGATACTAGCACTACTTGTAATAAATCCACTATTATTAGTCAAATGGCTGGTATGTGTTGGTACATTTACTGTTACTGCTGCACTACCATTATAGGACTTAGTACCAAATGAACCTGCTGCAAATGATAATGTACTATTAACTTTATCAGCACTACTGGCACGACTTGAAATAGGTCTACTAACATTAGTATTATAATTATTAGCTACGGTGCTTGAATAAGAAGTATTAGTAAACTGACCTGCTGATACACTACCACCACTATTAGTTACTGTGTATTCAAGACTTATATTAGTCCAATCGCTAGGTTGCCTTACTTGTACCTCCCAACTGTTGTTATTATATCGTACTATCCTAATCATATCCCAAGTACAATAACTGGGAAGATATAAAGTACTTTGATTTAGTATTGAATTTGCAGTACCACCATAAGCATACATTATTGCTTCAAATGGTATATCTACTACTTGTGCTTGATTATGATTACCTGTCATATAGTAAATTGTACCCTTGACTTTGCAGGCTTGATATTGTCCTCCACCTGTATTAACATAGGTTACTATCTTCTTCCAGTTCTTGTCTGTATTACCTCCCCATCTGTCAACTCTATATTTAGTTGAAGCAGTCCAGCCCATACTAAATGCTGCTTGGTGGTAACCATCCACTGTATCGGCATTTGAGGCATAAGGAACAGTAATATTATTAGTAGTACCGTTTTTAGTCCAAGTAAGGTAATTGCCATTAGTTCCCAATGAAGATACATAACTGCTATTATGATTATGGCTACTAGCTGCTTTACCATTTAAGGCATCTTGTAAACCACTAACATTACTAATTGAATGACTATGCGAACTGGCTGCTGCACCTACACTAGCTGCTGTTATATTGAAACTCTTTGCAGCACTACCATCATAAGCACCCTGTGAAGTACCATTCAAGCTAATAGTAAGTGCATTAGGATTTTTTAAAGCAGAAGGTACTGTAGGATATGCTGGTAAGCTGATAGTATTTCCACTAACATTATAACTTGTTGAACCAACCTTAACAGTACTAGCATAATTATGTGTATGCGTACTGGGTGTAAATGTTGAAGGTTTACTACCAATTTCAGACCAATTATAACTAGGTTTACTAGCACCTATCCAGCTTGGCTTTCCTTCCAAGTCTGCCCAATTAGTAACGCCACCTTCACCCTTAGAATCAATCAATTCCCTTAGAATCCTACCTTGATTGGCTGAAAGTGCTGCATCTGTAGCCGTACTGGTTAAAGCATCTACTATAGTAATACTACCACTTCCACCAGAAGCACCTGCACCATAGGCTGAAACTTCCTTCTCACCGATAACATTTACTTTAACCTTCAAATCTCCATTGGAATCAAAGTAAAAAGCCTTATTCCAGTTAGTTACTACACCATCCCAATTAGTAACCTTAGCAGATGTTATTCCATCCAATACAGACTCATTAGAATGTGTATGCTTCTTACTATTAGCATCATTCCAGTTGGTTCTTTCAGTGCTAGTAATATGTAATGTAGTGTTTCCTGTATGTGCGTTAAAGTCTGTAGAACTAACTGCACCCAAACTAAATAAAGTAGGATAAGCAGGTAAACTAATAACATTGCTAGCAACATTATAAGCAGTATTACCTACCTTAACCGAACTGGCATAATTATGTGTATGTTCAGAAGGTGTAAAGGTGCTAGGTTTACTAGTAATCTCATTCCAACTATAGGAAGGTTTTGTAGATGTTATCCAACTAGGTTTATCGGTTATATCTTCCCAGCTAGAAACAGCACCTTTAGAATCTATCATATCTTTAAGGATTCTACCCATATTAGCACTTAAAGCACAGTCAGTAGCTGTACTGGTAAGTGCATCCACTATAGTTACAGTTCCAGCACCCGAAGTAGTTCCAGCACCATAAGCACTAATTTCTTTCTCGCCTATTACATTAACTTTTGCTCTTAAATCACCTGCACTATCAAAGTAAAACGCTTTATCCCATATTGCTTTATCCAGTTTGTTATTCCAACTAGTAAGATTGGCTTCTGTTATCTTATCTAATGTAGTCTTATTAGTATGTGTATGGCTGTTCTCATTCCACTTAACTATATTGGCATCTGTAAGTGCTGCTGGCTTCCCTTCTATATTAGTCCAAGTAACCTTAGTACCATCACCATTAACCCACTTCTTAGAAGCTGCATCATACTTTAATATCTGTCCGTCTGCCAGATTGGTTAGTGTTACATCTTCCAATTTAGATAATAGTGTACTACCACCAGTTCCAGCTTCTAATATCATCTCTCTTAATATCCTACCTTGATTGGCTGATAAAGCAGCATCTACAGCTACAGAATCCAAACCATCATAAATAGTAACTGAACCTGTAGAAGTGCTTCCACCACCTGTAGAACCTTGACCATAAGCAGTAATTTCACCTTCACCAATTAAGTTTCCAGTAAACACTACCTTTGATAAATCTACAGTATAAGAACCATCACCATTATTAACAGCAGGTAGAAAGTTCCCACTTAAAGAAGAACTTCCCCCACCACCGCCAACATTAGTAACAGCTACATTACTTACATTAAGTTCACCATTACGATAGGTCTTATTTATGTTTGTCCTTATAAATTGCATATTACTTCTTCTCTATTAACCGTATTTCCTGCTTACATAATCTATAATCTGTAGTAATGCTATCCACTATAAAGGTTTTATTTGGAAGATGGTTATCAGTCATAGTAGCATATACTTTAAACTTGTTCTGTAGGTTCAGATTCAGAATAGCAGAAGGTGTACTATATTGTGTTACTAGCCTATATATAAGATGTTCTTCCAGTCTATACATCTGCTTAGTAGCCTTATTATATACGTTATCCAGATAAGTAAAGCTAGTACTATCAGCACTATAGCAAACTGCACTGTAGTTACATTCCTTATTATCCCAAGTACATATAGCAAAATCTTCTGAATCCATCTCATTTACAAAGTCCTCGTTTATGATGTTACTGTATTCAGTATCAGAATCCTTTTCTTCTTCCTTCTGGAAGTTCTGAACTTTAGCCTGTATATCGAAGTCAGATAACCAAACAGCATCACATCTATAGCTATTATCTACTTTGTGTGGATGGTATAAAGTAAATGTAGGTTTGCCAGTAATTACTTCATTAGTATTAGGCATCGGAATAGCATAACCTTCACCATCTATCCCCATATTCCAAGTAATGTTATTTTTAACTGGGAATATCCTGTTAATACAATGGTCTGACTGTCCTTGATTATCAAAGTATAGTTTGAATGTACTATCTGTAGTAGTCCACCTAGAACCATTCCAGTACATACTACCATACTTTAACTTACAGTCTATGTAAAGATTATCTGGGTTGAAGTCATCATTCTTGTTACTATACCCCTGCATTATATACATCTCACCTTCCCTATCCATAAATAGGAAATTACCCTTAATAATCAGATAGGTAGAACCACCAATGAAGCTAACATTATTATCATTTACTTCCAGTTCAAACAATGGTCTTAGTTTACCATCATAAGTATTATGAACGTGTAACAGTACATAGTCTGTAAAATTAATATTATTGTACTTCTTATTAAAATCAGTAACCTTATCAAAGAAGGCTTTACAGATAGTAGCACCTACATAGTTCTGTGTAGTAGCATAGTTAATAGTAGAAGGTGCTGATACTTGTGCTAATGTAGCCTTATTGTAATAGTAGCATTTATAGTTGCTGTTCTTTAGATACTTAAAGAAACATTTGTGCATACCACCTTTACCATCTTCATTTACCTCCTGCACATAAGACCAGCTACCACCATAGTTAGTTAAATAGTTCTCATCCCAGATACTAGGTATAATGCTATCAAAGCTGTATAGACTGTCTTTAACAGTAACCTTATTATATACATTATCTAAGGATAACTGACCACCATTTTCAACATAATCACTGGCTTCTATCTCCTTAGACTGCTGTAATGTTACCTTAGTAGATGCTGTACTACCAATGGTAAACTTATAGTAAGTATTGATTCCATTCTTAATAGCATCATAATCCAAGAAGTAAACCTTATCACCATCAGCTACAGCAGTTACATTAAGGTACTTACAGACTTCTTCCAGTACTTCCTGCATAGTCATAGGTTCATCATCTTCATCAAAGAAGTTCTGCTCACTGATATACATCTTACTAGGTAAACAAAAGTCAGATGTAGCATTTAATTGTGTATTATCTGAAATATAGAAAGAACTATAAGCATTACATTTACTAAGCAGATGGTTTATAATCTGGGTAAAAGAAACTATATCCTTCTTACCGCCTATAGTGGTGTACTTATAATACTGTAATGTGCTAAGTGCATCTATGGCTTCTACCTCTATTTCTTCTAATTCATTCTCATAGCCTTGACTGTATAGATTGGGTGTTACATACCCAACCCATACAATACCACTAGCACTACTAAGAACTACCTTATTCTGTTGTGCTGTACTACTATACAAATCAAACTTATAATCGTCTGTAATCATTCCTATAGTAGCACTGCTATACTTACAAGGTTTATATAAATGTGAATCAGAAGTTTCTAACTCAGTTATGAATGGTGTAGCAGATAAAGTAATGTTCTGCACTTCTCCAGAACCTATTTCCAATGTGTATAGCTTCTCATTTATATCATAGAATTGTGCTGTATATTTCATCTTACTTTAGCTGTTTTATTATTGTAATTGGCTAGAACTCCTACAAGTTCCTTACCTCTAATCTTAAACTCTACCTGACCACCGCCAGCAGAACCCATAACCCCATTACCATTAAGCAGGTTAAACAGATTCCTTTGCTGTCTGTTATTAAGAATCATTTCACCAGCATTTACCCTAGCTAGGTTCATATCTCCAATAGTACTATTGCCAGCGAATATACCACCAGTACTAAAGGAAGGAATACTAGCCAAAGCTGCTACTACAGCCGCTGCTGCTGCACCTGCCAACAACCATCCTACAAACGGGGTTTGGGCTGCACTGGCTACACCACTGGCAATAGCTTCACCTTTCTTGGCTGTAGTTAATGCTACAATTTGTGGGATAGCTGCTGCTACAGCACTAATCAAATTAGCACCCCAACTTAACCAAGCTGCCGCACCTTCATTGGTCATATTGGTTACAGAACCCATAATAGAAGCTATAGCACCTAAACTTTGTGCATACTCATTATTCAGTTTGATATTCTTATTAGTAATAGGGCTACTAAACTTAGGAAGTGAAGTAGGTATTTCTGGCTTCACCATACCAGCCAAACCAGCAGGTTTGCCATCTAACTTACCAATAGGTGCATTAGGATATTTGTACTGGAACTCTATTACCCTCTTCTGTTCAGTAAGTGCATTTAGTTCAGCATTGATTCTTATCCTATCTTCATTACTAATAGCTAGGTTTAATTCCTTTCTTAAAGATGCTATCTGTGCATCCAGTTCTGCTAAAGAACCAACAGGAATAACAGGTTTTACAGGTAACTTCACTTCTACATTATTGGTAGTTCCTGTGAATACTTTAAATCCTTCCAAAGAATCGACTGGCTTAAATCCTTCCATCTTAGCCATACTGCTATTATATTCATTGGCTGTTTCATTATACTCTCTGGCTGTACTCTTTAATGCTGAATTTAACTGGTAATACTGCTGAATCTTTGCAGCTATATCTTTTAATTCATCATCATTATACTTCTCCAGCATAGTATGAATAATAAGATTCTGCTTCTGGGATTCAGCTAAAGCATCCTTCTGTTCTTGTGACCAGTCCTTTCTTTTAGCATTAGATTGATAGTTAGCTGTACCATTTTTAGCCCTAGATTTAACCTCATCCCTCTTAGCAGGGTCTAACAAATCCGCTTCAAATGCTTTAAGCATATCTTCCATAGTTACAGTAATATTAGCATTCGTTCTAGCTTCAACAGCTTTAGATGCTGAATTAATAAGTTCTTCCTGTAACCTAATGTTAGCTGCTTGTTGTTCCTGTAGTGTTATTCTCCATTTATCAAAGGCAGCATTCCTTTGGTCAGCAGGTGCAAACTTATTCTTAGCTATATATTGTGCATCCGCTATTTCCGACTGGCTCTTAGCACTGAATACACCATAACTAATTTGTGTGTTTCCTAACTGGTCTAATGCAGCATAAGCTTCCTTAGCCTTATCTATCATATCTCCCAGACCAGTAAGAAAGTTGGATAGATTTCCACTACCCAAGCTATAAAAGAACTCATCCACAGAAGTTTTTAAAGCAGCCATATTACTGGCTGTCATATCGCCTAAAGTCTGACTGGAATTAAGAACCTTATTAAATGCTTCTCCAGCAGTCATAGCTATACCTAGCACACCAGCAAATCTTCCTATAGTGGCTGTGATATTCCTGCCTACCTGCTGAAACTGTTGTACTTGTTGTGTGGAACGTCTTATATTATTATCGAATTGACTACTATTAAGAAGTAGTCTGGTTACTAAATCAGCCATATTTAATTGTGTATTGTATATTGTTTAGCTTTCTCTTTCAATCTCTTAATATCTTCATTACTAATAGATGTTTCTTCTGTAGTATCATTATCCCAAGTAAACTGCATTATATCAGTAGGCTTTAACTTCTTAGTGCTGTTACATTGTGCAATTACATAAGCTATCATTCTAGCCTGTTCCCAGCTATTCCTGTCCTTCTTATGTAAATTGTTTATCAATGGTTCTAACTCATACATCTGCATCTTGTCTAGTACATATTCTGGGTCTAGTCCACCTTCTATTACTAAAGTTGAATATATCTCCTTAGTGGTTAGGACTTTTTTTTAGCATCTGCATTATTAGTAATAAATAGCTGTTGTTTCTCCAGTTCCTTCTTTAAGAAGTTCTGGAACTCCAGCATAATACTCATATCTTCATCTATGGATTCTATCAGTTCTTCAAAGGTTAGTGAACTGTCTGGATTATTAGCCAGTAAGACACAGTAGAAGAATAGATATTCATCTGTGATAGTCTTTAACTCAAATGCCTTACCTGTAATCTGTTCATAGATAAATAAGGCTCTAAGAGTATATTTCAGTTTGTAGTTTTGTCCTTTAATAGTCATATTAATAAGTATTAAAAAAAGAAGCCTTTACACCTCCATAACCTAGAGATATAAAGGCTCTATATTAAGCAGTAGCAGCCTTTGTAAGTGCTCCCACGCCTTCAAATGAAGCTGTAAAGGTTGCATTATCACCATTAGGTGCATTGGCTTCAAGTGCTGTAATAATAACATTACCCGAATATGTTCCAGTAGTGGCTGGCAACCATCCCCCTTCTGGCACTTCGTCCTTCTTTGTTGAATAATCTTTCTCCAAGCAGAATACAGCCTTAATAGGTGTTCTGGCTGTCAGCTTATCAAATAACTGGTCAAAAGTCATACCTTCACCATCATTAGAATAAAGGTTCTCGGTACTACAGTTCCAGCTAATCTTTCTGGCTGCTTTAGCTACCCATTTACCACCGCTATCCTTAGAAGTGGTTTCTACTGTTTCTACATTTATACTTAGTTTGTGGCTAGTGGCAAATGCTATAGACTTATCGTCAATAAATAGCATTAAGTCACCACCGTTAATTACTTGTCCTGCCATTTGTCTTTATGTTGAATGTAAGGTTTTGAATGAACGTATCTTCTATGTAATCTTCATCTGCATTTGTCATTCTAATATCGTGTATGTTAATACCAGAATAGTTACCCTTCTTACCTTGTAAGGCATCTTTAACCAAGTCAGCAATTTCTATAGATTCATTGTACTTATCAGAAGCTATAACCACTTCCACATAAGTATTTTCACTATATATAAACCTATCCTTACTATCAGATGGTTCTATACCTGTTCTTCTATAAACAATGAATGGAAATGTAGTACCTGTATCAGCTATTAAAGGGTAAATTTTATGTTCTACACTATCTATAATCTTTGCATCATTACTAAGGATATTATAGATAGCTTTACCTACTTGTAAACTCATCGTCTGTTCCTATTAGCTATTCTCTGAATTGACTGGCTTATAAGGTTATCCATATTATCAAAGATTTCCCTTTCCTTATTGGCTTTAGCTGTTCTAAAGAAATGTGCTGCATTAATACTACCTCTATTGGCTGCTGCTCTCTGCCTTCTAATAGGATTCCGACCTCTAACAGATGCAGTATTACTACCAGTGGTTCTTCTAACTCTAGTACCCATTTCAAAGAACTTTAATCTAAAGTCACCCATAATATGTACCTTAGCTTTTTCTCCGTTTCTATCAGCATTAGCTTTGATTCCACTTATTAAGGTCTTACCATTCCACCAGTTTCTACTAGAAGCTGCCCTGCCTAAAGTCTGCCTTAGCTGTCTTTTAGTTTCACCGACTAAGATACCAGCACCCTTTCTTAAAGCACTTCTATAGACCTGCCTTTGCTGCCTACTAGTCAAATCCGCAAACATAGAAACTACCTGTCTGGCATCTACTTCTATGTTATTCATTTATCAATTCAGTTACTATAGTGGTTGATTGCTTATATAATTCTGGATTTATGCTAAGAATCCTGTACTTCTTTCCATTCCAAAGGATTCTCATATTCTCATTTACCTTATGATAATATCTAACAGTAAAGGTTACAGTATAAGAATGAACTATTTCATTATTCTGATTCTGTCTATTACCACTGTTATAAGTAACATTAGACCTAGTGCTAATAACATCTCTCCAATCAATAGAGTTAGCACCATAGCCATCTTTAATAACTACAGGTTCTTGTATGGTAATAGGATAATGTAATGTTCCTGCTCTCATTTAATTGTGTATTTACGGTAAAGTCCTATCAGATATTCATAACTATAGGGAATCTTAACTACTGTACCATAACTAACAGGTTCTCTATTTGCATAAAGATTACCTATCATTAGTAACATAGCGTGAATTATAGCAGGTGGTAAAGTACCACCTACTTCTAATTCATCTAAAGCTATGTCTAAATGTTTAGATACCGAATCCTCTGCTACAGCTATTAAGTCCAGAATGTACATATCATCTGCCCTAAAATCCTCATCTACTAGCAGGTGTTTCTTTGCTTGTTCTAAAGTTATATACATAGCTTACTACTTATTAAACAGACTATAATTAGGCTTTAAGAACCTTCTTAACAAATGCTTCTGCTCTTCTAGGCTTGGCATCAAAGTAAGCATTGATAACAAGTCTTACTTTACCGTTAGCAGCTTGTGTATATGGGTCTACTGTTAAATCAATTCCACCCCATTGACCAATAACCAAATCAGTAAAATTACCGAAGATTACGCCCTTACCAGCTACAGCAGAAGTAGAAAGAACTGGATAACCGTTTACCTCATTACCTTCCATCAGATACTTACCAGTATCAGTACCCTTGTCAGTAGTCTTTAAATCAGCCTTAGCAGAAGGTGAAACAATAAACTTAATATCACCTCTCACATTCTTAGCTTCCAAATCAGCTTCCATCTTAACAATATCCTTGTAAGTGATAGCATTGCTATCTGCTACTACAGCATTAAGCATACCAGCAGGTTTCTTTGCATCACCAGCTTCACTACCCAAAATAGTAGCTTCAAGTTTGTTGGCAATAGCTGAAACAATATCTCTCTTTAGCATTTCCTCAGCAGAATTAGAATCTTGAATTAAGAATTGCTTAGATACGTCGATATATGCAGTAAGTCTTTTAGGCTCTAGGTTTACTTCTGAGAATGTACCACCGCCATTAGAAGCAGCATCAACTTCACCAGCCCAGCCTACATTTGAACCAGAATAAACAGGAATAGAAACATTACCTACAAGTCCAGTCATATAAGAAGCACCTGCTTGTGCCAATACTAAACTTGCTCTCAATGGTTCAAGAATACCCAACTTATCTTCTGCTACATTCTCCTGTCCTGCTGTAGCTACAGTAGCTTTAATATCACCTCTTTCCTCGATAGGAAGTACAATCTGTCCGCTATAAGACTGACCAGCCTTGCGCATTTCTGCGATACCAGCAGTTACTACTTCCTGTGCTCTCTCGTCTAATTGTCTGTTATTGGCTACATCATTGATAGCCTTTAAAAGTGAAAACTTTTCCTTCATAGTATTAGTTGTATGTGTTGTTTGTTTAAGGTTATCTTCTTCAATCTTCCTAATCTGAATATCTATATCTGCCACTTCTTTAGTAAGTGCATCAAATTCCACCTGCTCGCCAGCATTTAGCTTTCTTACTTCCTTCTCAGCACCAGATATAATTTCCTCTGCTCTCTTTTTAAGCAGTTCCTTTTTGTCCAGTAGTTCTAAGGTGTTCATTAGTTTAACTTACTCCTAAGTCCAGCGAAGTAATCTTTTAAATCCTCGCTCTCTAAATCCTGCATCTTTCTTAATGCTACAGACGTATCTGGATATGCTTCCTTATATACTGGTGATACATCGAATAATTCTTTGAAGCTATTGATAGTTCTTAAATAACTACCATCTTCCTTCTTAGTCCAAGTATCTTTACCGATAGTAAAGGCAAATGAAGAAGTACTAATATCACCCCTTCTAAGACCTTCTAACAGTTCATCACCTAAAGCAGTGTTAGGTGCTTCAAACCTGTATTTAAGTCCAGTATCATCTATAGTTAATTCTAGGCTTCCAGTACCATATTTAGACCTGGCTAATATACCTCTATCCTCATTGTGATTCAGTAAGCATAGTATATCAGACTTCTCTAAAATACCTTCTAAGGCTGTAGGTTCTATTACTTCAGTAAAGCCACCTAAATCCCTAGACTGCTTACCGAATACTAAAGCATACCCTTCTACAGTCCTAGAATCCATCTTTACAATTTCATTACAGTTTCTTAGTTCTCTCATAGTATTGTTATTATTCCAATAGAATCCAACCAGTATTATCTATCTGATTCTGTAATGCTGCTACCTGTTCCTTTAATAGCTTGTTCTGTTCCTCTAAGGATTCAATATACTTTCTTAATGCAGAATCGTCATAGTTACTAAGTCCAGCCAGTTTCTGTTTCTCTGGTGTTGTGTAGTCATTAGTAGATAAACCTTTGCCAGATACCTTGTCCACCTTATTAGCTATGCCAGCCTTAATAATAGAATCATCATAAACAGTATCAGTAAACTTAGCATTAGCAGGTACATCACATTCTACTGTATGTCCGTTTACAGTATCAGCATTACCACCATCAGCAGGAACTTTAGTAGGAATACTATCCTTTACCTTCTTTAGTTCATCCTGTAAATCGGTCTGCTTAGTAATATCACCTTCTATAGTACCCCATACAGCCTTAACTGTACTACCAATCTTGGCACTGATTCTATCCAGTTCTAATACTCCTTCTTTAGTTGCTCTCTGTAGTTCCATTACTTCAAATAATAATTAGTCTGCCCTTTAACTACCTCATCATAATAAGCATCATTAAACATAGCATTAGGACTTTTAAAGCTGTAGCTGTAATAGATTAGTCCAGATTGTAGCTTATCTAGGTCAGATGAATTTATAACCGCCTTATCTATTCTATCTTCTTCTACTATACCAGTCAAATCACCACTCTTAAAACTACATTCTATAAACTCTGCTGGGTTTGTGGTGTAAAGTCTAAGTATAAATTCAGAAGTGTTTCTTACCCTAAATGGAATACCGTCCTTATCTTCCAACTTAATATTGAATACTAAGTCAGTTCCCTTGTAAATTGTCTGTATCATTGATTATATTGTTATTAGATGGAATGTTATTAGCAGCATTTTTAATTTCCATTAGATTCACTTGTACGAAATGGGAATCTCCACCATCTACAGCAGGTAAATCCAACTGCTTTCTAATCTCATTGGCACTAACCACACCGATATTAAACAGTGTATTGTAGTAGTTTGCTAAAGATTGTTTGTCTGCTCTTAGTAATACAGAAGTATCAAATCTTACATCTATTCTACTCCTTTCAGAAGGCTTGTACAGCTTCCTTTCAAACTCTAATTCTATCTTCTCTAGTAATGGTGATAATGTATCAGTAAGAAAAGCCAGCTGGGTAGCCTCAACAGTACTATAACTGCTCTTGGATAAGTCAAATGCTTTTACAGGTGATACCCCGAAGAACCTACAAATATCAATTACATTAAACTGTCTGGTTTCTAATAGTTGTGCATCAGCAGGATTCACTGTAATAGGCTGGAAATCCATATTACCTTCTAATACAGCTACTCCATTAGGTGTACCAGTAGTAGGACTAAAAGCAGTCTGCCAGCTAGTTTTTAAATCTACCTTCTGCTTACCAGTTAAAGTAGATTGTACTTTAAGAATACCAGCCAGATTAGCACCACCTTTAAAGAATCCTTGTGCGTGTGATTCGGAATCTGTAGCCAGTCCCAAAGTCTGTCTGGCGTGTTGTAAAGTACTGATTCCAGTAATACCATCATAACTAAAGTTCAGTATATGAATCATATTGCAAGGCTCTACCAGTCCTTTAATACCTACAACACTATATTTAATTCCGTCCTTCTGTTCAGTAATAGTAACATAATCTGGCTGTAAATAATGAAGTGCCACTGCATCTCCTTTAGCATCTCTTTCTATGTAAGCATATCCATTACCTTTAAGTAGTGTACTTACTATCAAAGTCTTTATGAAAGTAAACCTACTCATCTTATTGTTCGGCTCTTTGTTCAGTAAGTAGTAGGTAGGATGCTTAATAAACTTCTCCTTATAACCAGAATCAGTAATATAATATGGCTCTAATGGAAGCTGTGCTACTGCATCACTAATAACATCTACACACCTGTAGACTGTAGATAATAACATAGCCTTATTAGTGGTATAGCTACCATTCATATTATACATTAAGGAATCACAGAATAACCCTCTGGTTTCCTGTTCTGGTTCTTTCTTTTTAAACCAATTAGTAAAAATTCCCATTAAATAGTCAGTATTTCATTTGTGTAATGTGGTGTTCTCAGATACATACCTAAAGCCTGTATCATTGCTATAGTTCCATCTATCTTCTTCTTATCTACTGCCTTATTCGGTTTAACATTACCATTATAATCAGACTTCAAAGTAACATTTCTAAAGCAGTACCTATTTATTTCATTGTTATCAATAACTGCCTTACCAGATAGTATCAGCCTTTCCAGTTCTCTAGTAGGCATATTAAAGTTACCTAGTGTTTGTGGATATTCTTCTAATGGTAGTCCCTGCTCTGTAGAATCTATAGCCCATTGTGTAGCATTATACTTGTCATATCCTACAGACTGGATATTAACTACATCAGCATATCTAAGCATATCAGTAGTTATATAGTCATAATCGGTAACATTACCACTGGTAACAGTAAGATACCCCTGCTGCTTCCAGTATTTGTAAAGTTCCTTATCTGCCTTATCCTTTAATGCCGATTCTGGAAGATAGTAATGTGTTTTGAAGTGGTAAGTACCATCCAGTACTACTAAGTAGGCTACAGCAGTCAAATCCGAAGTAGCAGCCAAATCCACACCTACATAGCAATCTATACCAGCAAACTTATTAAGGTCTACTTCCTGACTGCACTTAATAATATAGTCCTCTGGTAGCCACACATTAGAACTGTCACACCATAAATTCAAAGTCTTAGTTTTAACTCCGACTTCATCAGCAGGGTTGTTTATTGCCTGTTGTACCTGTCCTCTAATGTATTTGGAAGTAACTGTAATATCCAAGTTTGGTGCACATTTAACCCAGTTCTTTTCATCTCTCCAATCATCATCAGCATCTAAAGAATAGATAGCTATAAACATTTCATCATCTACCTTTAAGCCATTAAGCACTTCTATAGCTACGGTTCTTAATTGGTAACAGGGTAAAGTCTTATCGAAGCCAGCAGTAGTAATAGTACAAAGATGCGGGTTCATCCTCATCCCCATACTGGACTTAATAACATCACGTACTTTACTATTCTTAGCAGCGTGATATTCATCCAATAAACCAAAGCTGGCATTAAATCCATCCAGCTTACTATCATCAGCAGCCAATACTTTCAACTTGGAATTAGTAAGGTTAAACAGAATATCAGCTCTATAGGCTGTAAGATACTTGCCTTTAGAATCCAATCCCTTACTAAACTTGCTACACATATCAAAGGCTATCTTAGCCTGCTCTTTACTATTAGCAGCCAGTAATACTTCTGCACCATCTTCACCATCAGCTATTAAATAATACAAGCATAAAGCAGCAGCTAAAGCTGTCTTACCCTGCTTCCTACTTACTTCTATATAGCTGCTAGTATATCTTCTGGTAGTAGTTCCCTTCCAGTAGAATCCAACTATATTAGCTATTATAAACTGCTGCCATCCTTCTAAGATGAATGGTTTACCAGAATGTTTACCTGTATAATGCTTTAAAGTCCCTATAAACTTAATGGCTCTATCTACCTTATCTTCTCTAAACTCTAAATCATCCCTTTTAAGGTCATTCTGGAATCTCTTACAAGCCAACTTAATAGTTTCACCAGCTATTATTTCACCATTAAGAACCCTACTACAATATTCATAGTAAAGTTTGGTATTCATTACCTAGTTTCCTTTCCTTCCTTTATAAACTGCTCAAATGGGTTATACCCGTCCTGTTCTACTTTAGGCAATTTAGTTCTAGCCTTAGCTGTTAGTCCGAACTCCAGCATAACTTTCATAGCTTGCGTTTGAGCATCTTTAGCAATCTTAATAGCTGGGTGCGGTGCAATGTTACCCCTATCACTGGTAACAGTCAAACCTTCATCTTCTAACTGTTTGGATGCCTTAATGAACATACTGTAGTTTCTAGCCAGCATTGTTAAAGCTGCACTATCCACATTCTCTAACATACCAGTACTATCCAGCTGTTCCAGTACATTCTGCATATATACCTTAGCATCCTTTTCAATGTCCTTTGGAATAGTGTAATTTATCATATTATAGTCTATTTAATTTTTATAATTTATAAAGCTATGCAATGGCTCTAATTGACTTATAATCACTATAATACAATTATTAAAGAATATGAATTATTTATTTGGAAGTCTGTTAAGATGTTAGTAAATTTGTAATACAATTAAAGGCTAAACTATGGAAAGAAGAAGTAATTACCCAATAGAAATTAAAGCAAAAATAGACCTAAATACTGACCTGCTACTAACGGAACTACAGCAATTACTAGGCAAAGACAGGTCTAAACTACTAAGATTGATAATAGCAGATTTCTTTAATAGAAATATTGATATTATAGATGAACATACTAACCATAAATCAGATAAAGCACCACTGATAGAAGCCATACTAAAGGACTTCTTCAATTATAACAGGGAAACAATTAACCAGTACATTAAATTCAAGAATGATAAGACCACCTAAATCAGTCCTTCTACAGTATATATATGATTACGGACTAGACAAAGCAGCATCATTATTTCACATTGATACAGAAACAGCAGATAAGATAATTAACTGGAAGCCACAATATGACCAGTACAGCTACAATACAGTAATAGATAAGCCACTTCATAGAAATGCTTCTAAAATAGCTGATATAATAGCCAAACATTATCCCGAATTAGTAAAGCAATACACCACATACTATAAAGATACTATCTATATGTCCCAGACTGTAGAAGACTTCCTACAGAAAGCAGTAATAAGATGTATGGAAGTAGGGCTGGAAGATGTAACAGAAGAATCTGTATTAGAACTACTAAGAGTGCAATTCAATACTATAAGATGCTATGCTAAGAAGTCCAGCTATACAATGAATAGTAAATTAACACCATTGGAAGTACAGAATGAAGAAGGTGAATACATAATAAGAACTATATGCCATACCTAAAGAAACCGAATAAGCAGCCTTCCAGAACATTTAACAGGGAAGAAAGACAGAAGATATACCAATCTACCAAATGGAAGGAATTAAGACTAGCTAAGCTAATGCAGCAGCCATTATGTGAACTCTGTTTAGCCAAAGGCATTATTAATGCAGCAGAAGATATTCACCACATAGATTCCTTTATGAATTATACTGGCACTAAAAGACTAGCCAAAGCATTTGACTTTAATAACCTTATGTCTATCTGTAAAGAGTGCCACGCAAAAGAACATCACTATGAACATTAAATTAAGCATACCAGTATTACAAGCATTAACCAATAATGAAGCATTTACTTACTTCTGCACATTAGTAGCCATTAGTAAGAATCCAGATAGTACTATTAAAGATATAGTAAGAATAACTGGTGTTAGTGAAACTACCATCTTTAACCATCTAAAGAAGTTTGAAGAAGTAGCCAACCTAACAATAGATAGAACTGGATGCAGTAATAAGTATAGCTATACAGAACCTACCAAGTTCTTTGTAACCATAGATAGCAGCCTGTTAGATACAGATGTAGATAGATTAGTAATCGGCTTCTTAATCCGATTCAAATGCTGGTCTAGAATAGCATCCAATATTGTAGACCTATCTCTGAACAGAATAGTTCACGAAATAGGGGTACAACATAATACAGTATATTCAGCTTTAGAAGCTGGTCTAGTGGAAAGGAGTGATAAGAAACTTTACTTTAAGTTCATTCATCCATCACTTTGCATACTGTAATACAAGAATATAGCTGTTATAACATCCTCAATATAAATTTTAAAATTTGTTACAATTAATTTGCATATGTCAAAATCTTTCACTATCTTTGTATTACAATAAATGAAGGAAACTATCATACTGAAACATAGATTTTAATTCGATTATCTAAGTGGACTGGCTAGCTGATTAGCCAGTTCTTCCACTTAATTCACATCTAAGAATCACAAAGTTATTACCATAAGTACCTTTTGAGCATATTTTAGGTACTGATTGTTAATTATTCATCATAATTTTAAGTTTGGGTTAGTTAAGCGTAGAATAGTAAGCGTAGTGATACGCTTATTATTTTATTTCAAGTGTAACCAAAATTTGCAAATTATACCTTTAAGACTACTAAAAAAGTTACATACCCAAACTTAAATTATTTGCTACAGATATACATCTATTCAGATTTCTACTTACCCAGATAGCGTAACCAAATTATTCAAACTTTAGAGATACTAAACTACAGATTCTTTACAAACTAATCTAAACTAATTATTATGAAAACATTATCAATCAATTCAAGCAATGGCTATTTAAACCTATCAGATTTACCTTATAACTGCATCTTTAATAAAGTTGTTACTGGTTGTGGTGGAACTACTATAGTTCTTTTCAATAATGAAAACTATGTAATAGCAGTACCCACTACCGAACTTATTACTAATAAGACTGGTCTTAGTGAAGCTGGTGTAGCTACTATTACTAACTATGATGGTAAAGAGCAAACTGTATTCGGCTTATTCGGTGTATTCTCTTATTCAGTAAAGAAGGAATTAAAGAAATATGCAGAAGGTAAAGGAACTAAGAAGATTATGTGTACTTATGATAAGATAGGTAAATTAGCTGAATACTTAGAACCAACTGATTACAGGTTACTGGTAGATGAATATCACATCTTACTAAAGGCTTATAGCTACAGAAGTAAAGCTATAGATGGTGTATTAAGTACCTTTAGAAGCTACAAATCATTCTGCTTTATGTCGGCTACTCCTATTCAAGCCGATTTTAAACCTAGCTGTTTAGCAGATGTAGAAGAAATAGAAGCTGTTTGGGATGAAACTGATACAATGATAGTTAAACTGGACTTAACTAATAAGCCATATATTAAGGCTGCTAACTATATCAATGCTTATAAGAAAGATGGGTTTATAGAAATAAATGGTAATAGAAGCTATGAAGCCTTCTTCTTTATAAATTCAGTTACAGATATAGCATCCATCTTACAATACTGTGACCTTAGTAATGAAGAAGTAAAAATAGTATGTGCAGATAATGAAAGTAATAGAGCCAAATTAGCAGGATATACCATTACTAATAGTAGAAGTGAGAACAAGCCGTTTACCTTCATTACTAGTAAATCCTTTGAAGGTGCAGATTACTTTAGTGATTCGGCTTTATGCTTTGTAGTTAGTAATAGCACTAATACTAATACCCTGCTGGATATTTCTACTGATATATACCAGATAGCAGGTAGAATTAGAACTGAATCAAACCCATTTAGAAACTTACTGGTACATATCTTTAATACTACAGGAAACAGAAATATAGAACTGGATATTACTTATGAAGATATGGTAAAGCGTACTAATGATAATATAGAAGGTGCTAATGAAATTATTAGTGCTATCAATAACAGCAGCGACAAAGCTAAAGAAATGGCTAAGAAGATGCTTAATAGTCAGTATGTAATGCAGGATAAGGAAGGTAATTACTTTGTAAATGATATGTTAGTGAAGCTAGACCTATTTACATTCAGATTAGAACAGTCTATTTATAAAGATGGTATAGCACTTAGAAGTGCATATAATAAGAATGATATGCTTACTACTGATATTACTGTAGAAAAGATTACTGATTCAATGAAGAAGGCTGGTAAGAAGATGTCCTTTAAAGATGCTTTCCTTAGATATGCAGAACTTATTAGTAAGATGGTGATTACTACAGAAACTGATACTTTAGCTAAGATACAGCCTTTAATAGTTAATGCTTATCATAGATTAGGTGTAGATAAGGTTAGAAGCCTTAGATATTCAAAATCAGCAGTAGAAGCAGCTTTAATTAACTGGGAATCCGATAAGAACAAAGATACTAAAGTAGCACAAATACTAGGTAAGAGAATTAAAACAGGATTCTATAGTAGTGCTGATATTAAAGGCTGGATAAGTGAAGCCTATACTGCTGTAGGTATTATAGATAAAGTCAAAGCTACCGACTTAACTAATTGGTTTGATTGTGAAGCATCTACTAAGAGAATTGATAGCAAAGTAACAAAAGGATTCATAGTTTACAGACCTAAGATAGTGTTTAAATGAATTATTAAAATTATTGTAATTTAGTTTTGATATGTAAAATATTATTATTACATTTGCAATATGATAAAGAGTTAAATGGGAATGGCTTTATCATTCTGGTTAGTGAGTAATTTAGTTCTATTTTACTACTAATCAAAGTAATAATACTACAGATACTTCTACTACAAAGATTCTTCTTATAGATTATCCTACTACAAAGATTCTATCAATTTATTTACACACCAAATTCTGTATTTAGATTTACTATCTTATAGATTATCCGAACATAAAGATTATTGAGATTCGTTATTCATTCAGTAAGGTAGTCTGTGAAGATAGCCTTACTTTACTTTGATTATTAACTACTTAAACTATATATACTATGTTTACAACCTATGTATTACTAACATTCTTAGCAGTTCTAATGTATTTCCTTATTAGGACTGTAGTAAATGAGATTAAACAACATATCACAGAAGAAACAGATAGGGTTATTAAGGCTATTAAAGATAAGAACTATGTGGGTAGATGAAGAAGCAGTTATATTAGAATCAGATGAAGCATTAAATATACTAAGTGAATGAAACGTATGTCAGAACAAACTATTAACGCAATTATTAACTACTTAGTCCAGCAACCTTATAAAGATGTAGCTGAACTGTTACAGATGATACAGCAGGATTTACAAACTAAAGAAGAACCTGCTAAGGAAGAATAACCCATTAGCCTGTAAATGATATATGGTTAATGTGAATGGCTAATGATTTATGTATAATGGAATACAGGCTAGTACAAACTACTAGCTTAAATGGATAAATTTGATGAATTAGAACTAAATGGAAGGAAACTACTAGAATCATTTTTAATACAAGTGGGTGCTACTAATCTGCATCCTACAGAAGATAAGTTTGCACCAGTGGACTACTATTTTACTTATAAGGATAAGAAGGTAGTAGCCGAAATAAAGGTAAGAGATATTAAGTATGAAGGCTATGATACTCACTTAATGGAAGTATCTAAATATAAGTCCTTAGTGAAGGATAAGAAAGATAGCCAGTCAGATACAGCATACTACATTAACTTCTTTACAGATGGAACTAAAGTTAATGCCTATTGGTATAGTACTAATACTGTTAGGAACTTTGGTACTATAGATTATAAATACTGTCCGACTACTACAGCAGCCGATAACGGTAGCTACTATAAGAAGGTTATTATGATTCCTTCTAATAAGGCTCAAAGATTTACCTTAGTAAATGGTGGATGGTCTAAGATGAATTAACTATATTTGCTCAAACTTTAAATTTATTGATTATGAAGAAATTATTACTATTATTATTTGCAGTACTAACATTAACAGCTTGTGGTGATTCACCTATTAAATCATACATTACTAAAACATATCCTACAGCCACTAATATTGAAATAATGGAAGATAGTGCTTATAACGCACATTTCGATATAACCAGATTAAATAGGGAATGTAGTGAAGTAATAGAGAAACTAGTAGATATGTCTAAGCAGGAAAGAAGGACTGCTATAGATAGTCTGGAAGTAGCTACAGTAGCTATTCAAGTTCACTTGGAAGATGTATTTAATACTCCTAGAATCAACTCTAAGGCTTATAAAGTGAATCTTACTTTAAATGGTCTGCCCAAACAGATAATAGTATTTGAGCATCCATTAGGCAATATGTACTTTACTGATGAACAGATTGAAACTGAATTTAATAATCTTCTGGATAAGATAGAAGATATGAAATAATAAGGCACTATAAAATATTTTGTGTAAATGTAAACAGAATTCAGATATAAGAGAACTTATAACTGAATCCCGTTTACATTTACACAAAATTGTAGACAGTGCCAATAATAAAGAACCCCAGCTTACTTTAATTGGTAGGCTGGGGTTTGTTGTTTCTACGCTCCAGACAACCAATTATTTGCATAATTAGTTACCCTATCATACCATTCTTTTTCAGTAGCATCACTAGTAACACATTCCTTTGCCATTACAGCCGCATTATCAAAAAGTTTCCTAATATCAGTAGGGCTAGGTTTATTATCAGCATAAAAGGCTGCCTTTAACATATTTCTAAAGGTGCTAAGTTCTAATGGTATAATCCTACATTTACCTCCATACATAGCAACATTTGTTAAATATAAAGTATAGAAGTGAGCTATAGTAGCAGGGTTGATTTTAGATGCTATAAATAGGCAGTATGTAGGCTTATTAGTACGTTCTATATTTTGTCCTATATGTCTTGGTACTGGTTCTCCTTCCATTTTCCATTGTAAAGCACCAGTAGCCATAGTAACCTCTACAGTTACATTAAAATCCCCATAATCACATATTATATCAGCCATATTACCTAAAGCTGTATTCATTGGGTTACCTTCATCATCAAATTTAAGATTTGCCTTTATATCCCCACCATCCAACATAGTCATAGCTCTCCAAGTATTCCACTCGAAGAATAAAGAAGGTTCATAAGTACTATTTAAAGTATCAAAGGTCGCTTCTATATCTTTATAAAGCTCATAATCCTTCAACTTAGCAATTTGCTCCCCAATCTTTACTTGTTGCCGTTCTTTTATTTGTTTATTAAGCAAATCCTTTAATTTATTAAGGGATAAAGAAGAAGGTGCAGTAATACCAAAATCAGAAAATAGCTTATCTAGTATTGAAGCTCTATCATCTGTCAAAAGGACTGGTAAAGAAGGATTCCAAAGGTATGCTTGGTATTGATTTAACTCTTTTATAAATATTGGTTCTCTATTCACTTTGGATAAGAAATAGTCTACATCTTTAATACGTTCTGGAATAATTGATAAAGTTCTACCAATACTTGTTACTTTTATCAATCCAGTAGAACGTAAATTTCTAACACAAGCATCAGCATAATCTTTTAAGTTGCTGATTTTCTTAGCTATAAATGCTTCTACTGTTTCTGTTTTACTTTCTCTAGTATGTAAATTATTTGCTATAATATCTTCTTTATAAATGTTATAAACCTCTTGATAAAATATGTTATCCTTAAATTCCTTATATCTACCAGTATAGGCTTCTTTATCTGCTCTAAACCGTAGGATTTTTGATACAATAGTATCATAAAGAGAATAATTTACCAACTGCATAGCAAATATTTGCAGTTCATCAAATTTCAACTCTTTTAAATCTCGGATTAACCTAAACAGTTCTAAATATGGCTTTACAGAATAATCTACAGCCTTTTTACCTAAAGGATGATATGGGGAAGGAATCTGGAACTTCAAAAGCTGCCTAAGCAATATTTCTTCTTTGTTATCAGATTCTAAAAATTCTTTACCAACATTAGATAATCCAATTATAGGCATAGTAACAAAGCCTAATCCTTTAGGTACTCTGTTCACTCTATCTCTAGCAGCAAAAGCCTTATCTTTAGCTTCTGCTCCTTCAAAAAAGTCCCTATCTCTTAGAAGGTTATAGAATTTAATTTGTGTATCTGGGTTCCATTCTTCCCCTGCCAGTTCATCATTTAATAAGGCTATCTCTGGGATAATCTTAAAAGGAGTTCTGGGTGAAGTTGGAAAGAATAGTGTTTTACTTTGAACTGGTCTACTTCTAAGGGTTACCATAATTAGTTACTATTAAATGTACTGCTTCCGCTTGAAATCTATTTCTTATATTAACAGAATAGTTTTTATCATATTCCGCTACTATATGATTTCTATATAATTCTCTAGTAAGCGAAGTGCCACCAATTACTAATAAGGCTCTACAATCTAGATTAAAGAAATCAGCAGCTAATAATCTATGATAAGGTTCATTAAAACCATCCCTATACTCCTCATTGCCATAATCGGAAAATATACAATCATAAGGAGGGTCTAAGAATAGAAAATCATCCACATTAGCCATTTCAAAAATAGCTCTGTAGTCACCAGAATGTATTTCTGTATTAACTAATAATTGATGGTGTTTCTCTGTTAATAGTGAAGTATTGAAATTCTTATACCTCCCGTAAGGTACATTAAACTCCCCTTTGGCATTGTATCGTATCATACCACTATAAGCAGTCTTATTAATAAAATAATATAAAGCTGCCTGTGAATATTCAGAATCAGTTAGTTCATTATACATATCTCTTAGTCGATAATATAATGCTTCATTATTATCCTCAACTCTTTCATTTGGATATTCTTTCTTCAAAGAATCAAATAAAGCTCTATTGGCAGTGTATAACTGCTCTATTTCAGCTAATTCTTTTTTAAGGTTAGGGTACTGAAACTGAACAGCTCTATAAAAGTTCATTAATCTACCATTAATGTCATTAATAATCGAATTAGGCAATTCCAAATGAAAAAACATAGCACCACCACCCATAAAAGGCTCTATGTACCTTCCAGCAAAGGCAGGTACATAAGGCAATAACATAGATAATTCTTTTGATTTACCACCCCTATATTTCAGTATTGGTTTCATCCATCTACAGTTTAATCGGACAAAGTTACTAAAAAAGGAGCAAATAGCCGTCATAATTAATGGTTTTTGCTCCTTACAGCGTGAATAAGATTCCTCAGCTGTCACTAGATATATTGGTATTCTATAACCCAATTATTAGCTATAGCTATATCTACAAACTCATTCACTGTTACTACTTCATCTATATCATCCGTTTCCATTACCATATTAGCATTATTAATTACAAAGTACTCACCTTCATCATAAGCAGGGAACTTTCTAATACCATTCTGAAAGGTAGCATATTCACCGTGAACATAGTAGGCTGTCTTTACTTGGAACTTGCTATTAGCATTATAGAACACATTGTAAACACCGCCAATAGTATAGACTTCCAGTAGTACAGCACCATTCTTAACGGTAATCATCTTATTACAGGTTTTAACACCGCTTTCCCTTTCCTTCTTCTTAAAGGTAGTGATTCTATAAGGTACTATTTTAGTAATAAGCTGCTTCACTAGATTACGCTTTTCAGTGAAGTTACCTTCTATCTGTTCTAAATAGTCTTTAGGTAAGGTAGGCTGGCTATAGAAGGTCTTTAAATCTCTTAGCTTCTCTAATTCACCTTTAGCCTGCTCTATTGACTTCTCAAAGTTCTTCATTTCCTGCCTAACACCCTTAGCGGTTCTATTAAATTCTTCCATAGCCATAGTTCTCATATCTTCATCATCCCCAGCCATTTCAGCAGCATTAATAGAGAATTGGTAGGCTGTAGATAGTCTTTTCTTTAATTTATCTATCTCCTTAGTGAAGTTCTGAATGCTGTAGTTCTGGTATTCTATCTTCTCCTCACATTCTCTAATCTGCTCTTCTCGCTTCTCATCATTCATATTAGCATAGCCTATCAGTTCCTTCTTTACCAATTCCCATATAATAGGCTCTAGCTTTTCATTAGCTATAGATGTTCTATTAGTACAGTTTGTAATATTGTTAATACCACTCATACAAAACCAACTAACAGCAGGTTTACCATTTACTAATCTATAAGTCTGCCCAAATTCACCAGCTTTCCTTCTAGGTGTTAATGTATATCCGCAATCTGGGCACTTAATCAGCTTAGATAACAGATATACTTGCTGGTTTGGGTATGGTTCATCCTTTACCCTATTCTTCTTTCTCTTATTAGTAGCTGCTTCATATAGTTCCTTATCTATAATAATAGGTGTATTAACATCGAATACTTCTACTTCATCAGTATCTGGGTCTTTAAGATTCACCTTCTTAATACCAGTAGCATAGCTTTCATAAGTAAGAATATGTTCGATAGTACCTAAAGAGAATTTCCTATTTAGCTTCTCACCATACTTATCAGTAATAGCCAAAGCAGTGGACTTTAAAGTAGCACCTTCCTTTAGATATTCATTATATACTGCCTGTACTACTTCTGCTTCTTCTTCATTAACTACTATCTGGTTCTTCTTACTCTTATCAGTACCTTCATATCTCTTATAGCCAAAGTAAGGCTGCCCGATAGATATTCTGTTATTATCCAGTTCGTTTCTTCTAGCAGATGCTATTTGAGTTTTCATACTCTTTAGATACTTCCAAGCTGCATCGAAGGCTGCACCGATAACTAATTCTGCATCCCTTACCTTCTTACCTGTTTCTGGGTTAATAGTCCAAAGGTCTATATCTTTAAAGTAAACAGGTATATTCATATTAATAAGTAGACGCACATAGATACGACCAGAAGCAGGGTCACGGCTCATTCTACTTACTTCTGACACTAACACTACATCAAACCTCTGCTCTTTAGCTGCTCTTAGCAATCTATCAATAGAATCTCTGTTCTTCTTAGTAACATCATCCTTACCAGTAATCTTTTCACCATATACTAAATTCTCTAGGTCATATTCATAACCCATAGATTTAGCTAGCCTAGTTAAATCTCTGGTCTGTCTGTTTAAATCTTGGTTCTTAGTAGAACATCTGATTAGAAATGCTGCTTTCATATTTGTTTGGTATTTAATTCGTTATCTTCGTTTCGGAAGCGAAATTACCAAAAGTCACAGAACTATGCAAGTAATTTCTTTATGTTGAGTTGCCGGAATTTAACAGAAGTGTACTTGAAGTACTTCGCCAACCCCTAGAGGACAGGCATATATCCATCGCACGAGCTAAATACAGTCTGGATTATCCGGCCAGTTTCATGCTGGTAGCCAGTATGAATCCCTGTCCATGCGGATATTATAATCATCCCACACGAGCTTGCGTCTGTAATCCCGGACAAGTGCAACGGTACCTGAACCGTATCTCCGGTCCTTTATTGGACCGCATAGATATCCAAATAGAAATAGTTCCGGTTCCATTCGAAAAAATGGCAGAACGCCATCATGCGGAAAGTAGTGCAAGCATACGCGAACGGGTTATCAAGGCCCGGAAAATACAAGCTCAACGTTTTGCCAACCATCCGGGTATTTACTGCAACGCACAAATGGAAGCCGGGTTACTCCATCTGTACGCTCAACCCAATGAAGCAGGGCTAAAATTATTACGAACTGCCATGACACGCCTCAACCTGTCGGCGCGCGCATACGGTCGCATTCTAAAAGTAGCGCGTACCATTGCCGATCTGGACAACAGCGAACACATTACTTCCATCCACCTGGCAGAAGCGATAAGCTATAGAAATCTTGATAGAGAAGACTGGGCCGGTTAGTTTAGCTGCCCGACTCAGTTTCCTTTGCATGATAAATGACCTGCATCAATGAGTCCAGTTCAATGTAATTTGAAAGAACATCCTCTTCCTTATCGGTCGTTTCCCAATCTTTATCCTCTCTCTTTTTAGAGAAAAGTGCATTTAAAATGAATTTATACCACGTATTCATGTCTCGTTCGACTTAAGGTTTTATAAAAAACAGGATAAGTAAAATTTAGTTCATCATTTTTCTCTCCTTAAGATTAAATGCAAATAAGTGCAAATCACTGCATCACGATATAACATTTTTCTGTATTTTCACTTCTTCCGACAAAGCCCCCGAATAACCATATTTTATAATAAGTACGGCCTGTCAGAGATTTTAAGGGAGAAATATTTCTGATTATTCCATATACTTACTAAAAATCACTAACTTTGCACGTTACTGGTAGAAATAACAAAAAAGACATCATACAATGGAAAATAAATTCAAAAGAACCACCGTCACATCCGCTTTGCCCTACGCAAACGGTCCGGTACATATTGGTCATCTGGCAGGTGTATATGTTCCTGCTGATATCTACGTGCGCTATCTCCGCCTGAAAAAAGAAGATGTTCTTTTCATCGGAGGCTCTGACGAACACGGAGTACCTATCACCATTCGTGCAAAGAAAGAAGGTATTACTCCACAAGATGTGGTGGACCGCTATCATACCTTGATAAAAGAATCATTCAAAGAATTTGGAATTTCATTCGATATATACTCTCGTACTACATCAAAGACACACCACGAACTGGCTTCCGAATTCTTCAAAACCCTGTATGATAAAGGTGAGTTCATTGAAAAGACCTCCATGCAATATTACGACGAAGAAGCCCATCAGTTCCTGGCCGACCGTTATATTACCGGTGAATGTCCTCACTGCCATGCAGAAGGAGCCTACGGTGACCAATGCGAGAAGTGCGGAACATCACTTTCTCCGACCGACCTGATCAATCCGAAAAGTGCTATCAGTGGCAGTAAACCAGTGATGCGTGAAACCAAACATTGGTATCTGCCATTGGACAAACACGAAGGATGGCTGCGTGAATGGATTCTTGAAAATCATAAAGAATGGCGTCCCAATGTATACGGACAATGTAAAAGTTGGTTGGATATGGGCTTGCAACCCCGTGCGGTAAGCCGTGACTTGGATTGGGGAATCCCTGTTCCTGTAGAAGGTGCTGAGGGAAAAGTACTTTATGTATGGTTCGATGCCCCCATCGGCTATATTTCAAATACAAAAGAATTACTTCCCGACAGTTGGGAAACTTGGTGGAAAGATCCAGAAACCCGTTTGATTCACTTCATCGGAAAAGACAATATTGTATTCCACTGCATTGTTTTCCCTGCTATGCTGAAAGCGGAAGGAAGCTATATCTTACCGGATAACGTACCTAGCAATGAATTCCTGAACCTAGAAGGTGACAAGATTTCCACTTCACGCAACTGGGCAGTATGGTTGCATGAATATTTGCAGGACTTCCCCGGCAAACAGGATGTATTGCGCTATGTATTGACAGCCAATGCCCCCGAAACAAAAGACAACGATTTTACCTGGAAAGATTTTCAAGCACGTAACAACAATGAGTTGGTGGCTGTTTACGGTAACTTTGTAAACCGTGCTTTAGTGCTGACTCATAAATATTTCGACGGGAAAGTTCCCGTTTGCGGTGAATTGACCGACTACGACAAAGAAACATTAAAAGAATTTGCAGACGTAAAGGCAGAAGTAGAAAAGCTACTGGATGTATTCAAATTCCGCGATGCACAAAAAGAGGCAATGAACCTGGCACGTATCGGTAATAAATACTTAGCCGATACAGAGCCTTGGAAACTGGCAAAAACTGATATGGACCGTGTAGCCACCATCCTTAACATAGCATTGCAACTAGTTGCCAATCTGGCTATTGCATTCGAACCTTTCCTGCCTTTCAGCAGCGAAAAGCTCCGCCAAATGCTGAATATGGAAACATTTGAATGGGACCAACTGGGGCGTACCGATCTGCTGGCAGAAGGACATCAATTGAATAAGGCAGAACTGTTGTTCGAAAAGATCGAAGATGAAACCATTCAAGCACAAGTAGACAAACTGTTGGCTACCAAAAAAGCAAACGAGGCTGCCAACTATAAAGCTAACCCGATAAAACCGGTAATTGCTTTTGAAGAATTTGAAAAGTTAGATATCCGTGTAGGTACCGTATTAGAGTGTGAGGTAGTGCCTAAAATGAAAAAGCTGCTGAAATTCAAGATTGCTGATGGACTGGAGAACCGTACCATCGTCAGCGGTATCGCACAACATTATAAACCGGAAGAACTGGTGGGCAAACAAGTTTTATTCATTGCCAACCTTGCTCCACGCCAATTCAAGAACGGATTGGTGAGCGAAGGCATGATCCTGAGTGCTGAAAACTTTGACGGCACCTTAGCGGTGACCTCTTTATTAAGAGAGGTAAAGCCGGGCAGTGAAGTGAAATAATATACACCCAAATACAGAAAAGGCTGAAAGCAACTGAAACGTCCGCTTTCAGCCTGACTGTTTTATAATCTATCTATAAAAATGGCAGAACAATCCTTGAAAGAAAAGACAGCAAAAGGCCTCTTCTGGGGCGGATTAAGCAATGGAGTACAGCAGCTGCTGAATCTTTTTTTCGGGATATTCCTGTCACGCATTCTGAATGCGGAAGATTATGGCATGGTGGGAATGCTGTCCATCTTCTCCCTTATTGCAGGCTCTTTGCAGGAAAGCGGGTTCACGGCCGCCCTAGCCAACAAACGGGATATCTCCCACAAAGACTATAATGCCGTATTCTGGTTCAGTACCGGGCTAAGTGCCTGTCTCTACCTCATTCTGTTCCTTTGCGCCCCACTCATTGCCGAATTCTATCACACTCCCGAACTGACAGCTTTGGCACGATACACTTTCCTCGGTTTCTTTGTAGCCAGTTTGGGCATTGCCCACAGTGCTTACCTGTTCCGCAACTTAATGGTCAAGCAAAAGGCAATGGCGGTCACTATCGGATTAACCGCCTCAGGAACTATCGGTATAACTATGGCCTGCTTGGGATTTGCCTATTGGGGGATAGCCACACAAAGCATTGTCTATGTAGGAACCATTAATATCTGTTATTGGTGCTTCTCACCCTGGCGACCTACACTTACTTTCGACTTCAAGCCTTTGAGAGGGATGCTTTCTTTCAGCAGCAAATTATTAGTAACCAATATATTCAACCACATCAATAATAATATCTTTACCGTTATCCTTGGTAAATTCTATTCGGGACAAGAAGTAGGCTATTTTACTCAAGCTAATAAATGGAATTATATGGGACATTCATTAATTTCAGGAACAGTCAACAGTGTGGCCCAACCTGTACTTTCCAGTTTGTCGGATGAAAGGGAACGCCAACAACGCGCTTTCCGGAAGATGCTCCGCTTCACTGCCTTTATTTCTTTTCCGGCTATGTTAGGATTATCATTAATCGCACCCGAACTGATTATACTGACTATTACAGACAAATGGCTACCCAGTGCCTTCATCCTGCAATTGCTCTGCATCGGTGGCGCATTCATTCCCATAACCAATTTGTATTCCAACCTAGTCATCAGCAAAGGAAAATCGGATATCTATATGTGGAATACCATCGGCTTAGGCATTATCCAGTTAACAACCATGCTTCTGCTCTATCCATACGGCGTACATACCATGATTATAGTGTATGTATCCATCAATATCTGCTGGCTGTTTGTATGGCACTATTTTGTATGGAAACAAATACGGCTCAGCTTGTTTGCAGCGCTGAAAGACATCCTTCCGTTTGCCTTCATAGCTACCGCAGTAATGGCGGCTACCTATTATATCACTATCGGCTTTGCCAATCTGTATTTATTAATGGCAAGCAAAATGATCATAGCCGGCACACTCTACACAGCCATCCTGTGGTTGAGCGGCTCCGTCACTTTTAAAGAGAGTTTACACTATATAATCAAGAAATAATGGCTGCTACACGTCACTCCGGATTAGAATGTTTACGAATTATCAGTATCATACTGATTGTATCCATGCATATTCTAGGAAATACCTTCCACACCAGTAACTGGCTGAACAAAGAATTCATACTATTTATCAATACACTGGGAAACACCGGAGTAACCTTGTTCATTCTGATCTCAGGTTATTTTGGAATCCGTTTCAATACACATAAATTTTTCAAAATGCTGGTTGTCGTATGGTTTTATTCCATCGTTTCTTATCTGATCGAAACAATATGGCTTCACACTCCGCATACCTGGACAGGGCTGGCCTCCTCATTGCTACCGATACTTAGCAAAAAATACTGGTTTATGACCTGCTATGTAGTACTTTATTGTTTCTCGCCCTATTTAAACCGGCTGGTTCATAACCTCTCACAAAAAAGTTATAAACAACTACTGTTACTATGGGGATTCTTTTTTGTATTTGCCCCGACAATCCTGTTTTTTGAAATTCAGAATGACACGGGCAAGGGAATTATCAATGTCACACTAGCTTATCTCATAGGACAATATCTGAAGACCTATGGTCTTCCGGAAAACATGAAACGACATAGCCGGGAAATCTTGTCAGGCAGCCTTGCCGGTATTTTTATACTGAATTCCCTGCTTACAGCAATGAGTGGAAATATCATACTGAGATTCGCCCGAGATAATAATCTACTGATTATCATCGCCTCTATCATGATTTTCTACCAGTTCACCCGGTGGCATTTTTCATCCCGCATCATCAATTACCTAGCAGGATACGTTTTTGCCTTATATATGCTTCAAGGACTTCTTATCCACTGTTTACAACCCTGGTATACCCCTTATGCAGACAGCAACCTACTTGTTCTGTATTTTATGGGAACACTTGTTTCTATCTGTCTGACGACGCTTGTTATAGAATGGAGCAGACGGCTGCTATTAGGAAAAATAGAAAACAAATTGGCAAATGCCATAGAAAGAAGAGGAGCAAAAATAAAAATGTTTGCAGATAATCATTAAAACAATGATTTATTTCCGCAACTCATAATTTCAAAATCTCCAATGGAACCCCTCCTATCTGAGCTGCCATATCCGAAAATGAACTCTGAAAAGAACCATATATTTTTTGTGTACGAGCCAATGTGTACATATCCGTGATACCCTCCCTTATTCCCTCCAAAGATCCACGGTCTGCCTTTTTTCCGGAACAGAATATCCGGTCACCATAACGCTCTTTCATTTCCCGCTTCACCTCTTCCGAATCTGTAGCCAAATAGATAGCCACCTTGCCGTCCTCTTTTATCTTCTCATCTAATTTCTGATAGAACAACTCGATAGGGCTTTGCCTGATAGAAGCCAGATTATCTGTACGACGGATATGCACACCAATCATAGCATCCGAAAAATTCCGACAACGGTTTTCCACCTCTTCCATAATCTCGTCTACCGGAACAAACAACCGACTGATCCATGCATAATCATAAAGTTGGAAAGCGGTGTATGATGCCATATAAACACAGCCACCTTCTTTAACCCACCGTTCAAAATCAAAATGCCGGTTACATAAAGGAGTAATGGAACGCTCGTACAGACAAGACTTGAAAAGCAGTTTCTGAAACAAAAGCGGGAAATGAAAATTCTTGGAACGAGGTCTGTCTAATAATGCATAATCCAACCGCGAAGCATCCCGTAAACAAGCCACTTCCCTGTCTACAGGCTTAAACAACTGATAAAACGGTGCATTCAGTGCCCAATCCCGAAACCAAATGATGCTTAATTCACTTTTCGTCTTTCCTGCCAGCATTACCGCCGAAGCCACTGCACGCATACGGTTGGCCAATCCTCCTACCGGTACAAATGTTATTTTACCCATTCCTGTTTAAAATTTGAGGCAAATATAAATAACATCGCTTATAAATGCTAATTAATTACTACTTTTGCAATATATATACCTAAATTTATTATGCAAGCAATCATTCTAGCCGCCGGCATGGGCAAGCGCTTGGGAGATCTTACCAAAGATAACACCAAGTGTATGATTAAAGTAAACGGGACCTATCTGATAGACCGTCTGCTCTCACAGTTAGATTCATTAAATCTGGAACGCATTATTTTAGTCATAGGCTACCAGGGAGAGAAATTACGTACCCACATAGAGAAACAAAGTAGAAATACTCCGATAGAATATATTTACAATCCTGTCTACAATAAGACCAATAATATCTATTCTCTCTATCTTGCTAAAGAGGAATTGCAAAAGCAAGATACTTTATTAATTGAATCCGATTTGATTTTTGAGGATACACTTTTCCACAAAATTTTAAATAACCCCTATCCCAATCTGGCACTTGTAGCTAAATATGAGCCATGGATGGACGGCACGATGGTACGGCTCAATACTGAAAATGACATCATTGATTTTATCTCAAAAAAAACGTTCCGCTACGCAGATATTGACGATTACTACAAAACCGTCAATATCTATAAATTCAGTAAAGAGTTTCTCCGCAACAGTTATGTGCCATTTCTTGAAGCCTACAGCAAAGCCCTGGGGAATAACGAATATTACGAACAGGTATTACGGGTAATCACCCTGCTGGAGAGATGTGAACTGAAAGGGCTCCCTTTGGAAGGAGAACGCTGGTATGAGATTGATGATATACAAGATCTTGACATCGCTGAAACCATTTTTGCCGAACAGGACCAGCTACAACGCTACCAAAAAAGATATGGCGGATACTGGCGTTTCCCAAAGCTGAAAGATTTCTGCTATTTAGTAAACCCCTATTTTCCACCACAAAAAATGTGTGAAGAACTACAGGCTAATTTTAATGTGCTTCTCCGTGAATACCCTTCCGGCATGGGAGTGAACACACTTGTCATGGCAAAAAACTTCGGTATCCGGCAAGATTATGTGGTTGTTGGCAACGGAGCCGCCGAAATCATCAAAGCGCTGATGGAACATTCAGATGGCAAAATGGGAGTAATTTATCCCACTTTTGAAGAATATCCCAACCGGCAATCAGAAGAAATCATTGCATTCTATCCACAGAATGCCGATTTTCATTATACGGCAAAAGAACTGATGCTTTTTTATGCGGACAAAGATATCCGCCATTTACTCTTGATCAATCCGGATAACCCATCAGGTAACTTCATCCCCCTTAACGAACTTATGGATTTGCTGGCATGGACGCAGCAGCGAAATATCCACTTAATACTGGATGAATCTTTTGTTGACTTCAGCGAAAAAAGTGTCGAAAATACGCTGCTTAAGAATGAAGTTCTGAAAACATACCCACACCTCACAGTCATTAAAAGTATTTCCAAATCTTATGGAGTTCCGGGATTACGCTTGGGGATAGCCGCATCTTCCGACAAAGAGATAATATCCTATTTACGAAAAAACATGGCTATATGGAATATAAACTCCTTCGCCGAATTCTATTTACAGATATACAGCAAGTATAATAATGATTATCAAAATGCCTGTAAAAAATTCATAGCCGAGCGCCAACGCTTTTTCGAGGTATTGCAACAGGTTGACTTCCTACGTGTCATACCTTCACAAGCCAATTATTTCCTGTGCGAAGTAACTTCCCGCTTCAGTTCCACCAAACTCGTTTCTTTATTGCTGGAGCATAATCTCTTGTTAAAAGATTGTAGTACCAAGACAGGATTCGATGGCAGGAATTACATCCGTATCGCCATACGCGACACTGAAGACAACAATTATCTGGCTGAAAACTTAAAAAAACTGCAAGCATGAGTATCAATATCTGTATTTGTGGCGGTGGCGGTCTGGGGCACGTCATTGCAGGAGTAGCTGCACATAAAGGCTTTAATGTTTCCGTCCTCACCCGGCATCCCGACCAATGGAATCCATCATTACTCATTGAAGATTGCCGGGGAAATACATTCTCCGGCTCATTAGCCTGCGTTACGGCTAACCCGGCAGAAGTCATTCCACACTCTGATATCGTATTGCTTTGTCTCCCCGGATTTGCCATTGAGGAAGAACTTCTCCACATACAACCGTTCTTGCAGGAAAAAACTTGCATAGGAAGTGTAGTCAGTTGTACCGGTTTTTTCTTTACCGCTTATAGAATATTAGGCAAAACAGCTTCACTCTTCGGATTCCAGCGTGCTCCATTCATTGCCCGTGTGCAAACCTATGGCCAGAAAGCACTCTTGTTGGGATACAAAAAGGAATTACAAATAGCCACCGTAAACATATCAAAATCCGATATTTTACTACGAACTCTTCAAGAAATGTTAGATACGCCGGTGCGTATGCTTCATCATTTTCTAGAAGCCAGCCTGACCAATAGCAATCCATTGCTTCATCCAGCCCGTCTTTATTCACTTTTCCATACCTGGAGTAGAGGAAAAGCATATCATGAGATTCCCGGGTTCTATAATAGTTGGGATGAAGAAAGTTCGGAGCTCCTCATTGCTTGTGACAATGAATTCCAACAAATTCTGAAAGCACTGCCGGTCCGAATAGAGCCAATTCCTACTTTATTGGAATATTATGACAGTTATGATGCAAGGTCACTTACCCGCAAGATACGCTCCATCATTGCCTTCAAACATATTCCAGCTCCTATGGAAAAAACAGAAAAAGGATTTCTGCCTGATTTCAAAAGCCGGTATTTCACTGAGGATTTTCCATTTGGATTATTGATAATCAAGTCAATAGCCGAGGTATTAAATATTTGTACCCCAAACATTGATAAAATATTGCTATGGGGGCAAGATGTATTAAACAAAGAATATATCCATGAAGGAGAATTAAAAGGAAAAGACCTGTCAGAAACAGGTTACATCAACGCTGATTTGTTTTATAAACTACTAAAAAATTAATGTATGGATAGTGAACTAAGAAAGCGATTTAACCCCGATGGTTCCCTTCTCCGTCGCCAGCAACTACGTATGTTAGAGCTTCTGGAGGTTATTGATGTGATTTGTCGCAAGCACCAAATACCCTATTGGCTCAGTTCCGGAACTCTAATAGGTGCAGCACGTCACAAAGGTTTCATTCCCTGGGATGATGATCTGGACATAGAAATGCTTCGCTCAGATTACCTGCGTCTGCTGAAAGTTCTTCCTCAAGAACTTCCGGACAATCTTGCATTGCAAACTAATGAAACAGATCCCAATTACATCTTTATATACGGCAAATTACGTGATAAGGATTCTCATTTGGAAGAAACAAATTCATATGACCGTATTTTCCATTATACCGGTATCTACATTGATATTTTTCCTTTAGAAAAGATCCCTTATTGTCTGGCTTGGATAGGAGGACACATGCAAGGGCAGATATACAATCAGTTGAATAATAAAAATATAAAAGAAAGCACATTATACAAACGGATTCGTAGGATTTATCATTTTAATACCCGCATCGGTTTTCCCATCCTAAGGTTCATTGCCAAGTTATTCCCCGGAAAAGAATTACGCCATTCTTTTGGCACCGCCTATTTCAAACCGCGCTATACAGACGATATTTTTCCACTGACAGAAATGGAATTTGAAGGAAAAATGTTCCCCGTACCACGCCAAACAGATGCTGTGCTAAGGAAGATATACGGTGACTATATGCAATTACCAGATTTAGAGAATATACATCCGCATTACAACAAACTCGAATTTTACAAATAAAGGAGATTGAACTATGAAACCGTTCCTTGTAGATGTACCCGTACTCATTTTGTTCTTCAACCGCCCGCAACAGCTGTCGCAAGTGTTTGAACAAGTCAGGAATGCCCGTCCCTCCAAGCTTTTCCTCTATCAGGACGGACCACGCAGCGAACACGACCTGCCCGGTATAAAAGCATGTCGTGAAGTGACAGATCAGATAGACTGGGACTGCGAAGTCCACCGTATGTATCAGGAAAAAAACTACGGTTGCGACCCTTCGGAATACATTTCACAAAAATGGGCTTTTTCTATGGTTGACAAATGTATCGTATTGGAAGATGACGATGTGCCATCCGTTTCTTTTTTCACATTCTGCAAAGAAATGTTAGACAAATACGAGCAAGACCCCCGTATCACCATGATTGCGGGTTTCAATAACGAAGAGATTACTCCGGGTGTACCATACGATTATTTCTTTGCCTCCACTTTCTCTATCTGGGGATGGGCCAGTTGGAAAAGAGTCATTGACCAATGGGACGAACAGTATACTTTTCTAGAAGACAAGTTCAATATGCAACAACTGGAACAGCTCATTAAAGAACGGAAATTCCGTAAAGACTTTATCTATATGTGCCATCGCCATAAAGAAAACAACAAAGCCTATTATGAAACCATCTTCCACGCTTCCATGCTTTTCAACTCGGGACTGGCTATCGTGCCCACCCGCAACATGATTAACAACTTGGGAGCCACGGCAGATTCCACCCATTTTGCCGGTTCTGTGCATACACTGCCTAAAGGATACCGCCGCATCTTCACCATGAAACGGTATGAAGTAGAATTTCCTCTCAAGCATCCTCGTTATGTCATTGAGAATGTAGCTTATAAAAAAGCTGTCTACCGCATTATGGGGTGGGGACATCCCTGGATTAAGATAGGACGTTCTTTTGAAGAACTATTTCTGAACCTGCGATACGGCAATTTTTCCATCATCACTAAAGCAATAAAAAACAGAATTAACAAATGGCTGAAAAGAGACCAACACCGGTAAAACCACTCACTATTTATTTTTATCACACCCGATTAACCCGTGAAAGTTACGAGGAATGGAAAGATTATAAGTTTCCGGGACATATCCTCTACGGACTTCCTTTGCTGGAAAAATATGGAATCCGGTCGGTGATGCATAAATACAAAGCTTTCCCCAGCCGTCTGAAACTAATGCTCTATGCCACTAAAGAGATTCTGTGCTGCAAAGAACCATACGAAGTGCTCTACGGTACATCTTTCCGTGGGTTGGAACTTATCATCCTACTCAGAGCATTAGGCCTCTACCGCAAGCCCATTGTCATTTGGCATCACACTGCTTTAAAAACCTCATCCAGAAAAATAAGAGAACGCATCTCACGTTTCTTTTATAAGGGCATTGATCATATGTTCCTATTCAGTAAAAAATTGATTAAAGACTCATTAGCAACCGGAAAAGCTCCCGAAGAAAAGCTTCAGCTTATCCATTGGGGGCCGGACCTCGCTTTCTATGACCATCTTCTACAAACAATGCCGGATCGGAAACCGGAAGGTTTTATCTCCACCGGGAAAGAAAACCGGGATGTAGACACAATGCTGCAAGCTTTCTGCGCCACCGATCAACAACTGGACTTGTACATAGCCCCCACCAATGGAAGTGTAAACTACCAACAGATTATTGAAAGCTTCTGTCTGCCCGATTCTGTACGAGTACATTATACGGACGGTGTCATCCCATACTTGTTGGCACAGAAAGTGGCACGAAAAAGCTGTGTTGTCATCTGCTGCATGGATTTTCCTTATACCGTAGGTCTTACCACACTGGTAGAGGCCTTTGCATTAGGCATCCCTGTCATTTGCTCACGTAATCCTAATTTTGAAATGGATATAGACAAAGAAGAAATAGGAATTACCGTAGCCTATGATGACGTGGAAGGGTGGATCAATGCCATTCATCGCATAGCCGACCATCCTGAAGAAGCCCAAAAAATGGGCGCCAACGCCCGAAAGCTGGCAGAAAAACGTTTCAATTTGGAAATCTTTTCCCGTGAAATAGCAGAAAGCTTACTGGAAATATCCAAGATGTCCCCTAAAAAGCGTACATTTGCATAAACTTTTATGCACATGAGAGTACTTATCATCAATACGTCTGAGCGAATAGGTGGAGCCGCCATTGCAGCCAACCGCCTCATGGAGGCTTTAAAAAACAACGGAATAAAGACAAAAATGCTTGTACGCGACAAGCAAACCGACCAGATAAGTGTCGTTGAACTAAAGAAATCATGGTGGAAAGTATGGCAATTCATTTGGGAGCGTGTCGTTATCTGGCAAGCCAACCACTTCAAGAAACATAACTTGTTTGCCGTTGACATAGCGAATACCGGCACCAATATCACAGCATTGCCCGAATTTACCCAAGCCGATGTCATTCATCTGCATTGGATTAACCAAGGTATGTTGTCACTGACAGATATCCGGCGTATCATCCAATCCGGCAAGCCCATCGTTTGGACAATGCATGATATGTGGCCTTTTACCGGTATCTGCCACTATGCAGGAGATTGCGATAAATATGCCACACAATGCCACAACTGTCCGCAACTTTACAAAGGAAGCAGGAAAGACATAGCCTACCGTACTTTCCAGAAAAAGAAAAAACTGTTTGAAGGAGCACAAATCACCTTTGTAGCTTGTAGCCGCTGGTTAGAATCATTGGCTAAGAAAAGTGATCTGATTAAAGGTCAGACCATTACCAATATTCCCAATGCAATCAACACCAACCTGTTCAAACCTCGTGATAAAAAACAGGCCAGAGAAAAATGCCACCTCCCGCAAGACAAGAAGTTATTGCTTTTCGGCTCCGTAAAAATTACAGACAAGAGAAAAGGAATAGACTATTTGGTATCAGCTTGCAAACAAATAGCTTCCTCGTATCCTGATTTTAGTAAAGAGTTAGGTGTAGTGGTTTTTGGCAACCAAGCCGAACAATACGCTTCCCTGTTTCCTTTCCCTATCTATCCGATGAATTATGTCAGCAACGAGAAGGAACTGGTAGATATTTACAACGCAGTCGACTTATACGTCACACCTTCTTTACAAGACAACCTACCCAATACCATCGTAGAGGCAATGGCCTGTGGTATTCCGTGCATAGGGTTCAATGTAGGAGGTATTCCACAAATGATTGACCACCTGCACAACGGCTATGTTGCCGAATATCAGTCTTCCAAGGATCTGGCAAACGGAATTCACTGGGCATTGACCGAAGGAGAATATGAAAGTCTGAGCGAAGAAGCCTGCCGTAAGGCAGTATCCAGCTATTCGGAAAGTACCATCGCCAAGAAATATGTTGAAATCTATAACAAGATTACAGGGAATCATGCATAACCATCATCCTCATCCCAAGTTTTCTATTATTACTGTCACCTACAACGCCGCAAAAGTATTGGAGGATACTATACAAAGTATTGTTACACAAACTTATAAGAATCTGGAGTATATTATTGTAGATGGGGGATCAACAGATGAAACACTGGATATCATTCACAAATACCAGGAACATATCACCACTGTTATCAGTGAACCCGACCAAGGTTTATACGATGCCATGAACAAAGGAATAAAACTGGCAACCGGAGATTATCTTTGTTTCTTGAATGCCGGTGACGGCCTGCACGAGGATGATACTTTGCTGCAAATGGTACATTCCATCAATGGAACAGCCCTGCCGGGAGTGCTATATGGAGAAACAGAAATTGTGGACAGTCAAGGGCATTTTTTATATATGCGCCGCCTGTCCGCACCCGCAACGCTTACCTGGAAAAGCTTCAAGCAAGGAATGCTAGTCTGCCATCAAGCCTTTTTCGCCCGCCGTGATCTGGTGGAACCATATGACCTGAGATATCGGTTCTCGGCAGATTTTGACTGGTGTATCCGTATCATGAAGAAAGCGGATGTACTCCATAACACCCATCTTACTCTTATTGATTACCTGAATGAAGGAATGACCACCCGTAACCATAAAGCCTCCTTGAAAGAACGCTTCCGTATTATGAGCCGTCACTATGGATGGGCAAGCACAGTGACACACCACTTATGGTTCGTTCTGCGCCTGCTTTACAAATAATCCGGAGTCTGGCTTACGACGGGCCTTAATCAATTTTCCTACGGGCTCTTCTGACCTGCAAGAATAAGAACAAGACCAGCACACAGGTCAATACACCCAACGCCACAAAAGCCACCGTTTCCGTAACATGCAGCGATTTCGGATCGAACTTAAATTCCACTACATGCTTTCCGGCCGGCACATTCATCGCCCGAAGAATATAATCCGCTCTTCCGTGCGGTGCTTCCACACCATCAATATATGCCTGCCAACCAGGATAGTAAATTTCCGAGAAAACCACTGTTCCTCCTGTCTTCGAATTAACCTCATATTTCAAGTCATTAGGTTCGTACGCAGTCAGTTTGATTGTACCCAGTGTATCTGTTTCAGCCGCCGATTTTACCTCCGCACTGAATTTTTTATCTACGACAGCCGTTTTTGCCGGATCTATCCGATGCAAAGCATCTATCTCTTCATTGGCATTATCCACATACTGCACCTCGTTTACAAACCAAGCATTGCCCAGCGTATAAGGATTCTGTATCGGGACAGTCTTTCCACCTTGCAGCGGAAAAATAAAGTAACGGGTATTCAGCATATTCAACACAGGAAAACCGGACGGAGCCACCTTCTGCATATCGCCTCCCGCCTCCGAAACAGCCTTGAACACGCCATTCATCTCGGTGCTGATATGCTCCTCTATCATTTCCTGATAGCGGCGCAACTTGGCGGCATGATATCCACCGATGCTCTTATGCCAATAAGAAGTAGTATTTTCATTAAACGTATTGCCGGCTAGGTTCAGTACCCGGAAATCCAACGTTTTATCGGCCAATATTGCCTTATCCGTTTCGGTCGGTTTAAAGGAATTATCCTGCTGCACCTTCTCCACAAATTGTTCATCATACAAATAACGTTTGTTCACACTCCACATATCTGCCAGACAGAGGACAGCCAATGCCAGAATCGTCACCTTCGCCTTTAGTTTGCCCATGCCATATAACCAAAGAACTGCCGTACCTATCATAATAACAAAGAAACTGCGCCATGCATCCGAAGTAAAGATACTCTGACGGATTTCTTCCAGATTAGCAAGTAACGGAGCCAGCTGATCTGCCGGAATACCCTGCAATGCCTGCATTTCCATACTTGAAACATACGACGGGAAAAAGAAACCGGGAGCTAATGCAAACAATAAAGCGATGCCACCTGTCAATCCCAGACTGATATAAAACGACCGGGCCTGTTCCTTAACCAACTGAGGGCGTGCCATTACCTCCTTTAAAGCAAGGACTGCCAACAAAGGTATGGTAAACTCAGCAATGACCAAAATAGAAGAAACCGCACGGAATTTATCGTACATCGGGATATAATCCAAAAAGAAATCAGTGAATCCCATAAAATTCTTTCCCCACGACAGCAGGACAGACAAAACTGTAGCACTCAAAAGCGCCCATTTCATAGGACCTTTCACTATAAACAGCCCAAGAACAAACAGAAACATCACAAACGCCCCCACGTATACAGGACCGGATGTACCGGGTTGCTCACCCCAATACTGACCTATCTGGCTATAGATACTATTATACATAGGATTCGCCTTTTCCATCGCCTTTTCGTTAGCAGCCAAAGGTACGGAAGCACCACCTTTCACATTAGGGACAAGCAAAGAGAAAGTCTCACCGATACCGTAGCTCCACTGAGTGATATAATCTCGTTCCAGACCACTTTTTGTCTGATTATGACTATCCGGTTTCACCAACTCACTCTTTCCACGCATCGTTTCCTTACTATACTCATACGTATGATATAAGTTAGATAGATTTATACAAACTCCCAAAATACCGGCCATCAACAACACACCAGTTGCTTTCAGAAATCGCGGCATTTCCTTCTTCTGCCAAGCATCCACTCCGAACGCAACCGCCATAAAGAGCATGACAAAAAGAAAATAATAACTCATCTGCACATGGTTCGACACTATTTGCAAAGCAACAAAAACCGCTGTCAGCAAACCACCTGACAGGTATTTCCCTCTATAAGCCAATACCATACCGGCTATAGTGGGTGGAATATAAGCCAAGGTTACAAATTTCCAGATGTGTCCGGCAGCTATAATGATGAAAAAATAAGAAGAAAACGCCCACAACACAGCCCCCAATGAAGCCAGCCAGACCGAGAAATCGAATGCACGCAATAATATATAAAAGCCCAACAGCATGACAAATACATACCACACATAATTCGGGAGATACAAATGATATAACTTCTCCACTCCCTTCAGGGTATCCGTAGAATCATAACTGGGTGCCATCTGATAAGTAGGCATACCACCAAAAATAGAATTAGTCCAGCGCGTACGCTCTCCCGTACGTTCCAGATATTCTTTCGCTTCTTCACCGGCACCAATGCCCGCCACAGAGTCATGTTGTGAAAGGATACGCCCTTCTGTCACTGCCGGAAAAAAATAGACGAATGAGATGACAGCAAAAAGGATAATCACTACTATATCAGGTAGTATTCTTTTAAATAAGTTCATAAGTATATCTGTTTATTAACGTTGCAAAGATACGATATACTCTGATAAAATGCGTACATTTGCAGCCATAAATAAAGTTGAATTATGAAAATAGGAATTATAACAGCCATGAGTTCCGAGCAGAAACAAGTAGCGCAACTGCTCGAAAACAAGAAAGAATACACCGAAGGTCCTTTCCAATATACTGAAGGCAGCATTAGAAATAATACCATTATCCTGATGAAATGCGGAATAGGTAAAGTGAACGCTGCTGCCGGTACTGTAGAACTGATCCGTACCTTCCAACCCGACTGTGTCATCAGCACCGGTGTAGCAGGAGGCATAGACAGCTGCCTGAAAATAATGGATGTTGTGGTGAGCCGACAAATTGTATATCATGATGTATGGTGTGGAGAAGGCAATATGTACGGACAGATACAAGGACTTCCCGCCCGATTCGAAGGTAATGCCACATTGTTTGATTGCGCCATGTCACTGGATACTCCGACCGCCATTCATGGAGGTCTGATATGCAGCGGAGACAAATTCATCACCGACCGTTCCGAACTGAACGACATTAAAGAAAAGTTCCACGAAGGGCTGGCAGTAGATATGGAATCGGGAGCCATCGCCCAAATCTGTTATATATATAAGGTACCGTTCATCAGTTTCCGTATCATCAGCGATACGCCGGGATCCGACAACCATTGGGAACAATACACAAATTTTTGGGAGACTATAGCCGACCGTTCCTTCGAGGTCACTCATACCTTCCTTTCCTCATTACCAGCTAATTTATAAAAACGAATAATATGAAGACAATACCCAGTTTTACCATTGACCATATCCGCTTGCTTCGCGGTATCTATGTATCCAGAAAAGACGAAGTGGGCGGTGAAACGGTCACAACCTTTGACATCCGCATGAAAGAACCCAACCGGGAACCTGCTTTGGGACAAGGAGCCTTGCATACCATAGAGCATCTAGCCGCTACCTACCTGCGTAACCACCCTATATGGTCTGACAAAATTGTCTACTGGGGACCGATGGGATGCCTCACCGGTAACTACCTGTTAATGAAAGGCGATTTAAAATCGGAAGATATTGTAGAACTGATGCAGGAAACGTTCCGCTTTGTAGCCGATTTTGAAGGCGAAGTTCCGGGAGCCGCCCCTAAAGATTGCGGTAACTACTTGCTTCACGACCTGCCTATGGCCAAATGGGAGTCGGCCAAATATCTGCATGAAGTATTGGAGCACATGACAAAAGATAATCTGTACTATCCTACTAAAGAGTAATTCTCAACAACAGAACAGTAGAAACGTAATAACAGAAAATAGAAAAGCCGCTTTCTTTTCAGAGAGCGGCTTTTCTTTAAGTCCTTTTCAATAGAGATTGAATTACTTACGTAATCCTAGTGCTTTAACAATAGCACGATATCTTTCGATATCACGGTTCTTCAGGTAGTTCAACAACGCACGGCGTTTACCTACCAAAGTTGTCAAAGCTCTTTCAGTGCTATAATCTTTTCTGTTGAGCTTCAGGTGCTCAGTCAGGTGAGAAATACGGTATGAAAACAAAGCTATCTGCGCTTCAGCTGAGCCAGTATCAGTGTTAGACTTTCCGTACTTTTCAAAGATTTCTTGTTTTTTAGCTGCATCTAAATACATAATTCTTAGATTTTTTGATATATAAAATTTTCATTTAGCGGGTGCAAAGATAGACATTATCTTTTATATCACAATGAATTAGAGCGATTTATTTTAAAAATAATCTTCTATCTCTTTTACTGTCGCATCTTTCAGCATATCTTCGAACATCATAGCAAAGGCTGCCCAACTGACATTGAATGAAATTGTAAACCCGATTTCTTTTCATCCGATGAATAAAAGTGCCCAGTCCGAAACCGTTTCTTCATGAATTTCGGACTGGACACTTTTTAAACTATCGCTATTTTATTTCAACCAGCCACTCATGGAACCCATCATAAGGGGTATAGTGCAATACATATTCGGATTGGCTATGACTGATAACTTTATCCCAAGGAATCCGGTTTACATCAATTTCCGCCCTTGCCAGCCACAAAGCATTTTCCATCACATAACGGTCTAAAGAAAGCTCAAGCATCATCCGGCTCAAATAAAAAGCAGACTGTTCATAGGCATACCATTTACCGTCACTTTCCCGGTAGATATATATCAAGCCATCATTGCTTAATTCTCTTTCCAACATCATTATTATCTCGCGCATAATTTTATAGATTACTCGTTTTTAATCAGTATCATCTCATTGTCCGAGCACAGAACCACAATCCAAGGACCGTTCAGTAACTTATTCAAATCGACTTCCACCTTATCCAGCATAACACCTCTCAATACCGTTTCATTAAGTTTCTTCAACAAATGAGCAGAACGGTAGCAAGCGTACCAACGTCCGTCTTCTTCAGATATATAAATTTCCGATTTACCGCATGATTTCTTGTCCATGATTTCTAACAGGTTGCTCATAACATCCTCCTTTATACTTAATAATAGCCTAAGCTATTATATCGCCATACCAGCCTGAAACGATGCGACTCATTTCTTGACCTGTTTTCTGACACTCCCTGCCCCGGAATATATACTTTTGACTGAGTTCCCTCCGTCGTAGCTGTCCAATAAGGCACACCTGACCAATTATTATACTTAATACCGGAACTGGTAATCACCCCATTTATTTGCTGCCACTCTGCTTCTGCGGGCAAAGAGAAATGATAAAAAACCGTATAGCTATTACCCGATGTGACAGGAGTAGAACTACCACTGGAATTAACCGCCACACCTATCGCATTATCCATTACACTTCTTTCATCATTGTCACTGGAATAATGTTCTTTATTTATCTTCTTATAATACTCCTTTATTATTTTCTGTCCGTCCGTCAGGTTCGTTGTGTACCCATTGTCTCCCCAGGGCAGACCGCCAACAGCAAAACGGTCTATTCTGTCAACATACAACTGTTCTGTAATCTGGATAGGATACCATTGTTTGATAGGATATTTCATTTCGCTGCCCATAACAGGCTTGTTTTGCGCATCCAGTTTACGCACATAAATATTGCACGAACGATACGGCTTCTCTGAGTTCCATTCTTTCTCCCAAATCGTTTTTTGATCAGCGTATCCCTTTAAATACATTCTAAGCTCTGCCGTTCCCTCCTTTTGTATCACATTGTATTCATCATATCTAGGAGTAATCCAACTCATATCAGACTCAAACATCACCCAATAGTCTCCAGAAACGCCATCAAAATCATCCACTTTGATTTGCCATTTCTGCCTATCGGTACTCACCACTTTGATTTTCACCAAATGTCCGTCAATATTATAATCTTGCCCTTCATTGAACTGAATAAACAAGTCAGACAATTCGCTGTCTACCCTCCATTGAGCATCCTTCGTGTTTCCCGAGATGTTGATCACACCGTTCTCATCCATGCAGCCCGATTCTTTCACACCTCCCGCTCCGCGCAAATGAAGCGTAACATTATAAATGGTATTTCTGTTCACATCAAAATCATACGATATGTTCTTACCTAAAAACAGTCGGTAACTAATAGTTCCCTTTACATGTGCACTGCTCGATTTATATTCATAATCCGCCGTAACAAGGATGTATGAACATCTGCGACCCAAGTTCTCATTGTCTGTATAGTCGGTAAATGCAGCATACACTTCTTTACCTGCCTCCATCGTATTTTTGATACGATTCGGGGTTTTGGCTTTTTCATTACCATTTTGGGCATCCGTACAGTTTTGGGCATGAACCGTCTGTTTATTCTCAAACTGATAAAGACGCTCGGACATCACTTGAGTTTCGCCATTTCCACTTGGTCCCGTAAGCAACGAACCGGATGGGAAGTCATACTTCTGTCCTTCCTTGTCAAAAGAAGTAAAATCCGTTATACTATTATCCGAGGCCAAGGTACAAGTCTTAGGCACATTACATAATTGTACTGATCGGGGCGTCAAGGTCACTTCGTTGTCCAGCCCGGAAGTATTGATATTTACTTTAATCATAGCATACGGGCGTTTCAAAGAAACTTTAGCCAAATAGCAACCTTTATTACCACCTTGAGCCCCCTCATGCGGATTCTCGGTATAGATAAACTGCTCGGATGCACCGTAAAGGAGACAAACGGATGTTTCATCAAAATCCACCGGCCACTGAATCAAACTCTCTTTAACACTCTGCCACAATGACAAAGTAATCTTTCGTCCATAATTAGCGATAACCTCTACTCTTACAGCCTGGTTGCCTTGTTTGGCATTGATGTGGATATATACTTTTCCATCTGCTGTTTTAGAAGAAACGACCCCTGCACTACCATTCTCCACACTACCGGAAACTTCGAACGAATCCCCATTCTTAACCAGATAGACGGTTACCGTATTTCCTCCATAATTCACTTTTACATTCACATCATCAATAACGGAGAATATGGAGTTATCTCCGGCAGCCCTGCTGTTCATGTTCACAGAAGTAATATCGGCTGGTGATATTGCTATGACCACAGGAGCATCGTCCTCCACTCCGGACTCCGGACCGGCTAACTCCTCTGCCGTACAAGCACCCAACATACAAATGATGAAAAACATCATTATCAGTCTTATTGTCTTCATTTTTCCTCCTTTTGTTTATTCATAGCCCGGGCTAAGCAATATTTCATCCCAATCTGCCACATAAGTTTCCACATCCGTCTTCAAACCGCCTCCAGCAGGAGTCTCGGTCACTTTTATATTAAATATATACACATGGTTACGCACCACCTCAAACCGATCTCCAACCCCATCTTTTCTGAACTCGATCGTTTTTGTCTTGGTTTCACCTCCATATGTGTAAGTCACATCCAAGGATACTGCCCGGCTGTCGTTATTTTCTTGTTCCGGCAAATAAATCAAATCCTCATAAGCCATTGTCACATTCAGTCCCGTATAAACAAAGTTCTGCGGCTTCATCGACAACCCTGTTACGTAAGGACTTTGGTACCGAATTGTTTCATCGGGGCTCAACGTAGCTTGTGACACACAATACCCTTTATCATTAGCGTTATTCACCGTGATGCCGGTAATAGTAAAATCGCCTTTTGTATCTTGAAGCCCTTGTTTCCCGTTCACCCAAAGGCTCACCTTAGCCACTGCCCTATACAGTTTGCACTCTAAGCTTGGTCCTGCAGGAGGGACACCGGTAGCGGGACTGATCCCCCACATCGGCAGACGCCTTTCGGCCAGATTCCACGGGGTCGGACCAGTGTAATTATAAACCAATTTATTATAGATTTCAACGGCAGTATTGCCTACCATCGTATTAAGATATGCCTGCATTCCCTCACTGACTCCCTGAATTTGGTTCTGATTCAAATTGGCGAGAACCACCAACCGTACCTGTTCATTACCTATCGTCCTCTGCATAGTCCCTTCCAGTATCTTTTGGTCGGCATAATCATTAATCACTCTCAAATCCTCTACCAAATATTTCAGTCTTTGAGTAACCGCATCAATCACTAGTACATACACATCGCCTTCCACAATAGTCCCCTGTTCCGGAGTGGTAAAATCCCAATTACCATCTGCCGTGGGCGCGTCAACCGTTCTGGAAGAATTCCCCGAAAGAGACAATGCAAGACGTACCGGCGCTCTTCCGTCCCCCCCAGCCTTCGCCGCCAACTCGTCCTTCGCACACGACGAGAAGCACAGTCCGCAGAACACCGCCATCACTATATAGGATAAACCTCTTTTCATAGATTGCTTTTTTAGTTTCGTTATTACATGTCCAGTTCGTTGAAGCGTACCACCCAATCATTGATAATGATGCTAGTATTAATCCACTTCATGCTCTCGTCCAAAAAGAAAGTCATATTGTATTCGTCCTGGCGATCCAGATACTCCTGATTGGTCATCTCATGTCCTTCTGCTTCAGTAAGCAGCAAGTATTTCACTAATGGTATGGAAAGTACAGGCTCCCCTGTTTCCTTGTTGGTTATGGTGAGGCGGGGATTATTTTCAACCACCAGACGCCCTACGGTAATCTGTGCAATAGCTACGCTGATATTGCTGTCCTCTGCATCTCCATCGGCACGTGTTCCCATATCCGTGCCACCCTGCATACGGTAATAGGGATAATATGTTAATGTTTCGTCCTCCAGCAGCTTATTATCATAGTTCATCAAACCGTTGTCGTCTGTAATCGTAAATTCAAATTTATCTACCTCCACAGTCACTCCGTCCATTTGCTGGAGAATGATGCGTATGGTGTTGGTGTTCTTCACCAGTGGCACAGTCACTACCTGCGAGCTTGCTGCCCGCGAGAAAGATTGCTTGGTCACTTCACCGTGCCACAACGCAGAAAGTTTACTGTTCACAACAGCCGTTCCATCAGCCGCACGACTGTACAGACGATCCATCCTGCATTGCAGTTCATCTAGCGAGGATTCCCCTGCCGTAACCAAAGGCACTGAGAATGAAGCCTCATCATTCAGTCCCGCCCAAGTGACAAGATGATAGTCACCCGGTTCCAAATCCACTTTCATGGTATATCCTTCTTCTCCCAGCACATCGCCTTCTTCTGTCTTCTGATATACCAACTTGCCGTTATCGTCAAAAGCATAAAGTGTCACAGTCCCCACCTCGCGCGAGAAAGCATCGGCATACTTCATGTTATAATCATACTTGAATTTCACTCTGTACTCTACAGAGCAATCTACCTCTTCTTCACCGAGTATGCTGTCGCACGACACAACGGCACTTCCCAATGTCATGGCCATCATCAGGCTGAAGGAGAATTGTCGGGCGAATGTTTTTACTGTTTTCATGCTTTTGGTCATTTTATAATGTTAGAATATAGAAAGGTATAAAGGGGAGGGAGATGAATCCTCCCCTGTCTGTCATAGTGTTTGTTAGAACTCAATGTTATTGAAACGTACAATCCAAGGAATAATCTTAGCATTCAATTGCAAATAGAAATTATTATCACTCTCTTCACCGCTAGGATCTATTGTTATTGTTGCACCACCGATATTCTCGAATCCAGTAACTTTCAGTACATAGATATTATTTCTCATGATTGCCTTATCCATATACTGATCTCCTTTATTGTGGCAAATTTCAGATGAATAATAATAGCAATGTCCATTTTCATAAGTATCATAAGATGCATCTGCACCATTATCAGCTTTTACAGCATCAATAGATGTATAAAATTTATTATTGCATTTATAAATGGTACCAACAGGCTCACCCGTTTCATCGCCAATCTGACCACGGAAAATAATACCAGTCACTAAAGCTGGTACTTGCTTTTCTTTTTTCACAATATTTTCTAAACAATAAGCCAAACGATGACCTACCTGTTCATTATCGTTAATGTCAGTATTAGCAGTGGGAAGATCTTGGAAATAAACTTGGCTATCATCGCTGGCCTCATCAACTTTATCCGCATTTACATTTTTCAATGCGTTATAGAAATATGATCCAAAAACTTGGTCGTAATCTGTTACATTATTCTTATTCTTTGAATTAGGATCAACCATATAGGCCATATTGTCTACACCTAACAAGCCTAAAGTCCTGAAGTTTTCCCAGCTCGCATCCGTCAAATGTCTTGCCGTATACACAGAATTTGAAAGATTCACCAACGCGTATTTATCCAGTTTCACTGTCCAGTCAAGCTTACCATCAGTAGATGTAGTATAATATTCAAATTTGGGGAACGGCTCAAGAAGAGTAAAAATATGTTCACCTGTCTGACCATAAGTTTTTTCTGTCTTTATAAAAGCTCTTCTATCAGTTCCATCTGTTCCCTCATGTATCCAAACATCAGAATTATCATTATCCAAATTCTTTGCCTTATGCAAACCTGTCAAACGAACGGCTTTATTATCGGGATATATATAGTAACCACTTGTAGTTTCCGCAATGGCATAATCAGTAGTTTGTACTGTAAGAGGATATAAGTTATTTGGTTTAGCAATTACATAATTTATCTTTGAAACAACACGTTCCACCTCTACCTCTTTTATTGTTGGATCTTCATAGTTGTTGGATAAAACGTCTACCTTTATCTCTTTTTTGTTCACCATCATAAATTGACCGGCAGCAGCTATTGTTATATCACCAGTTGTTGTATAAGAACTTTCTGCAATTTGTTCATACTTAGACTTATCAGTCGATTGTTGGCTGTTGGCAATAGCTTCTATTGACCCAGTCGGATTTAACACAACAAGCACTTTATACCATCCAGAATTTGCCAATGTAAAGAAAGGATTATAAATGGTCTCTCCACTAGCCGTAGTTTCATTCAATTGTGCCTTTGTTAAATAACCACCGAATTCTTCTTTAGTAAGATTTCCATTTTCATCTAGTCTATTTAAAATTATAACGGCATCTGTTACAGTTGATTCACCTTTGATACCTGGATCCGTTACACCGCTTTCTTCATTATCAGCAGCGCGTGATGAGTTTGATGTAGAACTTATCACTAATGAAAGGTTACCCTTCACTTTCTCTGGTTGATTCACATTGTTTTTCACAATGTCCTCATTCGTACATGCTACCATGGCAGCATATGCCAACATTCCTAATAATAATCCCTTAATCTTCATAATCCTAAGTTTTTAAATTATAAACTATTTTTGTAATTTCCATTCTTGTTTGTCAACACAGCAAAGGTAAGTGGTTAATCGTATAAACCTTAATCGGTATTTTCGACAAAATAGATTGGTATCTTTGACAAAATGACTTTATATCGTCTTTTACAGGGCATTTCTATCATACGTGAATGAAATACCCTACACGTTGAAAGAATCACCTCTTACATTTTTCAATGAAAAAAGAAGAGAAAAAAACAAGGATAACATGTACTTTTTTTTCACTACATCAAACAGATCGGACAGTGTGGCATTTCAGCAAAATATCCCTCCATAAAAGCCGCCCTCATCAACATATGCGGAAGCCAAATCTAAAGTGGGAATCACCCGTAAAAACATAAAAATGTAGTGAGCAAGTGTTTCTCTCATCAAGAAGTACACATTCCTTCACATACGTACATATCCATAGACCTATACAATTATATAGGCTTATGCGTACGTATATAAATACTACATGTTCAAAGACAAGGGTATTTCTTAAAAAGATCAAGTCGTTTTCAAAAAAGACGGCGAGCTTTTTTAAAAAGATGGCGAGCTTTTTAAAAAACGTCTTGATCTTTTTTGCCACTGCCGGAACTTCGACTTCCGACATATTCCATAAAGCCCCCAACCGACAGATTATGTAAAATTCAACTTAAAAACACTGTGAGGACACTAATGCGCTGAACTTTAATTCAAAATCCGGGAATAGACTCCACTACCCCGGATTTTACCTTGCGCTTTTCGCAAAGAACAAGTTTCTTCTAACATCTTTTATTGTACTGTTTGTCTATATGTCTTATTTTACAAAGATTGCTTCATCCTTACGTTTATTGGTCACTTCTTCCAAATTGGCTCCGGCTTCGACGGAATCCTTGGCCTGTGCCTGTTTGAAATAATTCTCAGCAGAGTCGAGGTCTCCTTGCAACAGTTTCAGTACGCCTCTGTTGTTCAGCGTCGCACTCGCCTGTGCATCGGCCTTGTCCAAATAACGTACCGCCTGTTGCAAGTCACCCCGTTGGAGTTCGATAGCGGCAGCGTTTATATTCGCTGTTGGGTCATCAGGAAACATGCGCACTGCCACATCGAACACTTCGTTAAACTCGTCACTCCCCTTTTCGTATGTTTGGGCAACCAGAAACATTTCCTGCAAGCTCAACTGCTGGGGACGGATCTTTATAATCTGTTTTGCCTCTTCCACATCAAATCCGCGAACTACATAACGTACAGTGTAATCAGAGTGACGCAAAGCCGGATAACAATCCTGTAGTAATGCGGCATATACCTTTCCACCATCCAAGGCCTTAATGCGTTCCTCCTTCACGTCAAAATCGCTCTCATTCTTATCTATTATGGACAAAATCTCTTCTTTCAGCGGTAAATCATTCTTAGCCACATACGCACGCAGTCCGGCCCAGTCCTCGGGTACAGAATTCACCTTGAACAAATCCGCTTTAAAGCCATACTCATTCATTACATAACTCTTCAATGCCTCAGCACGCCCCTGAGCCAAACGCGCATTGGCCGCATATCTGCCCTCAGGAGAAGCATAACCCACAATAGCTATTTCAGTAATGGTAGTATTGACATCATTTTTCACTACATCCACCGTATGTTTGATAGCAGCCAGTTCGGATGGATTATGACGATAATCAGGATAAATCTTCATCTGATTTACCGGAAAATCCAAATAAGCACGTCCTTCCTCGGCACGATTCTTCACAGCCTCGACAGCAGGAGAAACGAATGCCACGACAGGTTTTACCACATAGCGTTCCAAATTGGCACGAGTTATAAAGGCACTGTTTTCTTCTTTCTGACAATCGGCACAGCCACGTATAGCAGCCTGCAGTTCCAGTTCTGCACCATTCATCCATTTCTCGTATGGAATACGGGCTGAATAATTTACAGTCTGTTCCGTTCCATTCTTACGACGAAGAATGGTATATGCATCCGACGGAATACTGCGTTCACGCTGTTGCACGATGGAACGGATACGCCCATATACCCAAATAGCAGGCAAAATCCTGTTATAACTGTTATCCTGTGTCTTCAAAACCGGAGTCAGAGTTGCCACACAGTTGGAAGAAAGCTCCATTGCAGCCGGCAACGTGATATCCATTCCTATCATCACCTGTCCATTATCACTAATCAGGATTGACTGATTGCTGACTTGTACCTGACCACCTGATAATGTCTGTGCACCTACCGGAATAGTCGGTATCAATAATATAAGAAGTATATAACATATAAGTTTCATAATCCGTAATTTTTAGAATATATAAATAAGATTCAGAGCAGCCTTAGTAGGACCCCAATAATTCTTGTTGGATTTCTCCAACATATCTCCACATTCTTCACACTCATATTTCTTATAACGCACATAAGCATAACCCAAACCGATGGTGGCGCCCAGATTCCAATGGCGTCCCAGCACAAACTGATAACCGTAACTGACACCGCCGCCATAAAAATGTCCCTTATAACGGAAGTCTTTCAAATCATCGAAAGGAGAAAACGGCAAATCAATACCGGTAGTATTGTATGCTCCTCCCATTAAATGGAAACCGAAAAAATGACCATTGAACTTATCACAAAGCCAATAACGCAACTCGGGCTGTACCATCACCAGTTTCAGCATTTTATTATCGCTGTATTTCCAGGGATTATAATAAAACGGAATATCCACTGTAAGCTTCTTGCTCAACCCTACTTCCACTCCTAAGTTTGGTATGGCGACGGCATCTATCGCCACATTAGTCTTAACAGCCACCTGTCCATACATAAATAAGGAAGAAGCCAGCAGACACACCCATGAAAATAAAAATCTTCGTATTACCATATTCAATTCTCTCTAGCTAAGTTATTTTTTACATCACAAAGGTAGAGGCTATTCTTTTAACAGGATATTGGCAAATTAATCTTTATTAAGAGGTGGTTTCGGCAAAATACAGAATGAACAAAAAACAATCTTAGTTCCTATTTCCGTCAAAAACAGAACATCCATTCAATGAGAAACATTCCAACTATCAAATGGAACACCAACGGAGTTTTCTCCATCCATAAATGAAAATCCTTTCATCATGATAGAAACACCCCCTTATATAGCCAAACAACTCCTTCTTTCCAACATAGCAGGTATTTTCATCAAAAAGAGGGTGTTTTCATCAAAAAAGCTTGAAAATAATTTGGATACATGAAAAGAATACCTACTTTTGTATCGGATGATAATGGGTCAATCATTCACATAATCAAAAAAACAATAAAAAATTATAGTTCTATGAAGGCAATGCATTTAATAATTGCCATGCTCGTCATGATGAGTTTGGCATCCTGCTCTGCAGATGGTAATGACCCCGTTGAAAACTCAGTTTCAACGTATCTCCTGGAAAAAACGTATGGAGCCAGAAGCGTTACATACGAGGAAAACAATTCTGACAAGTTAAAATTAAGTGAGTTACCGGCTATCAGCCTTTCTGAAGCCGACCATATTCTATCTGTCCTACGAAAACATACTGATGCTCAAGAAGAACTTGATATTCAAACTGCCACCAAAGGAGAACAAACATGGCTTAGAATTGTAATGAAGCAAACAATAGATCATAAATATGCTTTCACTATCCAGTTAAATATGAACTGTTACAATGACGGAAGCCTCTACTATGGCGGATATCAGGCGGAATGTTCTTCTTCTTTGATAAAATGGTATCTTAAAGGTTTCAGCCTGGCTACCGATAATGCCACAAAAAATTATAAATTCGAATCCCAAAGCTATATTTATATGAAAGTAATAGATAATGGAATCAAATATATGCAGATTCCTGTCACTATAAATGGCAACTATAATCCCCGAAACCATGATGCTGCATTTTCCTACAATTTATGATATATAATACAATAATCACTTTATAATATATACCATCATTCCCCCCTTGTTTCTAGCTTGGTATACATACCTTAATAAAATAGCAAGAGACAAGGGGTGTATTTCATTCAAATACAATCGTCTAATAATCAAGACAAGACAAAACTGTGTGAACGGAATACCTACTATCCTTTCTTTTCACCGAACCTGTTGATACTAAAAACAGAATATATTCCTATGACTTTTAGTTGGTTATGAAAATATAGTTTGCTATATTTGTAGGAATTCCTAAAATAGATTAAGGAATAATATCAAGCAGATTGTACGTGACCAATCTGATTACAGGGGAATAAAAGTGAAACAATTTATTATGATGAAATCTTTAATAATCACCTTATTATGTAGTTTTTGTCTATCAACTACTAATGCGCAAAGTTATTTCCGCCAGTGTGGTATCCAACTACTTACCAAACAAAACGGATTGAACAACAATACATTGACTGGAATTTATCAGGATAAAGCCGGCTTTTTATGGTTAGGAACCGATGTTGGACTAAGCCGCTATGACGGAATACATTTTCATAATTACAATCTGATTGATAAAGAGCCACGTGCCTTAACTCATTTATATGAAACATCAAACAATCTGCTATGGTCTCATATCGCCAATTTAAACCAAATAGCCTGTTTTGACAAGATGCGTGGAATCTATATGCCACTTATCTCACCTACTCCTGAGGTATTGCAAGATATACAGGATATATGTGTACTGCAAGACAAATTATATGCCTTGACCTCCAATGCCATAGTAGAGTTAAATATGGAGAAAAATGCAGATGAAATAAGACTGACTGCCCAACTGCTTATAGATATAAAAACAAAAGTCCTAGGACTTTATAATAACGAAGATATTTTATGCGCACTGACAGCAGAGAATCAAATCTTGCTTTATAACGTTTCCGATAAAAGTAGCGAGCATATAAATGGAACCGATCTAGGTATTGTGAAAGCCGACAACATTGAAAAAATACATATATATAATGATAATGTGTGGATTTGTGACCAAACCGAAGGAATCATCTGTTATAATACAAACACTAAAACATCACGCACACTGAATGATAACAGCCAGTCATCCTTCATTCAAAAAGATATACGCGATATAATCCAAATAGATAAGACCACATTCATTATAGCCACATGGAGTTCACTGTCAGCCATAAGATTTGAAACGGACAACTACCTCCAGTCGCCATTCCACATTGTAGATCTGACCCAACATGATTCTTACTATGCCCCCATCCTCAAAAACAGAATTACCGACATTCATTTTGACAAGTCCAACAATGTGCTTTGGGTAGGAACTTTCGGCAGAGGATTGCTGAAACTGAATCTCAAAGGAAACGATATCAACCGTATCCCGTTGAACGATGAAATAAGATATGTGAATAGTATAGCACAAGATGCCGACGGATACATCTGGCTGGTCACCGAAAAAGATGGCATATATAAAAGTACAGAAAATAAGATCTCTCCTAATCTGCACTTTTCCTTATGGGAGAAAAGTCACAAGAATAATCATTATTGCCTGCACAAAGATCGCAATGGAGGATTATGGTTCGGCGATGACAAAGGAAACATCCTTTGGGTAAATCCTACTACCGGTGAAACGGTGATTCACCAACTAAACCCCGAAACAGCAGACTCTGCTGTAACTGCTTCTATCTTGAAACTATATCTAAACTCACAAAACCATTTATGGATTGCCACCGAAAAAGGAATAATGGTCTATAACCATCAGACACACGAATGCATAGCAGCACAACCTTATACGAAAGAATTCAAAAAAATAACCGCTATATGTGAAGATGGAGATGGAACCATGTGGCTAGGTACTGAAAAAGGAATACACCGTGCCAGCCGTAAAGGAAAACAAATAAAATTCACCGGTGGTTATGAAAAGGCAAGAAACCTGACACCCGGAAAAGTATTGGCACTTTATCTGAACAACTATAACCAATTGCTTATCTCATACACTGATAAAATTATCCTAATAGACGGAAAAGAGAAAACCATATCCTCTATCATGATCTTACAAAAAGACTTGCCTAACGGACACATAAGCTGTATGATAGATGATAAGAACGGAAATACCTGGCTGGGAAGCAATGCTGGTTTTATCACATTGAATAACAAGAACAATGCATCATATACCTACGCATTACCGGAAAGTTATTACGATGTATGTCGGCTGAATGACGGGAAATTGCTATGGGCGAACTCTACAGGATTACTCTATTTTGAACCGCGCACTTTAAAAGAAAGTTCAAGTAACTGCCAATTCCATATCTCCGATATAGATATTAATTACAATAAAGTAGAAATAGGAGAAAAAATAAACGGACAAGTCATTCTGGACAAACCTGCGTACCTGATAGAACATTTATCTTTAGACTACAATAACAACAACCTGATTCTCTATTTAAGTGATCTGAAATACGGAACCTCGCCCAACACAGTGAAATATCGCCTGTTACCCACAGAAGAAAAATGGAATACGAATTATGACGATCATATAAAACTCAGCAATATCCCTCCTGGGAAATATGTACTGGAAATACGCTCGTCTTATCCGTTGGAAGAAAATAAACAAATAACCCGGTTATCTATCAATGTAAATAGATATTGGGCTGCAACCGGATGGGCCATCGCCGCATACATCCTGGCTATTATCATTATTTCTTTGCTTACATGGATGTACTTTAACCGGAAATTACAGAAACGGCAAGTTTACAAGGCCAAAGAAGTGAAACTGAAAGAAAAGCTGGAAGAAGAAACGGAAATAAGAAAAGAAGAAGAGAAAAACCATCAATTGCGTGACCAAATCAGATATATGCTGGCACAGGAATTACGCACCCCGTTATCACTCATCACCGCTCCGTTAAAAGAAATGATTACTAATACGGCCTTCCCGGAATCATTCCTGCAAAAAGCAAAAATGGCCTATCGGAATTCAATCAGCCTGCAAGACATTTGTAACCAGCTATTGAATATTCATCAGCAAGAAAGTTACAGTCCTAAATTGAATGTGGCCCCTTATCCTGCCAGCGTGATAGCCGACACTGTAGTCCGTGCATCTCACGAACTACTGAACGTCAGTCCCATTAACCTGCATTATGACAAAGACAACAAAATAAATACGGAAATATGGATTGACCGGAAAAAGATAATCTTTATTCTAAGCAATATATTATCCAATGCCTACCGGCATATCTCGTATTCCGGTTCCATCCACTTTACTGTAAACACCAGTACTATCAACGGAAAAGATTTCTGCCTTTTTACTATAGAGGATGACGGGAAAGAAATGATAGAAGAGTCCTCTGTCATCTTCCTTGGATCGGACAATTACAATCCTCCAAGCAACCGGCTACATCCCGAATTAGGCATTGAAATTATGAAAACGACAATACTAGCCCACCACGGCGATATCCAAATCACTCAAGAAAAAAACAAAGGAACCCGAGTTGTTCTTTATATCCCTCTAGGTAAACAACATTTGAAAAATGATGAAAACGTATGTTTCATCGAACCCGAAACAATAATGGAAGATTCAGATAAAGCAATGATTACTGCAGAGGATAAAAGACAACAGGAAATAGCAAACAGTATAACCGCCAAACCTATTGACAACCCCGAAACCAAATACAAACTACTGGTTGTTGAGGACCATGCAGATATCCGCCTCTATCTGAGAGTATTATTTTCTGCCACCTATAATATTATTATGGCGGAAAATGGGGAAGAAGGAGTAAGAATGGCACGTAAAGAAATACCGGATCTTGTAATAACGGATGTCATGATGCCTGTCATGAACGGTTTTGAATGTTGCCGTATCCTGAAAGAAGATCTAAAAACTTGCCATATCCCTATTATTCTGCTGACAGCTTTGACAGATGATGAAAATATAGTGAAAGGAATAGAATTAGGAGCTGATGACTATATTCTGAAGCCGTTCAATCCGGAGATTCTCCGCACTAAAGTAAAACGTTTAATAAAAAGCCGGACTGAACTGAAACGGATTTATACCAAACTACTAATGCCTTCCATCACCGTCAACGGCTCGCAAGAAGAGAATACGGAAACAATCATCATAGAAGACCCGTTCATCACACAAATTCTGAATATTGTAAATGAGAACCTGCAAAACCCGGAATTCAATGTGAAAAAACTGGCCGAAATGCTGAACATGAGTCAACCTACCCTTTACAGAAAAGTAAAACAACTCACTAATTTCACTATCATAGAATTAGTAAGAGGAGTCCGGTTAAAACGTTCTGCCGAATTACTGAGAAGCCGCAAATACAATGTTCAGGAGGTAGCCGAAATGGTTGGTTATAATGACATCCCCACCTTCAGAAAGCATTTTGTCGATTTCTATGGCACCACTCCCTCTACATTTAATAGTAAAGAAGATACGGAAGATAAAAAATAATCGTTAACAGCCAAATATTTTTTGAATTAAAAATCGTACCTTTGCAGCCAAATATATAGGTATAGTATGCAAGACATTAGAAACATTGCGATCATCGCCCACGTAGACCACGGAAAAACGACTTTGGTGGACAAGATGATGCTGGCGGGACATTTGTTCCGCAACGACCAGACAAATGGTGAACTGGTATTGGATAATAATGACTTGGAACGCGAAAGAGGGATAACTATCCTTTCAAAGAACGTTTCAATTAACTACAAAGGAACAAAAATCAATATTATTGATACTCCGGGACACGCCGACTTCGGTGGCGAAGTAGAACGTGTACTCAATATGGCTGATGGATGTATCTTATTGGTAGACGCATTCGAAGGCCCGATGCCGCAGACACGCTTCGTATTGCAAAAGGCATTACAGATCGGTTTGAAACCTGTAGTTGTAGTGAACAAGGTGGATAAACCCAACTGCCGTCCGGAAGAAGTATACGAAATGGTATTCGACTTGATGTTCAGCCTGAATGCTACAGAAGATCAGTTGGATTTCCCCGTTATCTATGGTTCTGCCAAAAATAATTGGATGAGTACTGATTGGAAGACCCCGACAGAAAACCTGGTTCCGTTGTTGGACGCTATTATTGAGCATATTCCGGCACCGAAGCAGTTGGAGGGAACTCCTCAAATGTTAATCACCTCTTTAGACTATTCAGCATATACAGGTCGTATTGCTGTAGGACGTGTACATCGTGGTACGCTGAAAGAAGGTATGAATATTACACTAGCAAAGCGTGATGGTAGTCTGATAAAGTCTAAAATCAAAGAGCTACATACTTTTGAAGGCTTAGGACGTAAAAAGACAAATGCCGTTTCATCGGGAGACATCTGTGCTGTAGTAGGTGTAGAAGGCTTCGAAATTGGTGATACTATCTGCGATTTCGAAAATCCGGAACCATTGCCCCCCATCGCCATTGACGAACCGACCATGAGTATGTTATTCACTATCAACGATTCTCCTTTCTTCGGCAAAGAAGGTAAGTTTGTGACTTCACGCCACATCCAAGACCGTTTGACCAAAGAATTGGATAAGAACTTGGCATTGCGTGTACGCAAAAGCGAACTGGAGGACGGTAAATGGATTGTTTCAGGACGTGGTGTGCTTCATCTTTCTGTCCTGATTGAAACCATGCGCCGCGAAGGATACGAATTACAAGTGGGCCAGCCTCAGGTTATCTTCAAAGAAATAGACGGAGTAAAATGCGAACCTATCGAAGAATTAACGATCAGCGTACCCGAAGAATATTCCAGTAAAATGATCGATATGGTAACCCGCCGTAAAGGTGATTTAGTTTCTATGGAAACACAGGGTGACCGTGTAAACATTGAGTTTGATATGCCTTCGCGCGGTATTATCGGTCTTCGTACCAATGTACTGACAGCATCGGCCGGAGAAGCGATCATGGCTCACCGTTTTAAATGCTACCAACCATACAAGGGCGAGATAGAACGTCGCAGCAACGGTTCTATGATTGCTATGGAAAGCGGAACAGCTTTTGCATACGCTATTGACAAATTACAGGATCGTGGCAAATTTTTCATTTATCCGCAAGACGAAGTATATGCCGGCCAAGTAGTAGGTGAACATGTTCATGAAAACGACTTGGTTATCAATGTAACTAAATCGAAGAAGCTTACCAATATGCGCGCATCAGGTTCTGATGACAAGGCACGCATCATTCCTCCGGTAGTATTTTCGTTGGAAGAAGCATTGGAATACATTAAGGAAGATGAATATGTAGAAGTTACTCCAAAGAGTATGCGTATGCGTAAAGTGATTCTTGACGAAACAGAACGTAAGAGAGCTAACAAAAGCTAATCAATCTACCTTTAATATAAAAAATCCCGGAGACCATATTACCTTCGGGATTTTTTATATTTAATCTACAAACTTTACTTTACTAACTTCTCTAGGTTTAGCAGCCGGCATTTCATCGGGATAACCGAAAGCAATCGCATAAAGCAACTCATACCCTTCACTGAATCCCAACTGTTTCATATATTCGGCAGCTGCAGGTGATTTCATGAAACGCACAGGCCCTCCCAAACAGCAGGAACCTATTCCCATTGACCAAGCAGACAAAATCATATTCTCACCCAACAGACCACAATCTATCTGTGACATATCATATGCAGGATCGTTAGCAATAAACACTACTGTAGGAGCATTATTGAACATATTCTGAAATCCCGGACGTTCTGCCGCTTTGGGATTTTCTTTTTTGAAAATTTCAGTCAAACCATTGATAAATTCCGGATTATCTACTACACGAACCTCCCATGACTGTTTATTCATTCCATTAGGTGCATTGATTCCACATTCCACTATAGTCTGCATTTTTTCACGTTCCACAGCCTTGGGCTTATACTTCCGTATACTACGGCGGCTCATAATAGTTTCTATTACAGGGTCTACCTGACTCACGGAAACACTATCCGTAACAACTTCCTTCTGTTGAGAACCTTGCGATGTACAGCTGCATAATACGAACATACCTGCACCAACTAACATTAATCTAAATAATTTCATTTGCTATCATATTTGGTTTGCAACAAATCTAGGCATTTTCAAGCATAAAAAAAAGTGGTTCCCGATAGGAACCACTTTTTATATGTTAAATCTGTAAAATTCAGATTACAATTTCGGACCGGCAGCAACCAATTTCTTACCTGCTTCGTTACCAGTGAACTTAGCGAAGTTCTTGATGAAACGACCAGCCAAGTCTTTTGCTTTTTCATCCCACTGAGCAGCGTCAGCGTAAGTGTCACGAGGATCAAGGATCTTCGGATCAACACCCGGCAATTCTGTAGGAACAACGAAATCGAAGTAAGGAATAACCTTAGTAGGAGCCTTATCAATAGAGCCATCCAAAATAGCATCGATGATACCACGAGTATCGCGGATAGAGATACGTTTACCAGTACCGTTCCAACCAGTGTTAACCAAATATGCTTTAGCACCAGTCTTTTCCATCTTCTTAACCAATTCTTCAGCATACTTAGTAGGATGCAATGACAAGAAAGCAGCACCGAAGCAAGCAGAGAATGTCGGAGTCGGTTCAGTGATACCACGTTCTGTACCAGCCAATTTAGCTGTAAATCCAGACAAGAAGTAATACTGAGCTTGTTCAGGGTTCAAGATAGATACCGGAGGCAATACACCGAATGCATCAGCTGACAAGAAAATAACTTGTTGAGCGTGAGGACCTTTAGAGATAGGTTTAACGATGTTTTCGATATGATAGATAGGATAAGAAACACGAGTGTTTTCTGTTACGCTCTTATCAGCGAAATCAATCTTACCGTTAGCATCAACTGTTACGTTTTCCAGCAAAGCGTCACGTTTGATAGCAGCGTAGATATCGGGTTCACTTTCCTTATCCAAGTTGATAACTTTAGCATAGCAACCACCTTCGTAGTTGAATACACCTTCGTCATCCCATCCGTGTTCGTCGTCACCGATCAACTTACGTTTCGGGTCAGTAGACAAAGTAGTCTTACCTGTACCAGACAAACCGAAGAAGATAGCCGAACTAGTTCCTTCCATATTTGTATTAGCAGAGCAGTGCATGGAAGCGATACCACGAAGCGGGTTCATGTAGTTCATGATAGAGAACATACCTTTCTTCATTTCACCACCGTACCAAGTGTTCAGGATAACTTGTTCTTTAGTCTTCAAGTTGAAAACAGTAGCTGTTTCAGAGTTCAAGCCCAGTTCTTTATAGTTGTCAACTTTTGCTTTAGATGCATTGAAACATACAAAATCAGGTTCTCCGTAAGCTTCCAGTTCTTCAGCAGTCGGGCGGATGAACATGTTAGTTACGAAATGAGCCTGCCAAGCTACTTCCATGATGAAACGTACTTTCATACGAGTTGCAGCATTAGCACCGCAGAATGTATCAACAACGAACAAACGCTTGCCGCTCAATTGTTTTACAGCTTTAGACTTCAAGTCAGCCCAAGCTTCTTCAGTACAAGGTTTGTTATCGTTTTTATATTCGTCAGAAGTCCACCATACTGAATTTTCAGAAGCTTCATTCTTAACGAAGAATTTATCTTTAGGAGAACGACCTGTGTAAACACCAGTCATTACGTTTACAGCACCCAGTTCAGTAACCTGTCCTTTTTCGAAACCTTCCAATCCCGGTTTAGTTTCTTCAGCGAAAAGCACATCATAAGAAGGATTGTGGAGAACTTCCTTCACGTCGGTAATACCGTACTTGCTTAAATCTAAATTTGCCATTTTTTAATGATTTAATTTGGTTATTGTATAATGTTATTTTTACTCTTTATTTTCTGAAAGAAGATGTTTTTCAACACCCCCTTGTCTAAGGCGCTACAAAATTAGTGCTTTATTTTAAAAAAAAGAAGTTATTAGAGAAAAATTTCCGTAATAATCAAATATTTATATTTGTGTAACAAAAATGCAATTCGTACTTTACAAATCTAGAAATTATTTGTTTCTTTGCAGGTCAAAGTCAACAATATAACAAAAGCATAGATATGAAAATCATCAATCTCAGTGAAGGCAATTCTCTCCTAAACCAATATGTAGCGGAATTGCGCGATGTACATGTTCAAAATGATCGTATGCGTTTCCGCAGAAATATTGAAAGAATAGGAGAAATCATGGCATACGAGATGAGTAAAGCACTAACCTATTCCGTAAAGCAAGTACAGACACCCTTGGGAACTGCCACGGCCAGCACACACGATGACAAAATAGTGATCGCAACGGTATTCCGTGCCGGACTGCCGCTGCACACCGGTTTTCTGAACATGTTCGACCATGCCGACAACGCTTTCGTTTCCGCATTCCGTTTTTACAAAGATGATGAACACCGTATTGTAGATGTACACATTGAATACATCGCCGCTCCTTCATTGAATGACAGAACCTTGCTTCTCGTTGATCCCATGCTTGCCACCGGTGAAAGCATGGAACTTGCCTGGAAAGCGTTCCTTACCAAAGGCAAACCAGCTAAATTGCAGATGGCCTGTGTCATTGCCAGCCAACAAGGGGTAGCGCATATGGCAGAACTTTTTCCCGGCGATGATGTCACATTATGGTGTGCCGCCATAGACCCTGTCTTGGACGAGCACAAATACATTGTTCCGGGGTTAGGGGATGCCGGTGATTTATCATTCGGCGAGAAACTCTAAAGCTCAAACTATAAGGACAGTTTCAGGTGTGTTCTCTTACACACTAAAATTCTAAATTAAATGGTTAGTAACCGGCAATTATTCACTGCCTATTACTAACCATTTAATTTTTAGAACAACTCTGTAGATCCGGTTCCTACAGGGAAAATGAAAATATTATTTCACTTCCCAAATATCATTTGTCATCAGTAATTCCTGGAAATTATGATATTTTTTCTTTGCGGCCACTTCTTCAATCTGTGCATTAACGGCGTCATCATAAGTAGGCGCTTCCACATCACGGATCACCCCTAATGCAACCGGAAAATCCGGTCCTTCCATCAATGCCAGTTTCAACTGCAAAGTATTATCCATACAATGAGCATCGTGCACTAAAATGTCTTTTTCCGTCACACCATTCTCGCCAATCTTTACCACTTTCAGCCCGAAACCTTCCTGCATCAGCCCGTATTCTTTATCTACCCCAAACAACATCGGTTTACCGTGTTCCAAATAAATGGCATTCTTTGAACGACCTTCTTTCGTATATACTGATTCGTGTGTTCCATCATTAAAAATGACGCAGTTCTGAAGAATTTCACATACAGCCGCACCTTTATGATTGGCAGCAGCTTTCAGAATCTCCACTGTACCAGGACCATCCGTAGCTACCGCACGGGCAAAGAAACGCCCACGCGCACCAAAACATAATTCAGCCGGATGAAACGGATCTTCCACAGTGCCGTAAGGAGATGATTTGCTAACAAATCCACGGGGAGAGGTCGGAGAATACTGTCCTTTGGTCAAACCATATATACGGTTGTTCAACAAAATCATATTCAAGTCGATATTACGACGAACGGCGTGTATAAAATGATTTCCACCAATAGCCAGCCCATCACCATCCCCTGAAATCTGCCAGACAGTAATCTTCGGATTAGCCACCTTGCAGCCTGTAGAAATAGCAGCCGCACGACCATGCACAGTCTGCATGGCATATGTATTCATGTAATAAGGCAGACGGCTGGAACATCCGATACCCGAAATAACGGCAGTATCATGAGGAGCCACTCCCAATTCAGCCATCGCTTTGTGCAGCGAAGCCAAGAAAAAATGGTCACCGCAACCCGGACACCAGCGAGGTTGTCCCTTTTTGAAATCTTTTGCTGTATATTCGTTCATAGTCTTTACTTTCTTTACGGTTATTATTTATTTAAAATCTCAGTGAAAGCATCAACTAACTCGCTGACTACGAACGGCTGGCCTTTTACCTCATTAAACTGATAAGGAACAAATCCGTCCACTTTCATACGGAGATATCCGGCAAACTGACCAAGATTCTGCTCAGCCACGACTACCTTCTTATATTTCTTCAGCACTTCTGCCGTATTGTGAGGCAGCGGGTTCAAATGAACAAAATGTGCCAAAGCAACCTTCTTGCCCGCATGGTTCATTTCCTCCATTGCTGAATATAAATGACCGTAAGTTCCACCGAAACCTACTATCAGCAAATCTGCATCCTCTACGCAGCCTTGCACCTTAACATCAGGCACTGGAATTTTAGCAACCTTCTCGGCACGCAAACGGCACATCAAATTATGGTTTTCAGGCTCGGTAGAAATAGCACCTGTATCACTGTCTTTTTCCAAGCCTCCCAAAATATGCATATAACCTTCCTGTCCCGGCAATGCCCAATAACGGACACCTGTTTCGGCGTTACGCTTGTAAGGAGTATAATTATCCTTCATTTCCGGAGTAACATAGGGTGGGTTAATAGCCGGACAGTTCGCCAGATCAGGCAACTTCCATGCACCGGAACCATTTGCTACAAAACCATCAGTCAGCAACACCACCGGGGTCATGTGTTCCAAGGCAATCTTACAAGCATCATAAGCAGCATCAAAACAATGAGTTGGAGAAGCTGCGGCAATGACCGGCATAGGAGATTCACCGTTACGGCCAAACAAAGCCTGCAATAAATCTGTTTGCTCAGACTTAGTAGGCAAACCAGTAGAAGGACCGCCGCGCTGTACATTAATAACCACCAATGGTAATTCTGTAATAACAGCCAGATTCATAGCCTCTGATTTCAGACAAACACCCGGTCCCGAAGTAGAAGTAGCTGCTAACGCACCTGCAAACGAGGCACCGATAGCCGTAGCGCAACCTGAAATTTCATCTTCACATTGAACCGTAGTCACTCCCAATGATTTATGTTTAGAAAGTTCATGCAAGATATCTGTTGCCGGAGTAATGGGATAAGATCCCAGGAACAAACGCAGACCTGCTTTCTCGGCAGCAGCAATTAAGCCATAAGCCGTAGCCTTGTTTCCGCTGATATCCATGTACTTTCCAGGTACTTTAGACTTAGTTTCCACCTTATAAGTATGATCCACAGACGCATGCGTATTGTGACCATAATCATATCCGGCGTGTATCACTTTAATATTCGCTTCAGCTATTTGCGGCTTCTTTGCAAATTTCTCGCGCAAGAAATTTTCAGCAACCGCCAAGTCACGATTAAACAACCAGCAGACCAATCCCAAAGCAAACATATTACGACATTTCAACATTGACTTGTTGTCCATGCCTGTATCTGCCAGACAATCTTTCACCATCTGCGAAATAGGAGCAGCAATTACATCCTGCTTAATACCCATTTCTTCAATCGGATTGTCTGTTTTGAAAGCCGCCTTGTCCAGATCTGATTTCTGAAAACAATCTGTATCAATAATGATACAAGCTGTGGACTTCGCAAATTTGTATTGTGTTTTCAATGCAGCGGCATTCATTGCGACCAGCACGTCGCATTTGTCACCAGGGGTAAAAACTTTACCCGCACCGATATGCACCTGGAAACCTGACACACCGGTCAACGAACCTTGCGGGGCACGTATATCCGCCGGGTAATCGGGGAATGTACTGATATCATTTCCCACTGTAGCCGAAATATTAGAAAAGATATTTCCGGCCAGCTGCATACCATCGCCTGAGTCGCCTGAGAAACGGACCACCACTTGGTCCAACTCCTTGACTATCATTTCATCTGCCATAACTTATTATTTAGGGTTACAAAATTTCACTGTTTGCAAAGTTCGGAAAGTTCTGTCAAAGGACAAAATATTCCGCTATCAAACTACGTTTGAATATCAAAATGTACAAAATTAAAGGTTTATTTGTTTCCAAGCTAAGAAAAAGCAGAGATAATTACCTGTTTAAAAGCATAAATCCCTATCATTATGACAGCATCAAAAACGATTCATTTTTACAATTTATTATTTTTATCCATGTTTTATGAACAACATGAAAGTTTATAGCAGAATAACAACATTATTAGATTATAAAAAACAGACAAAAAACAACAAAACAACAAAGAAAGGATTATTTTCTTCCCACTTAAGACATTTTTCAATCTTTCATATTGCCATTTTAACAAAAAGAAGTACCTTTGTACCCATAAAGGGGCCTTGTAGTTCAACGGATAGAATAGAAGTTTCCTAACGGGCTGACCGTGCGTTCTTATATTTGCCTTGGTAGTTCAACGGATAGAATAGATGTTTCCTAAACATTAGATAGGGGTTCGATTCCCCTCCGAGGTACAAAAACATACCATTTGAATACGATAATGGAATACCACATTGGAATACCAAAATGGAATACGTTATCGGTATTATTAACTTAATATAATATCAAACGGTATGCAGCAAACCTTTATCAATGAACTACAAGGTAATTTTTACCTTAGAACTCCTAGACTAGAAAAACCTTCTCTTATATATTATGTTGTAGTAATGAACGGTAGAAAGTATCGTTTTGCAACTGGTGTGAAAGTATATCCTAAACATTGGGATATAAAAAAACAAGAAGCTTATATTAGTGTCAGCCTTAATGAACTAGATAATACAAATAATTCTATTGTAAATACGAAAATTGCAATTTTAAAGGATTGTTTCTCTGATTTTAAAACTTATCTTTGCGAACATCCCAATGAGATAATAAACAGTGAGATTTTATTGAAGCAATATATATATAGGAATAAACAAAAAAGAAATATGAATTGTATAGCTTTCTTAAACAAAAAATTAGAAGAATATACTGGTGTATCTGATAAGACCAAGAAAGACTATTCAAATGGTATTAAAAATTTGGATAGATATATGAAAGAAGGACATGAAGTGACATCCTTTGATGAGATTGATAAAAAATACATCAAAGGGTTTTATGAGTTTTTAAGAAAAATAGACGATGCTCCAACGACAGACGGAAAATTATCACTGAATTATATTAATAAACAAATATCCCAGTTGGCTACAATGCTTAATAAATTTGCAGTCGAAAATGATGTGATGAAATTGCAAGTATTGAATGACTGGAATTATAAAACATGGACTATAAAGGATAAGGCAACAAAAAATATAGATGAGATAGCACTAAGAGATGATGAGGTGTTATTATTATGGAAGTATTGGCATGAGTTAAAAGATACCAAGTATAAAGATACATTAGCTTTATTCTTATTGGAGTGCTTAACTGGGCAACGATATAGCGATATAGATGAGTTGTTTCCAGGTATAGAAACACAAAGTGATGTAAAATCAGTGCAGATGGTTCAAAAAAAGACTGCCAAAAAAATAGAATTTGATATTATATTTGAACTAACTAATGAAATACTGGCTGAATATAAAGATAGAAGTCCTCAAAAAGTAACGGTAGATTACTTTAATAAACTACTAAAAAAGATAGCAAAAGCAGCTGGTATTAAAGGAAAACAATTAGTAACAAGGCATAGCGGTGAAAATACAACAGTAAAAACCAATAATAAAGAAAGATATGAATGTGTTAAATCACATACTGGAAGAAGGACATTTATAACTTTGTTAAAGTTAAGGAACTGGGATAATAGAAAAATACAGACTTATTCAGGACATAATACAATTGATATGGTAGAGCACTATGCAAAAATCGTAAGTCCTAAAGATTATAAATTATTCAATGAGACTTTAAAAAATAATCCTGAAAAGATCTTGCGCTATGTGGATGAAGATATGAATAAGGAGTTATTTAGAAATAGTGTAATAAATCAAAAAGATAATAGTGATAAAGATCCATTTAATTATATATTTGCTGGTAATTTATTGTTGAAATTATCAGAATTGGAAAATAAAAAAATAGAAATATATAATTTGCAAGAGACGGAAGATGCAATTAAAATACTAAAAGATATAAGTAGAATAGATAAAATTGATAAAGAAAAGTATAAAGGTAACTTAGAATTAAAGGATAAGGTTGCAAAGATTGTTAATGTAGTTTTGGCTATTATTATTTGGCGACAAGATTATACGTTATTGCAGCTATTTCAAAATAGCATACAAGAATTAGAATTAGGTATAGTTTTACCAGATATTCATACAATAAAAGGATATTTTGATTTCTATCAAAATAAAAATAGGACTTAAAATCCAGCCAGCCTAAACCATATTATAATAAGGTATCACTCCGCTTCGCTACGTGATATGGAATCTTGAATAATACCCCCAGAAACTATATTTTACTCTAGAAATGGTTCTTAAAAAGAATGAAGGAACTGAAAGAACTCGCCCCTCAAAAGGGGCGAAGTTCGGTTCTTTTTAAGGTTCATGGTAAATTTGAATATATATAACCATTTCCTCTATATTGAATAAAAACTATATTGTAGATTAAGATTCATATTGATATATATCTATATTCAGGTTAATTTGAAAATCCATATTACCTATATTCAAATTATACTTTCAATATACTATTAGTCAAACTAACATTATAGTTTTAAATTTACTTTTATTACAGAGAACCTTTTCGAGAAGAACCATCTACGCATCTGGCTTCGCCACCTCCCTTCAGGGAGGCAAGGATGCTAGAACCTTCTCTCAAAGAACCCCTTGCTTCGCTAAAAGTGTATAAATAGGTATTACTACAAGTTTGGGAGTTTTTTTACCTCTCTATATAGGCTAATCGGATTACAAAAAAGCTCCCGAAAATAGTTAGGATATTATCAATGTTATATCCAGTTTTTTCAGGTTGTTTTTCAAGTTATCATACTTACTTTTCTTCTTCTCCGATTTAGGACAGATAATATAAAGTTGATCCAATGCTATGGTAAATGTCTCTTTTCTACTAGCCATTATATAATCTTTCAGGGAGGTATCATGTTCAGCCAGTTTTTGTATATCTGCAACAATCTCTTTTCTGATTCTAAAAGTTCCAGCCTTTTCAGCCAACCAATCTGATTTATGTTTGGCTTTTTCGATTGGATTATAGATATTATTGTTTAGATAGGTAGAGATGCAATTAATAAATTCAAGATTGTAATCGCTGCTATACCAAACATCATATTCTCCACCATCAAAGTTTCTAATTCCGATTCTGGATAATAATTGGGTATAATACCACATCCTATAATCTTCAAGTGTTGTCTCGCTTAAAAATGCTTCTTCTACAGAATTTGCGAAAGTGTAAGGAATATTCCAGTCACCAAGTAAGATTATACCAGTATGGTCTCTAAATTCATTCGTACTTTTGGTTTTACTTGACCCAAAGTAGGTAATCGAATAGTCCATCTCTGGTACATAACCTTTTAATCTTAGTTCTTCATCTATTTTGTTCACCCAATCAGATTTTCCACTAGGCTCATCCTCGATACGTTTCCCGATATTTTTCCAGACCACAATTAAGGTTTTGCTTTGAAGTCTGGTTTTCAATATCCCAATTATATTATTAACCGTTTCATTGAATTTAATCGGATCAAACTCATTCCTTCTTTCTTGCGGTGCTGTTATCTCATGGAAATTCACTTTGGCATTATATTTATAAGGTATATCCAGCAGGGTAAAGCAACTGGAATCATGTAGTAAAATATCTCCAGCACCTTCATAGATAAGTATATGGGTATTTATAGTTGATTGCCAAAGATTCTTTGGATAGAAAGATATATTCATCTTTTGTTCTCCAGATTGTTTCCAACCCTCCCAATATCTAGGAATACACTCTAAAACCACATCTCTTTTAATCCTTCCGAGTTTATGGGTTGTATTACAAAAATCATCTTCCCCACCAGCTATGAACTCTTTGTATGATTCTTCCAGATCGGCTTTTCCCTTGCATTTCCATTCGCCTGATACCTTTTCAGAAAAACATCCCAATACTGTTCTGGATATACTGGCGAAAGCCTTGTAGAACATGGGAGTTTCATCAAAAATAACATAAGCCCTCAAATCTTTTCTAGCCATCAGTTTTATAAAATCTCCATCAAATGCAGGTACTTTTGAAGTTGGCTTATAAATCAGAAAATAATCAATAAGATCAGTCCAGAACCTGACGTGGGTTAATATGATTACTTTCTTGTTCATTATCAGTTCTGGAGTTTCACAATATACTTTCATGTTTTCTCTGGCTTCAATCTCACCATGAATAAGAAGCACATCCGAATCTGGCAGAATATTGTTATCTGTGATCCAATGATACATCTTGTCGGCTTCGGCTATCGTATCTACACAATACATTATACCTTTGTCCGCTTTAAGTTTGATTAATTCTTTTATGGATGTACTTTTGCCAGCACCACATCCAGTCGATATAACATACATCCCAGTCTTGTCATCAACATTAATAGAACCATTTCTAAGGTTCATAGTAAAACCATTTCCACTACTACTAGGAATTACATTGATAGCATTCATTTGCCGCCTCCTTCCTCTGGTTCATCATCAACAATCAACCATTTATACTTATCAGCCAAGAAGTGCATATAAGAAAGCATGGATTCATCATCGAAAAAAGCATTGTCAAAATCAGGTTGCAATGCTTGTAATATTTTAAACTCATTCCTTATCTGTGCCATGAGTTCAGATTTTCTTTTAATAAGTGTTTTGTTCATCTTGATATTTTTTTTATTTCAATGGTATAAGTTCTTTCAGTCACTTCAACAAACCTGTTTTATATGAAGAAAGGACGATAAACCTCTATCGGTCTATCATCCTTTCCAAGTTATATTGAGAACTAAAAAACACTTATACATCAATTAGGGAATAAGGCTTTGAGATACGCATTTCATTAGTTTGCAAATATCCCCAGCCAATCTTTACCTTAACCTCATAACCACACAATAAGGCTTTATTTCAAGTTTCATCCAGTTTATCTTATCCGCACCAAGTAAAACGGCACTGGATTTATATGCTGTCTTAAACTCTTTCTGCTCCATTAAATATGAATAACCCAAGAGAATTGTTGGAAATGGATTGGGTAGATGAAAGTTGTTATAACCTTCTCCAGTAATCATAAAAGCATCCGCATCTTTCATTAATCCATCAGCCAGATCATCTTTGGGATAATCTGTATATCTCTGGAATATGGCTGTTATAGTCTTGTCAGTTGTAGTTATTCCGAATATCACCTTGTCTATACCTATATAGTTGTCTAGGTCTGTTTGTACAAGTCTGGTTATTTCATCATCAGTTTGTATTCCAGTATCGTAGATTTTCGATACTAGAAATATCTTTCTCGATAATTTGTTATTACCGTTATTTATTCCTTTTGCCATACTACTAATAAGTTATTTCAAATACAATTCTATCACTATAGATACGTATCTTTATTTCTTCCGTTTTTTGTTCCCCTATCATTTCCAACAAGGTACGGTAAAATCTTATAAATGCGTTTCTATGTGTATAATAATGATATTTCCCTATCTTTATCAAAGGATAAATCAATGGCTGTTCTTCCTCTCCAAGTCTGAAAGCTGATACTGAAATACCTGAAACAATATAACAATCAGTATCTATAATCAAATCTTTGTCAGTTGCATCTAATGAATCACGCCAGAATACTAATCGAATCTTGTTTTCTGCAAGTTGATTATATTCTATCTTTACTATTCCGTTTGTTTTCTCGTCCAATTTGCCTTGGATCATTTCTTCAATTTCATTTTTGCCCCAGCTAGTACATAACATCATGTTGAAGGCTATAAATTTAAAATCCATAATTACTACTTTTGGTTTTCTGTGATACTACTTTCAAAATTATTCCGTACTTCTTTTGTAAGAAGCCAATTAGTCCCGTATAAGAATCGCTTCTTCTTCTTTCACGAGGACAAATCTTCAAAATCTCCTTCAAGTCGATTTCAATAGAGAGACCAGTTGAGAATGAATCACCGAATTTCTGCTTTAATGCTTCTATATCGGATTCATATCTACTTTCATTTGTTTTTTCGATTACATCAGGACAAACCTCATTCTCTCTAACCTGACGTTCCAACGGTTCTTCTAAAGAACCACTGAAAAATGTTCTAATAAAATTATCCCACATGGCAGTAGGTTTTAAATGTTTCGTCATTAGTTAGAGTTTCACGTCTAGGGGAGCGCGTTTTGTCATTTTCAGATAAGGACAAAAAAGAACGACCAAGTTCTGTCTTGATCGTTCAATTAATAAAACTAGGATATAATATTTTATTTATAAGAAATGTTTTTTACTCTTTTATATCAATGTTAGGCAAACCTTTAAAAGCAATGTCTAAAGACTTTGAATATAGTCTATATAATAAAGATACTATTAACAAAGCAATTATAGGTATTATATAAAATCCAGATGAAGATATATTCCCATCTGAAAATACAGAAGATAACACAGAAGATAATTTATTTAAAGATATACAACTTAAAAAGCATCCAATAACGAGTATAATAGATACAATACCACACATTATTTGCATTTTTCCTTTTGTAAACTTCTCTAAATGAAAGATTCCATATAATTCTAAAACAATAAGAATTATAGTAATAAATATTCCAATATTTGTAAAATCATTTGTTGTGTTAGCTATATCAATAAGTTCTTGCATTTCTTGTGAACGCTCTATTTGAGGTAATAAGCCATTTTGGTTTGCTATTTCAGCAATTGTTCCCAGATCACCTAAATATGGAGTATAAGTTGAAATATCTCGTAAACGATCCATGCTCATAGCTCCTTTTATCATTTCAGTACCTACATAATACATTGGCAAAAGACATATCGCTTGAATAATTGGAACGATAATAGCGTATTTCATACTTCTTACAAATTCTTTTGAGTTTGTTTTCAAAAGCTGTTTTTTCAGAAAAAAGTATGGAATGTAAAATATGGCATATATAATACCACACATTATTACCAATCCAATTATGGATAATAATAAAGAAAATGTTCCAGTTGATTGTGCTTGCAAAAACACAATGCTTACTATTGATATAAATAATGATACCATAAGTTTATTTTTTATGTTTAGAATTATACAAATATTATTACAGTCTCGAATTTCTCCATTAAATTGACTTTATAATTGTGTGACACTTCCATCTATTTTATCTATAAATAAATCAATAAAGTCTTGTACTTTATTTCCGCAAAGATTATTAGGAGTGGACATATCTGTTTCATTTGTAAATTGATAATGAAAATCATTTCCGTCTGCATAAAGGATAATTTTCATTATTATAGGAGATATAAAATCTTCAATATTCCAACACCAAAGTTTTTCAAATAATTTATTGATGTTTTTGGTCTGCTTTATGAAATAAATGTTAGTACAAGTTTCCTTAGCTAAAGTATGCCATAACTGTTGATTGGGTGAGATATAAAAGACTAATAAAACTTCTTGTAAATCAGTTAATGGATTCAATAAATCTTGTTTCAATTGAGATAGTGTTTTTTGGTTCATAGTTATATTCTCCTTATACGCCTATAAGTTCCCAAAGTCAGCAGATTTAACTATGCAAGAAAGGCATGGAACTTGTTCTGCTATTCATCGAAAACGGGCATCTGGAAAAGCCAACTTAGAAATGAATATGAAGAAACAAATACCCATGCCGTAATGATATGTAGAATTAGATATAGCATGGGCTATACCTATTACATATACAAAACAGAATGAGCGTTACATTTCTCTATCCTTCTAAGTTTTGAAATTTTCCAGATTTCGTTTTCAGGATAAAGCAAAAAACGCTTTCTATGTTAAGTTCAGCCATTTCTCCAGCCGAACACCGCAAAGATAAAGTTTTTTGTTTAAATGTAACGCTCTTATTGAGTATTTATTTCTTCAAAGATAAGGCTTTTAGACTGTTCTAGGACAGATAGACTTCAAAAATATCATTTTATGTAGGAGAATAAAAAATAAGAGAAAGTAAGTCAGTTACTTTCCCTTATCCAGTCTTAAAACCCGAAACATCTTTCATTATATGTTTCAGTACACATCCATAAGCAATCCTTTAACCTGAAATTATATTTATCTTCAAGTGTTGATAAGTAACTTTCAAAATCATCGTATCGCTCTGATTCTTCTATTTGTTGCCTATCCAGTCTTATCTTGATTACTTCTCCAATCGAGTAGTCCAAGATGATGATGTAGTTTGTTTCCATTACTCCTTATTGTTTATAAATTGATTTTTGATTCTTTGAACTGTTGAAATGCCTATCCCTTGAAGTTTGGCTATATTCCTGATACTATATCCTTTTTTTAATAGGATAATAGTTTCCTTATATTCATCCTTCATTTTCTCTTCTGTCTTGACACTACCTTTCTTCCTTCCTAATTTGCCTCCATTCATAATATAGTTTTTCCTTCCGCTGTTCAGACGATATTCTATATTGCTTCTTTCGATATTAGACATTTCAGCAAGGATGGTTATCAAAATAGAAACGATGGGATTTACTTTTCCATCTTTCTGCAAAGTATAAAGTCCTAAGTTCTGGATATACACAGATACTTTTGCTTCATGTAATATCTCCAATGATTTCAGAACTTGTAAAGTCGATCTTCCTAATCTACTAAGTTCTGATAAAAGTAAGTATTCTACAGAATTATTTCTACAATACTCCAGACATTCTGTGAGAACTACTCTTTCCTCATTTTTCTTTGCTCCTGAAATGTGTTCCTCGTATATGTTCACGATTTCCATATTCTGTTGGTTTGCATATCTTTTCAGATCCTCTATTTGTCTTGACGTATCTTGTCTATCACTTTCAGACGAAACACGTGCATAAATTACAGCTTTTATTTCCATAATAATCTTTGAATAAAATGATAACATGAAGAAGTGTATTCAAAACCTTTCCACAGATTTATTTGAACACACTCCCTGATTGAACACAAAAAGGAGAAACTACCTTTGTTTTGTAGTTCCTCCTAGAAATTGTTACCTTACATATCAAGTTGGTTATTCGATAAACCAACTATAGGATTCATCTTCATGCTTTAATGCTTCTGTCAGTCCTTTACTTACAGTTGTCGCATTAACGCTGCGATTCAGGAATGAATCTATATAACTGTTCTTGTTCGCACCAGTTATCAGGTTATAGAACTTCCACATACTTATTTCTCCGTTACTTCCAGCAAAATTCTTATCGTGAATGTAGGATTTGGCTACATTGTTTATTTGGCTGTCTGTAATTAAAAGTTGTGGTAGTCTTTTCTGTTGGTTCTGTGACAAGTAATTATATAATCGCATTCTTCCCAGAATCTGGCAGAATTGATGTTCACTTAGCATTGTATCGCTTAAAGACTGCATCAGATGAATATGTTTGGCTATATTGTACTGATTGAATAAATCAAGTGCTGCCAGATATAAATCTGCATCGCTACTTGCTTTAACTTCATCTTTGTAACCGTCTGTAAAAATACATTGGTTAGTACATACAAGATTCAAAAAGCCAACTGCAAGACTGAATTTCTGCATTGTCTTTTTGCCTGATAAGTTATCCCTTCCATAGCTTTTGCTGCCTGAAATGGATAGGTTCAAACGATTTCCATTCATATCTTGAAATACACTCGGTACTTCAATATTGAAAATCATTCTTTCGTAGTACATTGTCTTGTCCGATTCGAGAAGCTGATCTACTTTTTTGTTTATAGCTTCTGGGATTCTACCTTTTACAATGTGGCTAACTCTTATTACGGGATCTTCTATCTTTTCTCCCTTATAAAAATCCCGAACTGCCTCATAGATACTTTCTATGAAACATTGATGTGATATACATACCTCATTATCCTTAGAAAATGTAGGTATGATACAATCATTTTTGAGGTGTTCCAATGTTACCTCATTTGTATTGGCTTCAATAAATGGAGATCGTTTAGGTTGCTGTTTTTCCTGCTTTTCCGATATAAGAATTGCTTCCTCCGCTTCATTCTTCCAATTATTGTCTAAAGCCACCATGTTTGTAGATGGCATTATTAAATTTACTGTTTCCATTTTTAATCTGTTTTTATTTTCTTTACTTTCTTACTCAAAACCGATCTTAGTTTCTTCCAATTTTTGGCAATAACTAAAACTGATTCAAGCACTATTATCAGAATAGCTTCACCACGTTCATACTTAGTCATGGTTTGCACTCCTGATTAAATCCCTTTACTGTTTTGGGCTTTCTGTGGCTTCTCCAAAAGTGTTCCAGATACTCTATGAGTTCTATTACATTTACTATGAAGCCGATCACTTTCATTACTTCTAAAAGTTTTCTTGTTTTCATTATTCCTCCTTTATTAAATTGTTTATTAATGGTTTTATTATTCTCATTAATAAGGCTTTGAAAGGAGAATAAAAAAAGGCAGAAAACAATCTGCTGTTTCCTGCCGTAGAGAATAAAAACGGATAATAACGAAAACATAATTCTTACTTTCCCGATCTGATATAACTGGAGTATATCTACTGAAAATAAGGATTATGTTTTCTGTAGCTGCCAGTATATAACATTATACTGTGCTACCGCTTATCATATCTTACTTTTTATGCTTATTACCGTTTATTCTTTTTCATATATAAGGTTTTCAAAGGATTGTAGATGGTAAAAAAACGAGAGTATAAAATAGTAACGCCCTACCAAAAGATAGGGCGTCATCTAAATGTTCTTCTCTTACAATAATAACAGTACAAACAATTAAAGATTAGCTAATATATCCTCAACCTCGGCACTATAACCTAGCTTATCTTTTTCTTTCTCGGATAAATAATCATAAAGTTCAGCAGTCATTTCTTTGATATTGGCAGCAACACCATCTTGTAACTTTTTAAATTGAGCATCATTTATATATCCAAGTTTTCTCACAACTTCAAATTCAGCCATTGCTTTACAATAATCACCTAAGGCTCTCTTAACATAATATGACTTAGGTTTGCCTTTTACTTTGAAAGCTTTAGATTCTCCATTGTTTTTCACTTTCTTTTGTTCCTGATTTTGTTCAGAAACTCCGTTACTTAATGTTTCGTTCATAGTACTAATTTTTGTAATTAAAAATATTTATCTTTCCAAAAAAGCATCATGCAAACTTCATGCCAGACTTATAATGTATTTATTATACTGTCAAAATTACATATACAACGTACGTTAAAATGATATTGAATTTATGTTCAAAACACTCAAAATAATTACTTTTGCGCCATTCAAAGGTGTGCAGAATACTTAATTGGAATACATTTTCTGTAACTGTTTGATAATCAGGTGTGAATAGAAGTTTCCTAAACTTTAGATAGGGGTTCGATTCCCCTCGGGGCTACAAAGAGCAGTAAACAATTGTTATACAACCGTTTACTGCTCTTTTTTTTACTGGATAGCTTTCAAATCTGCTTATTTAATCACCCCAAGTTCTTTGCCCACTTTAATAAATGCAGCAATTGCCTTATCCAAATGTGCCTTTTCATGCCCGGCAGACAACTGGACACGGATACGTGCCTGTCCTTTCGGAACAACCGGATAATAGAAACCGGTTACATATATGCCCTCTTTCTGCATCTTGGCGGCAAAATCCTGAGACAGTTTCGCATCATAAAGCATCACAGCACAAATCGCGCTCTGAGTTGGTTTGATGTCAAAACCGGCAGCCAGCATCCTGTCACGGAAATAATTCACATTATCCATCAGCTTAGTATGCAAAGCATCACTTTCTTTCAATATCTTAAACATTTCCAGACTAGCACCGATAATGGCAGGAGCTACAGAATTAGAGAATAAATAAGGACGGGAACGCTGGCGCAACATATCAATAATTTCTTTCTTACCGGTGGTAAATCCTCCCATTGCCCCACCAAATGCTTTACCTAATGTACCAGTAAAGATATCCACACGCCCGTATGCATTAAACTGTTCTGCCACGCCATGCCCTGTAGGACCTACTACACCGGCCGAATGAGATTCATCCACCATAACCAACGCGTCATACTTTTCCGCCAGTTCACAAATCTTATCCAATGGAGCCACATTACCATCCATCGAGAATACACCATCTGTAGCAATAATACGATGACGCTGTGCCTGCGCTTCCTGCAAACAACGTTCCAGGTCAGCCATATCAGCATTGGCATAACGATAGCGTTTTGCCTTACACAAGCGTACACCATCTATAATAGATGCATGATTCAACGCATCTGAAATAATAGCGTCTTCTTCTGTAAACAGCGGTTCGAACAAACCACCGTTAGCATCAAAACAAGCTGCATAAAGTATAGTATCTTCTGTTTTAAAATAATCAGAAATGGCAGCTTCCAGCTGTTTGTGCAAATCCTGAGTTCCACAGATAAAGCGTACGGAAGACATACCGAAGCCATGTGTGTCCATCGCCTCTTTGGCAGCATTGATCAAGCGTTGATTATCTGACAAACCTAAATAATTGTTGGCACAAAAGTTCAACACATCTTCTCCGTCATTCACCTTGATGTCCGCACGCTGAGGTGTGGTAATTATACGTTCATTTTTATACAATCCGGCTGCCTTAATATCAGCCAGTTCCTTCGCAAGGAACTCCTTCATTTTACCATACATAGCTTTGTTTTTTTATTAAGTATATAGTTTAAGTTTAAAAATCAGTCTGACTTGACAAAGTTCTTATTTTTTTTTGATATCCGATTAAATTATAGAGAAAATTTTGATAAAATATGCAGTTTTCTATCTATCTTTGCTTTCAAAAGAAAACTTAAAGCAAATAGCAAACTATGAAAAATGTATTAATTATCGGCTCCACCGGTCAGATCGGTTCGGAACTAACCATGAAATTGAGAAGTATTTACAATGGTAATATCGTAGCCGGATATATTCCCGGTGCTGAGCCTAAAGGGGAATTAAAAGAATCAGGCCCTTCTGCCATCGTAGATATCACCAACGAACAACAAATTGCCGAAACTGTATCAAAGTACAACATCGACACCATTTACAACCTGGCAGCCTTACTATCGGCTGTAGCAGAAGCCAAACCTCAACTAGCATGGAAAATAGGCATGGGAGGCCTGTTCAACGTATTGGAAGTAGCACGCGAAATGGGTTGCGCCGTATTTACCCCAAGTTCTATCGGTGTCTTCGGCAACAACACCCCTAAAGACAAGACCCCGCAAGACACTATCCGTAATCCGCGTACCATGTATGGAGTTACAAAAGTATCAGGAGAATTACTGAGCGATTATTACCATATCCGTTTTGGCGTAGATACCCGCTCCGTTCGTTTCCCCGGATTAATTTCGTATGTCACACCTCCGGGTGGCGGGACTACCGATTATGCTGTAGACATCTATTATTCGGCTGTAAAAGGTGAAAAATTTGAATGTCCTATTGCAGCCGGTACATTCATGGATATGATGTATATGCCTGACGGTTTACGTGCAGCCATTGAAATCATGGAAGCGAATCCCGACAAACTAATTCATCGCAATTCGTTCAACATTGCTTCAATGAGTTTTGATCCGGAAATTATTTATAACAATATAAAGAAGTATATGCCCAACTTCCATATGGAGTACAAAGTAGATCCGCTACGTCAAGCTATCGCCGAATCATGGCCGAACTCACTGGACGACACTTGTGCCCGTGAGGAATGGGGATGGAAACCGGAATATGATCTAGACAGCATGACACAGGATATGCTTGCCAAACTAAAAATACGATTCAATAAATAAACCACTAATATTGAATAAATAAAATAGCCTTCTCTATTCTATATGGAAAAGATAGAGAAGGCTATTTTTATACATTTCTTGCACTTATATAAAATTTTGATCGTATCTTCGTGCAAATTAACATACTGATTAAAAACATACTATGAATACAAGAGCTATTACCCAGAACAAGAAAGTCGTTACATTCGGAGAAGTAATGCTAAGGCTGACCGCCCCCAATTTCCAGCGCTTTTCCCAAACAAACGAGTTTATTGCTACTTATGGAGGAAGTGAAGCGAATGTAGCCATATCACTGGTCAACTTCGGCATCCCCACAGAATTCGTTACCAGACTTCCCGAGAATGCAATGGCACAAGCCTGCGTAAACTCACTCCAAGCTTACGGATTAGGTACAGACGGCATTATTTATGGTGGGAAACGCATGGGATTATACTTTCTGGAAAGCGGTGCAGCATTTCGTAACTCCAATGTAGTATATGACCGTGAAGGCTCTTCCTTTGCCACTTTACGTCCCGGCATGATAGACTGGGAAAAGATTCTTTCCGATGCAGGCTGGTTCCACTGGTCGGGTATAGCAGCGTCCCTGTCACAGGAAGGAGCAGATGCCTGCCTGGAAGCACTGCAAACAGCAGACCGCCTGGGATTAACAATCTCATGCGACTTAAATTTCCGCAAAAAATTATGGAATTACGGTAAATCCGCATCAGAGGTAATGCTCCCCCTTGTTCAATATAGTGATGTCATTTTTGGTGCAGAACCCGAATACAAAGAAATTTTCGGCATTCCCCCGGTAGGTTTTAAAGCTGTAGACACCTCATATCCATTAGATTTGTCCGGTTTCAAAGTATTCGGTCAAAAAGTATCAGAACAAGCTCCCCGATGCCAGAAAATGTTTCTGGAGTTGCGTAATACCATCACTTCCAATCACAATCTGCTGGCAGCCATACTTTATTCTAAAGGAACATTAAGGCATACCGGCATTTACGATATTGTCCATGAAGTAGACCGTGTGGGTGCAGGAGATGCATTTGTAGGCGGCATGATTTATGGTTTGCTGACCTACCCCGACAATGACCAAAAAACATTGGAATTCGCCCTTGCCGCATCTGCATTGAAAAATACCATATATGGAGATTTCAATCAAGTAACAGTAGAAGAAGTGGAAGAGTTAATGCAAGGAAACACTTCAGGAAGAGTAGTCAGATAACTATTTTCACGATTATAGCCAAACAGAATTGATCTGCAAGATACAGCGTAAAAAAGCAAGTTAACTTCATGGGACAAGCAAGTTAAGTTGAAATGCCAAGCAAGCTAAGTTACTTACCCAATGTACTTAAGTTAATTTTTGAAGCCACAGAAGATTCATCTACCCTTTTTCCACAAACCAATTCCAATCGACCATTATAAAAAGAGGAGGATGCTCATGATATGAGCATCCTCCTCTTTTTATTTATTTCTTAAAAGAAACCTTCTTATGCCTTTGTTTCTTCCGGCATCTTGTTACCCATAGTCAGGTAAGCGATAGGAGCAGCAATGAAGATAGAAGACAATGTACCGATCACAACGCCCAAAATCATTGCAAAGGCGAAGCTGCGGATACTGTCACCACCCAGCACGAAGATACACAACAACACGATCAATGTACTTAATGAAGTATTGATGGTACGAGCCAAAGTAGTATTCAATGAATCATTAAACAACTGCATACGGTTACGTTTCGGATACAGACCGAAGAACTCACGGATACGGTCAAAGATAACCACCTTGTCATTGATAGAATAACCGATAGCGGTCAAAATAGCGCCGATAAAAGTCTGGTCAATTTCCAATGAGAACGGAACCCATCCATAACATAACGAGTATGCACCGATGATCAAAATAGTATCGACAGCCAATGCAACAGTCGCACCCACACTATAAGCTACATTGCGGAAACGCAGCAAGATATACAAACCGATAGCCACCAATGCAAACAATACAGACCAGACAGCCGAAGTCTTGATATCGTCAGCGATACTAGGACCTACTTTCTGAGAACTGATGATAGAACCACCGACACGATTATCACGGTCAATAAAGATTTCCAATGTAGTACCTTCGCCCAGCAAGTTACCATCTTTCAAAGACTGATACAAGAACTCTTCAATTTCAGAGTCGATAGTAGGAGAATCTTCATTAATACGGTAATTGGTTGTAATACGGATTGTCTTCTTGTCTGTACCCAAAGCAATAGCCTGTACATTATCTTCTGTGATTTTCTTCTTCAACAGGTCACGCACTGTTTCAGGTTCAACCTGCTGTTCAAACTGAACTACGAAGTTACGTCCACCGGTAAAGTCAATACTCTGCGCCAAACCACGGATAAAGAATGAAATGATACAGATAACGATAATCGCTCCGAATACCGTGAATGAACGTTTCATCATTCCCATAAAGTTGTAATTCACGTTCTGCATCAGATTCTTGGAGATCCCTGTAGTGAATGTCAAGTTCAACCACTTGTCTTTATTCATGAAGTGCTCATAAACAATACGGGTCAAGAATACTGCTGTAAAGAATGAGCAGAGGATACCGATAATCAACGTAGTGGCAAAACCACGAATCGGACCCGTACCGAAATAGAACAGAATGATACCAGTGATAATTGATGTCAAGTTTGAGTCAAAAATAGCAGAGAATGCGTTAGAATAACCGTCTGCTAAAGCAGCCTTAACAGTTTTACCGGCTCTCAATTCTTCTTTTGTACGTTCATAAATCAACACGTTAGCATCTACAGCCATACCCAATGACAACACCATACCGGCAATACCAGACATGGTCAGTGCAGCTTGGAACGAGGTAAGGATTCCTAATGTGAAGAAGAAGTTAACAACCAATGCGCAGTTGGCAACCATACCCGGAATCAATCCGTACATAGCGCACATATAGATCATCAACAGAATCAACGCAACAACAAATGAAATAATACCTTGATTGATAGATTCCTGACCCAATGACGGACCAACAATATCCTCCTGAACGATACGTGCAGGAGCAGGCATCTTACCAGACTTCAATACGTTAGCCAAGTCTTTTGTCACCTCCGGGGTAAAGTTACCGGTAATCTGAGAGTGTCCCCCCGTAATTTCACCGTTTACATTCGGAGCGCTGTATACGTAACCATCCAGTACAATAGCGATAGCCTTGCCTACATTGTTCTTTGTCAGAACAGCCCAGCGGCGTGCGCCGTCAGTGTTCATAGACATACTGACACAAGGCTTGTTGAACTGGTCATATTCATCTTTAGCATCAGTGATCACATCACCTTCCAACGGAGCACGTCCGTTACGTTCAGTAGACTTGATAGCATACAATTCAAAGATACGTCCCTGCTTGTCAAAGTCAGCAGCCTTTACACCCCATTTCAAACGAAGATCTTTCGGCAACATTTCTTTCACTTCTTTCATAGCAAGGTACTGGTTTACCTGAGCAGTATCTTTATAATCGGCATAACCTACCACCGCCCCGTAACCATTCGGATTTAATTGGAGAACAGAAGCCAACGGATGTTCTTTCTTCATCTGCTCCATTGCGGCAGAGTTACTTGCCGTTTCGCCTTTCAATGCGGCTGCAAGACTGTCGGCAGCAGAAATTGCAGAAGCCTGTGCTACAGCAACAGTATCAGTAGCTACAGAATCAGCAGAAGCAGCACCACTTTCAACGGCAAGAATATCACGCAGTCTGTTATCTACAGAAGAAAGATAAGGAACTATTTCTTTTGCGTCGAAAGTTTCCCAGAATTCCAAGTTAGCAGATCCCTGCAACAGTTTTCTGACACGTTCCGGTTCTTTGATACCCGGCAGTTCCACCATGATACGGCCCATCTTTCCTTCCAATGCCTGAATGTTAGGCTGTGCCACACCAAAACGGTCAATACGTGTACGTAATACATTATAAGAGTTGTCGATAGCAGCCTTTACCTCTTCGCGCAATACTTTTTCAACTTCACTGTCGGAACTGCGGGTGGTTACTTTGTCTTTCAACTGCTGAGTAGCAAATAATTCAGCCAATTTGCCATTGGGAGCTTGTTTCTTATACTCTTTTACAAAAAGAGTGATAAAGTCATCCTGACTAGTGATAGATTGTTTTGATGCTTCTGCAACCGCTTTGTTAAAAGCTTCATCAGTCTTGTTGTCAGCCAAAGCCTTCACTACATCCGGTACAGAAACTTCAAGAATAACGTTCATACCACCTTTCAGGTCCAGACCCAGACCAATCTCCATCTCGCGACACTGTTTCAGCGTATAACTACCCAAATAAACTTTTTCATTCTGCATAGAATCAAGGTAATGTGCTTCACCTTTCGGGTCTTGTGCCGCTTTGTCCATGTGATAGCGGGTCACAAAAGAGAAAGAAAGATAAAACACACATACAAGGGTGAGTAATACCGCAAAAACCTTTACAAATCCTTTGTTTTGCATGTTACTTTGAAATTTATTATTTTTACTTTTTGATTAATTCTTAGTTTATACAAGGTTGCAAATATAGTTTTTTTTTCACATTCCCACGGTATCAAACACAAATATTTAGATTCCAAAAGAGAAAAAAGGCTGCAAAAGCATTTTTTGCAGCCTAAATTATTCTATCTCACAGACTATTTTATTTCAAACCCCTGTTTTTAAGCAAGGGTTCCAAGCTGGGATCAGCCCCACGAAAACCTCTGTAAAGGGTCATAGGATCTTCCGTTCCACCTTTCTCTAGAATATTTTTACGAAAAGAGTCTGCGGTATTTTTATCGAACACTCCATGTTCTTTAAACGCTTCAAAAGCATCCGTGTCAAGAACTTCTGCCCATAGATAGCTGTAATACCCAGCAGCATATCCACCTATAATATGACTAAAATAAGTGGCGCGATACCGAGGAGCTATTTCAGGAATCAGCCCCAGCTTGTCCATCGTTTCTTTTTCAAAAGCAACGACATTCAGATTGTCTGTATCAGTCAGGTTATGCAGTTCCATATCAAGCAAAGCGGCTGCCAATAATTCCGTAGTCATAAAACCTTGATTAAAAGTACCCTGATTTTGGATTTTCGTAATCAGCTCATCCGGAATCACTTCTCTTGTTTCATAATGCTTGGCATAGAGTTTCAGCACTTCAGGTTCTACAGCCCAGTGTTCCATAATCTGTGAAGGAAGTTCTACAAAATCCTGCGCCACACTGGTACCGGACACTCCTTTGTAGTTACACTTGGTCAGCATACCGTGCAATGCATGTCCAAACTCATGAAACATGGTTTCCACCTCATCCAAAGTCAGTAAAGAAGGCATATTTCCTGCAGGTTTAGTAAAACTTGCCACATTATAAATTAAAGGACGTACTTCACCGGCCTGTTCACGAAAATTACTCATCCATGCGCCACCACGCTTACCTGCGCGTGGAAAGTAATCCGCATAGAACAATCCCAAAAATGAGCCATCGGCATCCTTTACTTCATACACTTTCACATCCGGCTCATATACGGGCACATCATTCAGTTCGGTCAATGTAATGCCATACAGCTTGTTGGCCACGGTATACAATCCGCTACGCACATCTTCCAAACTGAAATAGGGCTTGATTTCATCTTCATTCAAATCATACTTTTCCTGACGCAATTTTTCGGCATAATACCACCAGTCCCATGCAGCCAGCTTCTCTCCCTTACCTTCCTTATCCATTATTTTCTGCAACTCGGCGGCCTCTTTCTTTGCATTTTCCAGTGAGTATCCCCACAGGTTGTTCAAGAAATCCATGACTGTCTGCGAATTCTTAGCCATGTTCTCATCCAGTACAAAATTGGAATAACAATCGAATCCTAATAATTTTGCCTGTTCCAAACGCAATGCCATGATCTTTCCCAATATCTCTTTATTGTCATTCGCATCATCATGATTCCCCCGGTTGATATAAGCTTCATAAATATTTTTTCTTAGCTCACGGTTTTCAGCATATTGCAAAAAAGGCAAGCAACTGGAGTTTTGCAAAGTGAATAGCCATTTCCCTTCTTTTCCAGCAGCTTTAGCTTCCTCTGCGGCCCCCGCTTTCACCCATTCGGGTAACCCGGCCAAATCAGCCTCATTCTCGATAACCAACTGATAAGCGTTATTCTCATTTAAGATATGATTGTCGAAAGCAATCCCCAAAGTCGACAATTCTTTATTGATCTCCCTCAAACGGGATTGTTTTCCGGCATCCAGTCCGGCACCCGAACGGACAAAAGCTTTATAATACTTGTCCAACAGCCGGTGTTGCTCAGTCGTAAGAGTTATCTTACCTTCCTGTTCCTGTTGATGCACATCAGCCACCCGTTTATACAAATCCTGATTCAAATAAATATTATCACTATGTTCTGAAAGTACAGGAGCCATCTTTTCATTCAAGGCCGTCAACGAATCATTTGTATCCGCTTCGGTCAATGCAAAAAACACCCCACTTACTCTCGCCAGAATCCCGCCACTTTTATCCAGCGCCACAATGGTATTTTCAAAAGTAGGTTCCTCGGGATTATCAACTATTGCCTTAATTTCCGCATTCTGCTCCTCTATTCCTTTCAAGAAAGCAGGTTCATAATGCTCCAGTCTGATCTTAGTAAAATCGGGAGCACCGTACTCGGTCTGGAATTCCGTAAAGAACGGATTCATTTCTGTTTTCTGTTCACATGCACACATTACACAACACGTCGCTAACGTAAATAATAGTCTTTTCATAATCTGTCAATTAAAGGTATGTAAAATCACTTCTCCGCCACATAACACCAAATGGGGTAATGATCCGAACTCTTTATCGTATTATCCACCGTACAACGGTAAGATTTTAAATTCTTGCTCAATAAAATATTGTCTATTCTGAAATAAAAATGATTTTGATTATAAGATATGCCAAAGCCGTTTCCCGACTCCACAAAAGCATCATTCAGCCCTTCTCCTACCACCCTGTGAGTGTATGATATAGGAGAATCATTGAAGTCACCGCATACAATTATGCCTCCCCCTTTGTAACCGGCCACCAAACGAGCTATGGAATCAGCCTGAACGGCACGTATAGCCGATGCTTCCGCCAGTTTTCTGATCAGCAAACGAGACCCTTGCGATACCTTTTGCTTATCAGGGTCCTTCATCATTTCGCGATAGACTTCTTTATCCTTCTCAGTCAGCTTATTGGATTCCAGATGATTATTAACAACCAGCAAGGTATCACCATTCACTTTGATTTTATAAGCAATGGAACCATTGTTAAGGCTGGCATATTTCACCGGATGTGCCGACAAAATAGGAAAACGGGAATAACAACCCAAACCGTTGGCCCCCGATATCTTATGATAATTTTTATAAGGATAATCTCTTAAAGCATAATCCACCTCTTTCTTGGTTAAGCGTCCGCCTACAATATATTCCTGCAGGCAGATTATATCCGCATTGCTGTTTCTTAAATATTCCAGCACAGGGTTCGGATTATCCTTGGTGTTCGCACGGTTCTTTTCAAAGGCCATCGTATTGTAGGATAAGAATTTGATTGCCCCTTCCGGTACATCAGATACAAATACATTGACTGGGAAATAAGTACGGATAGCACCAATGGAACATACCAGGCCTAAAAATGAAAGCAACGCATATTTACGATAAATCACCAACCAGAAGACCAGAAACAAAAGATTAACAATCAAAAAAGCGGGAAAAGCCAAACCGGCACATGACCATACCGGATGAGCCACAGGATCAATATAAGGGCTGTAAGCACATACCAGTAACAATACCACCATACACAAGTTTATGCCCAGTAGTATCCATCCCAAAAAACGACCAATATATTTCATATATCACTTCTTGCTCGCATCAAACAAGCTTTTCTTCTCTTCGGTAGTCAGACTGTTATAACCGGATTTCTTTAATTTATCCAATATACGGTCTATCTCCTCGCTTTGCTGTTTTTTACGGGCATTATAATCGTAATCTTTTGCCTTATCACCATAATGAACTTTCATCTTCGTTTTTTTCGATTGACGACGAAACGAAAGACCTTCCGAGAAGCAATCCAAGCATCGGTTTATCCATGACGTAGCATCATGTCCGCGGGACAATCCGGAAGCAAACCACCATCCGGCCAAAGCACCTCCTAAATGAGCGATATGGCCACCGGCATTGCCCGATGTCATAAACAGCAAATCGGTCACAACCATAAACAGAGCCACATACTTCAACCTAACAGTCCCAATAAACATAAAGTTTACTCTATATTCCGGTGCACGTACCGCAGTGGCCACAACAATAGCAAGTACGGAAGCTGATGCTCCCAACAAATAAGAATAATACAAAGAATCACTGAAATAAGGGAAAACATTGTAAGCGATCATATACAACAAACCGCCACAAATACCTCCCAACAGATAGAGCCCGCGGAAATGCTTTGCCGAGAAAAGAGACAGAAACATCTGCCCGAACCAATAAAGCCACAGCATATTAAACAGCAAATGCAAAATACCTGCGTGCATGAACATATAAGTCAGCAAAGACCAAGGCTGCTTGACAAACTGCAACGTCCAGGCCGGCAGTTCCAAATATTGAAGCACAAATGCTCCATTCCGGTTGAACAGCATCCATAAAATTCCCAATAAGGAAGTTACAATGAATACCCCTACATTAATATATATAAACTGGATATATATGTTCCCTTTGTTGAAACTATTTTTCAAATCAGTAATAAAACTGCCCATTGTTATTCTTTTTTCTCCAATACATTATCAATATAAAGCCAAAAATCATACCTCCCAAGTGTGCAAAGTGGGCAACGCCATCGGTCGAAGCACCCAAGCCCAAAAATATCTCCAAAGCAGCATATCCCATCACAAAATATTTAGCCTTGACAGGAAATGGGATAGGGAATACAAACATCTGACTATTGGGGAACAGCATACCGAATGCCAACAAAATACCATATATCGCTCCCGAAGCGCCAACTGTAGTCATCAGATTCAAGTACTCCGCCATCGGGATCACGGCAATCCCCGTATTCACACTGTCATACTGCGATAATTCAGTCACATATTGTATATATTGCACCAGCTCCTGCACCAGTCCCGCACCTATACCACATACCATATAATAGGATAAGAAACGTTTCGGTCCCCAGACCTGTTCAAGCGTACGGCCAAACATCCACAAAGCAAACATGTTAAAAAAGATATGCTGGAAACCGCCATGCATAAACATATAAGTAATCAACTGGGCAGGATTAAAATCAGATGCCATAAAAAAGTGCAGTCCCAGCAGGTCGTTCAAGTCAATTCCATACTTCATGGCTACCACGCCGCCAAAGAAACACAACACATTTATTATCAATAAATTCTTGGTTACTGTAGGTATACTGTTCATAAATATTCTTCGTCTAATAAAACATTGATTGCGCGCAAATTTACAATTTTATTCTGTTATATAACAGAAAACAAGAGTTCTCTTACGTTTTTTTGATTTTTGGAGCATCTTTTTTAGGCTATCTGTTTGATTTCTAATTTTGAAAGCATATATTTGTCACTGATTTTGGTAAAACTTTTGTGTTACATTTAATAATTAATCATTTTCGTTATGAATAAGGCAGATCTTATCAGCGCAGTCGCCGCTGAAGCCGGCTTGAGCAAAGTCGACGCAAAAAAAGCAGTTGAAGCTTTCGTTTCAACTGTAACAAAAGCCCTCCAAGAAGGGGACAAAGTATCATTAATCGGATTCGGAACATTCTCTGTTGCTGAAAGAAGTGCAAGAACAGGTATCAACCCATCCACAAAAGCAACGATTACTATTCCTGCTAAAAAAGTAACCAAGTTCAAACCAGGTGCTGAACTGGCAGACGCAATTAAATAATTGCTATTTTACATAAAAGGACTTAAGGAAAGGGGCGCCGGTACTAGCGCCCTTTCTTCTTCATTTTTCTATTTGAACCTATGAAACCTAAAATGACAACCTTATTTAAATTCCTGATCGGCGCTGCTGTATGCGCATATTCAACACAAGTTCTTCATGCGGAAGATACAAAACTACCTTATTGGAAAGATATTCAGACCGTAGCCGTCAACAAGGAATATCCACGCACAGCTTTCATGACTTACGACAACCGGAACCAGGCACTGACCGGCGAGTATGAGAACAGCCCTTATTACAAACTACTAAACGGTACATGGAACTTTTATTATGCAGATGCATACAAAGATCTGCCTGCCAACATTGAGCAACCGGATGCCAACATAGCCTGGAAGGAGATTAAAGTACCCGGCAACTGGGAAGTACAGGGCTACGGAGTGGCCATCTACACCAATCATGGATACGAATTCAAACCCAGAAATCCACAACCGCCGCAGTTACCCGAAACCAATCCGGTCGGTGTGTATCAGCGTGATATCGAAATTCCCGCCGATTGGGATGGACGCGACATATTCCTCCGTTTGGAAGGAGCAAAATCCGGTGTATACGTGTATGTCAACGGACAGGAAGTGGGATACAGCGAAGACTCCAAGAATCCGGCAGAATTCTTAATCAACAACTACCTGAAACCCGGCAAAAACTCGCTGGTCATCAAAATATTCCGCTGGAGTACCGGTTCTTATCTGGAATGCCAGGACTTCTGGCGCATGAGCGGTATTGAACGTGATGTATTCCTGTTCTCACAGCCCAAAACCCACATCAAAGATTTCAATGTGGTGTCTACACTGGACGACACTTATAAGAATGGTATCTTCAAACTGAATGTGGACGTAACCAACCATACAGCAGCCAACAAAGAGGTAACCGTAGCATACGAATTGCTGGATGCCGCAAAGAAAGTGGTTGCAGAAGGTAACACCCCCTGTCCTGTTACAGCAGACGGGCAGAAGAGCATCTCTTTTGAAGCCGCCCTCAGCAACGTCAAGACCTGGACATCAGAACACCCTAACCTGTACCGGTTACTGATATCTCTGAAAGACGGAGAAAAAACAAGCGAAATCATTCCTTATACGGTAGGTTTCCGCCGTTTCGAGATCAAACCAACCGATCAGATAGCCGAAAACGGCAAACCATACGTTTGCTTGTTCGTCAACGGCCAACCCATCAAGCTGAAAGGTGTAAACATACACGAACATAATCCCGAAACAGGACATTATGTTCCCGAAGAGCTGATGCGCAAGGACTTCACCCTGATGAAACAGAACAACATCAACAGCGTGCGCCTCTGCCACTATCCGCAAGACCGCAAGTTCTATGAATTGTGTGATGAATATGGTATCTATGTATATGATGAAGCCAACATCGAAAGCCACGGTATGTATTATAACTTAAGCCGGGGCGGAACATTGGGCAACCATCCCGAATGGCTGAAGCCGCACATGGACCGTACCATTAATATGTACGAGCGTAACAAAAACCATCCCTCTGTAGCCATCTGGTCATTAGGAAACGAAGCCGGAAACGGTTATAATTTCTATCAGACCTATTTATGGCTGAAAGAACGCGAAGTAAAAGGCATGAACCGTCCTGTAAATTATGAACGCGCCCTTTGGGAATGGAACACAGATATGTATGTACCCCAATACCCCAGTGCCGCCTGGCTGGAAGAAATAGGCAAGAAAGGCAGCGACCGTCCCATCGCACCATCCGAATATTCACACGCTATGGGCAATTCCAATGGTAATCTGGCAGCACAATGGAGAGCAATCTACAAGTACCCGAACCTGCAAGGCGGTTACATTTGGGACTGGGTAGACCAAGGTATTCTGGAAACAGACGAAAATGGACGTACCTACTGGGCCTACGGAGGTGATTACGGGACCAATGCACCCAGCGACGGAAACTTCCTATGCAATGGAATCGTAGCTCCGGACCGCACTCCGCATCCGGCCATGACAGAAGTGAAATATGCACATCAGAATGTAGGTTTCGAAGCCATCGACCCGGCTGCCGGCAAATTCCTGGTAAAAAACCGTTTCTACTTCACCAACTTGAAAAAGTATATGATCAGTTATACCGTAAAGGCAAACGGAAAAACAATCAAAGGCGGAAAAGTATCATTAGATATCGAACCGCAAGGTTCCAAAGAACTGAACATCAACCTCAACGGATTGAAACCCAAGGCCGGCACAGAATATTTTGTAGATTTTGTAGTTACCACCACAGAACCGGAGCCCTTGATTCCTGCAGGACACGATATTGCTTCCGAACAATTCCGCCTGCCCATAGAACCATTGGCTATGACCGGACATAAAGCAAGCGGCAAGACTACCGTCAGCACGGATGGTGACATCATCACCGTATTATCACCACGTATGCAGTTCGTTTTCAACAAGAGAAGCGGACTCGTGACTTCATACAAAGTAAACGGTACAGAATATTTCGCTGAAGGTTTTGGTATTCAGCCTAACTTCTGGCGCGCACCGACGGACAATGATTATGGTAACGGTGGGCCTAAGCGCGAGCAAATATGGAAACAGTCCAGCAAGAATTTCAATGTAGCAGATGTTACCACAACAACAGACGGCAACAAGACCGTATTAACAGTCAATTACCTACTGGCGGCAGGCAATCTGTACATCATGAAATATACCATCTATCCCGACGGTGTGGTTCATGCAGGCATCACCTTTACTTCTACCGATATGAAGGCTGCCGACACGGAAGTATCAGAAGCTACCTTAATGGCCACTTTCACACCGGGACAGGATGCTCAACGCCTTGCCTCTTCCAAACTGAACGTACCACGTATCGGTGTACGTTTCCATTTGCCATCCGATATGAACCAGGTAGAATACTTCGGACGCGGACCGGGTGAAAACTACATCGACCGTAATGCAAGCAGCTTCGTTGATCTCTACCGCACTACAGCCGACCAGATGTACACCAACAACTATGTCCGTCCGCAAGAAAACGGACACCGCACCGACACCCGTTGGGTAGAACTGACCCGCAAAGGCGGAAAAGGATTGTTAATACGTGCCGACAGCACTATCGGATTCAATGCCCTGCGCAACTCCGTAGAGGACTTTGACTCGGAAGAAGCTATCAGCCGTCCCCGTCAGTGGACTAACTTCACTCCCGAAGAAGTTGCTAACCATAATGAGGAAAAAGCTAAAAATGTAATACGCCGCATGACACATGTCAATGATATCACCCCACGTAATTTTGTGGAAGTATGTATTGATATGAAGCAACAAGGTGTAGCCGGTTATGACAGCTGGGGAGACCGCCCTCTGCCGGAACATACCCTACCCGCCAATAAGGAATATCATTGGGGATTCACATTGATGCCGGTAAAATAAAAACATAGCAAGCATTCCTTCCTTAATAAGAAGAGTATGTCAGAACTCCGATGGCACTATCATATAGATTGTCATCGGAGTTTCATTTCCCATCCTACATTTCAATTATAACCTGAAAACAAGATCAGTCTGATTTATATTTGCTAGCTTTGTACTCAAAAAATCGAACACATGGAACAACAAGGAGAAATCATACTCTACCAACCGGATGAATCAGTGAGGATGGAAGTGCGCATTGAAGATGAAACAGTGTGGCTGACCCAGGCACAAATAGTAGAACTATTCCAATCCAGCAAAGCCAATATAAGCGAGCATCTAAAGAACATTTATAAATCAGAAGAACTAATCCAAAGTTCAACCGTTCGGAATTTCCGAACAGTTCGCCAAGAAGGCAACAGACAGATTACCCGTAACTTAGAATATTATAATTTAGATGTGATTATATCAGTAGGATACCGTGTAAATACGAAACGAGGAATCCAATTCCGCCAATGGGCTAATAGCCAGGCACATGACCGTTTTCTTATTATAGACCAATCCGACGTATATCACATCGGAGCCTCTTTGAAAGATTTGGGAAAGAAACTGTTTGCCTTCTCCAAAATGGATATTCCGGCATCTATCCTCACAAAACTGCTATAAAGATGAGAGAAACAGAGTCCAATAATAAAGTCCTACTAGGCATGAGCGGAGGAACAGACAGTTCCGTAGCCGCCCTTCTATTGCAGGATGCAGGATACGAAGTAACCGGCATCACCTTCCGCTTTTATGAAAAAGAAAATGATACAGAGTATCTGGAGGATGCCCGCGCTTTATGTGAACGTCTGAACATCCCCCATCTCACATACGATGTTCGTGACACCTTCCGGAAAACCATCATTGACTATTTCATCAACGAATATATGGCAGGTCATACCCCGGTTCCCTGTACCTTGTGCAACAACTACCTGAAATGGCCTCTTTTGAAGAAAATATCCGATGAAATGGGAATTTATCACTTCGCTACAGGACATTATGTACGCCGGCGCTTCATCAATGGATGCTATCACATCACTACCGGTGCCGACCCGGATAAAGACCAATCCTTTTTCCTATGGGGGCTGCCACAAGAAATCCTGCAACGTATGCTTCTCCCTATGGGCAACCTGACTAAAGCCCGTGTCCGTGAAATCGCGGCAGAGCGTGGTTTTCTGAAAGCCGCCCATAAACGGGACAGTCTGGGAGTATGCTTCTGCCCCATGGACTACCGCACATTCCTACATAAGGAATTACCTGAAGGAAGTATCCTACCGGGTAAATTCTTCGATGAAATGGGGAATTTTATCGCACGGCACAAAGGTTATCCTTTCTATACCATCGGCCAGCGGAGAGGATTGGGCATAGATCTTAACCGGGCTGTCTTTGTCAAAGAAATCATTCCGGCAGAAAACAAAGTCATACTGAGCGACTTGAAAGCACTGGAAAAAACAGAAATGAGACTGAAAGAATGGCGCATCACCAATCCCGCTTTATTACTAAACAAGGACGACATCATCGTCAAAATACGCTATCGGAAACAAGCCAACCGCTGCACAGTAACCCTGCAACCGGATAACACCCTGCATGTACAACTGCACGAGCCGCTGACAGCCATTGCTCCGGGACAGGCAGCCGCTTTCTATAGGGATGATGTAGTACTGGGTGGGGGCATTATCATCTAATTCCAGACACTTTCAAATCATATTTCGGCCCTCTTTTTTGCTGCTTCAAGATTTTCTTGATAACTTTCCGTCGTTCTTCACCTTCAGGTCGAGAAACCGGAAAGTGAAAATAGACATGTATCCGGATCAAACCTTAAATAAATAGAGATGAAAAGTAGAAATTATGCAGGCATATCCTTACTTGCCTCATTAGCCGCCTGTAACTCTGCAACAGCAGAAACCGTTCAAAAAAACAGTACGCAGGCCCCCCAAAAGCCCAATGTTATCGTTATTCTGGCAGATGACCTGGGATATGGAGATTTAAAATGTTACGGAGCCAAGAATGTAGAAACTCCCCATGTTGACAAACTGGCATCGGAAGGCATTCGTTTTACTAATGCACATACCGTAGCCGCTACCAGCACCCCATCCCGCTACTCCTTGCTGACAGGAGAATATGCATGGCGCAGACCGGACACGGACATTGCCGCAGGAGATGTAAAAATGATTATCCGTCCCGAACAATACACCATGGCAGACATGTTTAAAAGTGCCGGATATGCTACAGCCGCCATCGGCAAATGGCATCTGGGCCTGGGAGACAAGACAGGCGGGCAGGATTGGAATGCTCCTTTACCAGCCGCTTTGGGTGACTTAGGCTTTGACTATCACTATATCATGGCCGCTACAGCCGACCGTGTACCTTGTGTATTTATAGAAAACGGCAAGGTAGCCAACTATGATCCGTCCGATCCCATAGAAGTGAGTTACACCAAGAACTTTCCGGGAGAACCGACCGGCAAAGATAATCCCGAATTACTGTATAACCTACATCCCAGCAACGGACATGACATGTCCATCGTCAATGGCATCAGCCGCATCGGATTTATGAAAGGGGGCGGAAAAGCACTTTGGAAAGACGAGAACATTGCCGATTCCATCACCGTTCATGCCATCGACTTTATCAAACAGCATAAAGACGAGCCTTTCTTTATGTATTTTGCAACCAATGATGTACACGTTCCTCGTTTTCCCCATGACCGCTTCCGTGGAAAGAATCCTATGGGACTACGCGGAGACGCAATCGCCCAATTCGACTGGACGGTAGGCCAGCTGATGGAAACATTGGACCAACTTGGACTAACTGAAAACACGCTGATTATTCTATCCAGCGACAATGGTCCGGTTGTAGACGACGGATATAAGGACAAGGCAGAAGAGCTGTTGAACGGACATACACCTTCCGGTCCGTGGAGAGGAAACAAATACAGCGCTTTCGAGGGTGGAACAGCCGTTCCGGTCATTGTCCGCTGGCCACAGAAGATAAAAAAGACAGGAGACTCGGACGTATTAATGTCACAGATTGACTGGCTAGCCTCCTTAGGAGCTTTGATCAACGCCAGATTACCTAAAGGCAGCGCTCCGGACAGTTATGACCGTTTAGGGAATCTGATAGGAACCGACAAGACAGACCGCCCCTGGATTGTGGAACAATCCATGAACCACACGTTGTCCGTCCGTACCAAGGACTGGAAATACATTGAACCGAATGATGATCCGACCACTTTCATGAAAGCAGAAAAAATAGAAACCGGAAACCTGAACGTTCCCCAGTTATATGAAATGGAAAAGGTGAGCGAACAAGAGAATGTAGCAGAAAAGTATCCTGAGAAAGTATTTGAGTTGCAGACCATTCTGAGGCAAGTACGCAATAAGAGAATAAAGATGTAAACAGGACTCATCCAATAAGAGGATATTTCAAAAATCCGAAATAACCATCAAATGTTCCACCGTATGGGCAGGTCCATGAGCCCGCCCATACAACATAACGACAACAAAAATCACTTTTGACTCATTTACATAAAACACAAAAGCATTCCATCACAACAACTCACTCATTACCAATAACTTCCCGTGCGACAGTCTTTCAAAACCTCCTCAATCGGTATGCCGGTGGCGAAATACATCTGCTTCGGGGATGCTCTCGGACAGAATGTAAAATCAGCCCCTCGTTACCTCCCGGTAGCTCGTAGGCATCAGAAGAACCTATTCTCATCATACCTTCACCTCACTCCATTTGATATTTCACCCAGGTGAAGCAGTTATTCCACTTGGGTGAAAGCGGCTGTTCACCTAAGCGAAGCTGCCTCTTCACCTTAGTGAAGCAATGAACGCACCCGAACAAAAATACGCCTTATGACGCTCCCCTGCAATGGAACAACCGTAGCTATGACACAGGAATCAGAACAACCGATATCCGTCAAACCAAATTTAACAGCGGAGAATGGCAAACCGTTTCGGGGGGATTTAGAATGTATTTTCACGGTACATTACTGATTTACAGCAAAATACCGTGAGCAATCCAAGATGACAATATACGTATAATCAAAAAAAACTCCCTTGGTACAACCAAGGGAGACAGGTATACATTTCCTTTAAAAGTTCCGGATGCAGTTGGGATTATAAAGCAGCCCTTCGGCTGCTTTATGTTTCTCTATCCTCTATGTTAGTATTTAAAGGAATGATTCATCTTTTACTTATTACTTGCCTTAACAAACTTATAAAGCACGAAAGTCTTGGGCGCCATCTCTACATTCAGTACATTACCCTCAATCGTAACATCACTTTCTTTCGGAGTGATAACATTCGGATGCTCTACCGTGTTATCTTTATCCAAATCGGCAGACTGGAGCGTGATGCATTTACCTTCCACAAGTTTATCACTCTTTTTCAATCCGTTGAAAGTCACTGATACCGGTTGTGCCTTATCCGAAGTATTGGCAATTTTCACGATACAAGCCTTTTCATCCTTATCCCATACGGCACTGGCAAACAGACCATCCTGTCCTTCCTGACCGCTCACAGCTTTTTTATCCATTGTCAGCGGCAATACATGCGTGCCTTTATTATGACTGTACAACTGTTGTACATAGTAACTGCAAGTACGGACGGAATTCAGATTATCAAACCAAATCAAATCCGGACGCCACTGCCACCCTTCCACATGAGCAAACAAAGGCGCATAAGTAGCCATGTGTACCACATCGGCATTGCGTTCCAGTCCGGTCATGAACGCAGCTTCCATTAAAGCAGCATTAAAATGGTTCCATTTCTTGCCTTTTCCATGACAAGCATATTCTCCGGCAAAGACCTTCGGACCTTTGCGGTCGTAATTGTCATAACGGTTACCTTGTGCCAGGAACCAGCTTTCGGGACGATAGAAATGCTCATCCACCAAATCCACTTTCAGATTTTTCATTTCCGGCCATAAGTAATCAAAGTCTTTACCTTCAGACTGAGGTCCCGAACTGCCGACAATCTTGATTTCGGGATGCGCCTTACGAAGCACCTCGACAAACTGTTTCAGACGTTCCGGATATTCCGGTCCCCATTGTTCGTTGCCAATGCCCAAGAACTTCAAGTTGAAGGGAGCAGGGTGTCCCATATCCGCACGAACTTTTCCCCAAGTAGTCGTAACATCACCATTGGCAAATTCAATCAGATCCAATGCATCCTGTATATACAAATCAAGTTTGGACAAGCTGACCTGCTGGTCGGGGTCATTCTGATACTGGCATACCAGTCCGCAGTTCAGAATAGGCAACGGTTCGGCGCCTATATCCTCCGACAACTGGAAATACTCAAAGAAGCCCAGTCCGTAAGTCTGGAAATAATCGGGGAAGAAACGATGCTTGAACGTATAATGCCAGCGGTTTTCATTCAACGGACGATTCTCTACCGCACCTACTGTTTTTTTCCATTCGTAACGGGTAGCCTCATCCGTACCTTCCACAATACAGCCACCGGGAAAACGGAAAACACCGGGTTTGATATCATATAAAGCCTGCACCAAGTCCTTACGAAGACCGTTCTTACGCTCTTTCCAAGTATCCACAGGGAAAAGAGAAACATGTTCCAGATCCACCGTTCCCGCACTTTCAAGGAAAATACGGAGATGAGCCTTGGGTTCCGTTCTCGGCGATTTCAATATCACCTCATATTGTTTCCAATCCTTCGAGTTCACTGTCAGTTCTTTTGACTCAAAAGCCTGACGTTCCTCCATCGTATCATTCTTGATCAATTCAATGCGAAGTTTCTGGTTCTCACCACGTGCCCATACGGAAAAACGGTACTCGGCTCCTTCCTTGACACCTATACCGAAGAAACCTTCGTTTTCAATCCCTGTATGTTTTTCCCTATGCCCGGAATTACCCAGACGGACATAATGCGGATTTCGTTCAAACGGCCCGTCATCCATCAAGGTCACGTTACCGAAAACATTCCACCCCATAAAACGTTGCGGGAATTCGAATGAACGGTTCTTTACCAGTTCGGCATACAATCCTCCGTCGGCTCCATAATTAATGTCCTCAAAAAACAAACCATACATGGTTGGTTGTATTTCCGCACCAAGTTTATTGGTCTGCACGACCATGTTGTGCGCATTCTGTGCATGTAGCGCTACTCCGGCAGCAAATACCCATGCCGTGAATAGAGTTCGGTGTAATTTCATGATAGTAATATTATTAATTTTTATTAGTTAATTCTCTTTCCCCATACAGAATGCCCTTGAGCATCCAGACCAGTAAAGAGAATGGTTTCTGTCTCATTTTCCCAATCGTGTCCGGCAAAGATAATCAAATTGTTAATATCTTCTGTGGCTGTTTTTATAGTAAGAAGTTGTTTTTTAACATTAAAATCCCAAGTTGCATCTCCAACACTGCCATCTGCTTCCAAAACGACACGGGCAGACAATGCCTGCTCCCCATTTCGCAAGTCTCCTTCGCCCCACATTATCTGACCTGCCTCCAAGCTACGTTCCAGAGGCGGCTCCTGAAGACGGATAATTTCCCACTCACCTGCCAAATCTTCTTTAGTGAAAGAGCGCGGAGCAGTACCTGCATAGCGTTCGGGAGAAACCACAGGCCATCCGTTTACAGTAAAGAACACTTCACGTACATGCAGATCCATCAACTGGTTCTGAGGAGAGAGCCGTCCCTGATGAGCCATAAAATAACGGCCGTCACCGGCATCAATAAGACCGCAATGAGCCGTTCCCGCCCATCCCGGATGATTTTCGAAGCGGTAAGGAGCTGTCAAAATGGGAACATTATTCGTTGTATCTTTTATATCCTCTCCATAGAAATCCACAAAAGGCCCTTCGGGAGAATCGGAATAAGCGACACGTACATTATAGGTAGTCATCAGCGGATCGTAGGATGTAAACAGATAATATTTGCCAAGTTCCGGCTGATACATGATTTCCGGCGCTTCCAGATTGTCTTTCCGGTAATTGGCCCGGCGTGCTATCAAGTGCCCATGATCCTCCGGCTGCATAGTCATTCCTGTTTCAGGATTCAGTTCCACACAGTACAGACCGCCGAAATAAGAGCCATAATGCATCCACCACTTTCCGGTTTCCGGGTCCTCAATAACAGAAGGGTCTATGGCATTCATCGCATCCCCTTCCCCTGTCTTGACCACACACCCTTTCTGTATCCAGGGACCTTCGGGAGAATCCGACTCGGCCATACCGATATAAGATGTATTCCTGCCGAATGCCGATACGCAATAATACAAACGATAAATACCCTGATAAGGCATCAGGAAGGGAGCCCAAATGTTAGTCGCCCCTTTTCCTTCCGCCTGACTATGGACCCATTCTATAGCCGGAGCAGGTATTTCGGGAAAGGCCCATCCCACAAAATCCCAATGTACCAGATCTTTTGATTTGCGTACCTGGATAAAACCTAACGGTACATTCTTCTCTTCCGCCTCTTTCCGGTTCTCGGCAAAGATAGCATCAGTGGAATACATATAATAGGTATCCCCTATTTTTTTACAGGCCGGATCGTGTACATTATACGTTCCCCACTGCTTGTAATTTTCCATAGACGAAAGGGCGGTATAATCATCCACCCAAGGATTCGGTGAAGGAACAGGCACGAAAGCCGTAGGTGCATTGCATGATACCAATGCCCCTACGACCAACAGGCCTAAACCAACCAACCTATTTATTATTAACCTCTTCATGTCCATGAATAATCTTTGAGGAAAAAATTGCTGTTTCATAGTATTTTGTTTATTATATGACCATTTGCTAATGTACTAATTTGTCAATGGCCATGTGGCATATAGCGCAGCCAATCGGCACATTGACACATTGACTAATTATTATTAATGCAAATATAGCTGCAACCAAAAGCTCGCCAGGTGGACAATATCGCTTAAAGGGTGGACATTTGTACAGCAGAGGGATAAAAATGATTTGTTTGTTTTTAAGGAAAAACGAAAAGGTATATCTTTGTTTCCATAATGGTATATTCTTACGTCATTAATGAACTACACACTATGAAAAGACATTCTTTGCTATTTGCTCTGTTCATCTTTCTGTCGAGCCTGTCTATACAAGCTGAAGGGACCGCCGGAAAATGGTCTGAACGCTATAACGTCACCGCTATTACGATGGATGAAGGACTGCCTCACAACTTCGTGGACGATATATTGAAAGACAGCCAGGGCTTTTTATGGATTGCCACCCGTGGGGAAGGAATCGCCCGTTATGACGGTTATGAATTTACCGCCTTCAATATGGGAAGCACCCACACCAAACTACGAAGCAACTTCATAAACAAACTGTGTGAGGATAACTTCAAGCGTATTTGGGCTGTCAGTGAAATGGGTATTGACATATTGGATATACAAACCATGCAGACTGTACAAGTCGCTGATACGAAAGACAAACTTATTTCACTGTGCAACCGCCCCTCCCATCTCATTCTCCATAGCAAAGCGGGAAATATTTGGGTTTGTTCGGAAAACAATTTATTCAAAATTACCTTTGACAAACAAGGAAATATAAGACAGATCATTAAAATATGCGAAGTGCCGGCAGGAGAATCCATCCGGACTATTTGTGAGGTGGAAGACTATCTTTGGATAAACTACAAAGACGGTATCTACCGCATCAAAGAATCGGCTATGGAAGTACAGGAACCCACATTCATTTCATCTGCCCTGCAATTACCCGGTGTGTCCATACAAGTAATCTGCCGGAAAGAAAATGAAATTTGGATTGGCAGCGCACAAGGCCTTTTCCGATACAATATGGATACGGAACTGATGAAGCATTATATGTACGATCCGAATGACAACAACTCGCTTTCCCAAAACTTTATCACAGACATAGCAGAAACAGGAGAACATACCATGCTGGTTGCCACCCTAAAAGGTATAAACCTTTATAATGCGTTGACAGACAATTTTGAGCGGATAAATAAAGATACCGGAGAAGGAGAAATTGTACAAAACACATTGAACTGTGACTTCGTAAACTGTCTGCTGACCGATGGTGACATTATCTGGGTAGGAACCGAAGTGGGAGGGCTGAACAAGATGAGCCGCCGGATGCTGTTGGTACAAAACTATTATCATATTCCCACCATTCCCGGAAGTCTTTCCCAAAATCCCGTCAATGCCATTTATGAAGACCCGTCGGGTGTTTTATGGGTAGGAACCGTAGAAGGAGGTTTAAACCGGCGGGCTCCCGGCAGCAACACTTTTGAACACTATACCACTGATGCACCCGCCCACCTAAGCCATAATACCGTCAGTTGTTTTACCAGCGATAACGATGGAAGACTCTGGATAGGAACCTGGGGAGGAGGCATAGGATGGATAGACATGAAAAATCCGCAGAACAAACAATTCCACCACATAGAAATACCCGAATACGGAGACTTCTCATGGGGATGGGCCGGAAGTATCTGCTATGACCACTTGAATAATGCCATCTGGGTGGGAACCAGTACCAATATCTATGTTTACGACTTGAAAACACAAACGCTCACCGAACCATTCAAGGGTATGAACCTAGGTGGAATTGAAGGCTGTACAGGATACTATATAGATAAGGATAACCACCTGTGGCTGGGACTTACAGAAGGACTTTGCCGAATAGATCTAAGCAGTTTGAAAGCCCCCAGACTGATTTATCAACTCTGGAGGATCAAGCTGGACGAACCGGAATCAAAGTTGAAGGAAAGGGTAACCTACATCACCCAGTCTAAAGACGGAACCCTATGGATAGGCAGCAACGGATATGGTTTCTACAAATCCTCACCAACAGAAAACGGAGAATATACCTTCCGCTCCTTCACCACCGAAGACGGACTGATAAACAACAGTGTCCGCTGCATATCGGAAGATAAAGAAGGGTATCTTTGGATTACCACCACCAACGGACTCTCCCGCTTCAATCCTAACAACAACAGCTTCTTCAACTATACCCGGAAAGACGGACTATTATCCAACCAGTTCTATTGGAACGCAATATGCCGTGCCGCCAATGGAGATTTGTATGTAGGAAGTACTAAAGGGCTGTCTGTAGTCAAACCAGTCATAGACACAAATCCCAAGGAGGCTGTTCCTCTGGCATTCACCCATGTTCGTGTGGCCAATGAAGAACGATTGTACACAAACGGCACCCTACAGTTACACGAACGCGACAAATCTCTCTATATTGAATTTGCCGCACTGGATTATGATGCATCGACATTCGCCAATTATTATTACCGCTTGAAAGGATTTGACGACAAATGGATAAAAGTGCCGGCCAACAGGCGACAAGCCGCCTATACCAACCTGCGTCCCGGCAACTATACTTTCGAACTGCGTTATGCCCCCGACGGCAAACAATGGCTGGAAGAAATGGCAGAACTCCACATTGCCGTATCACCTTATTTCTATAAAACCATCTGGTTCATTCTGTCCATATTGGTTCTTCTATCTTTCCTTATATATAAGGTATTATCATGGAGGCTTCGTTCGTTAAAAGAACAACAAGAAATACTCCACATCAAAGTAGAGGAACGTACCCGTGAACTGGAAGAACAAAAAAAACTGCTTTCCACTCAGGCAAGCGAGCTCTATCGTCAAAACCAACTATTGAAACAGCAAAACGAAAAAATAACCAAACAAAAAGGGCAACTGATACAAATGTCAAAGAAAGTACAGGAATTGACGGTTGACAAACTCGCCTTCTTCACCAATATCACCCATGAATTCCGTACTCCGTTGACATTAATCGTAGGACCTATAGAAAGGGCATTGAAACTAAGCTACAATCCTCAAGTCATTGAACAATTACATTTTGTGGAGCGCAACTCAAAATATCTGCTCTCACTGGTCAACCAATTAATGGACTTCCGCAAAGTAGAATCAGGGAAAATGGAAATTGTCCGCAACCCGGGCAACTTTGCCAAGTTACTCAATGAACTGCTGGTTCCCTTCGACGCATATGCATCCGAAAGAGGAATAACCATCGAACGTCGTTTCCGCCTTCCTTCATGTGAAATCATGTACGATGAGGATGCCATGCATAAAGTGATTGTCAATTTGATAGGAAATGCTTTGAAATTTACCCCCAAAGGAGGACAAATTACCATCTATGCCACCCCCTTCCGCCAGGAAGAGCAGGAAAAGTTGTTCATCTGTATCCGGGATACGGGGCCAGGACTGCCCGAAGAAGAGATAGACAAAGTATTCAACCGCTTCTACCAATCACAAAACAAGACGCATTCCTCTATCAACGGACAAAGCGGGACTGGAATCGGCCTCTATCTATGCAAACGAATTGTCCAGTTGCATGGAGGTTCAATTTGTGCCAAGAATAATCAGAGCAAAGGATGTTCTTTCCGTATTTTACTTCCTTTGCAATATGCCGATGCAGACAGTCTGCCCGCACCAACAGAGCAAGTTAAAGAACCGGTAGAATCTCCGCTGGCCTTGCAACCTGCCACCAATGGAAAACTGACGATTCTGGTAGTAGAAGACAACAAAGATATGCGCGCCTATATCCGTTCCATTCTGGCCGAATATTATAACGTGCTCGAAGCATCCCAAGGTGAAGAAGCATTGACTGTGCTCCAATCCCAGAACGTGGATTTTATTGTTAGCGACCTGATGATGCCTGTCATGGATGGTATGGAACTGTCCCGCCGGGTAAAATCCAATTTCGCCATCTCACATATCCCCTTCCTGATGCTCACAGCCAAAACATCCAACGAATCGCGTATCGAAAGCTTCCGTATAGGTGTAGACGAATACCTGCTGAAACCATTTGATGATACTTTGCTGCTGGCCCGGATATCCAATATACTGGAAAACCGCAAACGTTTCCAACAAAAGTTCTCATACAGTATGGACGTGGATGCACTGAATATCGAAAAAGAATCCAGTGACAAGAAATTCCTGGACAAGGCGATGCAGATTGTGAAAGAAAACTATAAGAACTCCTATTACGAAATAAGCGATTTCATCGAAGCAATGGGGGTAAGCAAAAGTTTGATGAACAAAAAAATGCAAAATCTGACGGGACAGTCTGCCGGACAATTCATGCGTAACTACCGGCTGAATCTTGCGCGGGAACTTATTATCCGTAACCGGCTGACGCACAATATGAATATATCTGAGATAGCATACGAAGTAGGATTCAATGATCCCAAATACTTCACACGCTGCTTTACAAAACATTTCGGAACAACACCCAGTTCGATGATGGAGAATGGAACCGACTGACTTATTCCAGAGCGTAAAATGAACGGATTGTATACCATAAATGCTCCGTTTTTCTACGCTCTCGTCTCGCTAAATAAATTATCTTTGCTCTACATTATAATAGCATATTTAATACCCATGAAAAAACAATTTATGACTTGGCTGCTTGCCATCACTACAATGTCAGCTTTTGCCCAACAAGCTACAGTTACAGGACCCGATTCCTTTTTGAAAGTAAATGTATCCGTAAAACAGGGTATCCCCGTTTATTCCGTTACCTATAAGGACAAGACCATCCTGGAAGATTCACCTTTAGGTTTTGTTGCCAATGTGGGGGACTTCAGCCGGGATATGACTTTCACCGGACAAAAAGAGAATAAAATAGATAAGACCTATACACAAGACCGTATCAAACAATCACAAATTCATTATCAAGCCAATGAACTTACATGCACCTTTACCAATAAAGAAAAGAAAAATATAAATATAATATTCCGCGTAAGCAACAACGATATTGCTTTCCGCTACGAAATGCCCAAATATGGCGATACGGGAAGCATCGTGATAGAAAAAGAAACTACCGGTTTTGACTTCCCCTCCTTCACCACTACTTTCCTGTGCCCGCAAAGCGACGCCATGATAGGTTGGAAACGTACCAAGCCCAGCTATGAGGAAGAATATAAGGCTGACGCTCCTATGAATGTACGTTCACAATATGGGCACGGTTACACATTTCCTTGTCTGTTCCATGTAGGAGAAAATGGCTGGGCACTTATCAGTGAAACCGGAGTAGACAGCAAATACTGTGGTTCACACCTGAGCGATGCCACCGCCGACGGACTTTATACCCTCGCTTTCCCCATGCCCGAAGAAAACAACGGTAACGGTACGGCATCTCCCGGTCTTGCATTGCCCGGTTCCACTCCTTGGCGTACTATTACTGTAGGCGAAAACCTGAAGCCCATTGTAGAAACAACGATTCCATGGGATGTCGTGGAACCTCTTTACCCAACGGAGCATACATACAAAATGGGACGCGGAACCTGGAGCTGGATACTTTGGCAAGATGGCAGCATCAATTTCGACGATCAGAAAAAATATGTAGATCTTGCTGCTGCCATGGGATATGAATATGTATTGATAGACAACTGGTGGGATACCAACATCGGCCGTGAACGTATGAAAGACTTCATAGACTATGCACACAGTAAAAATGTAGATGTATTTTTATGGTATAGTTCCAGCGGCTACTGGAATGATATAGTGCAAGGTCCTACCAATTACATGGACAATCCCATTATCCGTAAAAAGGAAATGAAATGGCTGCATAATATAGGAGTAAAAGGAATCAAAGTAGACTTCTTCGGAGGTGACAAGCAGGAAACCATGCGTCTGTACGAAGCCATCCTGAGCGATGCGGATGATAATGGACTGATGGTCATTTTCCACGGCTGTACCCTTCCTCGGGGATGGGAGCGTATGTATCCTAATTATGTAGGAAGCGAAGCCGTGCTCGCATCGGAAAACCTGATTTTCCAACAACATTTTTGCGATGAAGAAGCATTTAATGCCTGTCTGCATCCATTTATCCGCAACACCATCGGTTGCATGGAGTTTGGTGGCACATTCCTCAACAAACGCCTCAACCGCAACAATGACGGCGGAAGCATACGCAAGACCACTGATGTATTCCAACTGGCAACAGCCGTTTTATTCCAAAATCCTATTCAGAATTTTGCGTTGGCGCCTAATAACCTGACCGATGCCCCCCAAGTTTGTTTGGATTTCATGAAGCAAGTTCCCACCACATGGGACGAAACAAGATTCATTGACGGCTATCCGGGCAAATACGTAGTACTGGCACGTCGGCATGCCGATAAATGGTACATAGCCGGAATCAATGCACAAAAAGAACCGCTGAAATTAAAGTTGAACCTTCCCATGTGTACTAAAGGAGATAAAGTGATGCTTTATCAGGACGATAAAAAACTAAATCCTCACGCTGAAGAGATAACATTAAAAAAGAATGATGAAGTCAGCATTACGATGCAGGCGGAAGGAGGATTTTTACTTGTGAAATAATTCCTTTCAGAGAATTTTATTTGTATTTTATCCCTCATGTAGCCGGACAGTCCTTCACCAGGTTGTCCGGCTACATGACTTTATATAAAAAAAGCCTTCTCCTAAGCCTATCTCACCACCTCCAAAAGACGCAAACTATAAGCGGAATAAATACATTTTTTTCCATTATCCATTCGTCCACCCTATAAAACCGTTTGTCCACCCCTGTTTACGGTGTAAATTATACTTTTGTCATGCAATCGGTGCTCAATCTTTCGGAAGAGAACCCTGCTTTTAAAGTCTAATCCTAATCTTAAATATTATGAAGAATAGCTCCAGCATATTTATAAACTCTGTGGTTTGTCTACCTAGAGTATTCAACATTGGATTGTACAATAATCCAACATCTCAATTCAATACATCAGCAACAATTTAATCTACTAATTTAATACTTAAAAAAATGAGGAAACATTTATTATTTTCCGTAATGCTTAGTCTGTGTGCTATGGGTGGCATGATGGTGTATCCCACACCTGCTATAGCTACCGTGGCACAATCTCCGGCTATCAAGGTTCGCGGTCAAGTTATCGATGAACAAGGTGAGCCCTTGACAGGAGCTACTGTCAGAATTAAAGGAGGACAAGGTGGAACCATTACCGATGTGGACGGAAACTTCCAACTGGAGGTTGCCGGAAACGCTATCCTTTCGATAAGCTATGTAGGCTACAAGGAACGCGAAGTAGCCGTTCGTAACCGCGCTATCATTGAAGCCATCCAATTGCAACCCGACAACCAGATGCTGGAACAAGTTGTTGTCATAGGTTATGGCACACAAAAGAAATCCGATTTGACCGGTTCTGTAGCTGTAGTAGACACGGAAGCCTTGAAACAGACATCCCATTCCAATATCTCCACCATGCTCGAAGGTAAAGTATCAGGCGTACAAGTCACTTCCGACGGGCAGCCCGGTGCCGACCCTACCGTCCGTATCCGTGGCGTCGGATCTTTTGGTGACACTTCTCCTCTTTATGTTATCGATGGTGTCCCCATGGGTACTTCCATCCGCGATTTCTCTTCAAACGATATTGAAACCATCCAAATTCTGAAGGATGCATCGGCTGCTGCCATTTACGGTTCGCGTGCAGCCAACGGTGTGGTCATCATCACTACCAAACGCGGTCAGAAAGACCAACCGCTGAAAGTAGACTACAATGGGTACGTAGGTATGGACTACATTCCCAGTAGTGTCTATGACGTAATGGATGCCGACCAATACAGCCAGTACATCGGTCAGGCATGCGCCAACTCCAACACTCCGCTGCCCGGCGGTTACAAGCTGGACAGTACCACCGGAAAATATCATTTCCAGGATAACACCAATACCAACTGGTTTAAAGAAGTGTTCAAAACAGGTATCCGTCAAAATCACAATGTGAACCTCTCCGGTGGCGGTGCCCACAATACTTATAACGTTTCATTAGATTACTACAACCAGAAAGGTACACTGGAAGGCGCCGGTCCCAACTACGAACGTTACACGGCGCGTGTCAACAACACGATGGACACCAAATTCATCAAGTTCCATACCAGCCTAGTTTACTCTCACTCCGATCAAGACAACATGGGTTTGTCAAACGCTTCCGAATACGTTCAAGGTCTGTATGGAGACGTAACCAACATACTGCGTGGTACTTTGCTGATGCAACCCACCATCAAAGCCTACGACAACTCTACTTGGGTACTTGACAATCTGGTAGGGATCGCCAATAACTTCAACTATGACTCTTATGGTTATGGTGTTTACTACGACACCGTACATGGTGACATTTCAGCTTCCAACCCCTTGCTGGTCAATAACCTGTTAAAGCGCAATACCCGTGTAGACCGCTTTGTAGGAACAGCCTCTGCCGATGTGGATCTCCTGAAAATGATCGGTATTGACAGCAAAAACCACAAGCTCAACTATAAAGTCAATCTCTCTTACAGCAAAACCCATTGCAAGGACTTCACCTGGATTCCTGCATGGGTACAGAGCAACCGTGTCTATCTGGCCAAAAGCAACGAACGTCTCACCAAAGCTACCCGCTCTTATGCCGATGCTTTGATTGAAAACGTGCTGACTTATGATGCCACCGTCGGCAAACACCATTTTAACCTGGTAGCCGGCCAGACTTACGAAGAAGAAAACACCGACTTGCTGACAGGCTGGGGCGTCAACTTCACCGAGCCTTACTTCCTGCAACTCCAGAATGCCGCCAACACTTACGCTGAAAGCTTCGAATACAAACACACCCTCCTATCCTACATCGGACGTATCAACTACAACTACGACGAGCGTTATCTGTTCTCGGCAACCGTGCGCCGCGACGGCAGTTCCCGCTTGTCCCAAAATATCCGTTGGGGCACCTTCCCCTCTGTTTCTGTGGGATGGCGTTTCGACAAGGAGTCTTTCTTCCCCTTCAACAGAAACATTGTCAACATGTTCAAGGTACGTGCCAGCTATGGCGAGCTCGGTAACGAAAACATTGGTGAATACATGTATCAGGCTGTAATGGCACGTAATAACATGACTTATAGCTTTGGCAACACGCCCATCACCGGTTCTGCCATTTCCACTTTCGTAGACAACAACCTTTCTTGGGAAAAGAAGAAAAGCTACAACGTGGGTATCGACCTCGCCTTGTTCAACAACCGTCTGGAATTCACTGCCGAATGGTACAAGAACACCAGTGAAGACCTGCTTTATGCTGTTCCCGTTCCCGAACAAGCCGGTGTATCCAATACCACCGTAACAATGAACGCCGCTTCGATGAACAATTCAGGTTTCGAATTTGCAGCTACTTACCGCAACCGAGACCACGACTTCAAGTATGAAGTGTCGGCTAACTTAAGTACTGTCCGTAACCGCGTAACCTCATTGGGCTTCGGTACCGATTCATACATCTCCGGCGCCTACATCACCAACGTAGGTGAAGAGATCGGCAAATTCTACGGATGGGTTTATGATGGCATCGCCCGCACACAAGCTGACTTGGACAACCATGCCACACAAGAAGGCGCCCAAATTGGTGACTGCCTCTATAAGGACGTAAGCGGTCCCGACGGAAAGCCTGACGGAAAGGTAGATGCCAATGACCAGGTAGTATTGGGCAGCGGTATGCCTAAGATCAATTTCGGTTTGAACGCCCGCTTCGAATACAAACGTTTCGACCTGAGCATCGCTACGTTCGGTGCACTCAACTATCATGTTAGCGACGACATCCACAACTCTCTGAACTCTTGCTATGGCTGGGGCAACAAAGACGTAGCCATGCTCGACGCCAATCGCTTCAGCGAAGACGGCAGCACCTATCTTTCCAGCGTACCACGTACCTATGTCACCAACAGTGCCAGCCTGGCCTGGAACGATCTCTTCAGCGACCGCAAAATTCAGAACGCAGCTTATTGGAAAATTGCCAATATAGAACTGGGCTACAACTTCCCCAACGAATGGTTTGGCAAATACGTATCGGATGTACGTTTCTACGTGTCGGCACAGAACCTGCACACCTTTACCGGCTACAAAGGTTACAATGTGGACTATGCAGGAGGTACCTTCACACCGGGATATAACTTCTGTTCTTATCCTACCGCACGTACCTTCATGTGTGGCGTTCATTTCACTTTCTAATCACTAAAAACATAACAATATGAAACTCAATAAATATGCATTGGTTCTCTTTTTGGGATTAGGCACATTGACTTCTTGCAATGATAATTTGGAGCTGTTAAATCCCAACCAGCAAACCTCAAACACATTCGGTTTCAATGCCGATGATTTGGAAGAGAGCGTTATTGCCGCCTATAACCATATCCGTATGGAAGGTTCTTACGCCCGTGTAGGCTACACCATTGATGTGTGTCGTGGCGATGAAGCCTGGAATTCATCACAAGTATGGTATCTGCCTTTCGATGACCTGAATGCGGAAGTAACCTCGGACATCACGTGGTGGCCCTGGCGCGAATGGTACTACACCGTTAATGTATGTAATTTTGCCATTTCCCGTTGCGATGAAGACAACAGCCAGCTTTCCGAAAAAATGAAACGCATCAAAGGACAAGTTCACTTCATCGCCGGTGCTCTTCCTGCGCGGTCTGTCATACTACAATCTGGTTGGTTATTACCAGAACCCGCCCCTCATCACAGATTATGCCACCTACTCTTCATTGGACGGGCTTTATATCGGCAACAGCACCTATGATGCCGTGCTGGACCAAGTGGAAAGTGATTTCAAAGAAGCCATGGAATTGTTACCCTCACGAGATCAAGGTGGCGAATGGGAAAAAGGACGTGCCACCTGTGGTGCCGCAGCCGGTTACTATGCCCGTGCGCTCATGGTACGCCATAAATTCAAAGACGCCCTTACTGTACTGAAAGACATTATCGGCAAAAAATATGGTACTTATGAACTGATGGATAACTATGGCGACAACTTTCGCGAAGGTCCTGCCTATGAGAACAACAAGGAAAGCCTTTTCGAAGTGCAATTCCTTGACTTAGAATCACAAGGAACCGACGACGAGTGGACTCCGGTGAACACCAGCCCGAATGCCACCCAAGGTTCGGCCATCGAGAGTAACTTCGCTCCCGGCAATTATGGCGGTTGGGCCGACATTTCGGCTTCCCCCTGGCTCTACCATCTCTTCAAAGCAGAACGTACTACTGACGGCAAACTCGACCCGCGTCTGTACTGGACCATCGGTACTTACGAATCCGATTGGGAAGACTTTGAATATGGCAATGTAGCTTATACGAGCAAACTTACAGCCACCGACAACATCGTAACCAACAACACATACGGTGGTCTACCCATCGCCAAGTTCACAAACCTCCGTACCGGACTCTATAGCACCGTTATTACAGGCTTACACGATGGAATCAACTTGCGTCTGATGCGCTACTCCGACGTGCTGCTCCGTGCTGCCGAATGTGAAAACGAAGTCAACGGCCCCACACAACAGGCCATCGACTGGATTAACGAAGTACGCAACCGCGCTGACTTGCCCGATCTGGAACTGGCTGACTTCCCTACAGCCGACAAACTCTTCGAGCAGATTGCCAATGTGGAGCGTCCGAAAGAATTTGGTTGTGAGTTCGGACGCGGATTCGATCTTATCCGCTGGGGATTCTTCTATAAGAATGATCGTTTGCAACAACTTAAGGAGCACAGTGTCGTACGCCGTTCTGTAACCGGAACCAAAGATCCTGTAGACTACAACGATATCGCAACCGACTCCGAACTAAAAAGTTCTTTTGACACCTACTTACCCGGGCACGAATTTCTGCCCATCGTACAACAGTTGTTGAACAAGAACCCTAACCTAAGTGGTAACTCTGCCAACTTTAGCACGGACAACTCTACTTATTTCAGTGAGAACGGATGGACTGTTCATCCGGTGGTTGACTTAAGCAAATAAACAAACCTATTAAAATGTAAGACAATGAGAATACTCAATAAATTAGTATACGCTTGCTGTTCCATCGCCTTCGGGTTGATGGCATTGCCAAGCTGCGAGGGTGGCGAGCTGTATGATGTTAACGCCCCTGACTGGATTTCCGAGAAAGTGGACTCCATAGCAAATTCAAAGAAAGATCCGGAAGAAGAAGTGCTGGAGGGCATGCAGGAAGATGTCTACTCCTTCGGTAATGCGGACTACACCTCCGGTTTCTGGACAGCTTTCTCCAAGTATTACGTCGTGCCCGATGGTCAGAAGTGGCATGGAGTGTTCAACCTCAACATCAACCCTGCCGACAATACCTATTATAAAAACTTCGCCCTAGTCATTACCAATGACGCAGACCGCGGAGGTGAAGGATACACGGAATATGGCGCTTATCGTTTTGATACCACAAACGATACTTTGGCCTATAACTCCCAATGGGGTTCCCATCTCTTCTTCAAATACACCTCCAGCACACTGATGCTGTCACCCGTTGACAATCTGGACGAAACTGTACAGAAATTGGGCGGCAAAGTAACACTCACCGTAGACCGCACCAATGAAAATGCCTTCTCTATCAAAATCCAGAACGCCTCGGCAACCAAAACCTACAAACAGCCGTACAAGTTACCCAATCTGAATGCAGACGCGAGCAATACCAACATCCGCTGCTTCCTGGTACCCGAAGGCTCTTACATCAACTTCTTGCAATCGAACATCGTTCCTATCGGCGGCCTTACCTCTGCCGAAGACAAGAATCCGCTCTCGATGGTACTGCAAAATGTACCCGATCAGGTCAATGCCGGCACCTCACTCGAAGAAGCCGTGGCCGGGATTACTGCCATCGTCAGCTTCGAAGAAGGGGTGACTAAGACCGTAACCGCAGAAGAACTCCAGTTCACTGCCATCCCCAATATGAACGAACTGGGCACGAAGACACTGGTAGTCATCTACAACAAGACCTTCAAGGGCGAGAATTGCAACCAGCCGGTGGTGGCCAATGCTACGTTTGAAGTAGTGGAAAAGATTGTATCCATCCAAGTGACGGCTCAACCTGCGCACACGCAGTATTACTATTATACTTCGGCAGCAACGGAAACGATGACCGACCGTACGCTGGCATTCCTTCCCGAAGGATTGGAAGTAACGGCTACTTATGCCGACGGAAGCACAAGAGTAGTAGACAACGCCAAACTCCATTTCTCTGCCATTCCTGCCAAAGCCGGTACGCAGACCGTAACCATTACTGCCGACGAAGTTACCGCTACCGTAGAAGTCAAAGTTGCCGAATCTGTGGTTGCCGCTGTGAGCAACTCAGCCGGTATCATAGGAGCCGAAGACAATTCAACGGGTTGGTGGACTGTCTTTTCTGACAATTTCAACGTGCCGGCAGGTGAAACCAGATCCATCAGCTTCACCAATTACACCAGCCAAGCTAATAACTGGAGCAACTTCGCTATCGTTCTCCGCAAAGCCGATCTTGCCGAATATGCAGTGGTACGCGCCGACAACTATGGATGGGGTGCAGGATACGATGGAAATGCCAGCCTCGTTCACAACGGTACACAAGGCGACTGGGCTGCTTGGCTTGCCGATATGAACGGAGCCAAAGTCACCGTCTACGTGACCAATTGCGGCAATGGTACAGCCGACATTCAAGCAGTAATGAAAGGCACTTCAGGTACTTCCTATGCCCAATACTATTTAGGGATCAACAAATTGGATATGAACGACTTGAACTTCGCTTTAACGATTGAAGGCGGCCATCTCGTCTTCTAATCCGAATCAGTAATCACACAAGCCATGCCGTTTTCCTCAGGAAGAAGCGGCATGGTCTTTAAACTATCAACAGATGAAAAAACTATTACCATTGTGGATGTTCTTACCAATATTCCTTGTTTTAGCCGCTTGTTCTGACAACAGCGAAGATATAGACCGCTATTATGCAACTGTAAGTACTCCGAAAGTAACTACAACCACACCCACCTCGTTGACCGTCACCGCATCGGTTACAGGTGATCTGAACCAAATAGTCAAGAAAGGCTTCTGTTACAGTGCAGCAGCTTCCGTACCGACTATCAAAGACCACGTGGTGGATGCCGATGAGAATTTCAGTGCTTCCCTCTCAACCTTGACCTCCGGTACCTCCTACTATATCCGTGCATACGTCTACTGTGACAGCCGTTATGTCTATTCAGAGGTGGTCACGGCCACCACAGAAAGCTTAAGCTTAGACGATGAACTCAAGAATTACGTGGCCCCCACCTACTCCGATGACTATACCTCGATAAGTGACTGGAGCAAACGCTCTCAATGGAATCTTGCCAACGTACACGACCCCTCGGTTGTATTGGCCGAAGATGGTTATTATTACATGTATCAGACGGATGCTTCATACGGCAACGTCCACACCGCAGGCGGCCACTTCCACGGTCGTCGCTCCAAGGACCTTGTCAACTGGGAATACCTCGGCGGTACAATGAAGAACCTGCCCGAATGGGTAGTGCCCAAGCTCAATGAAATACGAAAAGAAATGGGACTTGCCGAAATCAATCCTAATGTTAATGACTTCGGCTATTGGGCTCCCGTAGTACGCAAGGTAAAGAACGGCCTCTATCGCATGTACTATTCCATTGTCTGCCCCGGCACACTCAACGGTGCCAACACCTGGTCGGAGCGCGCCTTTATCGGCCTGATGGAAAACAACGATCCCTCCAACAACGACGGATGGGTAGACAAAGGCTACGTCATCACCAATGCTTCCGACAAAGGACTTAACTTCAACGTGAAGCCGGATGATTGGGCCAATTGCTATTATAAATGGAATGCCATCGACCCCTCTTATGTCATCACGCCCGAAGGCGAGCACTGGTTGGTCTACGGTTCATGGCATAGCGGCATAGCCGCTCTCAAGCTCAATAGCGAAACAGGCAAGCCTGCCGAAACTTTGGGCCAACCTTGGGCTACAGGCCAAGCACCTGCCGAGTATGGTCAGTTGATCGCCACCCGCCAGACAGGTAACCGCTGGCAAGCCAGTGAAGGTCCCGAAGTCATTTACCGCGATGGCTACTACTACCTCTTCCTGGCCTACGACGCTCTCGACGTGCCCTATAACACCCGTGTGGTCCGCTCGAAAAGCATCACCGGTCCCTACGTGGGCATTGACGGCAAAGACGTGACCGCCGGTGCCGATGCACTGCCCATAGTGACTCATCCCTATAAGTTCAGCAAAGGCTACGGCTGGGTAGGCATCGCCCACTGCGCTATCTTCGACGATGGCAAAGACAACTGGTTCTACGCCTCACAAGGCCGTCTGCCTAAGGATGTTCCGGGCATCAACGCCAGCAACGCCATCATGATGGGGCACGTACGCAGCATCCGCTGGACGAAAGACGGTTGGCCTCTCGTAATGCCTGAACGCTACGGAGCCGTTCCCAAGGTAGCCATCACCGAAGAAGAATTGCCCGGCAATTGGGAACACATCGACCTTACATACAAATATGGAGAGCAGAGAACTTCAGCAACAATGACTCTCGCCGCCGACCACACTATCACCGAAGGTATCTGGAAAGGCAGTACGTGGAGCTATGATGCCGCCCAACAGATTCTGACTGTCAACGGAGTGGAACTTTATCTGCAACGCGAAACCGACTGGGAAGCCAGTCCGCGCACCCATACCATCGTCTATGCCGGCTATGCCAACAACAAGACGTATTGGGGAAAGAAGTCCAAATAAACATTCCCGCTCCGCACGCAAACTTCATATAGAAACACCACCACTGCCCCGTAAAACAACACCAAGGTTTATGAGGCAGTGGTCCTGTTTTACAAATCAATAGCAGAGATTAAAGATCATAAACAGAAACAAGAGAAACCTATTTCATGAAAAGGAAAAAGAGTTAGGTTCCCTAATCTCCATACAAAAAATCATCATTCTGTTCTTTTACATTCAAAGACAACCTACTTTTATTTATTACCATAAATCTCTATCCTTTAAACCAACAAACACCATTTGTAGACAAGCAGAGGACATCAGCATCAGATTTTTTGTTAATTATTAGCCAAATACACACTTTAATTTATAACTTTGCAATTCTAATAGAATGAATTATGGAAAATAAACTAACCATTTACAATACATTAAGCCGTCAAAAGGAACTTTTCGTTCCCTTGCATGCCCCTCATGTAGGTATGTATGTATGCGGTCCTACCGTATATGGCGATGCCCATTTAGGACACGCACGCCCCGCCATCACGTTCGATATCCTGTTCCGTTATCTTACCCATCTGGGATACAAGGTACGTTATGTCCGTAACATTACCGATGTCGGTCATCTGGAACACGATGCAGATGAAGGCGAAGATAAAATCGCCAAAAAGGCCCGTCTGGAGCAACTGGAACCCATGGAAGTAGTGCAATATTACCTCAATCGCTACCACAAGGCAATGGAAGCCTTGAATGTACTTCCACCCAGTATCGAGCCACATGCATCAGGCCATATCATTGAACAGATAGAACTGGTAGAAGAAATTCTGAAAAACGGCTATGCTTATGAAAGTGAAGGTTCCGTTTATTTCGATGTAGCAAAATACAACAAAGACCATCATTACGGCAAACTGTCCGGCCGCAACCTGGACGATGTGCTGAACACCACCCGCGAGCTGGACGGTCAAAGCGAGAAGCGCAATCCTGCCGATTTCGCCCTGTGGAAATGTGCACAACCCGAACATATCATGCGCTGGCCCAGCCCGTGGAGTAACGGATTCCCCGGTTGGCATTGTGAATGTACCGCAATGGGTAAGAAATACCTGGGCGAGCATTTCGATATTCATGGAGGGGGAATGGACTTAATTTTCCCACACCACGAATGTGAAATCGCACAAAGCGTGGCTTCACAAGGAGATGACATGGTTCACTATTGGATGCACAACAACATGATTACCATTAATGGACAGAAGATGGGAAAATCATACGGCAACTTCATTAACTTGGATGAGTTCTTCCACGGTACCCACAAGTTACTGACCCAAGCCTACAGCCCCATGACCATCCGTTTCTTCATCCTTCAGGCACATTACCGCAGTACAGTGGACTTCAGTAACGAAGCATTACAAGCAGCCGAAAAAGGATTGGAACGGCTGACAGAAGCTGTGAAAGGTCTTGAACGCATCACTCCGGCAGCACAAACCACCGGCATAGAGGGGGTAAAAGACTTGCGTGAAAAGTGTTATACAGCCATGAATGATGACTTGAACTCACCGATTGTCATTGCCCATCTGTTTGACGGCGCCCGTATGATTAATACGGTTCTGGACAAGAAAGCCACTATTTCCGCAGAAGATCTGGAAGAACTGAAAAGTGTGTTCCATCTCTTTATGTACGAAATCCTGGGTCTGAAAGAAGAAGCCGCCAATAACGAGGCACGTGAAGAGGCATACGGCAAAGTAGTAGATATGCTGCTGGAACAACGTATGAAAGCCAAAGCCAATAAAGACTGGGCTACAAGCGATAAAATCCGTGATGAGCTGGCCGCTCTTGGCTTTGAAGTGAAAGATACCAAAGACGGTTTCACATGGAAACTGAATAAATAGGATACATAGAGCGACACTATATTTTTCACCACAGACTATACAGATTCACACAGATTACCCACCTGACAATCAATGATTTAAGAAGCATCTGCGTTTATTTGTATAATCTGTGGTGAACCTTTCAGATAACCATCAAAACTGAAAAATCTCCCTTCGGATGGTAATACTTATTTTTAAATAACTATTTTTGCGGAAATTATACAAAACTGCTTATCACACCAATCCAATGCTAGCTGAGAATAAGATAACTTTAGCGTCCCTGTATAAGATTTTGTTTGAAGAAGAGCCACTGACACTCTCCGACCAATGTATGCAAAAATTGGAAGAGAGTTTCCATTTTCTGAAAACATTCTCCACCGACAAGATCATCTATGGCATCAATACCGGCTTTGGACCGATGGCCCAATACCGTATTGAAGATGAATCCTTGTCACAATTACAGTATAATATCATCCGCAGCCATGCCACCGGAGCAGGACAACCCCTTCCGGAACTCTATGTCAAAGCTGCCATGATAGCGCGTCTCTATACTTTTCTGCAAGGAAAATCCGGCGTACATAAAGAACTGGCGCTGCTCATCACCGAGTTTATCAACCGGGGGATTACTCCATACGTACCCGAACACGGCAGTGTAGGAGCCAGCGGCGATTTGGTACAGCTTGCCCATATCGCCCTCACCCTGATTGGAGAAGGAGAGGTCTTTTACCAAGGCAAGAAAAGAGATACGGCATCCGTTTTGGCGGAAAACGGATTACAACCCTTCAAAATGCACATCCGCGAAGGGCTTTCAGTGACCAACGGCACTTCGGTAATGACAGGTATAGGCATTGTCAACCTGATTTATGCCCGCCAACTGATGCATTGGGCAGTAGGCGCATCGGTCATGATGAATGAAATTGCCGCCTCGTACGATGATTTCATGTCTGAACCGCTGAACGAAGCCAAACGGCATGAAGGACAGCAAGAGATAGCCCGCATGATGCGCCAATGGGTGGAAGGCAGCCAATGTGTACGCAAAAGAGAGAATGAACTTTACAACGGAAAACACGAAGAGAAAATCTTCACCCATAAGGTTCAACCCTATTATTCGTTGCGCTGCATCCCGCAGATTCTAGGACCGGTTTATGATGAATTGCTCAATGCCGAAAAAGTATTGATAAACGAAATAAATTCAGCCTGTGACAACCCGATAGTGGACCCCGACACGCAAAACGTATATCATGGCGGTAACTTTCACGGAGATTACGTTTCTTTTGAAATGGATAAACTGAAAATAGCGGTCACCAAACTGGCCATGCTTGCCGAACGGCAGATCAATTACTTGTTTCACGACCGCATCAACGGCATTCTGCCCCCCTTTGTCAATATGGGAGTGCTGGGATTGAACTATGGTTTGCAGGCGTCACAATTTACCGCGACTTCTACCACAGCGGAGTGCCAGACTTTGTCCAATCCAATGTATGTGCATAGCATCCCCAACAACAATGACAATCAGGATATTGTAAGCATGGGAACCAATTCCGCACTGCTGGCAAAAACAGTCATAGAAAATGCTTATCAGGTGATGGCTATCCTGATGATGGGTATTGTACAAGCTGTAGACTGTTTGGAAATAGCCGGTCGGCTAAGCCCCCGGTCACAACAAGTATATAAAGAGATACGAGCATTTTTTCCTGTGTTCCGGGAAGATACGCCTAAATATAAAGAGATAGAAAGAATGATGGTATATCTTAAAAAAGGGAGGTTTCAAGAAAAATGAAATACGCATTAGTAACAGGAGGAAGCCGGGGCATCGGACGGGCTGTATGTCTGAAACTGGCCGAAATGGGATATCATATACTGATAAACTACCAAAGCAACGATACGGAAGCCGAAGCCACCCTGCAACAGATACGGGAACAAGGCTCGGACGGCGAACTGATGAAATTTGACGTGACAGACGCAGTAGCCACACACGCCGCACTGAACGGCTGGATGGAGAAGCATCCCGATACCTACATTGAGGTACTGGTGAACAATGCCGGTATACGCCGTGACAACCTGATGCTGTGGATGGAACAGGATGAATGGAGCCGGGTGTTGGATATCAGCCTGAACGGTTTCTTCAACGTCACCCAACCCTTGCTGAAAAATATGCTGGTAAAGCGATTCGGACGTATCATCAACATCGTTTCCCTGTCGGGTATCAAAGGAATGCCGGGACAAACCAACTATTCGGCAGCCAAAGGCGGAATGATAGCCGCCACCAAAGCACTGGCACAGGAAGTGGCCAGAAAACACGTGACGGTGAACGCCGTAGCACCGGGATTTATCCGCACGGATATGACCAACGGCATTGATGAAAATGAATGGAAAAAACAGATACCGGCAGGACGGTTCGGCGAACCCGGAGAAGTAGCCGCACTGGTAGGCTTCCTGGCATCGGAACAAGCCTCCTATATCACCGGAGAGGTAATTTCCATCAATGGAGGAATCTATACATAAGCAGAAGATGAGAAGAGTAGTGATTACAGGCATGGGTATTTATTCGTGCATAGGCAAGAACCAAGATGAGGTGAAAGACTCTTTGTTCCAAGGGCGTTCAGGCATCGGCATCGATCCGGCACGTAAAGAGATGGGGTATTTTTCCGCATTGACAGGACTTGTCGAACGTCCTGATTTAAAGAAGTTATTGGACCGCAAAAAGAGGCATAGCCTCGCCGAACAGGGAGAATATGCCTATATGGCTACCTTGGAGGCATTCCGTCAGGCACAAATAGACGAGGAGTTTTTATTGGATCATGAAGTAGGCATATTGTATGGAAATGACAGTAGCGCCGCTCCGGTAATCGAGGCCATTGATGTCATTCGTGCCAAGAAGAATACGGCTATGGTGGGCTCCGGTTCTATCTTCCAGTCCATGAACTCTACGATTACCATGAACCTTTCGGTTATTTTCCATTTGAAGGGAATTAATTTTACCATATCGGGAGCTTGTGCCAGCGGTTCACACGCCATCGGCATGGCATATATGCTCATCAAATCAGGACTTCAGGACTGCATTCTGTGCGGAGGAGCACAAGAGGTAAATCCCTATTCCGTGGGTAGTTTCGACGGATTGGGCGCGTTCTCCACCCGTGAGGACGAACCGGAAAAGGCATCGCGCCCCTTTGACAAGGGACGGGACGGTTTGGTACCCAGCGGAGGAGGCGCCAGCCTGGTACTCGAAAGTTATGAATCAGCCGTAAGGCGCGGAGCTACTATTCTGGCAGAAGTCATAGGATACGGTTTTTCATCCAACGGAGATCATATTTCCGTACCGAATGTGGACGGCCCCAGACGCTCATTACAGATGGCAATCAACGATGCGGGCATTCCCTTGGAAGAAATCCAATATATCAATGCACACGCCACTTCCACCCCCGTGGGAGATTTGAATGAGGCAAAAGCCATAGCGGAAGTGTTCGGAAACCATCGGCCCTATGTCACATCCACCAAGTCACAAACCGGACATGAGATGTGGATGGCAGGCGCCAGTGAAGTCATTTATTCCATCTTGATGATGAATAACGGATTTATCGCTCCTAATCTCAATTTTGAAGAACCCGATGAAGCCTCTGCTCTGCTGAACATCCCCTCCCGGAGGATAGAAACGGAATTTGACACCTTCTTGTCCAACTCATTCGGATTCGGAGGAACCAATTCCTCACTGATTATCCGTAAATTTAAAGAAAACAATTAATTCAAACCAATATATAAATTTATGACCAACGAAGAAATCATCGAAAAGATCAGAACCACCCTGGCCGAAGAATTTGAGATTGATGTAGAACAGATCCAACCGGACGCACCCTTGATGCAAACCTTGGAATTGGATAGCCTTGACCTGGTGGATATGGTAGTACTGATTGACAAGAATTTCGGTTTCACCGTTACAGCCAAAGATTTTGCCGGTATCAAAACCTTCCAGGATTTCTATAATCTGGTAATTTCACATATGCAAAAAGAAGACTGATGTCTGAAACATGGAAAGGTAAGACAAGAGGAGGCACATTCGGATACATGTTCTTTATCTACATGATCCGCTGTCTGGGGATAACTGCGGCCTACGGCTTCCTGGCATTGGTCGTCCTCTACTTCATACCTTTCGCACCGAAAGCAACGGGCAATACTTGGAGTTACGCACGGAACAGGCTGAAATACGGACGGCTGAAATCCGTCGCACTGCTCCTGAAAAACTATTACCGGCTGGGACAAATATTGATTGACAAAGTGGCCATCGGCAACGGAATGACCGGCAAGTATCATTTCAAGTTTGAAAACTATCAGGCATTTTTAGACGTACTAAACGGAAACACCGGAGTAATTATGATTGGCGCCCATGTGGGCAACTGGGAAATAGGCGCTCCTTTCTTCGATGAATATGGCAAAAAGATCAATATCGTCATGTTTGACGCCGAACACGAACGGATAAAGGAGATTTTGGAAAAGAACGCCTCTACGCGAGACTACAAAATAATTCCGGTGAATGAAGACAGCCTGACACATGTATTCCGCATCACGGAAGCGCTGGACCGCCGGGAGTATGTCTGCTTTCAGGGAGACCGCTATCTGAATAAAGAGAAATTACTCACGACTTCTTTCATGGGAAAAGAAGCCAAATTTCCGATGGGCCCTTTCCTGCTGGCTTCGAAGTTAAAAGTACCCGTCGTATTCTATTTTGCCATGCGTGAAGCCCAAAGAACGTATCGTTTCCATTTCTTTATAGCCGAAACAGTAGTACGGACGAAAGAGAAACGGGCCGAACAGGCATTATTGGAGCAATATACACAAACGCTGGAAAAGATTGTCCGGCAGTATCCGGAACAATGGTTCAATTACTACCCGTTCTGGACATAAAAATAAATCTGGTATGATGCATAAAAGATATACAAAAGAACAATGTACGGCTGCCGAAGCGCAAAGACTGGCACAAGAGATAGCTTTCGGTCCTGTGGTATTCCAAGTATCGCGCCTGATGTTGAAATTCGGAATTTTCCAATTATTGTCCGGCAAACGGGAAGGATATACGCTGCAAGAAATCAGCGGGCGGACCGGACTGACACGCTATGCGGCACAAGTATTACTGGAAGCATCGCTGACCATCGGAACCATCCTGTTGGAAGAAGACCGTTATGTACTGGCCAAGGCAGGCTGGTTTCTGCTGAACGATAAAATGGCTCGTGTCAATATGGAATTCAACCACGATGTGAACTATCAAGGATTGTTCCATCTGGAAGAAGCTCTTTTAAACGGGCGTCCGGAAGGATTGAAAGTATTCGGAGAATGGCCTACCATTTACGAAGGTCTGTCCCAATTGCCGGAACAGGTACAGAAAAGCTGGTTCGGCTTTGATCATTTCTATTCGGACCAGTCATTCGGCAAAGCGTTGGAAATCGTGTTCAGCCATCACCCGAAACGCTTGCTCGATATTGGCGGGAATACCGGCAGATGGGCCACACAATGCGTACAATATAATAAGGAAGTGGAAGTAACCATCGTGGACCTGCCTCAACAACTGGAAATGATGAGAAAGCAAACGGCCGGTTTGTCCGATAGTGAACGCATACACGGTCACGGCGCCAATCTGCTGGATCGGGACGTGCCCTTTCCCACGGGTTTTGACGCTGTATGGATGAGCCAGTTTCTGGACTGCTTCTCGGAAGAAGAAGTCATCAGCATCCTGACCCGTGTGGCACAATCCATCGGCAAAGACAGCAAAGTCTATATTATGGAAACATTATGGGACCGCCAACGGTATGAAACAGCATCTTATTGCCTGACACAAATCAGCCTCTACTTTACAGCAATGGCCAACGGCAACAGCAAGATGTTCCATTCGGATGACCTGATCCGCTGCATTGAAAATGCCGGATTGGAAGTGGAAGAGATTCATGATAACATAGGACTGGGACACAGTATCCTGCAATGCAGACTGAAATGAGCAGCAAAGAAATCATCTGTCAGGGAGAAGAACTGTTCCGGCTGATTCCCCAACGCCCGCCCATGGTAATGATAGACCGCTTCTATGGGATAGAAGAAAATACATCCTGGTCAGGGCTGACCGTCACTACCGACAACCTGTTCTGCCGGGATGGTGTATTACAGGAAACGGGAATCATAGAGCACATCGCCCAGTCGGCAGCGGCACGTGTAGGTTATATCTATATGCTGCGGAAAGAACCTGTACCATTAGGTTTTATCGGTTCGGTAGAAAAGATGAAACTATTCCGTCTTCCTTCTGCCGGAGCGGAACTATATACCGGTATAACCATCGTTCAGGAAGTATTTGATATCACCCTGATTACCGCCGAGGTAAAAGAAAACGATGAATTGCTGGCCGAATGCCAGATGAAAATATATCTGAAGAAAGAATGAAACGAAAAACAAGTCCACATCAGGCGGCACTGACAGACCGGACCACCATCAAAGTCCGCTTCAGTGAGATAGATTCCATGCAGATAGTATGGCATGGAGAATATGTGCGTTATTTCGAAGACGGACGCGAAGCTTTCGGAAAGCGGTACGGTCTGGACTATATGAGCATCTACCGGGAAGGATATGTAGTTCCTATCGTAGACCTGACCTGCCAATTCAAACAACCGCTGTCTTTTGGCGAGGAAGCGATTGTCGAGACACGGTATATTCATAGTGATGCTGCCAAAATCCTTTTTGAATACACCATCTACCGGGCATCGGACCAAAACATTGTGGCAACAGGAACCACTACACAGGTATTCCTGAATACAAATAGAGAACTGGAACTGGTTAATCCTGCCTTTTACATAGAGTGGAAAAAGAAATGGAACATCATCTGACTACCTATATCACCCATGATACCCTGATCAGCGCGCTGGGTTTCGGCACACAGGAAAATCTGGAAGCCATCCGGAGCTATCACAGCGGTATCACCCTGCAGACGGACAAACGGATTGCGGACACTCCCCTATTGGCAGCCACTCTCTCGCAAGAGAGATTGCAACAACAGGCGGAGGCCATAGGAGTAAGTGGCTATCCCCGGATGGAACAACTGTTCATACTGACTATCAACGAACTCATCCGTCAGTCCGGACAAACTTTGGAAGACAAAACCTGCGGACTCATCCTCTCCACCACCAAAGGGAACATCGATTTACTGGCCCGTCATACGGAACATCCCGATGAAGCGGTCTTTCTTTGGAAAATGGCAGAAAACATTGCCGGTTATTTCCATGCCGAGGAACGGGTGCATGTCATTTCCAATGCCTGCATTTCAGGAGTGTCAGCCCTCATAGCAGGAAAACGCATGATAGAGAACGGCATCTACCGCCGGGTAATCGTAGCGGGAGGTGACCTTCTCTCTCATTTCATCACCAGCGGTTTCGGGTCTTTCCGGTCTCTCAGCTCCCGCCCATGCCGTCCGTATGACAGCAGCCGTGACGGATTGAACTTGGGAGAGGCCTGCGGAGCCGTATTGCTCAGTTCAGAAGGAACAGAAGAACATGTTATCCTTTCGGGAGGAGCCGTCAGTAACGATGCCAACCACATCTCCGGTCCTTCCCGCACGGGAGACGGACTCTATTTCGCCATCCGCCAAGCCATGCAGGAAGCAGGGACAGCCCCTCAGGATATCAGTTTTGTGAATGCTCACGGCACTGCTACCGTATACAATGACGAAATGGAATCCAAAGCCCTCACACTGGCTCATCTGGAACAAGTGCCCGTCCATAGTTTGAAGCCCTATTTCGGCCATACCTTGGGAGCATCGGGAATCATTGAAAGCATTGTCTGTATGCACGAACTGAAACAAGGCATCCTGTTCGGCACTCCGGGTTACGAAACACCGGGAGTTCCTATGCCGATACCGGTCTATGCCACCCACCGGAGCATCCCGATGAAACATTGCGTAAAAACCGCTTCGGGATTCGGCGGATGCAACGCAGCCATTGTCTTATCTTTACCGGAATATACTCCGTTCAAGGATGAGGACAACACCTTGCCCGAAATCCGATGTACACGGGAGGTTCGTATTGAAAACAGTTCTGTCTTCATAAACAACGAACTTATTTTTCATTCCGAAGAACCGGATTTCGGCACATTTATACGTGATACCTATAAAAAAACAGGCGGAAACAACCTGAAATTCTATAAAATGGATGACCTTTGCAAATTGGGATATGTGGCCGCCGAATACTTGCTGGAAGGTAAGACATTCGCTCCACTGGAAATGGGGATGTTACTTGCCAATGCCGCTTCCTCTCTGCATACGGACATCAGACACCAGCAACTGATAGACCGGGAAGGAGACCAGGCAGCCAGTCCGGCTGTATTTGTTTACACACTACCCAATGTAGTGTCCGGCGAGATTTGCATCCGCCACAAGATACAAGGGGAAAACACCTTTTTCATCACTGAAGCCTATCAGCCGGAAAAACTGGAAAGATACGCACGTATAGTCATGCAAAAAGGGAAACTGAACTATTGCATCATCGGGTGGTGTGAATTATGGAAGAACACCTATAAAGCAGTATTTAAACTGATTGAAAAACAATAAAGAATATGGAAGAATTGATTGATAAACTGAAAGTTGAATTAATAGAAGCATTGAATCTGGAAGAAATCACTCCGGAGGACATTGACAGTGAAGCACCTTTATTCGGAGATGACGGTCTGGGCCTTGACTCGATTGACGCATTAGAGATTATCCTGATTCTGGAAAGGAATTATGGAATCAAGATAGAGAATCCTGCCAAAGGCAAGGAAATATTCTATTCGGTACGTACCCTGGCAGACTACATCACCGCCCATCAGCAATGAGGAAGATCTATGTCACCGGTCTGGGAGTGATTTCGGGCATAGGGAAAGGAGTGGAAGAAAACCTGGATTCCTTAAAAGCCGGGAAACACGGTATGGGGAAAATCACCCTTTTCCCCACCGCACTTGACGTACCCGTGTCCGAAGTAAAACAGAGCAATGAAGAATTAAAGAAACTCCTGTCCCTTCCATCCGGCAAGACGTATTCACGTACAGCCTTGCTGGGCTTGTGGGCAGCCCAAGAAGCGGCCCGTGATGCGGAACTCGATTTCACTTCTCCCCGTATCGGGCTCATTTCTTCCACTTCCATCGGAGGAATGGATGCAAGCGAGCGGTTTTATGCCTCTTTCCGGGAAGATAACCGGAAAGGAAGATTACGTGACATTATCTCCCATGACTGTGGGTCCAGTACCGAAATGATAGCCGCTTATTTGGGAGTGAAAGGAACGGTGACCACCCTCAGCACCGCCTGTTCTTCCGCCGCAAATGCCATTATGTTAGGGGCACGCCTCATCCGGCACGGTCTGCTGGACGCTGTCCTTGTAGGCGGAACGGATGCCTTATGCCGTTTCACGCTCAACGGTTTCAATTCATTGATGATACTGGACAAAGAGCACTGCCGTCCTTTCGACCGCACACGTGCCGGACTAAACCTGGGAGAAGGAGCCGGATACCTTGTTCTTCAATCGGAGAAATCCCTTACTAAAGCTCCTTATTGCGAACTCAGCGGTTACGCCAATGCCAATGAAGCCTACCACCAGACAGGAAGTTCCCCCGATGGAGACGGGCCTTTCCTTTCCATGAGTCAGGCCATAGCCTCTGCCGGGCTGACAGCCGGAGCCATAGACTATATCAATGTACATGGTACAGGCACTCCCAGCAACGACGCTTCCGAAGGGAAAGCCATCCGGCGTATCTTCGATACCCGTATTCCGCCTTTCAGTTCGGTCAAGGCTTTCATCGGTCACACCCTGGGAGCCTCGGAAGGAATAGAAGCCGTATATTCCGTACTCTCCATCCGTCACGGACTGATTTACCCTAATCTGAACTTCCATCTGTCCGACGAAGAAAGCGGCCTTATTCCTGAAACGGTTTTCCGGTCAGGACTTCCCATACGGCATGTATTATCCAACTCCTTCGGATTCGGCGGAAACAACTCATCTCTCGTATTTTCCACTCTAACCCAATAGCGTATGTGCCCAGTATATATCAACCGTATTGCCTCTATCCATGCGGAAAGCAGAAATGAAAAGCCTTATTTCTCCGCACAGGAACCTGATTATAAAGAAATGATCACCAACGCCAATCTGCGGAGGCGCATGAGCCGCATGATCAAGATGGGAGTAGCTTGCGGACTGGAATGTCTGAAAGATATCCCGTCGGAAAAGGTAGATGCCATTATCACTGCTACGGGACTGGGTTGTCTGGCCGATACGGAAAAGTTTATGAACGCCTTGATGGACAACCGGGAACAGATGCTCAATCCCACCGCTTTCATTCAGTCCACCTTTAATACGGTGGGTGCACAGCTAGCTTTGCTACTCAAAATACATGCTTATAATGTGACGTATGTACACCGTGGTTTAAGTTTTGAAAGTGCTCTGATAGATGGCATCATGAGCATTGCCGAAGGCAAACAGCATGTACTGGCAGGTGCTATGGATGAAATAACCCCTACCAGCCATATCATCCAACAGCGTTTAGGACTGTTGAAAGGAACGACAGCCGGCGAGGGAGCACAATTTTTCCTGTTAAGCGCACAAAAAGAGGAACAGACCTTTGCCGAGCTGAAAGGGGTAGATACTTTTATCACCCGGATGAGTGCTCCGGAAATCAGTAACAGGATGCATCATTTTCTAAAATCTCACGGGCTTGCACCCGAAGACATTGACTGGTTTATCAGTGGCAAGAACGGGCAGGAAGCAACAGATGCCGTTTATACAGAGCTGGAACACAGTCTGTTCCCTCATGCCCTGCATAGCAGCTTTAAAGAGCAATGCGGAGAATATCAGACTGCTTCATCTTATGCTCTCTGGATGGCGGCAAAAGCCTTGAAAGAAGAAGCTTCATCCCGTTACGCATTGATTTATAACCAATATCAAGGTATCAATCACTCAATCATCTTAATCAAGCGATGCACATCCTAGTTTTTGTAATCATCATAGTAAGCGTCATGGCCTATTAAAAAGATGCTTTTAAGATACTGAAAACAGGAATAATGCTTAACTTTATCCCTCATAAAATAAAAGTAGTAGAAATAATGAAGAAAATAACTGTTACGAATATTGATATATCCATATCTGTAAGACCTGATAATAATGATTATATCTGCCTGACAGACATGGCACATTTCAAAGACAGAGAACGTACTAACTACATTATACAAAACTGGATGCGTCTACGTAGTACGATTGATTTTCTAGGGTTATGGGAAAAACTAAATAATCCAAATTTTAAAGGCATCGAATTCGATGCTTTTAAAATGGAGAGTGGAACAAACAGTTTCACCCTAACCCCCAAACAATGGATAGAAAAAACTAAAGCAATAGGGATTATATCCAAGCCCGGGCGATATGGGGGAACTTTTGCCCATAAAGACATAGCTTTTGAATTCGGGACTTGGCTCAGCCCTGAATTTAAACTATATCTCATCAAAGAATACCAAAGACTTAAAGAAGCAGAATCACACCCTTTATTAAGTGAATGGAACGTAAAAAGAATACTTAGTAAAGTAAATTATTCCATACATACGGATGCAATCAAAGACTTTATTATACCTAAAGTAGAAGATTTCAATCAAAAACTTGTTTATGCCGATGAAGCTGATTTGTTAAATCTCGCATTATGGGGATGTACCGCAAGACAATGGCGTGAAGCAAATCCACAATACGCAGATAAGAATATCAATATCAGAGATGTAGCAAGCATAAATGAATTAGTCGTATTATCGAATATGGAATCCTTCAATGCAGAGTTAATCAAGCATAAGGGGACAAGTCTAAAAGGTTTACTCATCTTCGGCAGATGGCCAAAGAGCAATTAGCACACTTGAATACGATTGATACCGAAAAAAAGTTCAGAATACTGACAGATAATGACAAACAATTAGAATAATCTCTACAAGATCATTTATTAAAGTATCACTCAATCATCTTAATCAAGCAATGCACATCCTAGTTTCTGTAGTCATCATAGTAAGCGTCATGGCCTATTTCTTTTACGCTTCTTACAGCATCCGTGCCTGTATTTATATGCGTGTCTTCTGTTGCAAGAAAACCGAAGAGAAAATCATAGCCATCACTTTTGATGACGGACCCGATCCGAAACAGACCCCCAAAGTGCTGAAAGTGTTAAGAGAAAAACACATACCGGCCTGCTTTTTTTGCATCGGAAACAAGATAAAAGGCAATGAAGAACTGCTCCGGCAAATCATCAAAGAAGGACATCGTATCGGGAATCATTCCTTCTCCCATTCCGGCTATTTCCCTCTCTATACCTTCAAACGGATGTGCCATGATTTAATTACCTGCCAGCAAGAATTGGAAAAAGTAACCGGTCAACCGGTCCTATGGTTCCGCCCGCCTTTCGGAGTGACCAATCCTACCTTGGCTAAAGCAGTGCGCAGGCTGGGATACATCCCCATTGGTTGGAACATCCGCACACTGGACACTCAGCAACCCACTCCTGAAAAAATTATCAAACGCATCAAGAAACGGCTCGTTCCGGGCTCCATCCTTCTGCTACATGACCGGATGCCCGATAGTGACAGGCTGCTGGTACAAGTTCTGGACTTTATAGAAAAAGAGGGGTATACGGTAGTAGCGTTAGATAGACTGATAAAACAGATTACTTAGTGTGATGAATCATCCGAGTACAAAATTCAGTCAATAACTGTATTTAATAGTCATCATCAGATTCCTCGGACGTATATCATAACTTCTAGACACAGTACTCGCTTCATCCGTGAAGCTGGTATAAACATATCTTTGTTCATTCATCAGATTCTTTGCCAATACTTCTATTTCCCATTTAGAAGAAATTTTATGGGACAATATGAAATCGGCCAAGAAGAAATCTCTTGTTCTGTCAGTGGGTGACTCATTGTGATAGTGTTCTGCAACCAATTCCATGCTAACCTTGGCAAAAGGAGAAAAACGTAATGAAAGTTGTTGGTTAAGGGATATGTTCCGTGTAGCTGTTTCTTCATCTTCAAGCGCCAAGATGCTATAGGCATAATTCAATTTATATTTCATGGTGAGCCATCTGAAAAGGTCCGTTTCCAGCCTGGGAACTATATGCCATGTTCTTTGAGTATTGGGAACCTTTAAATCATTTCGTACCAGTAAGGAACGGCTGTCACTATATGCAACATCCAGAAATATATATCCTTTTATCCAGCTGATACCTTTAGACAGGCTTGCTGAAACGCTGAACTGATTCCGGTTATTCTCTCCTTCTTGATAAGAAGATATAAGATATCCTTCCTGAAATTGTTGATAAGGAGTATATGGAGTTGTACTCCGACTGTAACGGACACTCAGGTTTCCAAACAACTCTTCCATAGCTTGCTTGTAGGATAGATTTCCCTCTATCATTTGTCGCCTGTTTTGCTTATAGACGGGATAACCTTCTGACATCGTTCGATAAGAGTTCATGATATATCCTGTATAAAAAAGTGACTCACCACTTGGTGATGAGCTGACAGACCCTGTAATATCCATCTGCCATCGGGAGGAGAAAGGATAAGTAACGTATAGACGAGGATTCAAAGACAGTTTGGTGTATTTTTCTTTGGAAGCGGTAGTCTTTTCCGAGTAACGGCTCGTGTAAAAATAAACAGGCAATGATAAATAGCTTTTCAGTTTGCCTAGCGAGTACTCCAGTTTGCTTATCAAATAGAGTCGGGTACTGTTTACATGTGAGTAATTTTCCGCCTTGTCAACCTGTTCCATACCTGTTAATCGGGAGCGCATATTGCGGGACAGGAGTGAGAATCCTACCGTTGTATTGATGACTAATTTTCCTGCCACAATTCCATAATCCACTTTATTGTCCGAGAATAGTTTTCTTTGTTCGATTCGTTGAACCTTTGGGGATTCTTTTGTATATAGAACACTCAGCTTCTGGGGATTGTCCTGCAGGAAACTATAAGATGAAAATATAATGAATTTTTTCCCGAATTTCTTAAGCAAATAGAGATCATTGACCAATTGTTTGTCCGGGGAATAGCTGTTCTGGATATTAGGCAGATTTCCATTTACAGCTTCGTCCTTATGCTTCCATGTAAAGTCAGTCATCAGCCTGTTTGTCATATTATATTGCTCCTCGTTGATATCCAAGGTAATTCCCGCAGCCAAGGTTTGCTTCTTGTACAATGAACTTTCATGCTCCCGAACGGTTATCGTATCCGCATCAGCCTGATAATATTGCGTTATGGTTTGCTTGTCCGCTTGTTCTTTGTGATCTATCCACCCTATATGGGTAGTTATGTTCAGTCCGCTTTTAAGCCTGGACAGGTTATTTGATGTTACTTGATGAGTGGTATTGAACAGCTCCCGTTCCCTGTTCAGCTCATGTGGATACAATGAAGAGATATGGATATAGTCTGTCAGTTTTTCGCTGCCATATCGTCTTTCATTCAAGTCAAACGATTTAAATTCTTTGGTGACATCCTGTCCGGTATTGTTTGTCTTATAGGTATTCAGTGACTGGAAATTCTTATTAAAATGCATGGCTATCATCTCTACCGCCCACAAACCGGATGAAGGAGTAAATCCTCCTCCTCCCTTCAGGCTGCCAATCCATTTTTGTTTGGCTTTTTCTTTCAGACGCAGGTTGATTGCCGCTTGTTCAGAAATACTCAACCCGTTGAGTGCCTTGATAGGTTGATGGTTTTCCATTATCTCTACACTTCCCACATCATCATTGGAAATATTATTGGTGGCGATATTATATTTCCCTCCCAACAAGTCCATTCCTTCTATATAGAATTTGTTGATAGCCGTCCCTTGGTATGAGATTTGCCCGTTTTCTTCCACTCTGACTCCGGGTAACTTCTTCAGGACATCGCCTATCGTCTTATCCCCTTCTTTAGAAAAACTCGCTACATTGTAAATGATGGTATCACCTTGCGATTTTATTTTTGGAGCCTTTACTATGATTTCTTTTATGTCTATGGCTTGCGCATGCAATGCTACATTATATTGTGTAATACTCTTTTCAATATTCAAAACAACAGTTTCATAACCTAAATAAGAAAAGCGGATTACGTATTCCTTATCTTTGGCAGGAGTGTATGTGAGTCGGAAAGATCCTTTCTGATCCGATATAGTATATGCCGTAATGTCTTTATGTCCCTGGGAAGAAATCACCACATTTACATCCTGCAATGCCAATTGGTCTTTGCCGTCGCGAACATTTCCGGTTAACGTGATCCCTTGTCCCCGGACGGAGAGAGCAAGAAACAATAGAGCAAGACAGATAAGGCTTTTCATCCTTTTAATCTGTTTCCTGTCGTTTATATGCAGCGTGGGTCCTGTCATTGGCAGTTTCCTCATATCTTCTATCTCTAAGCCGCTGAAACTTTATTCGGTCTAGCTTTTCATATTGTTGTTCCCAAAAATTATAGAGACAGATAGGGGATAGATTTTGTTTTCTTATCTCGGTTAAAGTGTAATGATAATGATAAGCAGAATCGTATGCCTCTAGGATTAATCCGGGTAATCCTGCTAATTTCCATGGACCATTGCTGACGGGTATATCTGTAGTAAACCATGCTTTCCATGTCCTGCCTCTGAAATGGCAGTAGCCCAATTGGCAAGGATATCCTGCAATTTGTTTGACAGAATCCTGCTGTATTATCCATTTTTGTCGGTTGTCCCCGTCTTCGTATATTTCAAAGTAATCTATACCATTTTTTCCTTCCAACCGCGTGAAGGTTGTATTATTGCCAGGTTTCGGATATGACTTATAAATATAATCATCAGTAGAACGTGGCATAGGCATCAATGAATGATCTTTTTTTCTAATCGCTTCCCTTGTCATTCTTATGGCTATTTGCTTCCCTACCGGATCTGTTCGTAAAGAATCATTGTAGAATGTATAGTAACTATAAAACAAGCTGTGCGTTTTCCCTATTTTTAAAATCATCGTATCATCTATTTTCAGACTTCGATCGATTGTATCCCGAATCACTACCAAACTATACCAACATTCTAAATTTGTCGGCTCAATTACTTGCTGCCTTTGTGCCTTCAGTTGAAAAGGTATGATAAGCAGAATAATAATTATGATATTTATTTTTTTCATGAGAATTTATTTTATAACTAATTTAGTCTACAGAAAAGCTTTCCATTTTCTGTAGACTAAAGGACTTGTTTGATTTAATTCTGTTTGGGTATAACATCTTGAGTATAATTAGAAATACCTTTATAGTGTCTTCATAATCATAAGATTCTGAAGGTTCATATTCTTATTGCGATATGCTCTGCTCTTATCGCTTGGCTTTGATACAAAAATATGGGAATATGCAATCTGTTGTACCTCTAGAACCGTTACAAAAACAAGGAAAAGCGTTACAATAGCACATTTATAACGAATATTTTTCCCATAAATACCTCAACGAACCGAACAGGTGAACAATAAAAATTCTTTCATTCCCCTAGATTTAACAATACATCCTCCACACAATCAAAACGTAACGTATGCTCCAATTAATAAATTTCCAGGACGTATCATATAACGTTTATTTATTCTCATGGCTTCATTCGAGAAAGAAGTATATGAATACTCCCTTTCATTGAACAAATTGACCAATTGGAAATCCATTGAAAAGCGATCGGAAAATTTATAAGTCAAAGAAATATCAGTCAAGAAGAAATTACAAATATTTCCATCTTTTATCTGATTGGAATAGTACTCACTCTTGATGGAGAAATATAATTTATCAGAAGGGATGAAACGTATAAGTAAAGACTGATTAAGCGTATAAGCGGATTCCTTACTTTCATTGTCATTGATTACCAACGATTCTCCACTGAAGTTCAGCCCATACTGAATGTTTATCCATTTCGCCGGATTTATATCTATTTCAGGCTTCAAATAGAGTTGTGTCAGACAATTTTGTATGGTCTTCTCATTACGGAATAAATGAGAGATATTCTTACTCCAACCAACTTGTAATGAAAAGGTTGTGCTTGCCCAATCTGTACCCTTTGACAGATTACCAGATATGACAGTCCTTTTTATCTGTCGTGAATCAAGCAAGAATTTTGAAAAGATATATCCCTTTTCAACATTTTGGGAAAGCACATAAGGAATTATACTCCAAGACCGGGAGAATTCCAATCTGGAATAAAACTCCTTAAGTGGAATCTTGTATTCAATGCCCCCTGTTATAACAGCTGTCTTAGCGTGGCAAAATGTTGTCAATCCCCGTTGAAGAGTACGGTACGTAGTCAGAATATCTGACAGATAAAACAACTGGGTATTGACCGCTTGTTTATTGATATTGCCCCTAACATACAGATTCCATCGGGAGCTAAAGTGCCATTCCGAATAAAGTGAAGGCGATATGGAAAAGCAATCGTGATTTAAAGCTCTTTCCGAGAAATTCTTATAATGATAAAGGTAATAGTTGGTCGGGAATGCAAGTACGGATTTGAACGGACCTGTCATATAGGTCAGTTTAGGGGTGAGTGCCAGCTTCATATATCCCAGACTCATATCAGCCCTGTCGGATATGTTACTATTTTCTAGTCCAGTTAAGCGGCAACTCATATCCTTATACATTCCCGTAAAATTACCTGTAAAATCAATGATGACTTTTCCGACAACTATTCCCCACCCTAAATTATTCTCAGTAAACAGTTGCTTAGGATTCACTGTCTGTGCAACCTCCTTATTATCTCCCTGAATATGGAGGTTTTGCGGATTGGCCTGAAATACGGCATAAGATGAGAACGTGACGAAATTATTTCCCGATCGCTTCAATAGAAAAAGCTCATTCATGACCTTTTTACTGCCAGTATACATATCCTGCTGATTTATTTGGTTTCCGCCCATACTGATACTTCTGTCTTTCCAATCCAGAGATACTTGGAATCGTTCCGTCAGATTATAGGCAGGTTTATTCATTTCGGTAGTAACAGTGCCCGAGAATGATTTTTTAGTATAGTCGGATTTCTCTTGTTCGTCCAGACTCCACTCTTCATTTTGCCCTTCGTAATAAATGCTTTCAACTTCTTTGGCACTTTCCTCTTTATGCCGCTGGCAGACAAGGTTCACTTTTATATCCTGTCCGTTATTCAGTTTAAACAGATGATGGGTCGTAACCTGATAGGTTCGGTTCAAAAGTTCGCGATTCCGGCTCAACCCCATAGAAAAGGGAGGTTCCGTCTCTATATAATCGGCAAGCAACCTGCCCTGATTCTTCAACGCATTCAGGTTGAATGAATTGAGTTCCTTAGATATATCCTGACCTATGTTGTTCGTTTTGAATGTATTCATGCTTTGCCTCTTTTTATTAAAACGCATAAATACACCTTGTACATCCCACAGTCCTTCATCCGGACTACAGCCCGCATATGATTTTAGTGTACCTACCCACCGATGTTTGGCTCCCTCCTTTAACTTCAAGTTGATTGCCGCTTGTTCTGAAAAAGCAATACCCTCCAAGGCTTTTACAGGCTGATGGTTTTGCAGGATTTCCACACTACCCACCTCTTTGTTAGAAATATTGTTAGTCGCCAGTCCATATTGTCCCTCCAACATATCACTGTTTTCAATGTAGAACCGATTAATAGGTGTTCCATTATAGCTTACCTGTCCGTTCTCATTCGTTTTGATACCGGGCATTCTTCTAAGCACATCACCAATGGAGCGGTCTCCTTCTTTGGAAAATAAACGGACATCATAAGTGATTGTATCTCCTTGTACCCTGACTTTCGGAGCCTTGACAATTATTTCTTTGATTGTCATTTCCTTTTGAGAAAGATAAATATCCCACCTTTTTTCATGATCAATGTTCTTTCGTAGTGTCTCATACCCCATAAAAGAAAACTGGAGATAACCTTTTCCTGTCAAGCTATCGGGTATCATCATTCTGAATGAACCTTCTGTTGTTGTCGTGGTAAACTTCAGGAGCTTTTTCTCCTTGCCGACATATAGAAGTACATTCACACCCTCTAGTCTTTCTCTGTTGGTTTTGTCGGATACAGTTCCTGCCACTCTATAATTCTGAGCAACGGTCATGTAGTGCATCATCGCAAAGAGCAGAAATAGAATTAGTTGTTTGCTCATATTGAAAAATATTACCGATAATCTTTTTCCATAAAGTCACAGGCTATCGTTTGTCCTTGCGCATTTTTAGTTTTAGGAGTCATTTTGTCCAAATTCAATACTTTCTTTATCTCAGGATCTACACCTTTATGAGTTCTGGAGGCCGACATCTTCAAATATTTAATGCGATCTATCTTTTCGTAATTGGGACGGAAATTGTAATAGCAGACTGGTTCTGTGCCCTCCTGTTGCATTCCTATCAAAGTGAAATGATAATGGTCTTGCGTATCATAAACCTCTAAAATCAGTCCGGGCAGTCCGTTGAATTTCCAAGGTCCTTCATTCAAGGGAATTTCCGGAGCGAACCATGCATGGTAGTTTCTTCCGCGGAAGTGGCATTCTGCCAACCGGCATTGATAGCCATGGATTATTTTGGTACTGTCTGCCAGTTTCCAGTCTTGCGAGATATATTCTTCCTCCATCAGGCACTCTGTAGTGCCCAATAAGGCCAAGGTGGTAATTTTTCCTTCGGGATAATTCTTGTAATAGTAATTACTTGTTATCTTAGACGTTGGCATGGATGCATAATTTCTGCTTCGGATGGCCTGTACCATCATTTGCCCCCAAAGCCTTCTTCCTGTGGGATCATTGAACATGGAATCACAATAAAAGGAAAGATAAGCATAGAACTGGCTTATCTTTTTCCCGATGCGCAAAATCATTGTTTCGCAGTTTTTGTCCGTACCTAGTGTATCCACCTTTTTTACACATTCATATTGGCATACCAAAACACTCGGCTCCAGCACACGTGTGTATTGCTCAATTTGCGCTTGAAGGCAAACAGGAATAATCAAAAGATACATTAAAAAAATTGTTTTCATCTTCATTATTGTTTAATGGTAATCTCGTTCCAAAAAATCATAAGCCATGGTTTGTCCTCTCCTCTTTTTTCTCTTTTGAATCAGTTTATATTGCTCGCGACTCCCTTTCAGGTATTCTATCCGACTTACGTTCTCCATATCATCCCGATCTGTCCTGTAAAAACAAACCGGTTTTATATTTTCGCGCCTCATGCCAATCAAAGTAAAATGATAATGATCCCATATATCAGCTATTTCGACTATCAGCCCAGGCAATCCGTGAAATTTCCAAGGACCTTCTTCTATCTCTATCTCCGTAGTATACCAGGCTTTATATGTTCTTCCACGAAACTGGCACACAGCCAATTTACATGGATAGCCCGATATATTTCTTGTACTATCCAACAATTGCCATTGCTGTTTTTCATATTTTTCAGTAATCATCCTCGGGGTTTTTAATTCTATATAGGTCGTGATTGAATTTGTAGGATAATTCTTATAATGATATTCTTTTGTCATTTTAGGGGCTGGAAGAGGCTTGGAATCTTTCATCGCAGCAAGCATTTGCTTCATCAATATTTCACTACCCTGAGGGCTACATACAAGAGAGTCCAGATAAAAGGTGGAACAAGCATAAAACTGACTGATATTTTTCCCTATACGGAGTATCATTGTGTCAGTCACCGAAGTTACTCCTAATGTGTCAAGCTTTTGAATGCATTGATATCGGCATTCTAAAACCGCAGGTTCCAGTACTTTTGATATTTTTTCTATTTGTGCATTCAAATCAGCAGCTACTACTGCAAGGATACAGATGAAAATAAGTGTTTTCATATCGTTTTCTTTTTTAAAGGCTAGCTTTTTAATTGTTGAAAAAGCTAGCCTTTAAGTTAAGAATAAAAAAGAATGGCTACCAACAATGGGTATCCCAAGCTTCAGCCCATTCATCCCATTTTTCATTACTCCAACCTTGTGCTTCTTCCCCTCTTGTCATTTGCTGAAGATGTTCACAGTACTGGCTTCCACCCTCAATCTGGTTCATCTGTTTTTTATCCAGACTGAATGCTTTCAAATCTTTCAGTGTGTTCATAATCATAAGATTTTGAAGGTCCATATTCTTATTGCGATATGCTCTGCCCTTATCGCTTGGCTTTGATACAAAGATATGGGAATATGCAATCCGTTGCATCTCTAAAACCGTTACAAAAACAGGGAAAAGCGTTACAATAGTACATTTATAACGAATATTTTTCCCATAAATACCTCAACGGACCGAGCAAGCGGGCCGTAAAACTTCTTTCATCGGTTAAAACCTCGGCACTGCCGGACAGTTCCCCTTGAAATTCCAATATATGGTTGTAGGAAGTTTGCAATGTATCCGGTAGTTCTACTGTCACAGTATAGCTGTCTTCATTTGATAATAATGAAATGGAAGAAACCTTTCCCGTCAGAAAACCATATTCCATATAGGGGTATCCTGTCAGTCGGATATTTACCCGTTGTCCAGACTTTACTTTGCCCGAGTTGGAAACAGGCAACTTTGCCTTGCCGATGACAGCCCCCGAATTTTCCGCCACAACAGAAAATACTTTATCCCCTGCCGTAATGTTCTGATTCTTCTGCCACACTTCATTATAAGACAGGATTCCATCTGTAGGTGCGGTGAACAAGTATGCCAGTTTCCAATTGTTGATACTGACTTGTAACTGATCGTATGCTGTCTGCAATGCCACTTGCAGGCTGTTTGCTTTCTGATTTTGTTCCAACTGTATCTCTACAATTGTTTGATGCAATTTGGCTTCCTGTATACGTGCAGAAGAAAATGTGGTCTGCATTTGTTCCGTACCTCGTTTACTTGCCAGATAGGCTTGTTGTTCCTTTTCATAATCGGATGCAGAAACCAATCCTTTTTTGTATAGTATTTCTTCCCTGCTGTAGGAAGACAAGGCGAGTTTAAGCTCTTCCTTGTTCAGATTCACTTCATTGTGTAAATGGGAAATATAGATTTGATATTCGTTTAATTCTCTACGAGCCGCTTCTTCTTTTTCTTTGTACAGATCCAACTTCAGGAAGTCCCGGTATTCCGTGAGGCTTTTAATAAAACCCGTGTATGCCGATTGAATTTCACCTAAGGTCAATCGCCCGGTGAAATGGCCTTGACATATCATACTGTCATTTATTTGGAAAGCTTCCAATTCTTTCTTCAGTAAGAGCACCTCCCGGGTATCTGCCGGATTGTTGACAACGCCTATCAGTTCTCCTGCCTTTACTTTTTGCTTGTCTTTCAAGAAGACTTCCTTTAATTTTCCTGTACTCCGCGCTACAATCCATGCCGGGGGATTTTCTGTAGTGATCGTTATTCCTGCTTCTACAGTGTCAGGATACGAAAAGAAACATCCGCCTATAAACAGAAAAGAAATGACCATAAAGAATACAGTAATTCCCCATCGTATCAGTGCATGAGGCGGACGCGACAGGATTTCCTGTATCTCCTCACTTTTCAGTTCTATATCTTTATCTTCTATATCCATGATATGTACTTATAGTTCCAATTGGTTTTTAACCAAACGATAATAAATGCCTTTTTTCGCTATCAGCTCTTCGTGTGTGCCGGTTTCGGCTATTATTCCTTTTTCAATCACAACTATATTGTCGGCATGGCGGACTGTACTCAGGCGGTGTGCCACAATAATGGAGGTCTTCCCCTGCAAGAATTTCTCCAGTTTAGACATGATAGTACGTTCATTGTTTGCATCCAAAGCATTGGTGGCTTCATCAAAGAAAATATAATGAGGTTCCTTGTATACAGCCCTGGCTATAAGGATACGTTGCTTCTGCCCTTGACTCAACCCATGCCCTTCCTGACCTATTTTTGTGTTATACCCCATAGGAAGTGATTCTATGTATTCTTCGATATTGGCTATACGGGCGGCATACCTTAATAATTCAGTATCTATATGTTCTACTCCGGGAGCGATATTTCCGGCAATAGAGTCAGAAAAAATAAATCCGTCCTGCATTACTATGCCACATTTTTTTCTCCATTGGCGTATATTGTAATTATTCAAATTGATACCGCCCAATGTTATTTCTCCTTTAGCAGGAGGATAAAAACCCAATAACATCTTCACAAGAGTGGTTTTTCCACTTCCGCTCATTCCCACTATGGCCGTTTGTTTTCCGGCAGGAATAGTCAGGTTGATATGATTGAGCGTCGGCGTTTCATTTAGTGGGTCATAACTGAATGAAAGGTTCTTTATTTCTATATCTTTGCTAGGGGGAATATTCCTTATCCGCCCTCTGTTGTTATCTTCTTCATCTTTTTTATTCCTTATCTCGCCCAACCGGTTTACACTGAGGCGCGCATCCTGCATATCTCTGATAAATGTAATCAACTGGTCTATAGGGCTGTTCAGTTGCCCTATAATGTATTGCACGGAAAGCATCATGCCCAGTGTCATTTTCCCTTCTATCACCAATGCCGCTACCAGTGCGGTAATGATTACATTCTTCGTCTGATTTATGAATATAGCTCCCGAATCCTGATACTGGGCGAGGGCAAGACTTTTGATATTCAGACGGAAAAGTTTTGCCTGTATACGTTCCCACTCCCAGCGTTTTTGTTGCTCACAGGCACTGAGTTTTATTTCCTGCATACCGGTAACCAATTGTACCACGCTACTCTGATTGGCAGATTGCTGAGCAAAACGCTTGTGGTCCAGTTCCGCCCGTTTCTTCAGGAACAACCATACATAGATAATATAGACAAGACTGCCTATGATGAAAATAAGGAAGATAGTACCGCTATAAAGAGCCAGTATAATCCCAAATATCAATATGTTGAACATAGAGAAAAGAATGTTCAGGCTGCTACCTGTCAAAAAGCTTTGAATACGGGCATGGTCATTGATGCGCTGAAGAATATCCCCAGTCATTTTAGTATCGAAATACCCCATGGGCAGTTTCATCAGTTTGCTCAGAAAGTCGGAGATGAGGGAAATGTTGATTCGTGTTCCCAAGTGCAGCAAAATCCAGCCACGGATAAAGTTTACGGTAGAACTGCTGAAAGTCAGCATCAGTTGTGCCAATAAAACCAGATATACGTAATTTAGGTTTTGGTTACTGATGCCAAAGTCCACTATGGATTGAGTAAGGAAAGGCAGTAATAGCTGGATAAGGCTACCCAACAACAGACCAAGTAACAATTGCCCCAATAATTGTTTGTATGGGCGCAGATAAGAGAACAGAAATCCCAATCCCTGATAATCTATCGTGTCTTCTTCTTCCACCGCATAGAAATCCGGTGTGGGTTCCAGCAATAAAGCAATACCTGTCGCCTTTCCTTCTTTTTTATTGCTCTGCCAGCAATTACAAAATTCCTCTTGGGCATATTTCACCTTTCCGGCTCCCGGATCGGCCACCCACACTTGTCCTTTCGACATGCGATACACCACCACAAAATGCTGCTGATTCCAATGTACAATACAAGGCAAGGGCGCATCCTCCAGCAATTGTTGAAAGGATATTTGCACACCCATGGTACGGAAACCTATCTTTTCGGCTGCTTCACTGATACCCAGCATGGATACTCCCAGACGGGTAATGAATGACTTTTCCCTCAGCCTTTCCAAAGAATAATGCTTACCATAGAAAGCGGCTATCATGCGGAGGCAGGTAGGGCCGCAGTCCATCTGGTCATGCTGCTGGTAATGAGGAAAACGTTTCATTATTTTGTTTCTGATATTGGGCTTTAATTTTATAGGTTCTTATATATTTAATTTCCGGATAATGACGCTTTATATCAGAAAACCGTTTATAAACCGTATGTAATACTCCTCCTCCATTCTTACTATAAAAACTATTATTGTAATAGAAAGCCATGTGTATCAAAGCCTTATTCTTATCATAACACACGATAAGACTCTTATTCTGTAAAGAATCGGGAAGTCCGATTCCTAAGGAAGTATACGGATCACAGAATTTATTTAATAATAAATCTGCACTACTATTGTCCGTAATAAGCGTAAATTGGCAACATAATGGAGCTGATTTTATTCCGTTAGATTCAAATAGATTTTCAAAAGCGTATGAAATACAGTTTTGATTGTCCTCCTCTGTACTGCGTTCCTCATTACTGACAGAATACAGGATTGTGTCTCCTAAAATAGATACCTTTAAATCTATGGTCACCTTATCAATAGATACAGTATCTACCTTGCCTAAGAAAAAAGAGCTAATACTATCTTTCATCTTAATGCATGTATAGTCTGGTTTTCCAATCTTGTAGTCTTTAATTCCTACACGCTTGTTTAAAAATAAAGTTGCTCTTCGGTTTATAGAAGAGGCGGAAGCACCCTGTCCAAAACAGCAGATACTTGATAATAAGAGAATTATTATGAAATTTATTTTTCTCATTCTTTTTGTTTTATATTATCAAAAGAAGCATACTCATACCGAGTTGCTTCTTTTGAATAATTAATAAAATCCGTTTGCAATAAAATTTTGTAATTGATAAACTTTGGTACTTTAGGCTTAACAGTGAGCTTGCATCATATCCAAAGCTATTTCTTGCACTTCTTTGGACCATTTAGTGTGATTGTTATTGTAGTTTGTAATTAAGTCGGTACAATAACTACCACCTCCAACTTGCTTCATCTGTTTCTTTTTCAGACTGAATGCCTTCAGATTGTCCAATGTCTTCATAATGATAAGATTTTAGATCATAAATAATTTTGTTGCGATATGTACAGCCCTTATCGCTTGGCTTTTGTTTGCAAACAATATCTTTATAGCACATAGTGCAAATCTTCTATAGTGTAGATTCCGGGCATTTTCCTTTCGTTGATAGTAATAAATGGAGTATGCTGCAAATGAATCTTGTTACAATAAGCCCGTTGTGCCTCTAATACCTGTTCTGCTTGCGGTACAAGTGGATAGTGTATTATCAGTCCGGTATCATGTTTGTCAAACCATTCTCCAAGCAAATCCATGGCTTGCCGAAATCCGTGTCTGATGTAACAGGAAATAACTGCCAACGCAACTTCTTTATCCTGTCTGTTCCGATCGGAAACAGAAAAAAGCAGACTGACAGAAGTATCCAGCCGTAGCCATTCCTTGTAATGTAGGGCACAATGCTTGCAATGCGGATTTATTATAATTTGTATTTTCCTATCAGCCTGTTTCTCATTATGCAGGACAATAGCAGATTCCGCTTGGGGTATTTCAGTTTCCATAGAGAGCAACGTATCTAGTAAGACGGGATAAGATAGCAGGGCTTCTTTCTGAGTCTTCAACTGTATACTTTGATAATTGGCACTAATCAACTCTTTCAAGGAATACCAAATGCTACAGCAAAGCCCTGCAACAAGCAGCAATAAAACAACCGAGGACGGAGTCAAACCCAATGAATCTGTATGATAAAAACCATATAATATAGCAGCTTGTGCCCAAATAACCATATCCAATAAGGTGCAAAGCATACATAGTTTCTTTGCGATTATAACCTGATAAACTACAGACCATAGGGTGGTTATTAAAGCAATAGCCGTTGACAAGACCCACACCATAAGGCAATCAGCCCCATGGATTGCCGTATAAAGAAATAATGTGGAAAAATAGAGCAACGCCATTTCCCCTAAACTGACTGCTCGCCCTATATTGGCAGCCTTGGAATGTAGTATCCCATTACAGTCCACCACAGTACCTATCTTACAAAAGCGTTGCAGAAAATCCTTATCGTATGACTCTTTATAGATGATGCCGATGGCCACAGCCAATCCCACCCATGTCATCAGATTAAAAAGCGTTTCTCCTATATGAGTTTGATTTACAAACAAGTATATCATACCTGCCAAAGCAAGAATAATGAGATATCTATATATATAAAGGTAGCTAACAATCTGTTTTATTCTGTAATAAGGTTCTTGCTGAACTGTCTGCAACGGATCTATTATCAACACGGTACCTTTCCATATTGTAAGGAAAAACTCCAGAGAAACAATGCTTTTCTTTCCCTTGTCGAATATCAGCATCACTTCTTTTTCGTTCATATTCTTTACGATACAGAAATGTCCGTTTTGTATAACCGAAATGAAAGGGCACTCCAATTCCTTCAAGTATTCTGCCGGAAGTTGATAAACCTCGTGCACGATATGAAACTCATCTAAAGCGTCACTTATTCCCCGCAAGGTATTTCCCATAGGGGTATCCAGCGACTGCCGGATACTTCCATAGCTTATCTTTACCGACAGTTCTTTTAAATATCGGTAAAGTATATAGGTGGTGTGGTCAATTCCTGGCATATTTCTAATCTTTTTTATTCCATAACATCTATTTATTATTCACTTCTCTCTTTCAACCTAAAGAGCATGAGCATCAATCCCGCCTCTTCATCTATCTGGTCCGCTATCCTTTTTCCTTCCGGAATTCCACCCTCGTAAAGTTTCTCCTTCAACTCTTCGCTCCGTATGACTTGTGACATATATTCCCGCCCGTTCAGATTGTGATACCCGTTCCATAGGAATCTGATATCAGTATGATATATGTCATCGGTAATCCGGAGAGCACGCCATCCTTTTTTGAGTTTCTTGTCATAGAAACAAATAAGGTCTCCTCCTTGTCGATAGAATACAATATACAAATAATTATTGGTCTCGGCCATAGTATAGATCCGCAGACAGCCCTTGCGGAGAGGGGAAAAGATTTGTGATCCATCCTCATAGGTAAACCGCCAGTCTCCTTTTGCCCATAAATATTCCACTTCATAATGGTTTCCTTTCAAACGATAGATACTGTCATTAAAAAAGTTCCAATAAAGGAGCTGGTTATTATAACTATCGGGAGATGAAGGTGAGTTGGTACGTCCCCAAACCTTATCAGTTGCTACTCTCAGTGATATTTGACCGGAACAGGTATCCAGTGTACCCCATTCGTATTGGGGATAATCCGCCGAGTCAATATTCAAGCCGAAAAGGAAATACAATTTTCCTTGGTCGTATATCATAGACCTAGGCCAGTATCGACGTTTGGAATGTTCCACTTGTTTGGTACCGATATATGTTCCATCAAATAAATAGGTAGACAACCGGAACGTTTCCATCATATACACATAAACTTTTTTCTCTATGGGGTCTACCGCCATACTTGTGAAATCAAGATATTCAGCAGGGCCTTCTCCTATGCGACCTATTTTATTCAGGAATTTTCCTTTAGGGGTGAATCTGGCTATGCCTTCGGTACTATCTATAATAATATTGTCTTCATCTATATAATAGTCTCCGAATCCCCTGAAAAGGAAAGTCGTATCGAATATGATAAAACGGACTTCGTCTACATAGTCTGACAATAACAGTTCCTTTTCTTCAAACGTGGTAGGGTCCAGAATAGTATATTCACCCTTTTCCACATTCGAAGTGCAAGAAAAAAACATGGCAAGCAGACAGAAATGCAGAACTTTCATAACTTTAATAGCAGAATATATGTTTGTAATCCTTACCTACGCCTTGGTCTCTATATACATCTCTCAACCGATCTTGAGCTTCCAGATTATCCCATCCACATACTGCTGCCCCGTTATCTATATCATAACCGTGTCCCCAGTCAGTCATACAATAAAATTCTCTTTGGTTGTCGGCGCACATATAGCCTTTCCCACCTAGGACATTCATTTGTTTCTTGTCCAATTTGAATACTTCCAATTTTGCTAAGCTTTTCATCATATTAAATGGTTTTGTTGATATTGATGAGCAGTGATTATCGTATGAAATATCCGGTATATTCTGTTCCTTCTAGGTTTACTTTCAGCGTATATATTCCTTCTATCTCATTCTCCAGGTTTATCTGAATATTGTTTATTCCGGCATATATCATGAAATAGACCTGCACGCCCGTTTCTTCATTGACAATGCTGACGGTTACATAAGGAGAGGCATTTGGCAACCAGATGTTAATTACAGCATCGGTTTGGTATGCTGCTGGTTCAGACATTATTGATAATGGTCTCATTTGAGTTTCTTTTCTATTCAATTCTATCTCCTTCAAGCTATCCGCCACAGCTATGCTACTGATGCAACAAAGTAATAATAATAGTACTGTTCTCATATTCATTGTGTTTTTCGTTTGTGCAAATCTAGGGAAAAATCCATTTCCTGTAGCGATAAAACCGTTACAAAAATAAAGGAAAAGCGTTACAATATGCCTATTACGACTGCCACAATCATCATGTGACAAGGATTCTTATTTACGAAATATCATTTGAAACGTATCTTCAGCCATATTTTTCTTCAATCGGTTCTTACGGATACGAAGTGCACCGCCCGAACTGCTCATGCAATACATAATAGTTCGGGACTTATAATTCTGGCTAAAGAGAATGCAATAATAAATGTCCTCTCTGCTCATCTTCGGATGAATTTGAGTAATGTAGACAATAAACTCCTTGAAACAGATATCAAGTTCCTGATAGAGTAGTCTTTGTTCGTCCGGCTTTATATAATCACCGGATTTAATTTGTTTCTCTACTTCGTTTAGTTTTTCTTTCCATGGAGAAACATTAAAAGCATCTATCCCTCTTTGCAATTTTTCCCTTTTAAAGGCTGTAATTGTTTCCTGTAATAGAATCTCTTTACCCAATTTCTGTTCCAGATAATTACTGATCGTTTGGTTTTGGTCATTTAGAGTTAATATCCTTTTTCTTAAAAGGTATTCCTTGTATTTCTTCTTTAAATATAAGTAGAGACATAAACAGCCTGACAAAAGCATCATAAATATGAAACAGATTATCCAATAAATATTTTCTTCTTTCCTTTTCTCTTCTCCTTTCTGTAGTTCTATGGCATGTTTTATGTGTAGGTTCTGTATTTCTTGGGGTCGTTTTAATATTTCTATAGAATCTCGGTAAAGATTGAATGAATCATTATAGGCGTAAGCATAAAAATGGTTCTGCAATTTCTTTTCTATTTCATATAAGAGATTGTAACAACTGGCTTTGTCATATAAGTCACGAGACTGACAAGCGGCTAACAGTAATCTTTTGGCTGAATCTAGTTCATTCCTATAGTAAAGGAATTTGCTTTTAAGGTATAAACTACCGACAGACTTATTTTTTTCAATGGAAGCCACTATAAGCCGCTCTGCTTTTAGAGTGTCTTTTTTATATAAATAAGTTTGACTCATATCACTTAAAATGGCAGCCTCCCAAAAATCATCATGAATAAGTCTACTGACAACCAATGCTTTTTGATAATATATTAGAGCACTATCATTTTTATCTTCAAATAGATAAGTTCTTGCTATTTCCCGATAAGGGAAAAACAAGAGTGAAGAATCTTTCAACTCCTTAGAAGCCCCCAAACATTTCTGAAACATCTCCATACTGCTGCCATAGAGATTCTGATAACGATATCGCTCTCCCAAGTTGAAATATATCTGCATCCACAATTTATGCGGTTTTCCTTTCGGCATCTTATCCAATGCCTTCAAGTAAGCCTCTATAGCCATTGCATCCTGATTGGCATTCCGATATACGCACCCCAGATAGAAATAACTCTTAGCGGCATTGAGATCTTCATCTTTATCCTCATAGTATCTCACCGCAATCCGTATCAACGAATCATTTGTAATAGAAATCTGATTCTTATCGCAGGCTTGCGAATAAAGCAAAGCATAGTCCGCTTGCGCTTTCCCTTTCAAGTCCTCCGGATGGGAAATATGCTGCAATAATGACAGTGCACTATCCGGAAACTCTTCCATACAGTTTTCTGCCTGGTATAATGTTTCATTTACCTTTTGGGACATTTCAACATTACATCCATAAAGGCTAAAAGTAAATAGTAGCATATAAAATGCCCTGTTCATTTTTCTGTTCATCTTATTCTTTCTGCTTGTGTAGCAACAAAGATAGCATTTAATTTTATTGTCTGATATTTTCTTTAGGCCTATTTTTACATTATGCAGAAGATAACATCAAGAAAGTCTTCACGGCGCAGTGAAAAGATTGCCAACTATTCTTGCAAATACGGTGAAAGAGTAGTTACCCTGAAGCGGTAGACTTAAGGTGGAACAGAAAGTTCCACTGTTTGGAATAACTTGTTTCATCAATATGGAATAAATAATTCCAAAGTGTGGAACTATTTGTTCCACATGGTTGAAACAAGTTATTCCATTAGAGCGAAACTATTTATTCCACTATTGAAACAAGTTGTTCCTAATAGCGGAACACACTATCTCACAACACATTATACTAAATCGTCCAACTACGGTATAGCTTCATCGACCGCCCCTATAACCAGTGTCCGCATACACATTGACACACTGTGACAGACTTTTATCTGTCACACAATCCGTCACACTTATAACACTCTGTTTATTAGCCCATTAAAACACTGGCGTGACAGATGTGACAGATATTTTGCAAAAAACACTTTTATGTAAGGTAAATCAAACATTCCACCTTCTACTTCAATGGTTTCCCAAAATATACTATCTTTGCCTCCCATTACAAACAGATAAACCACTATAAAGTATGACCTACATGAAAATACTTTTGCTCTTGATGTTCTGTACAGTCCTGCCGATGCAAGCCCAACAGATGAAGAAACTTACTGATTTGAAAGATTTTGAAGCCCGTCTGCTGCAAGAGGCTAAAAATATAGAGTCCATCGAAAGTAATTTCACTCAGATAAAATATCTGGATGTATTCGATGAGAAAATAACCTCGAAAGGAACGTTCTATTATAAAAAGAGCAATAAGATATGCATGGACTACGCCCAGCCCATGAACTACCTTATCGTGATCAACAACAACCAACTGAAAATAGTATCGGACGGAAAGAAAAGCATCATGGACCTTCACTCCAATAAGATGATGAACCAAATGCAGGATATGCTTACCGCCTGCATGGTGGGCGACCTGTCCAACATGTCGCCCGGCTATGCTTTGGAATATTTTGAAGACGCCCATTACTATCTCATTCAAATCAAGCCCGTCAGCAAAGCGATACAGGCATATATCAACCAGATTCAAATTTATTTAGACAAAAAAGACATGTCTGTCCACAAACTACGTTTATCGGAAACCGCAACCAACTATACCGAATACGAATTCTCGGACAAGAAATTCAATTCTTTGAAAGATGAGGCAAAGTTTACGATACGCTAGCTGGCTGCTGTTGCTGTTTATCCTGCTCTCCTGCTCACACCGGGTGACAGGGGAAGCTACGGCACTGCCTCCCATCCTGCAGGCAGAAGCACAGTCGCAAAAGTACAACTTGCAACTGGATTTCATGAAACATCATTTCAGCGGAATGCTCATTGTCCGCCAAATGCCTGATAACGAAATCCGTATCCTGGGATCCACTTACTTTGGCCTCAGCCTTTTTGACTTCTCCCTGCACTGCGACACCTTCATAGTAAACAGTTGCATTGAACCGATGAGGAAGAAAAAGATGCTGAAAATACTGGAAACTGATTTCAAAAATCTATTTCTAAAGAGTGAAAAAGCACGTATTAAAAAGAAAAGTAGTACTTTTGAGCAAAGAATCAGTGGCAAAGGATTTGGAAAGACGGTATTCACCTTGTCCGGCTTTGTAAACGGACAGGCGGAGAAAGTACAAATCAAGCATCCGCTGATACGGTTAAGAATCCAATTGGACAAACTGAACATAAACAACCCTTGAAATGCTGCTGGAGAACTTTTATAAAATCATTCATATAAAGGAAAGAGAAGACGGGAAACAGGAAATAGAGATAGAGCTGAATCCCGGCCATGTGCTCTATCAAGGTCATTTCCCCGGACAGCCGGTGGTTCCGGGCGTCTGTACCTTACAGATAATAAAAGAAAGTGCCGAACAGATCGCCAACCAACCTTTGCAGTATGTACAGATTGCTTCTTCCAAGTTCCTGTCTGCCATCAATCCGCTTGAAACTCCACTACTGCAACTATTTATCCGACTAGAAGAAACGGAAGAGCATCTTTTCAAGTTGCAGGCAGAAGGCATTTGTAATGGAAAAGAATTTATCAAGTTGAAAGCGGTACTGATGGCAAGTAAGTATCAATGAAGCAAGTCCTTCTGTTAAATATCCATAATAGCAAGAACAATAAGTCCATTTATAGTTGTCAACATCTATTAAACATCTTATATTTAGACAATTATAAATCTGACACCTATAAAGACGAGCTGGTAACAGATCGTGTTATACCTTATAGTTCTCACAAGATATGGATGTCTTTCCGATGAAAAACAAATATATCCGCCAGCTGGTACAGGAGGAGACAGGTATCTGCCTTCCAAACGCATCAGACTCATGTTTTCTAATTAACGTGAGTTCGAAATAAGAATAAATATATTTCACTTATAATTAGAAACATAGCGATAAAAGTATTAAATTTATAGTGCTGAATTATAACATTTAAACGATTACCACTATGTTTCCAGAGTCTAAAGTTACAGAGATTTATTGTATGGCCGATGATTTTTGCAAGGAATTTACATTGCAACAGGAAAAATATATGATTAAGGATATGAAGACCATGCATCGTAACAAACCCAACCGTATGAGTGATGCAGAGATTATGGTTATTCTAATCCTGTTTCACTCCGGTGGTTTCCGTTGTTTCAAGCATTACTACAAGGAGTATGTCTGTAAACATCTGAAACACCTTTTTCCGCGTCAGGTTTCTTATAACCGTTTTGTGGAACTGGAGAAGGAAGTATTGCTTCCCATGACCATATTCATCAAAAGAGTACTGCTGGGAACTTGTACCGGCATCAGTTTCGTTGATTCCACTCCCTTATGTGTATGTCGTAACCAAAGAATCTTGATTCATAAGACATTTGAAGGGCTTGCCGAGCGTGGAAGATGTTCTATGGGATGGTTCTTCGGATTCAAGCTGCATCTGATAATCAATGACAAGGGTGAAATCCTCAATTTCATGTTCACGCCTGGAAACGTGGATGACCGGGAACCGTTGAAACAGGGTAAGTTTCTGGAAAACATCAAAGGAAAACTATGTGCAGACAAGGGATATATAGGTCAGGCTCTGTTTGAAAACCTTTTCCTTAATGGCATACAACTTGTTACTAAAGTTAAAAATAATATGAGGAACTCACTGATGAGTATTGCCGACAAGATTTTGCTAAGAAAAAGAGCCTTGATTGAAACGGTCAATGACGAACTGAAGAACATCGCACAGATTGAACACTCAAGACATCGTTCATTCAGTAACTTTATAGCCAACTCCTTGTCGGCTATCGCGGCATACTGCTTTTTTGAAAAGAAGCCCGCCATTGACGTAAAGTTTGTCAATGA
>ERZ791731.7-NODE-7-length-161192-cov-35.2625_pt1 | contig 161192 bp, 138 predicted proteins | sample MGYA00509954_ERZ791731 | MGnify/ENA primary metagenome ERZ791731 (study PRJEB30046, sample SAMN00715134) | human gut metagenome | study: EMG produced TPA metagenomics assembly of the A metagenome-wide association study of gut microbiota in type 2...
GTCCATGCTCCTCCCATTCCCCATGAAATTCCGGGAATCTCAAAGGGGGTACATTAGGATGCAATTTTCCCTAATCATCTTTCGCCTTATTTATATAAGGGTCTATTCCCTTAAAATAATAACATGGTTAATAATAAAAAGACAATTAAGGAGATTGTAGACATCTGGAAAGAAGACAAACGCCAGTATGTCAAGCAATCAACGATGGCAGTATATTTGTTATCGTTGGAGAACCATTTACTTCCAATTTTTGGAGGTAAGATGGAGGTTACGGAAGAAGAGGTTCAGGCTTTTGCCTTGGACAAGTTGAATCATGGATTGAGCCAAAAAAGTATCAAGGACATGCTCATTGTTTTAAAAATGGTGGTTCGTTTCGGAGAGAAGCAAGGTTGGCTCAATCATGTAGAGTGGAAAGTTAAGTTTCCTGCCAATCAGCCAAAGGCTACATTGCCAATCTTGACAAAGGCGCATCAAAAGAAGCTGATGGACTATCTCAAAGACAATTTCACGTTTCCTAATTTGGGGATACTTGTGTGTCTTTCTACAGGACTTCGCATTGGAGAAGTTTGCGCCTTAAAATGGTCTGACATTAATATGGACACAGGATTACTTCATGTTAATCGCACCATCGAGCGCATTTATATTGTGGATTCTGATAAACCACATACGGAGATTGTGATTAATACTCCTAAGACAAAGAACTCTTTGCGTGAGATTCCTTTGAGTAAAGAACTTGTCAGAATTTTTAAGTCTTTGATGAAGGTGGTGAACAAGGACTACTATGTCCTCACGAACAACACAAAACCGACTGAGCCAAGAACGTATCGCAACTATTTTAACAAACTATTGAAGCAGTTGGATATTCCGCGATTAAAATTCCATGGGCTACGCCACAGTTTTGCTACTCGCTGTATTGAGAGTCATTGCGATTACAAGACTGTGAGTGTTCTTTTGGGACATGCCGATATTAGTACTACGCTTAACCTTTATGTTCATCCGAATGAAGAGCAGAAGCGAAGTTGCATCGACAAGATGATGCGATATATGAAATAGCGTTACCGTTAGAACGTTCTAACGTTTGTTCAAATGAATGATATACATATAAACATATATACAATACTTTCTGTCTGTATATCAATACGACAATGAATCAGTACGTCAGTAAGTCACTCAATCATCATATTTGCAGATCAATACTTACCGATAGGTTGATTCAGATACTCGACTTTGGAGAGGTATCTACCGATAGGCAAGTGCTTTCGAGAGTAACTCGAAAGGTTTTGAGTAACTCAAAACATAACTTGCTATCGTCAGATACCTCGATTTTTCAAATCATCTCAGAGTCTGAAACCACGTTGCCTTTTAGGAGTGCGGAAACGTGGTTGAGGCTCGTCAACAATTTCGAGTTTGAAGACATCTATCAACTTCCGAATGGCAGGATTCTGTTTGATGAGAGCTTGAAGTTTTGCTTCTGCAGGCTTGATTTTGAGCAAATAATCAGCAATGTCCAAGCCTTTAGCTTTATCTTCTTCGCAGGCTTGATGCTCTAAAAAGTCGAAAAGTGTTGCACGGATGCCGAGAACGTGCATCATTGGCAGCTTATCTTGCCAAACTGTTGTCGCTCCCAAATCAGGGAATAAGATCACATCTCTGTTTTTCAGAACAGATAGCGACTTCGTGTTAAAGCAACCATTCTTACCACCACTTGCTATCCATAAGAATTGAGGAAGATAGTAGGAGGCTATCAAGGCTGTCTTCTCACTTTCAACCAATGCTATAGGCTTGGTCTTGTCTTTATTGATAAGATGTTCGCCAAAGAAGCATTGACAGAGATTGAAATCCTTGTGGGGGATAAGCGAGTGTACCCATGAAATATGGTTGTATGGTTCTTTTACTCGCTTACCTGTCTCGGGATAATAGAGCATTACCTTACCAGTTCTCACCTTACCTTGATTGTCAACTTGCCAAAATACCGTGGCACCAGTCCAGTGTTTGGAAGTTCCGACATGATATTTCTCCATCAAAGAAAGAGTAGCTGTTTCACCGAATTGAGAAGATAGAAACAAGAAAAGGTTGTTCGCCTCATAACATTTCTGAGAACTTCGCATGATGTTCTCGTCTATATAAGAAGTGGGTAATGGCTTCGGCATTTCTCTCTTCTTATATGAAATAGTCTCATCCTTTGTGAATGTCTCATTCTTTTCGGGATTCTTCTCAAAAAAATCCTTGGGAGTGAAGTGATAACCACAACTTTGCTCATGGTTGCAGCGACCCACGTAAGGAGGAAACTCAATCTTCCCTTCTGTGTCAATATATCGGGCGAAGCTACGTTTCTTATGACATTCTGGACATGTATGTCGGGTAGCGATGCCTTTGTATGGCTCTAATATGAATCTATGTGTACTCATTTCATTTCTTTTTTATGTGGCGGTTCTGTCGGTTTTGTCGCTTTTGGTATTAAAACCGTCAAAAGCGACAATTCCGACAATACCGTCACGAGTTAATCTTTGAATATTCCCCATGCTTCTCTTTGCGAAATAGGACTCCGATGTTATCATTCAGAAATCTTTCCAATGTCCTTGACTTCATGTCGTTCTCTTTGGCGACATCATGAGCTTGCGCCGTGGTGAATGTTGCAGGAAGATGGTTGACGATTGCTTGTTGTTGAGCTGTAAGCATATTCTCGTTGAGGATATTTTGCACTGATATGGCAGAGTTCTTGAAATACTCTGTCAATCGGATGGCTCGCTCTACACTCAGCAGGTCGATGGCTTCCTTATCACATTCTCCACACGTCCATCGTGCCAATTGAATAATCAGACAGAAACGGATGATGTATATCTCCAGCTTGCAATAGATGCTGACAATGGTATCATTTGTTTCATTGTCGCATTGCTCGGAGAAATGATGCTGCCATTCATAGAGCCTTGCCTTAGCTTCTTCTGTGAATGATAAAACAGGCGGCTCGATTTCCTGTTGCTCATTTATTTGACACTCCATATCAATAAGGTGTTGAATGATGGCTTGCCAATCTCGCTCTATATTATCGGGCAACTCTCGGTCACTCCATCTCGCTTTCTGCTGAAGGTTAGGCATGACGAACAAAATGCGATCGATGAAGCCGTTGCTGGAGCGTTCGCCTTTCGCCAACTCACTAAGTATCTTCTTTTGGATGGTTCCGATTACTGAGATATAGGGGCGTTTAATGAAGATGGAACTCTTGGAACTTCTTCTGTCTGATATGGTTGTCTTGGCGCTAAAGACAGATAACCAGAACTGTTCCTCTGAACCATTGTTATAGCGGTTGAAGTTCTTGAACCATGCAGACAACTCGTCTGTCCATAGGCATAAACCCCTCTTGTTCTGCGCATGAATATAGCTCAAGCCTTCTGGTGTAACATCAGAGACCAAGAAACGTTTGCGTACAGGTTCTTGCGGAAATCCATCCTCTCCATTTTCAATGCGTTCCTTGCGAGACATGCACATCTTTTCCTCAAACTTACTGTATTGCTCCTCGAACAACTTGTTTTGCTCATAGTCGTAATCGAGGAATGGCTTCATAGCGAAGCTAAGTGGGTGGCTCTTGTTGGCTCCAGGTCTTCCGATAAGAGCCATGTATAAGATAGGACTTTCAAGCCAACCTTGTTTCATCTGTGCCAAGTGCGTGTTGCCGATACCAACAGCCAATGCAGTGAGTATGGCTGCTGATATATAGTCGGTAGGAAAACTGTGGCATTCGTGTACCTCCTTGATGATTCTCTGAATCTTGGCAGGAAAGATGCTTACGGGAAACTGGCTTCCTGATAGGCGAGTACTCATATCAATAGCCTTATCCATGATAATCATTGGATTGATGGAAGTTTCCTTATTGTTATTTAAAGCTGTCATTTGGCATAGAGTTAAAAATTATACATTGACTTGGGTTTGCGCTTCATTCCTCCTTGCATGGCTTTTAGCATTTCAGAATGGTTCTGCTCCTTGGTAGCTTTTCGACCATTCTCAATCCATGCAAGCAGCTCATCCTTATAGAAGTATAGCTTCTTACCTTTTTTATAGGATGGCAGAATGCCTTGGTTAACCAATCGATAAATGGTTGGCTTCGACTTCATTATAATAATAGCAGCCTCATCAATCTCAACCAATATATGGTTATTTGCTGATGATGTAGGTTGAAGTGCTGATACCATTTGCTTCAACTCGATAACTTGTTCTGTTAAATAAGATACCGCTTGTGGTAGCTTATCAAAGGTGATACTTTCATTTATCATATCTGTTCATTTTTTATTATTCGGGTACAAAGTAAATGAGTTATGTAATGGAGATAAATATCACTGAGATATAACCTCAGAATAACTGCTCAATGCTTATCAGCAACAATAATTTGTCTTGATTCCGCCTTGAACATCTAAGCTTGGTAGTAATTCAATGATGCAGGTACCTTCCATTCTTAACTTCCTTATAATAGTGGATATTTCCACATCAACCAATGCATCTGCAAAAACTTGTTTTATAAAGGTTGCTGTATCAATGCCTTTCTTCTTGAAAAGGTTTCCTATATTCCAAGCATAATGCATTAAGTCAATAGTACGAATAGCCTTATCAACAATCAATGAATGATGTCTCATGTGTGTAGAGGCACAACACTGGAAAATAGCGATGTTGTAACAAAGTTGGTTCAAATGCTCCTCTTTCATGTAGGCAGCAAAAGTTCTTCTGGTATAATCGATAGCTGAGTTTAACAAGACCTTTTCCTTCTTGGCTTTGTCTTCCAATGCTTCCTGTCTCAACTGTTCATAGCTTGTAATACAAGAAGAGGCTTCGTCTGCATAGACGAAAGTTACATCTTCCAGGTTTAGCTCTTTCCCCTCGTCATATGTATTTGTTTCATTGATGGCAATAGAAGACAGACGCTTTCTTTCTGTATTGTTTACTGTATTACAAAAGATATGCTTAAACCATGGGGCAAGCAATCGTACGATACTATCTAATGCATGGAGATAAACAACCATCAGTATGGTGGTTGAGATAACGAACGTCAAGTTGCAGCTAAAGGTGTCTACACCATATTGCATAGCTTCGTTGCGTACAAGTGCACCAATGATAGACATTGCACACAAAACCAATAAATGCTGTGTCAAAAATTCTTTTTTAAACTGTTTCATATTGCGTATTATTAATCATTTGTGGCGCAAAAATAGGAAAAACTGCAGAAACAGACACGTGAGTCACGCGTGACTCACGTAAAACTTTTAGGAGCCTTTAACTAAAAAGCCCGATATTGAACATTTTTTCAATATCGGGCACCATGAAATGAATGCAATGGATTTATTTAAGAGAAATCTTATTTGCTGTCTCTCTCTTCTTTGCGTTCACGAGGTCGGCATATATCTGTGTTGTGCTTACATTCTTATGGGTAAGCATTTTTGAAACCGTGTAAATGTCTGTGCCTAAGGCGATTTGGATTGTTGCATACGAGTGCCGGAAGCAATGGAATGAAAATGGCTTGGTGATTCCTGCCTTCTTCAACCATGCTTTAAGGGGATGGTTAATCATGCTGCGCTTCAATCCCTTGAACACGATACCCGTGCTTGGTTCACCACATAGTTCGTATGCCTCGTTGCTGATAGGTAAGGTTGCCTCGGTCTGAGTCTTCTGGGTACGAATACGCAAGCAATAGCCTTGGTCGGGAGCTATCTCGAAGTCTTCCCAACGCAATTTTAAGATGTCGCTGATTCGCAATCCTGTGAGGCAAGCAAAGAGGGAGGCAGACTTCAGTACAGGTATATCGCAAGGAGTAGCTGCCAACTGCTTTACTTCATCGAGGGTAAGAAACTCCTTCTTTACATCTTGTGGCTCAATCTTGTCCAGATAGTCATTGATGTTCTCACGCAGCCACTTGTCACGATAGGCGATTTTTAAGAGACCACGGAAAGTAGAGTAGTAACCTGCTGCAGAGTTGAGAGATACCTTTTGTTTTGTTCGATTCAACTGATTTGCATTCAGAAGATACTCTCTGAACTTTTTGCAAAGTTCCACTGTCACATCCCCAAATGTACAATGACCTTGAACAAATTTGAAGAAATGCTTGTAGACACATTTCCACTTGTCATCTTTCTTATGTGTCATCTTCTCAAAGTATGCCAAAAAATCAGCTTTCTGTCGTGTTTTGTCCAAAAAACCAAATTCTTCATTGATGAGTGATTGGGTTCTGATACAACGGATGGCCTCTGCTTTGTTGAGCATATCTGTATTAAACTCACGTTCCATCTCATTCTTTGGATGAGCATAGATATAGATACCTAAATATTCCCTGCGACTCATTTGCATAGTCTCAGGGTTGCGTACTGGTGGATAGAAATCCAAATAAAGAGAAATACGGTCGTTTTTAATCGCTCTTTGGCGAAGAGAAACTCTTGTACATGTATTTACCATGATGTTTACTTTTTATAATGTGATACTTATGTTTCATATATGATCCCGTATTAAGAGATCTTTGAAATCGATTGCAAAATAATAGAGTTATGTAATGGGGTACAACTTAACCTTTTGATAACCGCTAAATAACCTTAGGCTTGCCGATAGCTTTCTCTAAATCTCGCTTGGAAATCTTGATATACTTGCCAATCTTCACCTTTTCAATAGCGTATTTCTTGATACGCTTATAAATCTGGTCCTGACTTAAACCATACAACTTCATGGCCTCCGGTATTGTATAATAAAGTTGGTCTTCTACGGATTCACCTTTTGCCAATTGTACATGACGCTTGGAATACAGAACATTGTTACCTTCCATTTTTCTTGGAATAGCATTGTGACTAACGAAACTATATACGGCTGTTTTCGTCATACAATATTTCTGTTGAATGTCCATAACAGTCATCCATTCACTGATGGTTGGATCTGGAGACAGGTGTGCAAAATAATCATCCACCTCTTTCTTGTTCCAATATACTCTTCCTTGTATGGATATTCTTGAAATCTTGACTTTCTTGACTATCTCATAGATGGCTGTCTCGTAAGTGTTGTGGACTTCTGCAATTTCCTTGGCAGAGTAATATTCTGGAACAGGTAGCTCTCGGTTTGCATGAACTGCTTCTTTTGAAGCACTTTTTTTTGTGGTGTATGGCAAACTATCAACAAGATAATCTATATCTCGCTTTCTGATTAAAGATAAACGAGAAGTAATCTTGGATGCTCGCAACTTACCACTATACACCATATTATATATGGTCTGTCTGCTTAGTCCCAAAAGTATAGCGACCTCTTGAATAGTGAGGTATTCTTTCACGAGGATTTCATACATGGATTTCTCGGAAGCTTTTCGGTGGCTCATTGTCTCAGCCATCTTTACTTTCTCCTCACGTCTTGCTGCCTTATAGGCATAACTGTTGCATTGCTTGGAGCAATAACGAGTTGTAGATTTTGATGCATAGAAGCTCTTCCCACAATACTCGCAAATTTTTAGAATTCTTTCTTTGCTTGCTGTCATTTGTACGCTTTTTATACTTTTTTACTTAATTTATTGTAGAAAAAGTCGTCTGTCATTACTCCGTATATTTTCAATAGTCTTATATCATTGTCCATCATTGTCCAAAACTCTCGGCAATCTTGCACTCATTAGCCAAAAATGGAGTCTCAAATTATTACTTTTGAAAAGTGGAGGTACAAGAGCGGTACAAAAAGGTGCTAAAAAAGCCTTACCATTGATTATAATCAATAGTAAGGCTAAAAAGAAAGGTGCTCATTTTGAGCACCTTAACTATCATTTGTTGTCGATATTAATCGTTGTTTATCACGACTTATTTTCCGATGCAAAAGTGCTTGAAGATATTGTTTAGCGTTTCCTGGCTACTGATCTGTCCGCCAGTGATTTCGCCCAATTCTTCCAATACCATTTTCAGGTCTTCGGCGATGATGTCGCCGCTCATGCCCATTTCCATCGACTCCAATACTCGGGAGAGGGAATCATGGGCACGGAGTAGGGCCTCGTAGTGGCGGGCACTCGTTATGATGACGTCGTTCTCGGTAATCTCAGGAATATCAGCGGCTTTTAATAATGCCTGCTCCAGGGATGAAACATTCTCGCCTGTGCGGGCACTGATGAAGAGTGGGGCTTCTGGTTCGCTGGAATCTCCTTCGCTGGCTTCTGATTCACTGGAATCTGAGCCACAGGAATGGGTGAATTTATCGAACGCAAGTTTATCATTCTCAAGTTTATCCATCTTATTAAATACCACCAGCAGCTTCTTGCCCTGGTTCTTCAGCTTCATCTCCTCGATTTCTGAGGCTGACGGCTGCTCATCTAATAGCCAGATTACTATCTTCGCCTCTTCCATCTTCTGGAAGGTGCGCTCTATTCCGATGTTTTCTACTATATCATCCGTCTTGCGGATTCCGGCTGTGTCAATAAAGCGGAAGGTGATTCCGTCGATGAGGGTGGTGTCTTCGATTACATCTCGGGTGGTTCCGTGAATGTCGCTCACGATTGCCTTCTCCTCGTGGAGCAGACGGTTGAGCAGGGTGCTCTTGCCCACATTCGTCTTGCCTACGATGGCTACGGCTACTCCCTGCTTTAGGGTATTGCCGGTTTCGAAGGAGTGGGCGAGGGTGGTAATCTTGTGATTGATTTCTTCGGCTAGTGCCTGGAGTTCGCTGCGGTCGGCAAACTCCAGTTCTTCGTGGTCGCTGAAGTCGAGCTCCAACTCCAGGAGCGAAGTCATCTTTAATAATTTTTCGCGAAGGAGGGAGAGTTCGTTGCTGAAATGACCTTTCAGTTGGCTGAGCGCCATCTTGTGGGTTGCCTTGTTGGTAGAGGCGATGAGATCAGCTACGGCTTCTGCCTGAGAGAGGTCCATCTTTCCGTTGAGATAGGCACGACGGGTGTATTCGCCCGGTTCTGCCTGGCGACATCCTACCTCTGTAAAGCGATGGAGAACCTGCTGAAGAATGTATCGGCTGCCATGACAGGAAATCTCGGTGGAGTTCTCGCCTGTATAACTGTGGGGTGCACGGAACACGCTCACCAGTACATCATCGATGGTGTTGCCATCCTTATCCTTGATTTCGCCATAATGCAGGGTGTAGGGCTTGGCTTCTTCCAGGGATTTGCCGTTGGCAGACTGGAAGATTTTGTCGGTGAGGGTAATGGCGTTAGAGCCACTGAGTCGGATAATTCCGATAGCACCGCCGGCTGGGGTTGCCAGGGCGCAGATACATTCTTCTTGATTCATTTTTTTATTGTTTAAATTCTATCTAATACAACCTTGATGAGATTGTCGATGGTGCTCTTGTAGCCGGTGTTGGCGCTGAGGGCACGGCGGTTGGCGATGACCATGCAGCAGGTGAGTGCTTTATGGCCGAGGAGGAGGGAAAGACCGGCGAGGGCTGAGCTCTCCATCTCGAAGTTATTGACACGCAGACCGTTATACTCGAATGCTTCAATCTTCTGATTAAGTTCCGGGTCGGCAAGTGGGGCACGGAGTTCTCTGCCCTGAGGTCCGTAGAAACCGCCACAGGCTATGGTGATTCCGCGTACCATATCATCGCCGGCTATCTGGTTGAGCAGTTCCGGATTGTTGTCTACACAGTATGGGTTGCCAATCTGGTCGTTCCATTTTACCTGGCGCTTGAATTCTGCCTCTGTTTCGAGGTCGCAGATTTCGTTGCGGCGGGCATAGAAATTGATGAGTCCGTCGAAACCGATGCTCTTCTGCGAGGCTACGAAGGTTCCGGCAGGGCAGTTGAGCTGCAGACCGCCGCAGGTTCCGATGCGCACGAGGGTGAGCGTGGTGTGCTCAGGTTTCTCGGTGCGGGTTTTGAAATCGATGTTCTTCAGCGCATCGAGCTCGTTGACTACGATGTCGATATTATCGCATCCTATTCCGGTACTCTGCACGGTGATTCGCTTGCCTTTATATGTGCCGGTGATGGCGTGGAATTCCCGACTTGAAACTTCGTATTCCTTCTCATCGAAATGGGAGGCTACGAGGGCTACGCGACCTGGGTCGCCAACGAGGATTACTTTATCAGCCACTTGTTCCGGGCGTAGATGAAGGTGGAAGCAGCTTCCGTCTTCATTGATAATCAATTCTGATTCTGCAAAATATTTGCTCATGGTTCTTTTGATTTTAAGTTATACATTATTTATATTGGGGCTTTGCGCCCCTCTGTGTTTAAGATTAGCAAAGATACGAATAAAAAATGAAATGCGATATTTTTTTAATGATTTTAAACAGTAAAAAAGACAAAGGGCAAATCCCGAAAATGGAACTTGCCCTTCTCTTTCAAATCTCTCTTCATTTATATCTAGTAAAGACTGCCGATGAACGGAGCCTTTTGCCGGATATTCTGATATGGTTAAACCCGGATGATGGGTTATGAATTCATAGAGAGCAGGAACTCGTCGTTGTTGCGAGTATGCTGCATATTCTTGTGGATGGTGCTCATCGCCTCGATAGCGTTCATATCTGACAGATACTTGCGCAGAATCCACATGCGGTCGAGCGTTGTCTTGTCCTGCAGCAGATCGTCGCGACGGGTAGACGAAGAAATGAGGTTGACAGCAGGGAAGATGCGCTTGTTGCTGAGTGAGCGGTCGAGCTGCAACTCCATGTTACCGGTTCCCTTGAACTCCTCGAAGATGACTTCATCCATCTTACTACCTGTATCGATGAGGGCTGTAGCGATGATGGTGAGCGAACCGCCGCCTTCGATGTTACGCGCAGCACCGAAGAAACGCTTAGGCTTCTGGAGGGCGTTTGCATCTACACCACCGGTAAGCACCTTACCAGATGCAGGAGCTGTGGTGTTGTAGGCACGGGCGAGACGGGTGATGGAATCGAGGAAGATGACAACATCATGTCCGCATTCTACCATTCTCTTAGCCTTCTCGAGCACGATTCCGGCAATCTTGACATGGCGCTCTGCAGGCTCGTCGAAGGTAGAGGCGATAACCTCTGCATTCACGGTGCGTGCCATGTCGGTAACCTCCTCAGGACGCTCGTCGATGAGCAGCATCATGAGGTAAGCCTCAGGATGGTTGGCTGCGATGGCGTTGGCAATATCCTTCATGAGGATGGTCTTACCCGTCTTAGGCTGAGCCACGATGAGCGCACGCTGACCCTTACCGATTGGCGAGAAGAGGTCTACGATGCGAGTGCTGAGATTGGTGGTGCGGCGGTCGCCACAGAGATTGAACTTCTCATCAGGGAAGAGTGGGGTGAGGTGCTCGAAAGGAACACGGTCACGAACCTCTGACGGGTCACGGCCATTGATCTTGATGATGCTGGTGAGCGGGAAGTATTTCTCGCCTTCGTGAGGCGGACGCACCTTGCACTCGATGACATCGCCTGTCTTCAGACCGAACTTCTTGACGAAGCTGGATGCTACATAAACATCGTCAGGTGAAGAAAGATAATTGTAATCGCTGCTGCGCAGGAATCCGTAGCCCTCTGAAATCACTTCGAGCACACCGTTGGATTTCACGAGATTGCTGAAATCGTAGGCTGGTGCTTCCTGCTTGTTCTTGGCTGCAGGGGCAGCAGCAGGTGTGTGCTGGTGAGAAGTCTGTGGAGTGGTAGGACGGTCGAAGATGTCGACAGTAGGAATGGCAGCCTGGTCTTCGATAGGAATGTCGACTACCGGGATGAAATCGGTTCCGTCGCCCGGATCACCCTTCCAGGTTCCGTCTGCATCGAGTTCTATCTTCATACCTTCAGTATAGTGGATAGGAGCTGACTCCTGTTTCTTATCGGTTGCAGTTTTTTCAGTAGCTTCTTCCTTTGCCTCCTCAGCTGGAGCCGGAGCGGCTGCCGGAGCTGGAGCTGCTGCTGCGTTCTGTGCATTCATCTTAGCCTGGAGCATCGCCTGCAAATCGCCGCTGATGTTAGCGCTCTCATCGTTTCCGGCAGAGAACTGCTCTTCAGGAACGGCAGCTTGCTCAGGTGCTGCCTGCTCAGGAGCAGTCTGCTGGTTATCGGCTGTTGCCTCTTCCGGCTGTTCTGCCTCAGTAGCAGCCTGCTGTTTAGCCTTCTCCTGTGCATCTTTCGCCATCTGCGCTTCTATCTCGGCTTTTACCGCCTGATGCTTTCTGATGGCAGCTGCTCTGGCTTCTGCAATGGCTTCGAGTTCAGCCTTGCTTCTTCTGCCGCGGTGTTTCGGGAAGTTGGCAAGTACCTGAGCCTCGATGTCTTCGCCTGATTGGTTTAGAGTCTGCTTCTGGGCAGATGATTGTAAACTCTGCTCTGCCGGGCTGAACTGGATTTCTTCCTCAACCGCTGGGGCTGGGGCAGTTTCGTTCATAGCCTGAGGAGCAGTCTCGCCGCCGTTAGGACCCAATACCTGGTTCTTCTGCACGTCGAAATTCTCTCCTTCATTACCGTGTACGGAATAAACACGGTCTTCTTTCTTGGTTGCAATGCGGGTGCGCTTGCGCTTAGGGGCTGCTTCAGGAGCTGGCTGTTCTGCCTGGGCGTCGAGAATGGCGTAGACGATAGTTCCCTTGTTATCGCTCTTCTTTACCTTGGCTCCAAGTTCCTTGGCAATGTCCTTCAACTGAACGACACTCTTTGCTTGTAATTCTTCTTTGCTATACATATATTATATATTGTATATTAATGATTTTCTTTCTGAAATGTCGCGTTTCTGAATGGAAACACGGTATTGATTGATAAATTCGTGTGCAAAGATAATTAAAAAATTTGTTTCTGCCAAATATTTTGCCTATCTTTGCACAAAAAAAATAAAAATGGCTAGTCAAATACCCTATTTAGACGTTCAAAACCTCACCAAACGCTTTGGTGCACAGGTTCTTTTTGATAATATTTCCTTCTCTATCGCTGAAGGACAGAAAGTGGGACTCGTGGCGAGAAACGGCACGGGAAAGTCTACGCTCATGTCGGTGCTGATGGATAAAGAGGGACACGAGAGCGGAGACATCATCTACCGACGCGATTTGAAGGTGGGCTATCTGGAGCAGTCGCCGCAGTTTGATCCGGAGGAAAGTGTGCTGCAGGCGTGCTTCAATCATGAAGATGATCCGGAGAAGGTGCTGAAGGCGAAACAGATTCTCACACAGCTGCACATTACCAACCTGGAACAGCCGATGGGACAGCTCAGCGGCGGACAGCAGAAGCGAGTGGCGCTGGCGAATGTGCTGATTACGGAACCCGACTTCCTGATGCTGGACGAGCCGACCAACCATCTGGACCTGGAGATGATAGAGTGGCTGGAGGGTTATCTGAACCGCGGCAACAAGACCATCTTCATGGTTACGCACGACCGATTCTTTCTGGACAAGGTGTGCAATACGATTCTGGAACTCGACGACCGCACCATCTACACCTACCGCGGCAATTATGCCTATTATCTGGAGAAGAGGCAGGAGAGAATGGACAATCTGAGAGCCGAAATACAGCACTCGAAGAATCTCTACCGCAGGGAACTCGACTGGATGCGCCGTCAGCCTCAGGCTCGCGGACACAAGGCGAAATACCGCGAGGATGCTTTCTACGAGCTGGAGAAGGTGGCAAAACAGCGCATAGAAGACCGACAGGTAAGGCTGAAGGCTTCTACCGTTTATATAGGTTCGAAGATTTTTGAATGCCAGTATGTGAGCAAGGCTTTCGACGACAGGGGGCAGAAGAAGGTGATTCTCGACAACTTCTACTACAACTTTGCCCGCTTCGAGAAGATGGGTATTGTGGGTAATAACGGAACGGGAAAATCGACCTTCATCAAGATGCTGCTGGGCGAAGTTCAGCCCGACAACGGCAAGTTTGACATCGGCGAGACGGTTCGCTTCGGCTATTTCTCGCAGGAGGGACTGAAATTCCGTGAAGACCAGAAGGTGATTGACGTGATTACGGAGATTGCCGATTACATAGATCTGGGCGGCGGCAAGCATATGACGGCTTCGCAGTTTCTGCAGTTCTTCCTCTTTACGCCCGAGGAGCAGCACAACTACGTTTACAAGCTGAGCGGCGGCGAGAAGCGCAAGCTTTACCTCTGTACGGTGCTGATGAGGAATCCGAACTTCCTGGTGCTGGACGAGCCGACCAACGACCTCGACATCCAGACGCTGCAGGTACTGGAAGAATATCTTCAGGATTTTGCGGGTTGCGTCATCGTGGTGAGCCACGACCGCTATTTCATGGACAAGGTAGTAGACCATCTGCTGGTTTTCAAGGGCGAAGGCGAAATACAGGATTTCCCAGGCAACTATACGCAGTACAGGGAATGGAGCCGGATGCAGGCGAAGGACGAGGCGGAACAGGCGAAACCGGCAAAGAGCGGAAATGCAACGGCAGAAAGCGACGGAGCTGGCTCGGCCAAGCGCGACGCCAATTTTGAGAACAAGCGCAAGATGAGCTACAAGGAGAAGCGCGAATATGAGCAGCTGACCCAGGAAATAGATGCGCTGACCGAGGAACAGAAGAAGCTGGAAGAGGAACTCTGCAGCGGAATTCTATCGGTTGAGGAACTGACGGAGAAAAGCAAGCGTCTGCCTGAAATCAAGGATGAACTTGATGAGAAGGAAATGAGATGGCTGGAACTGGCTGAAATGCTCTAGACTTTGAACTTTGAGCGTTGAACATTGAACTTTATGATTAGTTGATGTGCGGCCGTTAATAATAAACATTTATAAAAGAAAATAGAAAGAATGGAAATTAAGAAATCAGAATTTACAATATCGGCTCCACGAGTGAGCATGTGTCCGAAAGATACGAAGGCTGAATATGCTTTCATCGGCAGAAGTAACGTGGGAAAATCGAGCCTCATCAATATGCTCTGCAACCACAAGGGTTTGGCTAAGACTTCAGCCACACCGGGTAAGACGCTGCTTATCAACCACTTCATCATCAACAACGAATGGTATCTGGTTGACCTTCCTGGCTATGGTTTCGCCAAACGTTCGAAGACCGTACAGAAGCAGCTGGAACAAATGATAAGCAGTTATATTCTGCAGCGCCAGCAGTTGGCTAATGTCTTTGTGCTCATCGACGTGCGCCACGATCAGCAGAAGATAGACCGCGAGTTTGTAGACTGGCTGGGCGAGAGCGGCGTTCCTTTCTGCATCGTCTTTACCAAGGCCGACAAGTTGGGTCCGGTCAAGGCTCGCATGAATGCGGAGAAATGGATGCATGCGCTGGAAGACCGCTGGGAAGCACTTCCACCTTATTTCATTACCAGTAGTGAAAAGAAGATGGGACGCGACGAGGTGCTCGACTATATTGACGAAATCAACAAATCGCTCGCCGGAGAATAATCTTTCGGGAGAGAATAAACCAATAGAGAATGAAACAGATAAACTGGGGATTTATCGGCTGCGGAGAAGTAACCGAAAAGAAAAGCGGACCGGCTTTCAACGAAGTGGAGGGTTCGCAGGTGGTGGCTGTGATGAGCCGAAGCGAGAACAAGGCACGCAGCTATGCTGAGCGCCATCATGTGCGCAAATGGTACACGGATGCATCGGAATTGATAGAAGATCCCGATGTGAATGCTGTTTACATCGCCACGCCACCTTCTTCTCACGCCACCTTCGCCATCATGGCGATGCGTGCGGGCAAACCCTGCTACATAGAGAAACCGCTGGCAGCGAGCTACAACGACTGCATCCGCATCAACCGCATCAGCGAGCAGACGGGTGTTCCCTGCTTCGTAGCTTACTATCGCCGTTATCTTCCTTATTTCCAGAAGGTAAAGGAGATTATCGAGAGCGGAACCATCGGTAACGTGGTAAATGTGCAGGTACGCTTCTCGGTTCCTCCGCGCGATCTCGACTTTCAGAGCGGCAAGGAAATGCCTTGGCGACTGCAGCCGGATATTGCGGGCGGCGGCTATTTCTACGACCTGGCTCCTCATCAGATAGATTTGCTCCAGAATCTGTTTGGTGTGATTACCCGTGCGCACGGCTATCCTGCCAACAGAGCGCATCTTTATCAGGCTGAAGATACGCTCTCGGCGTGCTTCTTTTTTGAGAGCGGAATTCCGGGCAGCGGAAGCTGGTGCTTCGTGGGACATGAGAGTGCGAAGGAAGACTGCATCGAGGTGATTGGCGAGAAAGGTTCGCTCTCATTCTCGGTGTTCACTTACCAGCCGATAGAAGTGATTACGAGCGAAGGAAAGAACTCGATTACGGTTCCGAATCCGCCTTACGTGCAGCTGCCACTCATCAAGAGTGTGATTGAGCATCTGCAGGGAATAGGCAAATGCGACTGCACCAGCGTTTCGGCTACGGCTGTGAACTGGGTGCTGGACCGTGTGTTGTGGAAGAACTGATTTTTTTACAAAATCATCATCAGGATTAGAGCGTAAGTTATGAAGAGATGTTTCTGTATAGTAGGATTTATCTGTTCCCTTGCCTGCACTTCGGCAAGGGCTGGGGAGCCCGTGGATTCTACCATGCTGGGAACGCTCTTCAACAAGACGATGTTCATGTCCAATTCCCAGGACAGCCTTGTGAAAGAGCGCCATCGCAAAACCTTCTTCCATCAGGTGGGAGATGTGTTCACCCGGTTCTTCAGAGAATTCAACAGTACGGATTCGGCTTATATCGAAGACCAGCATTACAATTATACGGTGATGCTGCAGAACACCAATACCTACGAGGAATATACGCTCAGAAACAGCGAAGGACAGAGCATTTCCTTCTCGCCTGATCCTTCTTACCGCCTGGGCCCTTATCTGGGCTGGCGATGGGTGTTCCTGGGTTATACGTTCGACCTGAAGCACATTAATTTCAGGAATAACCACACTAATAAAAAGGAGTTTGACCTGAGCCTCTACAGCAGTCTGCTGGGAATAGACCTGTTCTGGCGACAGACGGGAAATGACTATCATGTTCTGCGGATGAATCTGGGTGAGCACATCGATTGTGACCCTATCCGCAAGGCACCTTTCGACGGTTTCAAATCGAGCATCAAGGGATTCAATCTTTATTACATCTTCAACCATCGCCGCTTCTCTTATCCTGCCGCCTATTCGCAGAGTACGGTGCAGCGGAGAAGTGCCGGTTCCATGCTTCTGGGAATCGGTTACACGGAGCATGAACTGGAGGTGAACTGGGACAAACTGACCAATCTTGTAGACGAAAAGTTGAACAAAAATCTGACAAACGGGGGAACTCCGGAAGCCAAGATAGACAGTTCGCTGATGTTCAGCAAGGTGAAATACAGCGATGTGAACGTAACCTGCGGCTATGCTTACAACTGGGTTTTCGCCAAGAACTGGCTCTTCAACGCTTCGCTCTCGGTAGGTGTGGCTTACAACCGCTCGAAATCGGATAATGAAAGGGAACATCTGGACATTACCAACTTCAGTTTCAAGAATGTGAACCTGGATGGAATAGGCCGCTTCGGTATTGTGTGGAACAACACGCATTGGTACGCGGGCGCCAGCACCATCATCCATTCCTACAACTATAAGAAAAAACAGTTTTCTACCAACAATTCGTTTGGCTCACTCAATATTTATGTGGGTGTGAACTTCGGCAGGAAACGTCATCATTAACATATAAAAAAAGAAGAGATGAAAATATTTACGAAAATGGCAGCTGTTCTGCTGGCTTGTCTGCTGGCTGTTCCGGGAGAAGCCAGGGTGAATGTGGTTTATCAGCGGCAGGACAGTCTGCGGATTGTGGGACTGCTGCAGCAGGCAAGGGCTATGAAGAAGAAACCAGCCAGTTGGATGCTCTGGTTCGGCAAGCAGATGGCGGGCGTTCCTTATGTGGGCGGCACGCTGGACCGGACGAAGGAAGAGGTGCTCATCGTGAACACCCGTGAGCTGGACTGCACCACATACGTAGAGATGGTTACGGCGCTCACCCTGTGCGCCAAGAAGAACGAGACTTCTTTCTCGGCTTTCTGCGAACATCTCCGAAATGTGCGTTATGTGGGCGGAGAGGTTTCTTATGTGAAACGCCAGCATTATTTCACGATTTGGATGGATGCAAACGAGCGCGAGGGAATCGTGAAGAATATTGCGCCCAATCCTCCTTTCTCGGCCGTTCAGACCGTGAACATCAACTGGATGAGTACGCATGTTTCGAGCTATAAGATGCTTAAGGCTCATCCGGAATGGAAATCGGGAATCAGAAAACTTGAACAGAGTGTGAACGGCAAGCGTTACCGTTATGTTCCGAAGGGCAAGATTGCCAACACGGCAGTTTTCCGCAACGCTATTCACGATGGTGACATTATCGCCATCATTACCAACAAGAAGGGGCTCGACACGACCCACATCGGTATTGCTTCCTGGCACAAAGACGGATTGCATCTGCTCAACGCCAGCAGCATTCACAAGAAGGTGATTGATGAACCGATGACGCTTTATACTTACATGCATAAACATCCGGTGCAGATAGGAATCAGGGTTTGCAGAGTTCAGTAAAAAAATATTAGAAAAGAAAAGATAAATGGAAGAGAAAAAGAATTTTGAAGCGATTTTCAAGGAAGATCTTTATCAATATCTGCTGAGTATTGATAAGGTAGATGCTCATTTGCCGGAAGCTCCGGATTTGGAAGAGCTGTGGCAGAAAGTAGGCGAGAGTTATCTGCCTGATGCGATTCGCGAGTTTGCCAAATATCCTACGGTTTCATTGGGTTGGATCATGTATGTAGGAATGGCGCTTGCCAAGTATTGGGATGAGGATTGGGAACTCTACAGCAAGGTAGAGAATCATTATGAATATCTTCGTGACAGAATAGATTTCGACCACATGGATGATTACATCTGCGAAAAGGTTCTGCTGCTGAATGAGGAAGCGCATAAGGCTGTTACGAATGTGGTTGCAGAATGTGCTTCGCGCTCTTACAGTAAGCTGATTCATCTGAATCTGCAGCCTGGAAGCGAGGAAGCCTTCCGTGGTTTCGTTGCCGCCCTTCACCAGATGTTCCTCATGGGAATAGCCGTAGAGCTAAAAATGCTGGGTTACCACATGACTAAAATGTAAAAGAAAGTCCGTAAGCGTTCTGTTAAAATGCCTACGGACTTTCTTACTTATTACTAAAATAATTACTTCATTTTCTTGAGATATTCTCCAGCGCGGGAATCGCCAAGTTCCTGGGCTTTCTTCAGGTTCTTGATGGCCTCTTCCTTATTTCCTTTCTCCTTCTGGAGCAGACCTAAGAGAAGGTAGCCGTCAGCATATTCAGGAGCCAACTCTATGCAATGGGTGGCTGCGCTGATTCCTTCATCATAACGCTTTACACGCAAGTCAAGACTTGCCCATTCTGCAAAATATGTAGGCTCTTTAGGAGCCAGGTAACAGGTGCGGGCAATATCAAGCAGGGCTGGCTGCCACATGCGTAACTTGGTTTCGCATTGGTAACGGGTGTAGAAGAAGGCTGGCGAAACAGGACGGGCAATGGAATCGTACATATTATAATCCTGAATAGCGCGGCGGAATTCACCCTGCTCTTTCAGAAATTCTGCACGAGCCAGATAATAATTCGCAACCATTCCGGTCTTGCTTCCAACGCTTACCGCACTATCGAGCAAAACTTCAATCTCCTTGGCTGGAGCCTTGAGATTCTTCTTAGCCTGGGCAGCCTCAAAATAGAGTTCGCCGCTGAGAAGTGAAGTATTGGTCAAATCCATGAAAGTATCGTAAGCTTTCTGGTACTCACCCTTTGCGAAATTAATCTGCGCTTCCTGATGGCGGTAAATAGGCTGAGCCTTGATTTCGTATGCCTTCTGAGCCTCAGCTATGGCCTTATCAAGCGTCCAGTCCTTATAAACAGAATCGCCCTTGTAAATAATCTTCTGATAAATCAGGTCGGCATAGTTGGAATGAGCCTCATCCTTGGCAGCCGATTTCTTAATGCCTTCTTCCATCAGTTTGGCAGCTGCTTCATATTCGGCCTTATCCGTCAGATAAGTGGCTTTCTCCTTGTAACCGAAGGCTGAAGTAGGGAATTTGCTGATAAACTCATCGCTATATTTCGCATACTCATCAGCAGTAGTCTGGCCTTTCTTCAGAGTCATCATCGTCATCGCTTCGTTCTCTGTATCAGGAAGAGCTGTACGGATGGTGGTTTCGCGAAGGGCTGCGTCAAGACTCGAAAGACCGGTTACCTTCAGCTGCTTGGCGTAGTTGGCGTCGATGGCCGTAACCTGACCATTGCTGTGCATCAGACCGATGACCTGGCCGTTCTTGTTGGCAAACGGACAACCTACTGCATTTTCGGGAGCACTATTCGAGAAGATGTAATAGTTGTACGTAGTTTTGAACTTCTCTACGCTGCTGATGTCCTCCTGCTGGTAAGCCGGCTTCTTGATAGAATAAGGAACCAGCCAGACCTTGTCGCCAGCAGCCGATTCCTTGGTTGCGATAGGGGCAGCAACTGTAGAGGCGTTGATGCGGAATTTTGCCACATCGTAGAGTTCGTCGGCTCCCATGATAGCCTCAACAGGAATCGATTTGCCGGAAGCGTCAACAACGCTAGCCTTTACAGCTCCGACAAATGGCTTGAAGGTGCTGATAGCCGTTCCCTTGTTGTCGATAAAAACACCTTGTGTAGAGGCGATAATGTCGCCTTTCTGATTGAAAGTAGTCAAGGTGAAAACGCTCTTAGCCAGTTTCTGGACCGAACCCGGCTGGGCATAGAGGGACGATGCTCCGAGCATCAGTCCCATCATGATCATATTTATTTTTTTCATAATCTTATTTGTGTTGCTTGTGTTTATTGAGCAACTCCTTAGCATTTGCCAGGGCAGCAGGCGTAATGTCGCTTCCGCTGAGCATCTGGGCGATTTCTTCTATACGCTGCTGCTCGTTGAGTTCCTTCATGTGAGAAAGAGTTCCCTCTTCGGTTTCTTCTTTCAGAACCTTGTAATGATGGGTTCCCATGGAAGCAATCTGCGGCAGGTGGGTGATGGAAATAACCTGACGGTTCAGGTTGCCCATCTCTGTCATGATTTCAGCCATCTTTTCAGCAATCTTACCGCTTACTCCCGTGTCGATTTCATCGAAGATGATGGTTGGCAGTTTTACGGCGCCGCTGATCATAGCCTTCAGAGAAAGCATGACGCGGGCGATTTCTCCACCGGAAGCAACCTGACTCACCGGCTGGAGAAGCGTGCTCTTGTTGGCGCTGAACAGGAAATTTACCTTGTCAACACCATCAGAACTGAGCGGCTTGGCGGAGAATGAAATTTCGAAGCGGACGTTTGGAATTCCCAGAGGAATGAGACGTTTCTTCATTTCTTCTTCTATCTTTCTTGCCGATTTCGTTCGGATGGCAGTCAGATCACCAGCCAGCTTTTCAGCCTTGGCAAGCAGAAGGGCAACTTGCTTTTCCAGCTCTTCTATGTCTTCATCTCCATTATCTATGTGCTGCAACTGTTCGTTGATTCGCTCGCGAGTGGCGATGAGTTCTTCTACATTTTCCACATGGAATTTCTGCTGGAGCGAGTAGAGCTGGTCAAGCCGGGAATTGATGGTTTCAAGCCGGTTCGGGTCAAACTCTATATTGTCAACGCTTCCGCTTATTTCCTGGGCAATATCCTTGAGTTCTATATAGCTGCTCTGCATTCGCTCAGCCACCTCCTTCACATCCGGATAAACCTCCTTGATGTTGTCAATCTGCTGGGCTGCATTTTTCAGTTTGTCGAGAATACTGCCGTCTTCGCCCGAGAGTGCATTATCTGCCTCATAGAGCGCAGTCTTGATGTCTTCAGAATGGCTCAGGGTTTCTGCTTCCTGTTCCAGTTGCTCAAGTTCGCCTTCCTGCAGGTTAGCATCATCCAGTTCCTTAAACTGGAAGCGCATGAATTCCTCGTTCTCCCTGTTCTTTGCGATTTCCGCTTTCAGGTCTTCCAGCTGTTGCTTAGCCTTTTTATAGTTCTTGTATTCGGCAAGATAAGCCTTCTTCTGCTTTTCATCGTGGGCAATAATGTCGACCACGCTAAGCTGGAAGTCTTCCTTCTGCAGTAGGAGGTTCTGGTGCTGCGAATGAATATCAACGAGCTGTTCGCCCAGTTCTCTCATCTTGCTCAGGGGGACGGGCGTGTCGTTGATGAAGGCACGGCTCTTTCCGGCAGCAGTCAGTTCGCGGCGGATGATGGTGTCTTCTGCATCATAATCAATATCGTTAGCATCGAAGAAATCCTGCATTCCGTATTTTGACAGGTCGAAGTGGGCTTCAATCACGCATCGGTCTCTTCCTGCCTTGATGGCCTTGCTGTCAGCACGGTTGCCCAGGAGCAGTCCGATGGCTCCGAGAATGATGCTCTTTCCGGCACCCGTCTCGCCCGTGATGACTGAGAATCCTGGATAAAGAGGAATGTCCAACTCGTCAATCAACGTGAAATTCTTGATGTATAATTGCTTGAGCATAATTTCTTATCTTATTATTTTAAAGGAACTTAACCTACCTAGGAAGAATCTTTGCTTTATCATCCGAGAAGTTACCTCGAATCATTCTGCATGTAGCCTTATTCCTTGATTTTGTCCCAATATGAGTTTTGAGAAGGATTGATGGAGAAGAGCAGCTCATAAATGCTTTCTTTCTCTTTCTGAGTGCCATGTTTCTGATAGATGTTAGCAAGCTCGTCCTTCTTATAGTCGGTCCAGATTTGTGGCAGCAGACTGAGCGGTCTGTCCGTACGTGCCTTCTTCAGATCCTGGAGCAGGGTGTTGGTGATTTCAGTTCTGCCACGTTCCACATTATTCGCCATTTCATCGAGCCCTTTTCTGTAATAGTTGTATTGCAGCATTCTGAAAGGTTCCATGGCTCCGTCGAGATAATCGGAAATGATGGCGAACCGGTTTCTGTTGTCACTAAACGCTTTCCAGCCCGGAAAATCAAGATTCTGGGCGTTGTTGGTGAGGTTCATGCAACGTTGCAGAATGTCTTCACCACCTTTAGGCGCAAAACTGTCAAGATCTAAACCGATGATGAGGTAAGCATAGTAGGCGAGCAAAGCCGTTAGCTGGTTGTCAATCCGCTCTTCGGTAAACTCCAGCTGATCGAACTCGGCAAACTTGAACGTGAAGTTTTCATCCACATTATTATATAAGGTGGACGTATAGGCTGAATTGTAGACGGGACGGTTGGCCTGGATGAGCGCCTTGCAGGTAAAGATATTCTGGTCTTTATCATACTTGCTTACCGTGATATTGAAGTTGCACACGATGCGCTCGTTCTTCCTGAATTGAAGATTCGTCCATTGCCTGTCGTTCACAAACTGCTCAAGAGTTTGCTGCAGATTATCGAATACCCGGTTTTCCGTGCCCTGAATCTGTGCATGGTTGATGGTAATCTTAGCCTGCAACTCCTGAGCGGCTGATGTGATAGGACTACAAGAGATGAGCCAGCTCGTTAATAATGTCGCGAGCCACTTCAGTTTTCGGTTTCTTCTCATATTCTTTCTTACCCTCTTCAGAAATAATCGTTATCTGGTTATCATCCGTACGGAATGTGGTTCCCGGATTGCGAGTAGAGTTAAGCACGATGAAATCGGCATTTTTCTTTTTGCGTTTTTTTTGTGCATTAGCCTCTTCATCGTTGGTTTCCAAGGCGAAAGCCACAATTCGCTGATGTTTTTGTTTCATCTTGCCAAGGGCTGCAGCAATATCGTGAGTAGGGACGAGGCGGAGTTCCAGATCATCTTTCTCACGCTTGATTTTCCTGTCAGCAATCTCGCTTGGCTTGAAATCAGCAACAGCAGCACAGAGAATGGCTGCATCGGTTGAGGCAAAAGCTTTAGTGGCTGCCTGATACATTTCCTCGCAACTTTCTACATCGATGCGATGAATGGCTTCGGAACAGCTGAGCGAAACCGGACCTGCAACCAGCGTAACCTCAGCACCACGGCGGCAGCACTCTTCAGCAAGGGCAAAGCCCATTTTGCCGGAAGAATAATTGCCGATGAAACGTACCGGGTCAATCTTTTCGTAAGTTGGTCCGGCTGTAATCATGATCTTCTTGCCTTTCAAATCGAGCTTATCGCTTTCTTTTTCCTTGCAGTTTTCTGATGCAGCTTCATCGGTCTCTGCATTCTGCTGAGCCTGTTCATCGAAGAATCTGTCAAGGCATTCTACGATAATATCAGGTTCTTCCATGCGTCCCTTTCCTTCCAGTCCGCTTGCCAGGAATCCCACTTCGGGTTCTATGATGTGATTTCCATAGCCCAGAAGTGTTTTCATGTTGGCTTGGGTAGAAGGATGCTTATACATGTCGAGGTCCATGGCTGGAGCGATGAAAACAGGCGCTTTCATCGACAGATAGGTTGTGATGAGCATGTTGTCAGCAATTCCGTGAGCCATCTTTCCCATGGTAGAGGCTGTGCAAGGAGCGATGAGCATGGCGTCCGCCCACAGACCTAAGTCTACGTGCGAATTCCAGGTTCCATCGCGCTGCGAGAAGAATTCGCTTACCACAGGCTTATGCGTAAGAGCCGAAAGGGTGATGGGAGTGATGAACTCCTTTCCTGCAGGCGTAATGACCACCTGCACTTCGGCTCCGCGCTTGATGAGACCTCGTATGATGAGGCAAGACTTGTAGGCTGCAATAGAGCCCGTAATGCCCAATACGATTTTCTTTCCTTTTAACATGAATTTTTCTAACTGTTAAAAATAAATCCGAGTTTCGCAAGAGGTTTGTTCTTCAACCGCTTGCGAAAGTCCGGTAACAATTATTTTCCCATTCTCTTGTTGAATTCACGAAGGCGGATGCGGGTAAGCACCTGCTTGGTATTGTTGGTGAAATCGCTTCCCAAGACCCATGTAAAATAACCTGGGTCTTTGGTCAGAATCTCAGCCACATCCCATCCTTTGTATTTGCCGAAGTTGAATACTTCGTGCTTCAAAGGATTTCCGTTCTCATCGTTGACGATATTGCCCTGGGCATCTTTTACCTCTTCCCAAACGATGCGTCCGGCAAAGTCTACATTATCCTTCTGCTTAGAGAAATCGGCAAGTTCATCCATATTGTTGTTGAGCACGCGCTCAGGTTCATCCTGTACACCTGGAGCATACTTGTCGAGCTCGCCCATGAGCACGCGGTAAGTTGCCTCTGTATCCTGATCTGCACGATGAGCTTCGAAATCTTCCTCCATCTTTCTGCCGCAATAGAACTTGTAGGCAGCAGCCAGATTACGGCGTTCCATCTTCATGAAGATGGTCTGCGCATCGATGAGACGGCACTTGTTGAAATCGAAGTCGATTCCAGCACGCAGGAATTCTTCTGCGAGCATCGGTACATCGAAGTGGTTGGAATTGTAGCCTGCGAAATCGCAACCTGTAAATTCCTTCTCTAATGTGGCAGCCAGCTGCTTGAAGGTTGGCGCATCTTTTACATCTTCGTTGCTGATGCCTGTAAGGGCAACTACTTCGGCAGGAATCTCCTTGCAAGGATTTACGAAGAGGTTCTTGCGGTCTTCAGTTCCATCAGGCATTACCTTGATGTAAGAAATCTGTATAATACGATCCTTGATCATGTCAAGACCCGTTGTCTCCAGGTCGAACACGATCAGAGGCTTTGTCAAATTGAGTTTCATTTTTGTAGAAATACTTTTCTTTTTGTTGTTTCAGAGAAAGCCCGTGCTCCTTTAGTCGTTAAGGAGCATAGGCATGATGAGCATCAGAATATCTTCGTTCTCAGGCTGTTCTGCTGGTACGATGATTCCGGCACGGCTTGGGTCTGCCAGCTGGATGATGATGTTGTCGCTTGTGAGATTGCTCAGGATTTCCATCAGACTGCTTCCCTTGAAGCCGATGCTGATAGGAGAGCCGTTGTATTCGCAAGACAACTGTTCCTTTGCAGATGTTGAGAAGTCAATATCCTCAGAAGAAACCTCGAAACGGCCTGACTCGATGTGGAAACGGATGAGCTGGCTGCTCTCGCTTGCAAATGGCAATACGCGGCGCAAAGCACTCTGCAAGCCTCTGCGGTCTACTGTAACCTCGTTAGGGTTGTTTGGGATTACTGAGTTGTAGTTAGGGTAGCGGCCATCAATCAGTCTGCATCTCATAACGCCATCTGTAAACTGGATTTCTGCGCTTCGGTCATCAAACTTGATGATAGCGTCGTCGCCGTCCTTGCTCAGAATGTTCTTCAGCAGAGAAGCTGGCTTCTTAGGCAAGTTGAATGCTGAAGGAGATTCGCTCTTGATAGTGAAGTTCTTGCTGCGAACCAGCTTGTGACCATCGCTTGCTACGATAGCGAGAGCATCTGCTGTCAGGTCGAAGTAAATACCGTTCATGACAGGGCGCAACTCATCGTTGGCAGTAGCGAAGAGCGAGCGTGAAATGTTGTTGATCAGCATTTCTGTAGGCAAAGAAACGGTGGTGCAAGCATCGTTCATGCTCTGTGTGCGAGGATATTCCTCTGCGCTCTGACCTGTGAAGTTGTAAAGACCGTTCTGGTAAACAATCTTGATGGCAACGGCTTCTCCGGCAGCATCCACATCGAAGTGAAGAGGCTGCTCAGGCAGTTCCTTCAACGCATCGAGGATAACGCGGTTAGGCACACAAAACTCACCTTCTCCATCGTGGTCGGTAAGAGCGAGTGTACTCTTGATGACATTATCACTATCGCTAGCTGTGATGCTCATTTCACCGTTAGCAACTTGGAAAAGGAAACAATCGAGGATTGGCAACGAATTCTTGCTTCCAATCACTTTTGCGAGCATGTTGAGCTTGCTGCTCAATGCAGAACTTGATACTGTAAATCTCATGAGTATTTTATTTAAATTTTATTTTGTTTTCTGTTTCACCTTATTAAATTAGGCAATATCACCTAATTGAGCACAAAAATACAAAAAATATCGCTGATAAGCAAAAATAATTGGAGAAAAGTTCTAGTTTTTGAACTATTTTTAGTAATTTCGCAGTCAGAAAGAAAAAAACACCCTTTAAACAAAGGAAAAACTTTAAATATTATCATATGGAATTACAAGGAAAGGTTATTGCCGTTTTGCCTGAAAGAAGCGGCGTCTCTGCAAGAGGAGAGTGGAAAGCTCAGTCGTTCGTAATTGAAACCCACGAGCAGTATCCAAAGAAATTGTGCTTTGATGTTTTCGGAGCAGACCGTCTGGCTCAGTTCAACATTCAGAGTGGAGAGGAACTCCTGGTTTCTTTCGATATTGATGCTCACGAGTATCAGGGCCGTTGGTTCAACAGCATCCGTGCCTGGAACATCCAGCGTGTTGACCCTAACGCCGTTGCTGGTGCTATGGGCGGAATGCAACCAGGTGCGTTTCCTCCAGTAGGTGCTCCTGTAGCTCCTGCTCAGCCAGCAGCTCCTGCTAATGGCGCAACTGCAGCATTCCCTCCAGTTCAGCCTGCAGCTCCTGCAGCAGAGGGTGGTAGCGCAGATGATCTTCCTTTCTAAAAATAGAAAAGTAAGATAAAAATAAGAGCACTTCGCCTGAGACTTTCTTCTGTCTCGGATGAAGTGCTCTTTTTTTATTCGTAATCTTATATTTCTCTTTATCAACTGTTTTCTATTCTCTGCGTCTCTTCTCAAAGAATTGTTTCGAAGCGGCGAAGAAGAGGAGAACGGAAGCTGCATTTTCTATAGCAACCATCCAGAATGTTCCGTTGTAACCGAAATGTTCTGCCACGACTCCGCCTAGCAGACAGCCGATTCCGAAGCCCAAATCCCAACCTGTAAGAATGCTGCTGTTTGCCGTTCCACGCTGGTCGTGACGAGCCACATTAATAAACATGTTGAGGAAGGCTGGGTAAAGATGACCGTTGCCCAGGCCGATAAGACAAGCCGAAAGATAATAGGCTACCGGGTGCTTGACGGCAACAAAGATGATGAAACCAACAAGCGAAAGCAGCATTCCTTCGGCCGCATTCTGGGTAAGTTTGCCCTGGCTCAAGGCTTTTCTGCCTTGCAGTCTTGATAGGAACAGACCCATGGAAAGAAGGGCAAAATAAGTGCCCGTTCCGCCCGTAATTCCGAGTTCTTCCTTGCTGTAGATTGCGAGATAATTGCTCAGAACGCCCCAGCAGAAACCGAACATGGCGATGTTGATGGCAAGGAGCCAGGCACGCGTCAGGAAGAAGCGGTCGAGAGAAAGCTTCTCCTTGTTCTTAACGATTTCCTTTTCGGGGAGACGGATGGTTCCTGCAATCACAACTGAGGCTATCGCCACGATGAAAGCTATCCAGAAGAGAATCAGGTAACTGTCTACCGCATTATGGAGATAGATTCCGATGGATGGAGCAATTGCCATGGCAAAATTGTTGCTCAGTCCGTAGAGTCCGATTCCTTCATTTCTCCTACTTGCCGGAAGAACGTCGATGGCGCAGGTGCTGTTGGCAACCGTTACGGCTCCGAACGGACCTCCGTGCAGGGTTCTGCAGATGGCAAACATCAGGATGGTGCTGGCTGCAATATAGCCGGCAAAGAAGATGGCGAAGGCAGAGAGACAGACCATCAGAACCTTCTTGCGCGAAAAGCTGTCAACCACATATCCGCTGAACGGACGAATGATTAGGGCGGCAACCGTATAGCCGCTCAGCACAATTCCAATCACATCTTTCGTGGCTCCAAAATTTTCGCTCAGATAGAGAGGGAGCAAAGGTGTGAGCAGATAGAAGGCGAAATACAACAGAAAGTTGGTAGTCATCACCTTGATGTAGTTTGCATTCCAAAGTTTCTCTTTCATCATTTTTTAGAGTTTATCCTCACTTTTAGAGTTTGTCCTCATTATTAGAGTTTGTCCGCCAGCCAGGCGTCGATGAGTTTTCGGGCGATGGAAAGTTTCTCTGGGAGAATAGGGAGATTCTCTTTCGTAAACCATTTACCACGAGAGAGTTCTTCCTTCTGAAGATGAATTTCTCCGTCTACATATTCTGCCGAGAAGCCAATCATCAGACCGCTCGGATAAGGCCAAGGCTGGGAACCGAAATATTTCAAGTTCTTGATAGTCAGACCAGTTTCTTCCATTACTTCACGATGAACCGCCTCTTCCAGATTCTCGCCAGTCTCTACGAAACCAGCCACGAGACTGTCGAAATTTCCCTTGAAATTGCGAGCGTGTACCAGCAACACCTGATCATCTTTCTTAATCAGAACGATGATGGCTGTGGCAAGCGAAGGCCAGACCTGTTTGCCGCATTCTGTACATTTCTTACTGATGTCGGTTGCCATTTTCATCGGAGCTCCGCAAACGCCGCAGAATTGGGTATTCATATCCCAATAGTTGAGTTCCTGACACTTTCCTGCTTTCTGGTAAAGGGCAGGAGAGAGTTTGTAGAAACTAGGGCGCAAGCCGCACATTTCGTACTTCGGATTGCCGGTAACGGGCTCAGGAATGGTGAAGGTCTTCACCTCTGTTCCGTCTTCCATCGGGGTAATGTTGAGAATGTGAGTCCAAGGCTTTGTTGGGATTGGACTCTCTTCTGAACAAGGAATCGTATAGGTTCCGTCTTCTTTCTTTTCGAGCAAGAGATCAGTCTTACAAAATATAAACCAATACTTCATTCTTTATTTTGAACTTATTTACTTTTTTACTTTGAACTTTATAATATGCTTTTCCAGAAGCGTTCCGAGGAACTATTTCTTCTTACCGAACAGCAATTCGAAATCGCGCTGGGCAGCTGGCTTGGTCCATGCTTCCGGCACAAACTTCCAGTTGTTGTTTGGTTTTGCATCAACCGTTCCCATCTTTTCAATTTCTTCCATCAGATAGTAGCGCTGGTCGCGCTTGCTGCGATAGATGATTCGGCTTTCAAGACTGTCTTTCGGGATTCCGGCACCCTTGGTAAGGAGTTCGCCGCCGCCATTTCCACGATAGCTGTTAACGGCTACCTTGTACCATTTCTTCTCATCGAAAGGTTCGCCGTTGCTCATGCGCAGAATCTTCACCTTCTCGCCATCTGGCTTGGTTACGTCAACTTCGTAATCGATTCCCGCAGCACTATCAAAGTTGAACGAGAGATTCTTGAAACCGAGGCGTTGCTGGTCGCCAACGGTCTTCTCATCGAGCAGCAGGAGATGGTCGTCGGGGCTCTTCATGGTGTTCACCCAGAGGTCGTAACTCATTTCCAGATGCTTTCTGATTTCTTCGCCCGTCATGCGCATTACGTAGAGCTGGTTCTCATATTTATAGAGATTGAACATATCGCTCACATAGATTGGGCCGGCTTTCAGAACCGCGTTGAACTGAAGAGGAGCGTTGAACGAAATGTCGGCTTTTGTAATCTGCAACTGGAGGTTGAGGATGAAATCGTTGAAGGCAGAACTGCCGAAGAACTGGTCGCGGCTGTAGATGGTCGTCTTGAAGTTGCCAATCTGCTTGCCCACATATTTCTTTACTTCTGCAATCTGAGGTTCGAAAGTCTTCATGAAATCCTCGTCGATAGGACAATCTGTCACATCCACAATCTTGCCTGTCACTTTTTTGTCAGTTACCACCAGCTGCTTCTTTCCGTTCACCTTTTTCTTGTTGAGTGTGAGGGTTATTTCAGCATCAGCCACGCTAATGGCGTTGTTGGCAGGATCCAGGCAAACCACCTGCTTTCCATCAGTATTGGTTACGGTTTCGTTGTCGCGCGTATGGTCGTGGCCGAAGAGAACGAGATCGAAGCCCGGCACTTCTTTTGCCACCTTGATAGAGGCGTCTTCATCATATTCGGCAGTCTGAATGCCTCCGTCTTTTCCGCTGTGGAAGAGGCCGATGATAACATCCGGTTTTTCATTCTCCTGGAGATACTTCACCCATTTGCGGGCGTTAGTTACCATATTTTCAAATTTCAGTCCGCTCCAGAGATTCTCCGTGAGCCAGTTTGGAATGGCAGGAGTAATCATTCCCAAGACAGCCACCTTCACGCCCTCGCGGTTCAGGATGAGATAAGGCTTAACGTATGGCTCGCCTGTAGAAGTGCTGATGATGTTGGAACCAAGAACTGGGCAATTGAGTTCTTTTATCCATTTGTCGTAAACTGGATGACCCGTTTCAACATCATGATTGCCAAATACTTGCGCATCATACTTCATGTAGTTGACCACATCGGCAGCCACGTTTCTAGCCTCTGTGTTTACATAATTATAATAATAGCAGGTAGGCTGTCCCTGCAGAATATCGCCATTCTCCAAGAGGATGAGGTTATCCTTGTAGTCTTTTCGCAAATTATTGACGTAGGAAGAAACGCGCGCCAAGGTTCCTGCTTTTGGCTTACGGTTGATGAAATCGTAAGGGAAGAAAGAGCCGTGCACATCGCTTGTCTCTATCACTCTCAGTTTTACGGTACGTTGTTGTGCCATAGCTTGTGAATTGAAAGTTAGCGCTAGAAGAAGCGCAGCAAATAATTGTTTCATATTAATTAATGTATATCTTTTGAGTAATGAAAGCCCATCAGTTGAGCTCTGTTTCTTATTTTCTCTGCAAAAGTACAAAAAAGAACTTAAATAGGCATACTTTTTGTTGGATATTTTTTAAAAACTAAAAAATAGGAGGTTTTATAATATGGCATTTGTTGATTATTACAAGATTCTCGGCGTAGACAAGAACATTCCGCAGAAGGATGTGAGAGCTGCGTATCGTAAACGTGCAAAACAGTTTCACCCAGATTTGCACCCTAACGACCCGAAGGCGAAGGCTAAGTTCCAGGCGCTGAACGAGGCGTATGAGGTGATTTCTGACCCAGATAAGCGTGCTAAATACGACCAGTATGGCGAACAATGGAAGAATGCTGATGCATTCGGCGGTTTCGGCGGAGCTGGTGGTGCAGGCGGTTCCGGAAGCTATGGTGGAGCAGGTGGAAATCCATTCGAGGGTTTCGACTTCAGCCAGTTTGGCGGAGGCGGAGGTTTCTCCAGCTTCTTCGAAAATCTCTTCGGAGGTCGTGGCAGAAGCCAGCAGTCGGCTGATGGATTCGGTTCCGGCAATTTTGGCGGTTTTAATGGTTCTGCCGGTTATGGTAGCGGCTTTAATGGGGCTGGCTACGGAGCTGGTGCTGATTTCGGTACTGGTGGTTGTGGCGGCGGTTGCGGCCAGAATGGTCGTGCCAATAACGGCGAAATGAACATGAATGTGAATATCGACCTTTATACGGCTCTGCTGGGCGGCGAAGGAATCATTAAATTGAGTAATGGTTCTAAAATCAAACTGAAGATTAAGCCGGAAACGCAGAATGGCACGAAGGTTCGTGTTCGCGGAAAAGGATACGACCGAGGTGACGGAACCTTTGGCGACCTGATGATTACTTACAACGTGAAGTTGCCAACCGGGTTGAATGATAAGCAGAAAGATTTGCTCCGTCAGATGAAGGATGCAAAGTAATTTCTAAAAGGAGGGAACGGGTTTCTCGGGCATGAGAACCTTCCCGAAACATGAAGGTAAAAAGAAACGCCCTGCAAGAAGGGAACATTCAGAAATGAAGTTCCTGATCTTGCAGGGCGTTTTTTTATTCTATTTAATCTTGCAGGGCTTTTTTATTCTATTCTGCGGCATTAATCTTCGACATGTTGAACGCAGAAACCTTGCCGTCTGGCGAAACGGTTGCGTTGATTTTGAAATGGTTGGTTTTCTTAGTACCGTCGGTAAGCTGAACTTCCTCACGTGCTGAGAACTGAACCTGATATTCATAATCTTCGTCACCCACCTCGCGCTTCTTGATCTTATAATCGTTGGTGAGGAACCAGTTCAGGTTGGTCACATCTTCCTTATAAAGCTTATTCATAAAGGTAACAACATCTGCCTTGGTAGCAGAATTCTTACCCAGAAGCGAAGATAGAATGTCCTCGCATGAAGCCTGCAAACCATCAGCATCGCGGGTATTTATGCTTTGGAAGAAATGGCGGAACAGACTGCTTACCATATCTTTCTCTTCTGGCTGCAAATCTCTGCTCTTGGCTTTCTTCATCGCATTCTCAGCCTCTTCGATATGCGAACCGTTAGCATGAGCGGCTAGATAAGCCTGATAAGCTTCCACATTATCAGCATTCTTGGCCACATTCCAGTCGATGGAATCTATCTTGTTCAAAACCTCCTGCTTGTGCGGACTGTCTGGGTATTTGTCGAGATAAGCCTGCAGGGCCTCTTTCGAACCGCTTACTACGGCGTTGGTCCAGTCCTGATCGGTCTGTTTCAGAAGTTCGAGGTGAGCCATGATGGAATCACGATGCGCCTCGTCTGCATCTTTGTAAGTATCTAGGTAACTCTGCAGAACCATCGGGTCGCTACTCTGCATCGCATACTCGTAAGCTTCCAGTTCCTTATTCTTATTGGCACTATCATAGAAATAGTAGAAAATGCCACAAACGAGGAAGGCGAAAATAAGAGAGATGATGATGACGCCACGGTTGCTTTTTTTCTTTTCCTGGGTTCCCTCGCCGTTTCCGCCGTTCTGAGAATTAGATTGCTGTGGGCGAACCGGAGGAACGGGTGGAGTAGGAGGTGTTGTTGTTCTGACAGGTGTCTGAGGACGAGCCTGCTGCCTGAGAGCGTCCTGTCTGAGAGCCTCCTGACGGCGGATTTCTTCTTGTCTGATTGCATTCTGTCTGGCTGCGTTTTCTGCTTCTTGCTGCTGAGCCATAGAAGCCTGGCTGGCAGGAGTCTGCTGGCTCATTCCTGTCGGAGGCGTCATTCTTGTGAGCGAAGGATTCAACTCATGGCAGTTAGGACACATTTCCAGGTTGCTGAAATAAATCTCGCCGCAATTTGGGCATTTGGTAATTTTGCCTGCTATTTCTACTCCGCAACTAGGGCAGGTAGGTGCTTTATCGCTAATTTGGCGTCCGCATTCCGGACATTTTATAATTGCCATAATTCTATTTTGTGTTTATTAATTTACTTATATAATTCATGCTTCTCTACTTCCAGACCTTATCCACTCTTTACCTTGAAGCTAATCATCAAGTTCCAAGTTCAAGGTTTAAAGTACTATCGATGTCTGAATCTGATTTCTCTGAGCTTGTGGCGCCCCATGAAACGGCTTTTGTCAACATAGCCGTTTATTCCGTTGAGTCTGCCCTTACCCGTATATTGCCACATTTCGAAATCTCTACCATCGCGCAATACAGGGATGCGCTTCGTATACTGGGCAATCATCAGCTTGTAGCTGTCGAGCTTGCCCAGAAGATAGTTGTCATAGAAATTGGCTCCCGTATAGATGAGGGGTTTCTGCTTATATGCTTTTTCTACGAGATGCAGAAACTTGGAGAGCGAATCGCAGAATTCTTCTGTATTCATGCCGCTTTTCGTCTCCACATCAATCATAGGCAAGAGATCTTGATCTCCCGGACGGCATTGGGCCATGAAATTTTCCAGCTGCGTCTGCTGTGGGATGCGGGGTCTGTAGAAATGATAAGAACCTACTTTCATTCCGTAGCGATGAGCCAGGTCGATATTCTTCTTGTATTTGCTGTCGATGTTGGTTCCGCCCTCGGTAGCTTTCAGATAAACGTAAGCCATCTTAGAGTTGTCGCCCACGGTTTCCCAGAACACGTTGCCCTGATAATGACTCAAGTCGATGCCGTGAACGTGCCGACAAGTGTCTTCGCATTGCACCTGGGCATGGGCTCCCAAGGCAATAATGGATGCTATAATAGAGATAAATAACTTTTTCATAGATGCAAAGATACGAAAATCAGATGAAAATCGTACTACTAAGAGATTAATTTTATAGATATTTTACTCTTCGTCCTGATGAATCCCAGATTAACCCCTTCAATCCTTACTGAAATTTACTCTTCAATCTCAGATAATGACCGGAAGAAATTGTTCATGAAATTGCTCATGGTTTCTATCGGAGCGTATTGCAGATAGCGCATGCTGCGGCGCAGATTCTTGCGCATAGTTCCCCCCGTGGTGCGTACAAAGCCGCTGCTGGTCTGCTCAAACTGAATGGCCTGCTGGTCCATGATATTATAGTAGAGCGAACGGAGCGTCAGCTTGTAGGCGCCTCTTTCTATGTGATGAACGAACGGGATTTCGTCCTGTTCAAAATCGAAAAAAGTGATGAGCACGCTTCCTTCCAACTGGGCGATGCGCTGGATGCGGAGCTTGGCAAGCCACTTCTCCAGTTTCACGAAATCTACCTTGTCGCCTCGGGTTCTCAGGTAGTCTCCCAACTGGATGATTCCTCTGAGATTGATTCCGTTAGCCAGCATTCCATTAACGTTTGCCACGATGATGCGCAGCAGATAAATGGTCTCGATAGAGGTATCGATGGCGTGGCGTTCATCTTCCTGAATCTTGCTGAGCCGCCGGTTCAGAAAACTGTTGTTCATCTTCACCTCTCCGGCAGGAACATCATTCACATTCTTGAGCATCTGAGCTATCTTTTTCTTCTTAAAGGTAGTCATCGGTTCCATTTCTTCCTTGATGCCGAAGTTGTCGGCACGGAGCTTAGTAAAAAGGTTACGCTGAAGAAAATTCATATGCCTTGTTCTTATTAATAGTCAATAATAAAGTTTTGTTCTTCCTGTCAAGAAATCTCTAACGCAGAAGGAGACCCTCCTCTGATTTGAGAAGTCTTCCTAACTGTATCTCTTAGGATAGCGCAAGAGGATGGCCAGCAGGGCTGCCACACCTATCGCCAGCGGATAGTAGAGATAAGGAAGAATGTCCATCGGACTGAGATTGGCCAGACCGGCTGCCAGGAGCATCTGCACGCCATAAGGAATCAATCCCTGAACCATGCACGAGAAGGTGTCGAGAATGCTGGCTGCCTTGCGGTTGTCTACGCCAAACCGGTCACCTATCTTTTTCGAAATATTTCCTACTGTCAGAATCGCTACCGTATTATTTGCCGTACAGATGTTTACCATCGAAACGAGGGCGGCGATAGAAAGTTCGGCTCCACGCTTGCTGTTTACGTGGGCTGTAATCTTGTTGATGATGAAATCGATTCCGCCGTTTTCGCGGATGATTTCGAGCATACCACCTGCCATCATGGCGATGATAATGAGTTCGCCCATGCCGATAATGCCGTTGCCCATGGCTGAGAACCAGCCAAAGAGGTCGTAGCTTCCGGAGGCACCCAGAAGATGACTGCCTATGCCGATGGCGCCACAGAGTAGGGTGCCCAGAGTGAGAACAGCCATTACATTCATGCCGGCAATAGCGGTAACGAGGACGGTGAGGTAAGGCAATACTTTCATGTATTCTACCTCGTTGATGTGGGTTGGAGCCTGAAGACCGACTCCCATGACAGAATAGGCGATGAGCACGAGTACGGCGGCCGGAACCACAATCATGGAGTTGACCTTGAACTTATCGCTCATCTTGCAGTTCTGCGTCTGCGTAGCAACAACAGTCGTATCGGAGATGAACGAGAGGTTGTCGCCGAAATAAGCGCCACCTACGATGATGGCGGTCATCATGCCTACGTTAGCATCCATCGAGTGGGCCAGTCCGGCGGCTATCGGAACCAGAGCCACTACGGTTCCCACACTTGTTCCGATTGATACGGAGATAAAGCAGGCAGCCAGGAAGAGTCCTGGCAGAATCATGCTGGCTGGCAGGATGCTGAGCGCCAGGTTGACGGTTGCATCAACGGCTCCCATCGCCTTGGCTGATGCGGCAAACGAGCCAGCCAGCACGTAAATCCAGAGCATGAGCATCAGATTGTTGGCGCCGGCACCCTTGCTGTATGTGTCCACTCGTTTCCTGACAGGCATTCCACCGGAAATAGCCACGGCATAAATGCTCGAAATCATGAACGCTACTGTGAGCGAGAGGCTGGTGTCCTGATGGCTGCTGTCTACCGAATATACGGTAAAAGCCACGATGAGGACAATCAGCAAAAATAATGGCGACAACGCCAGCAAACCTTTTTTGTTACTCATACTTTTTTTTTCTTCTTAATTAAAGAGTTACTCCATTCTTGAAAATGGAGATTTCACGATAGCCATTATACTCGTTGCGAGCCTCCTCGCCACTTGCTACGGCTATAATCTTATCAATAAACTTGCTTACCAAGTCTTTCATTTCTACACCTTCTACCAGAGCGCCGGCGTTGAAGTCAATCCAGTTTGGCTTGTTCTTTGCCAGATTGCTGTTGGTAGAAATCTTCATCGTTGGCACGAAGGTTCCGAATGGGGTTCCGCGACCTGTGGTGAAGAGAACGAGCTGGCAACCTGCTGAAGCCAGAGCTGTGGCTGCTACAAGGTCGTTACCCGGAGCTGAAAGCAGATTCAAACCGGTTGTCTCCAGACGGTCGCCATACTGGAGCACGCCGCTTACCGGAGCACGGCCGCACTTCTGGGTGCAACCCAAAGCCTTATCTTCGAGGGTAGAAATACCACCTGCCTTGTTACCTGGAGAAGGGTTCTCGCCAACTGGTTCACCATGGCTCAGGAAGTACTCCTTGAAGTCGTTAATCAGGTGAACGGTCTTGTCGAAGAGTTCCTTATTTTCGCAACGGTTCATCAGAATGGTTTCTGCGCCAAACATTTCCGGTACCTCTGTCAGGATGCTTGTACCGCCCTGTGCTACGAGCCAGTCGCTGAATTCACCTACCAATGGGTTGGCTGTAATTCCGCTGAAGCCGTCAGAACCACCACACTTCAAACCTACGCGCAGCTTGCTTACCGGAACTTCCTCGCGCTTGTCTTCCTTAGCTTGGGCATAGAGGTTGCGCAGAATCTTCATGCCTTCCTCTAGCTCATCACCTTCAACCTTCTGTGTTACAAGAAGTTTGATGCGGTCGTGATCATAGTCGCCGAGCATCTTCATGAAATCATCTGGCTGGTTGTTCTCGCAGCCGAGCGAGAGAACGAGCACGGCACCTGCGTTAGGATGCAGACAGATATCGCGAAGCACCTTGCGGGTATTCTCATGGTCGCCCGAGAGCTGTGAGCAACCGAAGTTGTGGTGCCATGCGTGGATGGCGTCGATGCCTTCGCAGCCTGTTTCTTTCTTGAGGAGTTCTACCAGTTTCTCAGCCACGCCGTTAACGCAGCCCACGGTAGGAACTACCCATACTTCGTTTCTTACGCCTACTTCGCCATTCTTGCGAACGTAGCCCATGAAGGTGCGGTTTTCCTTAGCGATGTTCAGCTGCTCGTTAACCGGGTTGTAGGTATATTCGAGCGTACCGGCAAGATTGGTCTTGAGGTTGTTCTCATTTACCCATTCGCCCGCCTTGAGGCTGGTCTTTGCATGACCGATAGGGTAGCCATACTTCAGGATATCTGTACCCTCGGCAGCATCGTTGATGAGCACCTTGTGTCCTGCAGGAGTATCCTGCAATAATGTGATGGTCTTGCCATCTACTTCAATCGTTTCACCCTTCTTCATAGGGCGCAAGCAAACCACTACCGAGTCGGCAGGGTTAATCTTGATAAAACTTGATTGTTCCATACGTAGTCTGTCTTTTATTTATTGTTTATCATTTATAATGTTCCTGTATGAATTGTCTTCCATGCGGAAACCCTGTTCTGCCCGATAGCCTTAGAGCTGGGTTCTGCGATAGAAATCTACGTTTTCCTTCATCAGCAGCTCGATAGGCATATAGTTTACCGGCGTAACTTTCTTCTTCAGCACGATGGCCTGGAAGAGCGTGTCTACGCAGGAGTAACCCTGCATGTAGGCGTGCTGGGCGATGAGGAAGGAGATGCTTCCTTCGCGCAGACAGCGGGCGTTTTTCTCTACCATATCATAGCCCATGATCTGAACGTCGCGGCGGTTGGTCTTCAGCAGGAAGTCGCCCACGATGTGCGCCTTCGAAGTCATGGTGATGCAATGGTGGATGTTCGGATGCTCGGCAAAGAACTTCTCCAGCATTTTGACGAATTCAGCACGTGTGCCGCTCAACGGCAGGTCGAGCATGGTAATCTTCACGTTAGGGAAGTGGTCGTGCATGTAATGGCGGAATCCTACCTCTCGGTTGTCCTGCTGCTTGCTGACCACTCTTCCGTCTTTGGTTTGCCTCATGAGCATGATTTCATCTTCCTTTGCGGCAAGCATCATCAGCATCTTGGCTGAGAAGAACCCCGAACAGAACGAATCCTGACCGAAGAAAGAGAGCGGACGCAGATCGGGCATGTAGGAGTCGAGCAGGATGAACGGGATGCCTTTGTGATGCAACGCCTCGGTAAACTCGCGGGTCACGTCGAGCGATGAAGGCACCACGATAACTCCTTCCGGACTGGCCTCAAGAATCTTGTTGCCTTCTTCGCGGAACGATTCCTCGGTGGAACGCTCATAGAAACGAATCTCTACATCGATATGGAAGTCACGTCGGATATCTTCACATTTTTTTGCGCCTTCCTCTATTTCCTCCCAGTAAGCCTCCGATTCATGTTTCGGAATCAGCAGGTAGAAGGTATAGGATTTGTTATAAGCCAGAGCGCTGGCGTACACATTAGGCTGATAATTCATTTCCTTGAGGGCTTTCTCGACCTTGTCGCGTGCAGGTTTCGACACGTTTGGACGGTCGTGCAGAACTCGGTCTACGGTTCCAACGGATACGCCAGCTCTCTCGGCAATATCCTTGATTCTGATTTTTTCGGCCATTGTTTTTTAGCATTACGGGTCTGGTTGCCTCGCGTGTACTTATTATATAAGGAGCCTCTTCTGGGGGCTACGATAGATAAAACGTCGCAGGTACTTCCTAGCTGTGCACAGACCACAATTAGTATTAAGCAATTCTGTTGTGTGCGACCACAAGTACGAATTTTGGCGCAAATATACAACAATTTTTTGAATTGTGCGAAGACACAGCAACTTTTTTGCACGAAAAACAAAAAAAAATGCGATTTTATTTCGTTATTCGAGAAATTATGGTTATTTTTGCCCTCGAAATTGAACGACAACTGATAATTGAACTTCATTTCTCTACTGAAAAGTGGAATTTAATTTGTTACTCATAACAAACAAAATAAAAACAAAAAAATTAAAACTATCAAACATGGCAAAAATTGTAACATTAGGCGAGATCATGCTTCGTTTATCACCAGAAGGCAATGATCGTTTCATTCAGAGTGAATCACTTCGCATCATCCCTGGTGGTGGTGAGGCTAACGTAGCTGTAAGCTTGGCTAACTATGGTCATGATGCTTACTTCGTATCTAAACTCCCTAAGCACGAGATCGGTCAGATTGCTGTCAACGGTCTCCGTCGTTACGGCGTTAACACAGAGTTCATCGCTCGTGGTGGCGACCGCGTAGGTCTCTACTATGCCGAGACTGGTGCTTCTATGCGCCCATCCAAGGTAATCTACGACCGTGCACACAGCGCAATTGCTGAGGCTGACCCATCTGATTTCGATTTCGACAAGATTATGGAGGGTGCCCAGTGGTTCCATTGGAGCGGTATTACTCCAGCTATTAGCGACAAGGCTGCTGAGCTTACCAAGTTGGCTTGTGAGGCTGCTAAGCGTCACGGCGTAACTGTTTCTGTTGACCTCAACTTCCGCAAGAAGCTCTGGACTTCAGAGAAGGCTATCTCTGTTATGCGTCCTCTGATGAAGTATGTTGATGTTTGCATCGGTAATGAGGAAGATGCTCAACTCTGCCTGGGCTTCAAGCCAGATGCTGACGTAGAGGGCGGTAAGACTGATGCTGAGGGTTACTACGGAATCTTCAAGGGCATGATGGAGGAGTTCGGATTCAAGTATGTTGTTTCTACTCTCCGCGAATCTCTCTCTGCTACACATAACGGCTGGAAGGCTCTTATCTATGATGGTAAGGAGTTCTATCAGAGCAAGCACTATGACATCAACCCTATCATCGACCGCGTTGGTGGTGGCGACTCTTTCTCTGGTGGTCTGATTCACGGTCTTATTACTAAGGAGACTCAGGGCGAGGCTCTTGAGTTTGCGGTAGCTGCTTCTGCTTTGAAGCATACTATCCCTGGCGACTTCAACCTGGTATCTGCTGACGAGGTAGAGAGCCTGGCTGGCGGTAACGCTAATGGTCGCGTTCAGAGATAATTATAGTTTAAAGTTTATAGTTGATAGTTTATAGGCAGTCTTGCTTACGGGCGTAGCCTCCTATAAACTATTCATTATTAATTCATATAAGATAATGGCAAAGTTTAGCAAAATGCAGGTTATGGCAGCTATGAAAGAGACTGGTATGGTACCTGTTTTCTTCAACAAGGATGTTGAAATCTGCAAGAACGTCATCAAGGCTTGTTACGAGGGTGGCGTACGTGTTTTCGAGTTTACTAACCGTGGTGATTTCGCTCACGAGATTTTCGGAGAGTTGGTAAAGTGGGCCGACAAGGCTTGCCCTGAGATGATCTTGGGTGCAGGTACAGTTGTTGATGCCGGTACAGCTTCTCTGTATCTCCAGCTCGGCGCTAACTTCATCGTAGGTCCTAACTTCAACCCAGATATTGCTCCAGTTTGCAACCGTCGTCTGGTTCCTTATTCACCAGGTTGCGGTTCTGTAACTGAAATCAATAATGCTCAGGCTGCCGGTTGCGACGTAACCAAGGTATTCCCAGCAGGTAACGTAGGCGGTCCTTCATTCGTCAAGAACGTAATGGCACCTTTGCGTTGGAGCAACATCATGGTAACAGGTGCCGTAGAGCCAACAGAGGAGAATCTTACTCCTTGGATCAAGGCTGGCGTTCTCTGCGTAGGTATGGGCTCTAAGCTCTTCCCTAAGGAGACAGTTGCTGCTGGCGACTGGGCTGCCATCACAGCCAAGTGTCAGGAGGCTCTCGGTTACATCGCGAAGGCTCGCGCATAATTTAGAATATTTTTCATCTGAGATGCAAATTTCAGCATCTTTCTTTTTCATGTCGCCATCATCACTTCTGGTGGTGGCGACTCTTTTTCTTTCAGCTTGTTCTCCTGCGAATAAGGCAAGGGTAGATGAGCTGAACGAGCAATCCTATGCTTATCATTATCGCAACCTCGATTCAACTAAAGTGCTGGCTGAGAAAGCTTTAATGCTTTCAGAAGATTATCCTTCAGGCCGTGCTGAAGCCTATAACAACCTTGCCTTCGTCTGTATAGCCAAGATGGATTACAAGGGTGCCAAGGGATGGCTGAGGAAAGTTGAAGAGGAGAGCGATAATCAGATAGAACTCGCTATTGCCGATGTTCAGAACATGCGACTCTGCCAGAGAGAATCGCACAACAAAGATTTTTATGCTTATCGCGAAAAGGCGATGAGGCGTTTGCGCAGAATTCGCGAAGAGGTGAATTCCATGCCCCCGAGGGAAAGCAAACGCGTGATTTATGCGAAATCTGAATTCAGTATTGTTGCCGCCACCTATTTTTATTATGTGGGCTTAGACGAGCCGATGCTTCAGGAGCTTAACCGTCTGGACCCAGATGAGCTGGAACAGGATTCGGCACAATATCTCAACTATCTTTATAATATAGGTTCGGGCGGAGCTATCGTCAAGGGAACCGAAAACGAAATCAATCAGGCGGAATTCGACCGGCTGATCAGTTGCTACATGTTGGCTAGCGACCCTGCCCATCCTTATCCTTACTGGCAGGCTAATGCCCTGCAATCTATTAGCGAGCACCTCAGAAAAGGAGAGGTGAGCGATTTCCTCATACGCAACAACCTGCCTGCCTTCCAGTATCTCAACATCGAGCAGATGCCAAACAATCTGCTGGCAGGCAACTTTGCCCAGCGTGCCCTCAACATCTTTTCGAGCTACGGAGATGTTTATCAGACTGCCGGAGCCAACCGTACGCTGGCTGAATGTTTCTGGGATATCCATGATTATTCTTCGGCGCTCGACTGCCTGAATCATGCCCTGAACGACAACAAGGCGATAGAGCAGGCACCCGACCTCGTAGCGTCGATACGTGAAAGACTCTGCCTGGTTTATTCGGCTATAGATGATAAGCAGCAGAGCGATTACAACCGCAATATCTATCTGGATTTGCAGGACCGTTCGCGACAGGACCGCCAGCTGGAGGCACGTGCCGCGGCACTCGACGAGAACGCCCAGCAGCTCAACCTGATGATTGCTGCCGTGGTGGCGATGATTGTGCTCGTGGTGGTTCTGCTCTACGTTTTCGACCGCATGAAGCGCAAGAAGATGAAGAACCAGACGATGGACGAGCTGCTTGCACCTTTGCGTGAGTGGAGCGAGAATAACACTAAGAAAATCAAAGAATTAAAAGATAAGCAGGAGGAGGTTCAGGATGAACTGAACGTAACCCGACTGCATATCGAAGAAAACAAGAAACGCAATTTGGAACAAAGGGCTAAAGTTTCGCTCGTAAACAGCATTACGCCTTTCATCGACCGCATGATTCACGAGGTAAACCGACTTTCCGAAGGGGGCGAAAGCGATGAGGTGCGGCAGGAACGTTACCAGTATATCGCCGAACTCACGGATAAGATTAACCAATATAACAACGTGCTTACGGAGTGGATTCAGATGCGCCAGGGCTCACTCAGCCTGCGTATCGAAAGTTTCCCGCTCCAGCAGCTTTTCGATATTGTAAGCAAGGGCAAGATGAGCTTCCAGATGCAGGGCGTGAAACTCGATGTAGAACCTACAGATGCCGTGGTCAAGGCCGACCGCATCCTTACGCTCTTCATGATTAATACCATAGCCGATAATGCCCGCAAGTTTACACCCGAAGGCGGAAAGGTAACCATTAGCGCCAAGGTTTCTGACTTCGTGGAAATCAGCATCTCTGATACCGGAAAGGGTATGGACGAGGAGCAGCTGGCGCATGTCTTCGACCGGACCTATACGGGCGGTCACGGCTTCGGACTGCTCAACTGCAAGGGCATCATAGAGAAATATAAGAAGGTGAGTTCGCTCTTTGCCGGCTGTCAGATCAAGGCAGAAAGCAAGTTGGGCGAGGGGAGCCGCTTCAGTTTCCGTCTGCCTAAGGGCATCGCCCGCCGAACCCATCAGCTTCTGAGCATCATCATGCTCTTCGTGCTGCTGTCGGCTTCGGTCCAGCCTTGTGAGGCAAAGAAGACCAACGGCATCCGCCAGCGCCACAATCATCTCAAGACGAACGTAGATGCCAATCTCCAGCGTGCCGACGATTTTGCAGATAGTGCCTACTTCAGCAATATCAACCATACCTACCAGCGCACCCTGGCTTTTGCCGATTCTTCGCGCCATTATCTCAACGCGTTCTATCTATCGAAATATCCTGACGGCAAATATCTCATGGTGGCTCATCCGGAGGTGGGAATGGCGGCAGAACTCTCCTGGATACGCTCCGGACTGCCAACCAATTATCACGTCATCCTGGACCTGAGAAACGAGTGTGCCGTGGCTGCCCTGGCGTTGCATCAATGGTCGCTCTACCAGAGCAACAACAAGGTTTATACCCAGCTGTTCCGCGAGATAAGTGCTGATAATACGCTCGATAACTACGTGCACACGATGCAGCAGAGCGAGAACTCGAAGACCGTGGCTGTGGTGCTGCTCATCCTGTTGCTGCTGCAGTTGCCGCTGGCTTATTATCTGCTCTATTACCGCCACGTGCTGAGCTACCGGTTTGCCATGATTGAACAGACCAAGGCTAAGCGTACCGACGAGGCTGAGCAGGAATCCCTGAAACTGGAGCTGATGACCGATGAGCTGCATAGGGCTGAATATGAGAACGATAAGCTTCATATCTCCAATTCCGTGCTCGACAACTGTCTGTCTACGCTCAAGCACGAAACGATGTATTATCCGTCGCGCATCCGCCAGCTTATCGATTCGCAGCCCGATGATGTAGATTCGCTCAAGGAACTGGTAGATTATTATAAATCGCTCTATTCTCTGCTCAGCGCCCAGGCGATGGAGCAGGTAGAAGGCAACATCAAGGCAGATGATTTCCTGAACCGCTATCTTGTTTCTCTGATGCGCGGCAATTCCAAGGATTACCATACCGGAGTGGCTGAGATTCCGGGTTCTGCCTACGTGAGATATTGGATTGACCAGCAGGATGTGGCCTATGATGCTGCGCTCCATGCCCAGCTCTTCACCCCTCTGACGGGCGATTTGCGCTATCTCCTGTGCCGGCAGATTGTGAGGGAACTGGGCGAGATTACCAATCTGCGCGGCTGCGGCATCAAGGCTTGCCAGGGCGATAAGGGTTGCCTCAGGATAGAGGCCGTGCTGCCGGCACGCATCAAATGGAAAAGTTTAAAATCATAAGAAAATAAAAATATCAGAAAATGGAAAATTTTAAAGTCATCATAGTAGAAGACGTGCCCCTGGAACTGAAGGGCACAGAGGGTATCTTCAAGAATGATATTCCAGAGGCTGAAATCATCGGTACTGCCGAGAGCGAAATAGCCTATTGGAAACTCATCAAGCAGCAGTTGCCCGATCTGGTTCTGCTCGACCTCGGACTGGGCGGTTCCACCACGGTAGGCGTTGAAATCTGCCGCCAGACCAAGGAGCAGTATCCTGACGTGAAGGTGCTCATTTTTACAGGAGAAATTCTGAACGAAAAACTCTGGGTAGATGTGCTCGATGCGGGCTGCGACGGCATCATTCTGAAGAGTGGCGAACTCCTTACGCGTGGCGATGTGGCGAGCTGCATGGGAGGTAAGAAACTGGTGTTCAACCAGCCTATCCTTCAGAAGATAGTAGACCGTTTCAAGCGGAGCGTAAACAGCCAGCTGATGCGTCAGGAGGCTCTGGTGAATTATGAGATTGATGAGTATGACGAGCGTTTCCTGCGCCATCTTGCGCTGGGCTATACCAAGGAGCAGATAACCAACCTGCGCGGAATGCCTTTCGGCGTAAAGAGTCTGGAGAAGCGACAGGCAGAACTGGTTCAGAAACTCTTCCCTGACGGCAACCACGGCATAGGCATCAACGCCACCCGCCTGGTGGTAAAAGCCTGCGAGCTCCGCATCCTGGATATCGACCATCTGCAGGCAGATGAAGAATAACTCGTTTCAATAAGTGCTTTTTAAAGAATGTATAAGAAAGTATTGGCCTATCTGGCATTATCGTTGGGAATAGCCGAAATAGTGGTGATTCTGGTTTCGTGGCTGCTTACAGCTGCGATGCCCGAGTCGTTCGCCCATTCGCTTACCAGCCCCGAGGGCATCCGCTGGTTTATGGGCCATTTTGTAGACCATCTCACCTCAGTATGGCTCGTATGGCTGGTGCTCATCAGCATCACCATCGGGGTGGTAAAGCAGAGTAGGGTGCTCCATTTCGACCATACCCAGTATCGCCAGCGCACGGCCTTGCGCCTGATGCTCATCGAGTTGTGCATCTCTGTAGGTATCATGCTGGCGCTCACACTCTTGCCCCATGCCATTCTGCTGAATGCCGTAGGAACCCTCTTTCCGGGTCCGTTCACTCATAGTTTCATTCCGTACATCTGTTTCTCGGTCATGGTGATGAGCATGAGTTACGGCATCATGAGCGAGAGCATCAAGGGCATCAGTCAGGTTTATGATGCGATGAATCAAGGCATCCGCCTCCTGTCGCCCTGCTTTCTTTTCTACATTCTCGTGATGCAGCTCTATACATCCATCCTCTATGTTATGGAGTAAGATAAAAGCCCCCGATGCTCGTTTCCTTGCATCAGGGGCTCTTTTTTTACTCCAAACCGTCGCCCTCATTACCGCCGGTGGTTCCGCCGCCTTCGGTATTTCCGCCGCCCGGGGTGTTATCCGAACCGCCGCCACCTGGGTTATTGTCTGGGTCTTCCACATCGCCCTTATCGTCGGAAGTAACGTTTTTCACCACCTTGCCGTTGCGGTCGTAACAGGTAATCTGGATGGAGGTTTCCTGCAGTTCGCGCTTGATGTCAACGCTTGGGGTGAAGATGACACGGCGGTTGGTAATCAGACTGGTAGCCACTTCGCCTACGGTAGGCACACTCTTGGCTCTTACGCCGAATCGCATGGTTCCCAATCCCGGAACGGCTACGGAATGGCCTTCGGTACACCACGCCTTGATAACCTCGCCTGCTGCATCCCAGCAAACCTGCATCACGCCCACGCTAACGCCGCTTCTGATAGCAGCCTCCTTGATAACCTTGCTCTCAGAGAGCTTGTTGTAAAGTTCGGTACCGAGGATGAATCTGTACTGACCCTTCATTTCGCCTACTTGGATAAGGGTCTCCTTTGCTTTCAAATTAATTGCCATAATCTTTTGAATTTTAAATTGTTATAAACTATCAACTGTTAACTCTCAAACTACCTGATGGTGATGGTTGGCACGTAGTAGGTAGAATCTACTTTGGTGGAGATGTTGTTCTCCTGATGTTGCCGCTGGTTCTTTCCGATTACGAGTCCTGCCGTGCAGGAGCTGGATAGGAAGGTGACGATGGCTGAGCAAATCGCCACGATGAGATACCGGATGAATGCCTTCATGTTCTGGTTCATGATTTTTTTCTGCCCCCTGTTAAGTTTCGTTTTTTCCTCTTTCCTCAGATTTCTCTTAGAAGAAGTACTTTGCGAAACGACTCGTTTCGAGGCTTGGAGTCTTGTTTTCATTACTTTTTTATTTTCCCAATTAGGGAGATATTTTTCTCCAACTGGGCAAGTGATTTTGCGCGCTTTCTGAATCACGATGCAAAGATACGAAATCCCGATTTATCAGGTGTGCGATAGCGTGCGATACCATGCGATAGCGGAACATTTTATCCCGGTTCCCCGAGGTTATCGAAAATAGCCTTCACCTGCTTGGGCGTGAACGACTTGCAAGTCTTTTCATACCCCATCTCCTGCAATTCATCCCAGAGCGGTTGGCAACGCCGAATCCAACTCATGAGATGATTCACGGCCGTGCGTGGCATACTCTCGGGAAAATACATCAGTCCCAGTTCCTTCTTCGTATACGTGCGGTTTATAAAATCTTCCATAATCTTAATTTTTTAATCATTTGTTTATCGGATCCTTGCTCCCGGAAGTTTCAGCAGCCCCTAAAAGATAGTATTCGCTGAAATCCTTGCAGCCCGGTGGCAACTGGTGGTGAACCAGCTGGGGGAGCATCTCCCTGAGTTGCATGAAGAGGCTTTCGCCCGGCACATCCTGATCAGGAAACATGTGGAATTCCACCTGATACAGTCTTCCGATATCCGTCAGCAGCTGCTTATCCTCGGTTTTGAGAAGTGTGGCAGAAGGGATGGCTATCGCCTTATGTCCGGCAGAAAGCATCGCCCAGCAATCGCTACATCCCTCCGTAATAAACAGCCTATCGCCCGGTTTCAGTCTCTTCACAACCGGCAGGTTATAGATGCTGCATCTTGCGCCGTAAGGGAACCGGAAGCGGGGAGCATCCTGCTCCTTTTCTTCGCCCGGATTTTTTTCTTCAGAAGAAACATTCCCCTCAGAAGAACAGCCTCCCGATGAAGATTTTTTCTTCGTGTAATCCAGATTCCTGTTCTGGATTCCGATAAGCCGTCCTTCGGTATCGAAGTAAGGAATCTGCAACCAGTTGATGCCCTTCTTATCCGTCCAGGAAGTAAGTCTACACCAGTTTACCACTCTCCAGTCAATCTTCCTCTCCTCGAAGAGAAATCTCCGAGCTGCTTGGTTGAGCCAGGGATGTTCGAAGAACCTAGCATACCTGCTAGCATCGAAGGAAGATTTCCCCGAATTATCACCCGAAGAAGAACTACCCGATGAAGAGCCCGAGGAAGAATCCTCCTCCAGCTGAATCTGATGTTCCCCAGCGAGCCATCGGCAAGCCGCCGGGAAATCCTTCCCCAGGTATCGCATCGCCAGGTCGATGGTGCCGATAGAACTCCTCATGCAGACATAACATCTGCAGCTGTTCTTGGTCTTGCTGAACGTGAGGCTGGCGTGGTGGTCGTCATGGAAGGGGCAGAGCGCCTTATGGTGCTCCACCTTCATCCCCATCTCTTTCGCAACCTTCTCTATCGGAAGTTCGCGCAGTTTCTGAATCTCATATTTCTCCATCATATCTGTTTCCCTTTCTTTTTCTTGGCATCAGCAGCCATCTTCTTCTGCCCGTCATCAGCAGCCTCCTTCTTCTTTCTTCCAGAGCCGCCACTCTTGCCCCCGTTCCGAGCGATTCCATCGCTCGTCCCGCTTCCAGTCAAGTACTCCTCAGTCTTAGTATAAAGCCCCGTTTCTGCCGAAAAGGTGATAAACTTGCGGAACACCCATTTCCTGATTTGCCCCTTCGTGCCATCTTTCGATTTCCCCAGCTGCAAGCGGAGCGATTCCAGCTGCGCCTCGTTGAAAGGGTTTGGCAGGTCGTCAAGCAGGTTCTTAGGTCCTCTTCGCTGCGCCTCGCTTACCGAGTCAGCATCCTGGTTCAGCAGGTCGGCGAATAGCTGCATCTTGCTCCAGATATCATGATAAACCAGCCACTCCACAAGCTCACCCATCGCCTTCGTCCAAGTCTGGTCGTTCAGCACCCAGAGCAGGCAGCCCGCCTTCCATGCCGACACGATGGAGCGCTTCGAGATATCCCACAGCACATCATCATCCGTCAAGTCAGCAAGCGTAGCCATATCTGCCGCCAGACGGTCGGTAAGCGAGTTCAGAGGCTTGATGATAAACCGTCCCTTACAGATGCTGAGTTTCACCAGATACTCATCCAGCTTTTCAAAGAAACCGGCATCATATTCACCCTGTCTTGGGATCTTTCCCACTCGCGCCTGGCGCGCCTTATAAGAGAATACCATTCGGCCGAAAGTACCATTGAAGAGCTCGTTCTTGTAAAACTTGCGGGCTGCAAATGGGGTAGAAGAGAGCGTGAGATTGGCGCGCAGAACCGGATTACCTGTTATGCCGTCTGCCGTTGCTCTCAGAGCTCCGGCTCGCTGGCGGTCGTAGATATTGCGCAGCATCTGAGATATCTGCTTATGTCCGCCACACATCCGGTCCGCCATCTCCACCTCGGGCAGATTGAGGTATTGCGTTCTCTCGCCCAACTTCTCGCATCCCATGGCATTCTGGATGAAGGCGGCGTTGGTGACATCAGAGGGTGGAAACCAGAAACTCACATCCGGGCGTGCCGGTTTCTCCTTGTTGGCCGACTTCGTTTTCATCTGTCTCTGCCATTCCACAAGCTTATCAAGTTCCTTCTCATCATGTTCACGGAAGTTGTGACAGATAGCTTCCACGATGTTGGACAGTTGTCCCTTATTACAGCCCGAATCGGCCACGAGATTGGCCATCATGCCACATAATTCCTTCCAACTGAGGTCGGGATATTGAAATTTCGCCTCACTTACCTGCGCTCCGAGTATCGGAAAGAGCATCGGAACTAAGGGCTCATGCATGTCTTTTGATACCTGAGAGAGCAAAAGTTGCACACATTCGGTGCCTTTTCCCAGCTTTGGCATCGTCGGAGCGGTTGAAATTGTGATATTATACTTCAAATTTTTTGTCTTCATTTCTTCTTAATTTATTGATTATGAGCTTTTTAGAGAGAAGTGGAGTTGGGAGGAGCGTTCCAGTTCCAGTTGTTCCAATTATTTTTTTGAGCGTTCCATTCCACCTTCTTATATATATAACTATCTATATATTAAGTAGTTATAGAGTCTCTATAAAGGGATATTGTCCTATGAAAACCTATTTGGAACAATTGGAACAACTGGAACAACTGGAACAACTGGAACGCTTGCCCGAAAATCACTTCAGTTTTAATCCTGTTACCGGCACTCCCGAAGTCCCCATTTCCTCTAGAAAGCCTCAACTCTGTTTATCTGTCATCACTCTTGCCGCTAATGATGCGCAGCTCGTTGGCGGCACCCTGGCAGAAGTCCTGGAAGGTGAAACGCTCTGAGAACTGCGGGCGGTTGAAGGTAGGGTAGAGCGTACCGTCTTTCTTCCGGTTCACGTTGATGTACGTTCCCAAATACACGTGCGGATTTCTCTGCACCACCTTCTGCAGTTTCTTCTCCTGGTCATTCTGCACAAAGGTGAAGTGGTCTTCTCCATCGTGCGTAATAGCTCCATCCAGATACTCGCCGACGGCCATGCGCCCTGGCTCCTTAGTCATCAACTTGAGGTCGATACCCAATTCTGTGTTTGGGTAGAATCCCTTTCCTGCCTTATTTGAACTTTCGTTCATATTGCCATTTAATACTATATTCATTTTTACTTGAGTATTAAATAAGCCTCTCTGGTACGATGACGTTCGAAGAGGTTTCCCTGCCATCTTTTCTAGTACCATCATTCCCCATTTTGTGATTTGCAACTCGCTTGATGGGTAGTCATCTTGTTATCAGATGACGGGTGCAAAGATAAGGCGAAAAATCCGTGCGAGTGCAAAAATAATCGGTTTAAATCCTTGAAATCCATGGTATTAGGAATCAGTAGGAATTATTAGGAATCAATCGGAATAAAATCAAGGAATCAATCGGAACCAGAAAAACGCAAAAAGCGGCAACCACCATCCTTTTCTCGGATAATCGTTGCCGCTTTCAATAGCGTATTTAGTTTTCAGAAAACAACAGATTATAGTTCTTCCGTTGTCATTGCTTTGTAGATTTCTTTCCCGATTTCTTTATCTTTATCCTTCCAAAGAAGGTAGTCTGGATGATTTGAAGAAACATGTTCTTTATTTCTTTTCAATGTTTTCAGTTTCTTATTCATTCCATCTGACATATTTTTTATAGCCTTATCATCGCTATACTTCAGTACCCCAATTCCAATCAAAGCACGGATAAAATCAATACACTTCGTTCCAGAGCGAATTGCTTCTACGTCTATGGAAATAGCCATTAGCATAGCCACCTGTACATTGGCTGTCAAGTCAATCACATAAGCTGCTTTTACAATTTGATTTCTGGATATCTTCACAACTTTATTTGGCAAAGTAAAAGAAGGCGTCATTACTTTATTGATGGCATCTCTACAGTCATCTGGGATGCATACTTCATCAGGAACTGCATTTTGCTGTTCTGAATAGGATTCCAGATTCTTTATCAACTCGTTTTGATAGAGTTGCTCTTTGAGTCTTAAAACCACAAGTTCGGTACCCATGATATCATACATTTCTCTTCTTGAAAGGTGCAGATAACGCATTTGAGGTACGATATCTTTCTTTTTCAAGTTGTGGGAATGAAAAATTCCTCTTGGTACTTTGTCTAGCCAAGCTGTAAGCCTGTTGATTTCAGATTCTATTACTTCCGTTTTAGCCAGCCCCAATGGAACTTTTAAATAGTTGTCGTCGTATCTTTTAAAAAATCCATCCTTTTCATTGGAGAAAAACTTTTTCATTCTAACCAGATGGTTCTCGTAAATCTTGTTTCTATCTTCTTCTCTATGTATATTTGCCACAAGGTTCTGGATTTTATGGCAGAGATTTTCTAATTTCTTTTTAGTTGAACTTGATATTGCAGGGTGATTGTTTGTGAAATCTTTCAACTTGTTGAGAATGCGACTTGTGTTTTTGCAATCAACATCGCAGAGTGTTAGGGGAATTTGGGTGTAGTAGTACTCACTTAGATTAATGAGTTCTTCGGCATCCTTATCATTAAAATCTCTTGGTAGCAGTAAGTTAGTAACCAATTCAATCTTATTCTCTTCCTCCATGAATGGCATGGAAATATCAAATGGGGATGGAGCGAATCGTCTTTTGTATGGTTCGGGGGCCAATAGGCATTCCTTGGGGGTGTCAACATCTGCCGTTAAAGTGATGTTGCCAATCTTGCCTATCACCTTAGCCTTTACTATTGTTGTAGAGGACAGCTCTGGGGGAAATACACGTTGTATTTCTTTTGTATAGTTTTCTGATATATAACCAATCTTGTTGTAGTTCTGATAGTACACGGCGATAGCGTTTGAACTATAAACATTATCTGGTTCTCTTTTCAAATAGACCATAGATGGAATAGGTAGCTGTGCTACAAAATCTTTGGCATTTTGGTCTTTTCCTCGAAATTCTTTCCAGGCATTTGGTATCTGATTGCTGTAATCTCAAAATTCATTTTTATCTATATTATTAAGTTTTCTATATTATGTTTTAATACTCTCCATACAACTCGGTCTAATCCTCCTTATCCAGATAAAAAACTTCCAAGGAGAGGCAAATCCACTATTGGCTTCTTATCTTGTTATACTTAGCAGGAAGGAAGGTTAGCGTTTGCTTTTCCCTGATGCTGAAGAAGTTTTGTACTTGAAATACCTGTATCATAGTTGCTTTTTTATTTTGATGCAAATATACGATAAAAAAACAGAAACGCAAAGTAAAAAATCGCATTTCATGATAAATTCACGTAATTTAATATTAAAAGCTATAATATTGTTTTGTTAGCTCCTTGAAGAAGGATAGGGGATAGAATTCTATTCTATTTCCCCCATCACTCTTCCTAGAACTGTGTTTCTATAGGTGTTGAAGATGTTAGGCTTCAGCATCATGTAGTTTGGCAAGCTCTCTAGATATTCCAACTCAAACACAAGGCGTGGGTCTTTATCGTTTGACTCTGGATGAATCTCTGCCTTACAGCCTATGCGAGCTATGCGGATGAGGTACAAATCCTTGATTCCCTTGCCCTTGATGTAGGGCATGAAATAGTAAAGCTTGTTGAGCGCAACAGTCGAGGGGAAAGACTTGGTCTTACCTGTATAGTAAATCTTTGTCTGACCACCGTCTAGGAAATAATCTGTATTATCTTCCTTGACAAAGCCAACCAAGAGACTTTTGTTCATATCCAAGGTGTAGCTCTTCTTCGGCTTATTTATTTTCAACTCAGGATTCAATTCTGAGAATAAGCCAAAATTCAGCTTTGGTTGAGAGTCACGCTTAATATCTATCGGACGGGTAGAAACTGGTTCCTTCTCATAGATGAAGCGGTAAAGACTCTTGCCAATCTGCTGAACGATTCCGCACACCAAAGCATTTCCCATCAGGAAGGCCCGACGAGCATCCGTAACATCGGGATGCAAGGTGTGGTTGTCTGGGAACATATTCAGACGCTCCAATTCTATAGGTATCAGTCGGCGATAGCGACCTGATGCAGTCTTGATTACATGTTTGAAGCGTGATGCACCAGCACCTCCTTCACCTGTAATGATTGTACGTGAAGGCTTATCCAGGGAATCAGGGAAGGCCATTCCGCCCTCAGAGAAAAGATACTTGAAACCTTCCTTGGTAGTGCGTTCTATTTTCTTTGCACCCTTTTCGTATTCCCATCTTGCAACTTCATCTTGCGGAATAAAGAACTCCTCTGGTACCAGGGACTCATCAACGATATTGCCGCCAAGTGTCATAACTGGACCATCATAAACCGCCTCTGCATCTACCGAATATACGCAACGGTTGCGCATGATACCGGCATTTCCAAATGGACTGTCTTTTCCTTCCTTGTTGAAATTATCCGAAACCTCCTTAATAGTTCCTTTAATCTCAAATTCAGAGAGGGTTTTGTCCTTCGGTTTAAAAGGAAAAGCCTTTGCCAGCACGCCTTCATAAAGCACCCAATCCTTCAACTCTTGTACTTGTCTTGAAACATTTGAATTCTCACGGTAACCGACAATATAAGTACGGCGTCTGCGCTGAGGCATTCCGTATTCTGCTGCGTTGATTACTCGCCATTCTACCGTATAGCCTAAATCTGCGAGTGAAGCAAGAATGATTGCAAAATCACGTCCACGTTGCTTGGCAGGCGAGCCGAGCAAACGGTCAACATTCTCAAAGAATATATAGCTTGGACGATTATTTCCCTTCTCGTTTAAGATGCGATAGATTTGCCACCAAAGCACACCCTTCTTACCCTCAATTCCACCAGAACGGCTAAGAGTTGAAGCTACAGAATAATCTTGACATGGGAAGCCGCCTACCAACAAGTCATGATCAGGAATATCAGCTGTTGGTACTGTATTAATATCTTGGTTGCTATGACCCTTTGAACCAAAGCGTGCTCTATATACGAGTGAAGCATCTTGGTGTTTGGTTGATGGTTCCCATTGGTTGTTCCAAATGGTTTCATAGGCATCTGAAGCTCCCTCCAAACCTATGCGGAAACCTCCTACGCCTGCGAATAGTTCTACTACCTTTATTGTATTTTTAGACATATTTATATGTATGGAATTTCTTGTAATTTTTTAGCAATATATGAACCCTTGAGCCAGAAAAACTGCGGAAGCATTCTTATGCCGTTCACACTTTCTGTTCTTGTTTTCTCTGTCGAAACATCAGCTCCTCCTCGGAAGAATACTTTATATTCGGAACTCTTAGGAAAGTTTGGGGCTCCCATATAGGAACCGCTATTGTTCATACGTTTATTACCCTTTTTGTCATAAACGTATTCCCATTCCAACTCATTCCTATGAATCAGATTTCTGGAATCCTCCCAGGTACGCCGAACATCATTCTCGATGAATTCTTCATCAAAAGCAAAGCGTTTAAAACCTTCAAAAACGGTCTTGCTCGGGTCTTTACTATCATGCTCACAGAAGATAGGGCAGAGGAAACTGTGCTCACAGAAGTAATCGTATACATCGGAATCTTCAAAGTCTGCATCTCTATCTGCCCATTCTTCAAAGTCGATGTGCTTGAGCTTCATATCCTCTGTTCTTCCACCTTGGGGCGTAATCGTGATGGTCTTCGCTATGATACCGGCTTTGTTAAAGTCTGAAATCTGATTTAACCTGTTGCAATCGGTTCCGAACATACGGATAACGCATTTAGCTGAAATATCCTTGACCTTAGCATCTATTCCGAGCATTTCTCTTAGTTCAGGCAGAGTCTTACCCTTATACTTTAATGTAAGTGCATGGCAACGAGCATCCAGCTGGGCGAAACTTGAAAAAGATTCTTTCAGTACGATTTCGTTCTTTGCTCTGCTTTTGTCAAAATGTCCTCGTACGATGTAATCAACAAAAGTTTGTTTCAATCTATATCGGGGCTTTTGGTAAGAGCCTGTTGCTGTGCGCTTGAATCCTGGTACTAATTCTATCAGCAAGAGATTTGGACGAAGAAGGTGAGTGAAACCAACCAGCTGTTCGTTACGCTTTTCTGCATCCTGATAATCATGATAAACCTGTTGCAGGTGGCTACTGACAATCTCCCAGTCGTTTTGTAATTTGTCTTTTTCTTCTTGTGAGAAAGAATTGTAGCAGTAGTCAACAATAGGGAACTTAGCATAGCCTGAAGCAGGTACAACCTCGTAAGATCTATATTCATAGAAGATGATTAAAAGCCGTTCTGTTTTTTCCCAAAAATGAGATGTGTCGAAGTCTGTCTGAATCGGCGGTTCAAAGGTAACATGTGTAATACTGATACCTTCCTTTGCACCTAGATAAACATTATAAGCTTCACCAGTCTTTCCATTAGCATTCTTTTGGTCTCTCTTAGGTACACGTACTCCGGTGGTCTTAACTTCCGTAAGAACGCCATCAATCTCAATATCACATTCTTGTTTACTGTCTTTTTTGTAACCGAAAACAGATTGTTCTATCACGTCTCCAGCGATACCTGTAATCTTTTTACTTTCTAAGGTACGAGCAAACTGATGGGATTTATCAACCTCACCAAGAGTCTTGCCCTTTGCTCCTTCAAGTAGAGTATAGACTTGTTCTTTCGTAAATCTTCTATCTTCTGATACAGCCATCAGCTTATGTTGTTTAATACGATATTAAGTATATAATCATTATTTAGCCAAAAACATTTGGGCTGCACCCTGTTGCCTTGTGGGGTTAATATGGTTTGCCCTTTAGTTCCGTGTGGTCGTATGTGGCAGATTCCATTTGCTTTGCTCGTTATGAAATGGTTATAGTCACCCTCGCAAACTTTCTGCTTTGTATCTTCCCAGAGATTCTTAGCCTCCACTAAATCGTTGTATGGCATATTCCAAAAGAATACTTTAACGAGTTTCATCTTTCTCTTATCTCCATCAGGAGATTTTCGGAATACGACAAACAGGAATTTGCCAGAGAGTTGCTTGTGCCACTCTGAATCCTCCCATTCTTCATTTATGATATCCACAAATCTGATGTATGGAAAAGACATGGACTCAATATTTTTATCACGATTTGCTTCTAACACTATCGTTTTCAAAGAAATGTTAGCATTTTCAAATTCTTGTATTTTGCGTGTCTTTATATTGAATATAGCCCGGCAGACATTATATGCTAAATCTTTGGCTTTTACATTTAATTCTACCTTACGCTTTTTTCCTATTTTCTCAACAGTCTTACCATAGAATGGTTCTACACGTCTTATGACAAGTTGCTCAAATGTTTCTTTTGGCTTATAACAATGTAGCGATTTTACAATCTTATCCGAAGCGAATTTCTCCTGAAGCTTTTCTAATCTTTTTGGAGTGATATTTAATTGATGATTTATTCCCTCATCAAGAAAAGAGTCCAGGATAATCTTGTTCATATATCCCGTTTTGAGCGAGTATGCTCTTTGTTGTGCCCGCTCGTTAGTGCCGGGTTGGTCGCGCATATTTTCCTTTGCTTTACTGCCTTTCATGCATGCTGCAAGATAGAGAGTATCACCTTCTGTTAGCTCATGTGCTTGCCCATGTAGAATTTTGGTATGTATAAAGTTCCAATCATCTTTGATAATCTTCAGGTCATCTTTTGGAAACTTCCAATTACGAATCAACTTAAATACCATATCCACGGGATTTACATTAGCTTCATGAAGATAAAACATCAGAAGAAGTAATTTGTTCTTCTTCCAAAACCTGCTTGTTTCAAAAGTTTCTTTTGCTTCCTCAATATAATTAATGATATTGAGTACAAGTCGCTCTTTGGCAGCCATACTCTTATCTTTCTTAAGCTCCTTTAAGGGCGTACATTTGAGTTCCAAACCAGCTTCTTTGAAGTCTGGTTCCGCATCAGAGTTCGGTTTATAACCATAATGGAATTTTTCTACGGCTTGACCCAAACCGCCCTTTCCGCTAGGGATGACTGCTTCAGGATGCAGTTCTCTCAGCGAACGCCCAAGTAACAACTCGCCATATTTAAGAATCGAGTTGGCGTTTTTGGGATTATATGTTTTTTTTGCCATGTTTCCAGTTTTTAAATTTTAAAATCTACCATGTGTAGTTGTATTTGAGAATAGAGTTCCCTTACTTTCGCTTCGCACGCAGACCTTAGACAATCTGCAAAGGTACTAAAACTTTTCAATAACTTGGCTTCTGATCACAATCTTTAACGCTATTCTTAAGAAAAATGCTAATCTTTTGGCTGGCGTTTTTTTCTGCATTCTTCTCTTCCTTATCCAGATAAATACTTCTATGGGATGGTAAATATACTAGTTTACCTTGTATGTTGTCCTTATATGGATTTATCGTTTTATGGAATCCCTGTAATCTGATAAGTTTTGACAGGATGAAGCTTTTACGAACAATAACGGGATAGAAGTTCATTCTAAGATAGAACTCCAACCGCTCAACAAGGATGGTTTCAAGACCATAGAAGTTCCAGAAGATAATGAAGCAAATATTGCCGTTATCGGCATCTTGAAATACATTATCAGCTAAAGATAAAAGGGCAAAGGCATTACCTATTATGTATCAGGTAAATACTTTTGCCCTTTCTCTTTATTCTACCTCCTCGCACATCGCCATCTCTGCTCCCCGGTAAATCACGACGAGCTGATGAAGTTTTGTGGTTTTTACTGATTCGCGCACGATGTCGCTATCGGCGTAGCGCCTTATCTGAGCAGAGGCTTCCTCGAAGAGATGGTTCAACTGCTCATCGCTGGTGCCCGGCTTACAATATTTCAGCTCCACGATGTAGGAATCTTCCATGTCCTTATAAATGTCGCAGAGGGGTAGGAGGAATATGTCGGCATAACCGCCATCGTTGTCAAGTTCTGAGATGGGACGGTAGAACTTGCATTGGCTCGTCATCGCCAGGGTGAAACCATGAACGTAGGCCTCGCCCTTCTGCTTGTCGCGCTGGGAAGAGAAGCGCTTCAGGCAATCGGCTATGTAGGCGAAGTAGGGCTTGAATGCGCCTTCGTAGGCAAGCTTGCTCTCCAGTTGGGTCTTGTCGTATTGCTCAAATGTGAGGTCATTCTCCTTATAGGTATCCAGCAGATAGGTGTACATCTGGTCTCGTACCACCTCGTTGGGAACCACAAAGCGGGTGTTGCCCTGGTAGGTGCCGCCTATCGTTACCATGCCGAAATAGAAGAGCAGACTCAGAAAATTGTCCGGGTCGTTGATGCGCTCGGCGGGGAAATTCTCCATCAGGGTTCCCGTGGTGAATCCCTTGGTTACAATATCCTGTATGATGCTGGCATCGTGGGCAAACTCCTTATCGTGGCGGATGAGCATGCGGATCTTGTCGTAATCGATGCGGATGTTGGTTTCCAACATGCTATCAGGAATATCATAATCGTTGCGAATGTAATTGTCCACAAAATTGAGCACCATCACGGAGTTGTACATGGTTGTCTTGCCATATCTTCTGATGCTGAAACAATAATTATCATACCATGGTTTCATCACTTCTATCAGCTCATCCACGCTGTGGTGAAATGGCAGCACGCTAGAGTAATAAGCCAGCATTTCACGTACTTCATCCTCGGTAAATCCTACCATCTCGTTGAACTCAGGAGATAGGGAATAGTTGGTTCCAATGTTGAAACCGCTGGTCAGATCATCCATGGTTACGGGGCTTACTCCTGTAACGAAGACTCTACCCAACGAATCTCCTGCAGCTCCCTTGATTGTGTCGAAGAAATGGCGCAAATATCCCTCGCCGTGAGTCTGCTCGCGGTATCGGGTTTCATGCTCTTTGTGGGCAAGAATCTGATTGGTAAAATGATCGTACTCATCGATGAAGAGATAAATCTTCAAGCCTGTTTCAGCACATTTGTCGCATAGAAATCCCAATTGGGCAACGGCATCTTCCTTCTGGTTCATCTCTTCCTTTATGCCCGGTGGCAACAGGTGGGCGTATCTGCTGCAGAAGGAATTAAACTTGTTGTTGCAATGGGCATCAAGTCCCTTTTTATAATTATCCAATCCTGCTGAAATCATGGCAAAATTCAGATGCAGGATAAGATAACTGTTGCGTTCGGGGGTAGGATTTTCTCCGATGTAAAGTTTCCCGAAGAGGCTTTCGAACTGATCTTTCTTATTGATGTCGTAATAGTTTTCGAGCATGGAGATTGTAAGGCTCTTTCCGAAACGGCGAGGGCGTATGAAGAAGAAATATTTGTTTGATTCTTCTATATTCTCAATGAAAGGAGTCTTGTCAACAAAGTAGCAATCTTCCTTGATAACATCCTCGAAATTCTGCATTCCATAAGGGATGCGCTTGCGATAGATTCGCTTTTGTCTTTCTATTTTTGCCATAATCGAAACCAACTTTTTGTTTTTATGCCGCAAAGTTAAGATTATTATTTGGAATAAGCAAAGTTTTTTGAGCATTTTTCTTGGTGGTTTATCAAAAATGTGTTATTTAGCGCAGGAAAACTGAAGGAACCTGAATGACATGTGTAACAGACGTGTTTTGACCCCCTTTTTTTACTTTCCTCATTTTAATTCTAACCGGTATTATGGTAAATAAGCGTTATGAGATAAAGAAAGAGATGAAATTTGGAGCCTGAAAATGGAACCGGTTCACCCCTTTCTGATCATTTCTTACTTTCTGCCTGTTCTGAGATTAATTCTCATTTCAATCTAAAAGAAATATCTCAGAACAGAATCTTACATGATGCCCGTAAGACGCTGGATGGCGATTACTGCCTGGTTGTATTCATTAATCGCATCAGCATGCTTCATCAGAACATCTATGGTTTCCTCGATGGCATTCACGTATTCAATATACGAAATTTCGCCATTTTCATATTCTATCGCACTCAACTTCGAAATTTGCGCAGAATGTGCCTGGTTGTTCTGCTCGTAATATTTCAGACGGTTGGATGCTGCCTGCAGGCGCTTCGTACAGAGACGGTAATCACGCTCTTTCTCTGTCTGCTCCTGACGCATTTCGATTTCAGCCAATTCACGGTCTTTCTGGGCTGCCTTGACCTTTGCCTTCGTAGAACCATAAAACAAAGGAATGCCTACGCCAATCTCGAAACCGAAGAAATTGCCCTCGGCAAATCTTGAACGGTCTATGTTGTATGGATTCCAACTGGAAATGACACATTGGGTGCGCAAAGATAAGGATAAACTCGGAGCAAAACCCGTCTTGGCTGCCTTGATTTCCTTATCGAGAGCGATGAGCTTATCCTGCTGGTAAAGACCGTCGGCAGACTGCTGATAATTATAGGTATTGAGATTCTGGGCTGCGATGGCCGTGAGATTCTCTTCTGCCGGTTTTACGGGCTCCTGTGTGTTGAGCTGCGACATGAGGTCGATTTGCAGGCGCTCGATTTCGCTCTTCACATCAGCCATTTCCAGGCGGTTTTCGTTGCATTTGCGGTCGGCAGAGAGATATTCCAGCTGGCGGCTCTCTCCTGCCTTGTAACGCATTTCAGCTATCTTGCTGTAACGCTCTAATACTGAGTCGATTCGCTGCAATATCTGAAGTCTGTAAGCCTGATAAAGCATCTGATAATAGGTGTTGGCGATTTCAGCCTTCAGTTGCTGGCTTACCACATTCAAGCGGCTCTTTTCAGCCTGGGTTTCAGCCTTGAGCTGGTTGCGGCGCGATGTGTAGACGGTAGGAAAATCGAGGCTCTGGGTAAAGGTAAATCCGTTGTCCGATTCGCCTCCCGTGGCAGGGTTTTGCGAGAAGGTAACCTCGGTTTTATCCAGAGCCCAAGCCGTGCCTTGCATTACCTGCGCACGTTCTACCGATTTCTTTCCGGCCTGCATCTGTAGGTTCTGTCGGGCAGCCAAATCGAAACATTCCTGCAGGGTAACTTTCCTGCCCGCAATATGAGCATCAAAATGCTGGGCTCCTGCTGGGGATGGCAGCAGGAGAAGGATGGCGGCAAAACAAGCCACCACCCTATTTTCTGTTATCTTTTTTCTGTTCATTATTTTCATATCTTGAAATCTTACTTTTTCGTAAACATCTTGTAGATGGCTGGCAGAACCAGGAGCGTGAGGAGCGTGCTGGTAATGAGACCGCCAATCACAACCGTGGCAAGAGGACGCTGGACTTCGGCTCCGTCGCCATGGGATAATGCCATCGGGAGGAAGCCCATAGAGGCTACCAGGGCTGTCATCAGAACCGGACGGAGACGTATCATGCAACTGTCAATAATTCTTTTCTGAATAACAGCCGCCAAACTTGCGCCATTCTCCTCAGGAGCCGCAGCCGCCTGCTTCTGCATCTGGTTCATCTGACCTATCAGCACGATACCGTTGAGAACCGCCACACCAAAAAGGGCGATGAAACCTACGCCCGCCGAAATGCTGAAAGGCATTCCGCGCAACCAGAGTGCCCAGACGCCACCTATCGCAGCAAGCGGAATGGCGGAGAACACGAAGAGCGACTCGCGCAGATTCTTGACCGTGGCATAGAGCAGCAGCAGAATGATGATGAGCGCTATCGGAACCACGATGAGCAGGCGCTGGGTGGCACTCTGAAGATTCTCAAACTCGCCACCATAATTATAATAGTAGCCCTCAGGCAGCTTCAGTTTCTTGTCGAGGATGGTCTGAATATCCTTCACGGTACTCTGCACGTCCCTACCCTTCACGTTGAAACCTACGTAGATGCGGCGGGCTCCATTCTCATGAGAAACCTGAGCCGGAGCCGGTTCGTAAACCACATCAGCCAACTGGGAAAGCGGAATGCTCTCGCCACCAGCCAGCGGAATACGGAGCGACTGGAGCGATTCGAAGTTGCGCTCCTTAGGGTCAAGACGCAGAACGATGTCAAACTTTTTGTCGCCTTCGTATACAGCTCCAGCCGTGGCGCCCGCAAAGGTGGTTTCAAGAATGCGGTTGATTTCGTCAACATTTACCCCATAAGCCGCCATGCGTTCATGGTTGTATTTTACCTGAATCTGAGGCAGTCCCGATACCTCTTCAACGAAGATTCCGCTCACGCCTGGCACATTCCTGATCATTCTGGAAACCTTATCAGCTTGCTGGGTAAGCACATCGAGATTGTCGCCAAAGATCTTAATCGCCACATCTTGCTTGATGCCCGTAAGCAACTCGTTGTTGCGCATCTGGATAGGCTGCGAAATCTCAGCCTCCAAGCCCGGAATCGTCTTCAGGGTTTCTTCCATCTTCTCCATCAGTTCGGCGGTAGTTTCTGCCGAAGTCCACTCGGCTTTCGGCTTGAGCGCCACCATGATGTCGGCCCTTTCCACAGGCATCGGGTCGGTAGGAATCTCGGCACTACCTATGCGGCTCACCACCTGCTTGATTTCAGGATATTCGGCCTTCAGAAGTTTCTCCGCCTTGGAGCAGCTCTCTACCATCTGCGAGAGCGAAGTGCCCTGCGACATGGTCATTTCTACCGCAAAATCGCCCTCTTCCAGGCTCGGGATAAATTCGCCACCCAGGAAATGGAAGGCTACGGCACTCATGCAGAAGAGCGAAACGGCGCCGGTAATCACATCCTTATATCGCGCCAAGACCCATTCAAGAACCGGTCGGTACCAGCCCTGCAGTTTCTCTATCATCCTATCGCTGAAGGTTTTATGCACATGTCCCTTCTTGCTCAGAAAGAGCGCACTTGCCATCGGAACATAGGTAAGCGAGAGGATGAAGGCACCCAGGATGGCGAAGAAAACGGTAAGCGCCATCGGACGGAACATCTTGCCCTCGATGCCCACAAGCGTCATCAGCGGAATGTAAACTATCATGATGATGATTTCGCCAAATGCCGCACTCTTGCGGATGCGCGAAGCGGAATCATGAACTTCCTCATCCATCTCTGCCTGAGAAAAACGGATGGGAGTATTGGAAGAATTTCTCGCCCTCCACTCAATACTCTTCACGCCCAGATGGGCCACAACAGCCTCTACGATAATGACGGCAGAATCGACTATCATACCAAAATCGATGGCTCCGAGCGACATCAGATTGCCGTCGATTCCGAAGGTCTTCATCATGCCGAAAGCAAAGAGCATGCTGAGCGGAATGACGCTAGCCACAACCAGTCCGGCACGCCAGTTGCCCAGGAAAATAACCAGCACGAAGATGACGATGAGTCCGCCCTCAATCAGGTTTCGGGCGATGGTTCCCTCCACACGGTCAACCAGGTTGGTTCGGTCGATAAACGGTTCGATAACCACGCCCTCGGGCAGAGATTTCTGAATCTGCTCTATGCGCAATTTCACATTCCTGATAACCTCCTGAAAGTTTTCTCCCTTCAGCATGATGGCAATTCCAGCTACCACTTCGCCCTCGCCATTTCGGGTAACGGCTCCGAAACGGGTGGCGTGCCCCAGCTGAACCTTCGCCACATCACCTATCTTAATAGGAGTGCCGTTCACGGTCTTGACGGCGATATTTGCCACATCTTCCAGACTCTTCACCACGCCTATGCCGCGGATGAAATACTGGTTGGAGTTTTCCTCTATGTAACTTCCGCCCGTGTTGGCGTTATTCTTTTCGAGCGCATCAAACACGTCGCTCACGGTAAGATTGCTGGCGTTGAGCTTATCCGTATTGATGGCCACTTCGTATTGCTTCACGTAGCCTCCCCAGCCGCTCACCTCCGCCACGCCCGGGGTTCCCGAGAGCTGCTTTCTCACAATCCAGTCTTGGATGGTTCGCAGCTGGGTTAGCGAATATTTGTGCTCGTAACCCTTCTCGGCACGCACGGTATAATGGTAAATCTCGCCCAGTCCGGTAGCAATCGGTCCCATCTCGGTTTCCGTATTCTTGGGCAAATCTTTCTCCACCTGGGTCAGCATCTGGCTCACCTGCGAACGTGCCCAGTAGATATCTGCATCGTCATCAAAGACGAGGGTGATGACCGAGAGTCCGCTTCGCGAGATGCTTCTTCGCTCCTTGAGTTCGGGGATGTTGGCGAGTGCCATTTCCACCGGAGTAGTAACGTATTGCTCCACCTCCTGCGCTCCGAGCGAAGGTGCCTGAGTGATGACCTGCACCTGATTGTCGGTAATATCTGGTGTGGAATCGAAAGGAAGATGGATGAGCGAAACGATGCCCCAGATGATAAGGGCTATCGTGAAAACTCCCACCACCAGCTTGTGGCGGATGGAGTAAGTAATCAGTTTCTGAAACATAATCTGTCTTTCTTTTAAAAGCTCTTTATTGATGAAAAAGCTTACCTTATATTATATTAATGCTCATCCGCATGCTCGCCCGTGAGCGAAGCCAGATAATACGCGTTTTCTGTCACAATCTTCTTTCCTTCCTGCTTCAGGTGCTTGCAGAGTTTTACCTCGGTATAAGCTCCGTCCGAAACGCCCGTAATGACCTCATGGCGGGAGAAACTGTACTCGCCCTTCTTTGGTTTGCCATTCAGAGCGAAGACAAACTGCTTGCCGTCGGTAGTGACGATGGCCTTGGAAGGAAGGGCGATGCACGACTGGCTGCCCGTAGCTATCTTGCCGCTTACATACATTCCGTCGAAGAGTCGGGCTGAGCCGTGAACCCCGCTGGTTTTAAGCGACTGCGCATCTATTTTTACATGAACAGCAACAGATTTCGAATTATCGTTAAAGTATTGGTTTAAGCCGTAAACATGACCTGCGAGTTTCACGCCCGGCTGATTGGTAAGCGAGAGATAAACCTTATCGCCCGGCTTAACCTTCTGCAAATCTTTCTCATAAATGTTCAGATCGCACTCTACAGCCTGGTTGTTCTGAATCTTCATGAGCGGCGTCTGCATATCGGCGAAGCTGCCCAGACTGGCTGTAATCTGCGAAACCGTACCCGATATCGGAGCACGCAAAGGGAAGGCTGTAGTAAACTTACCCCTGGCAACGGCGGCGGTAGAAATGCCCATCTGGGCAAGCTGTTTGCCGATGCCGACGAGGTTGGCGTGGGCCACATGATACTCCTTGGCAGCCTGCTGCGCATTCTTCTTGACGCCAGCTCCTGTCCTGTTCAGCAGTTTCTGTCGCTCCAGGTCGGCAAGTGCCAGTTCGCACTCCTTGCTGGCAGAATAATATTCTCGTTGCAGACTGACCACATCGGTATTTTCAACCAGAGCCACAACCTGTCCGCGCTTCACATTCTGTCCTTCCTTTACATAGATTGCCTTTACTACGCCCCCCATGAGCGAAGCCACATCGCCCTTGTTCTGGGCGCGCAAAACAAGCTGGCCGTTGGCTGCAATCGTAGCATCCATCACGCGGTCAATCGCCTCGCCCATCTTCAAATCTACAGCATCTACCTGTTTCTGAGAGAGCGGAATGTTATCGAAATCCACCTCTTCATGTTCATGCTCATGTCCGTGTTCGGCAGCATGAGCCTCTGCTCCGGCGTAGTTTGAGAAAAGGGTAAAACCACACCAGGCTAAGATTGCCGCAACGGCAACCACCAAAATTCTTTTCATTTTTTTCTTTTTATTGATTCATAATTACGGATAAGCAAAAGTACGCCCCCGAGAAACTTCGAGTGCAAAAGTACGCACTTTTCCCTGCAACCCGGTTGCAAAAGCTGCATCCAGGTTGCTCTAACTACAGAAAATCAACAAAAAGAAGGAGGTCCCCGCCTACTGATGGCCGTTTCATCTACGCTAGGAAGGCTGGCTGTAAACTGCTGCCAGCGCACGCAAACGAGCGACGAGGTCGGGATAAATAAATACTCAGAAGAAAGCATGGAAAGCAGATGGTTGCCATCGAAAAGCTGTTTCTGAATGCCCTTCATAATCTTGCTGCCGGTTACGAAATGGTGCAGCTGATGCACGCGGCAACCATCGGCTTCTTTCTCATGATGTTCTGTATGCTCATCGTTGAAATTACCATCCTGCTGGCAACGTTCTACAACCATACATATACGCCCCATGTGGTGATGATGCATCACCACCGTAGAGAGCAGCACACTCATCGTGGCCACAAAGAGGCTGAACAAGTATAGTTTCTTCTTTGCCATTTTATTCTGTTTCCAAATTTTAGGATTGCTTTTTTCCGTCCGCAAAATTACATTAAAAGTACGAAATAGCCAAGTAAAACTTAGAAAATTAGCATTTTTTCTTAAAAAAATTAAAACCGAGTACCCTTAAGGCCATCTGAATACGTAATATGAGTAGTTTTTAGTAACTTTGCAACATAAAATTAAAAAATAGAAATGAAAAAAGTATTTTTAATCTTTCAATTACTCCTTGTAGTAATGCTGGCTCAGGCGCAGATGATGAACCCTGTGAAGTTCACCAGCTCGCTGAAAACAGACGGAAGTGCTGTGGCCGAAATCGTGTTTAGCGGAAAAATCCAACCGGGATGGCACGTCTATTCTACCGGTTTGGGTGGCGATGGTCCGATTTCTGCTTCGTTCAACGTAAACAAGCTTGAAGGAGCTGAACTCGTAGGAAAACTTCAGCCACGCGGCAGAGAGATTGCAAAGTTCGACCCTCTCTTCGAGATGAAACTCCGTTATTTTGAAGGTAGCGTTACCTTTGTACAGAAGGTCAAGTTTACCCAACCAAATTATCATATTGATGCCTATCTGGAGTATGGCGCCTGCAACGACCAGAACTGTATGCCACCAAGCGAGGCTGGTTTTAAGCAGAGTGGCAAATCGCCAGCCGTTGATGCTCCTGCAGCTGGGGCTAAAGATGCTCTGAATGCAAAGGCGATTGATCCTGCTCTTGCAGCCAAGATGAAGGCCGATTCGCTGGCAAAGGTTGCAGCCCTGGCTCAGACCGATAGTGCTACTCAGCCCGTAGATTCCGCAGCTTTGGCATCTGCTATGGAAAATCTGAACGTCAAGGACTTATGGAAACCGGTTGTTAAAGAACTCCAGGCATTTGGCGGAGCTAACGACATCGCCAACCATTCGCTCTTCTATATCTTCTTCATCGGTTTCGTGGGCGGTCTGCTTGCGCTCGTCATGCCTTGCATCTGGCCTATCATCCCGATGACCGTAAGTTTCTTCCTGAAGCGTGCTAAGAACGATAAGAAGAAAGGTATCCGCGATGCGATTACTTATGGTTTGAGCATCGTAGTCATCTATCTGGTTTTGGGTCTTGCCGTAACAGCCATCGCAGGTCCTAGCACCTTGAATGCGCTCAGCACAAGTGCCGTTTTCAACATCATCCTCTTCCTCCTGCTTGCCGTTTTCGCCTTCTCGTTCTTCGGTTGGTTCGAAATCAAATTGCCTGACAGTTGGGGAAATGCTGTTGACAACAAGGCTTCCAGCACCACGGGTATGATTTCTATCTTCCTGATGGCTTTCACCCTGGTATTGGTCAGCTTCTCATGTACAGCTCCAATCATCGGTTTGCTGCTTGTTCAGACCGTTACATCCGGCGACTGGCTCGCTCCTACCGTGGGAATGTTCGGTTTTGCGCTTGCTCTGGCGCTCCCATTCACCCTCTTCGCCCTCTTCCCATCATGGTTGAAGTCGGCTCCTAAGTCGGGTTCGTGGATGGAGACCATCAAGATTGTGCTCGGCTTCATCGAGCTTGCCTTCTCTCTGAAGTTCCTCTCTGTAGCCGATCTGGCTTACGGCTGGCACATCATGGACCGCGAGGTATTCCTCTCTCTCTGGATTGTCATCTTCGCTCTGTTGGGTCTCTATCTCATCGGCAAGCTGAAGTTCCAGGTTGATGCAATCGGGGGCGACATCAACAAGCCTATGCCTGTAGCCTGCATCATGTTGGGTCTCTGTTCTTTGGCATTCTCGGTTTACATGATTCCGGGTCTCTGGGGTGCTCCTTGCAAGGCTGTGAGCGCATTTGCTCCACCTATTAATACACAGGACTTCAACCTCAACACCAAGACCGTAGAGCCTGCTTACAAGGATTATGAGTTGGGAATGGCTGCTGCCAAGGCTTCCGGCAAACCGGTATTGCTTGATTTCACGGGTTATGGATGTGTAAACTGCCGCAAGATGGAGGCTTCTGTCTGGACAGATCCATCGGTTGCCGATAAGCTGACAAAGGATTATGTTCTCATCTCACTTTATGTTGATGACAAGACTCCTCTTCCTGAGCCTATGGAGGTAACGTTTAATGGCGAGAAGCGCACCCTGCGAACCGTTGGCGACAAGTGGAGTTATCTGCAGGCAAGCAAGTTTGGAGCTAATGCCCAGCCATTCTATGTGGCTATTGACAACGATGGCAATCCTCTTGCAGCAGCCTTCAGTTTCAAAGAAGATGTTAGTGCTTATCTCGACTTCCTGAACAAGGGTCTGGATAATTACAGAAACAAATAATATATGATTTAATAGTTCAAATAAGGCCGGTATTGGTTCATTTAAGTAGATTTATGAAGGATAAATTTTAATAGATTAGTTTATTCAAGGTAGATTTATTTAGGATAGTTACTTCCCCCGACAGGTATGGTTTCCAAGCCATCCTGTTGGGGGATTTTTTTGTATAGGCACCAAAAAATAAAGGCACAAAAAAATAGGGCCTGTTTCACAACAGACCCTAAACATACTTACTAAAACTAAATTAACCACTAAAAAAACTAATATTTTTTAATCCTAGAAAATAAGGTGAATAACACCTTTAATCTAAAAACCTAATCTATGACACGAAATCATCCCGATTTCTTGATTGCAAAGATAGGGCTTTTATATGAAACCGCCAAACTTTTTCCCAACTTTTTTCCTAAGTGTGGGCTTTTTTATCGGGATTTCACATTATTTAATCAATAAGCCCCCTACTTCACATTTTAGAACCTATAGCCAACGGTCATCAGCAACTGGTGGCGCTTGTTGTCAACCTTGGTTGCATTAACAGAACAGCCCATATCCTCAAAACTTTCGAATGGATAGAAATCTCCCTTTTGAGAAGAATACTGATAAGCCACATCTATAGCCAAATTCTGGTAATTGAAACCTACACCTAAAGTAAAACGGTTTGTTGCCTTCCAGTTGGTGTAATCAGCAGAAGAAGCGATGTAAACGCCATTACTGTCAAATGTCTGATCGCGCAAAGCATTATCTTTATACATTGGCGATACATAATTATAACCTAATCGGATTGACAACATGTCAACAGGCTTAATCTCTGCACCCAACTTCAAGGTACTTACACCTTGCAGGTTCAATTGAGTATCGTGATTCATTGCCTCATCACTACTACTGCTCTCATAATAGTCTCCCCAATAGGAATCATAATAACCACCATCCTTCACACGGTTGTCCATATGATCGTACCAGGCATATTCATAAGTTGCACCAAGTGCCAGATAATTTCCTATAGTATGACCCAAGCTGGCGCCCACCTTCCATGGTGTATTAAGCCGGAAATCATAATCTATACTCTGTCCCCTACTACCCTTGACATAACAAGGCTGCTGACTTCCATCTTTTTCCTCATAGATAGCAGGATCATAATTCCCCGAAATAGTAATATCATTATCGCCACTAACTGTGAGATCATAGAAGAGAGGGCTATTAAAATAAGCACCAATACGGAAAGGAGAATCCTTGACAGGACGGAAGATAACACCCGCCTTCACATCAAATCCTGTTCCAGTAATCTTCAATTGCTCAAATGAATCCATTATATTGCCATCAACGAAGTCTTCAGAATAAAGAGAATTACTATTGTAATGAACATCATGAAGTCCGACTGTCAAACCAAGCCAAACCTGATTATTAAGCGAGCCACTAATGTTGAAATCATAGGTGCCAATATAACCATGCTGATACTGACCAAACAAATACTTATCAGCCTCAGCATAAGCCAAACCACCATCAGTAGGAACAGTAAACAAACCAGGCTGATAGTTTCCGGAATTATCCTTATATCCACCAAGGTTGGCGTCCTGACTGGTCCACCCAGCATACTCCTTGAAATTCTTAGCTGCGGTTATCTTATTAAGAGAAACATTCTTTAAAGCTCCAGCAGCATTCAGAATCTGTCCAAAGTCGGCACTCTTATGATAATTGAAAGCCAGATTCAGCCAATTGGTGCCTTTGTTTTTCGGACTCCATACGATACCCACCTGGTCAAAGGTAGGATGACTCTTTTTACCATTAAAAGTAATACGAGCATCATTATACTCTGTATAATTCTCTGCATCTGTCTGGGCGATAACTCCTGCAGTAAGAGTTATTTGGCTTTTACGGAAAAGGCCAATACCAGCAGGGTTACTGCTGATAGTGGAAATATCGGCGCCCAAAGCTTCCATAGCACCACCCATACCCACATAGCGGGCAGTACCTGTAAGCTGGGGTGCAGCCAACTTAGCGTCCTGATAGGTTTCTTGCGCAGCAGCAGTCATGCTAGCCATGAGCATACTGGCAAAGAATATATGTTTTAAATTATTCATAATCTTAAATACTAATTGTTATTATCAATTTATCTTCTTCCTCCGAAGCTGCCGCCACCAGAGTGACTACCGCCGCCTCCGAAGCTACCGCCACCGGAACGGCCGCCACCGCTGAAGCTGCCACCTCCGAAATTACCGCTACTGTTACTAAAGCCAGAATTACTACGACTACCCCAAGAAGAGTTATTATTAAAGTTGCCAGTATTCTGACGCTGGCCAAAGCTACGGTTAGAACCACTACGACGTGAATAAGTATTACGATTATTACCGCCAACACCTGTATACTGGTGATTAGAACCATCAATACGACCTGGGTTGTTGTAGCGAATGTTGCCTGCAAAGCCACCATAGCTAACATGTCCGATTACCGGACCGCCCCAATACCAAGGATTGTAGTAGCCGCCCCAGCCATAATACCAAGGGTCGTACCAGCCGCCATACCAGCCGCAGTAACCATAATACCATGGATCGTACCAAGGGTCGAACCAAGGATCATACCAGCCGGCATAATAGCCGTAGCGCCATGGATTGTGCCAGCCCCACATGCGGCTGCGCCAGTAGTAAGGACCGTAACCATAATAATCGTAGAACCACGGATCATAGAATCCGTCCCATCGGCTCATCTCGCGTGTGCGTACGAAATCCTCATCCCTGTCAGCATACTTCTGGGCGAAGTAAGCATCATCATAAATGCTGTCTGGCGCCACACCCTTGCCCACATGGAACTGGATAATGTCGTTGCCCAGGGAATCTTTCCCTACATTCTCATAATGGCTGAAGATTCTGCCGCCTCGATTGTATTCATCTACCGAACGGTCGCTTCCGCTCCAAAACAGCCGATAAACACTATCTCTACGTGCCCGCTGTTCAGCATACTGGCGCTGGAGCTGAGCCCGTCTTTCAGCCTTTTCCTTGGCCTCCTTCTTCGGATTGAAGTAGAGGTCATCGTCCTGTGCCATCGAAGTGAGTGGCATCGCAGCTGCGATAAGGACTGCAAGAAGATACTTTCTTTTCATATTCTGTTCTCCTATTTATTTTTTCTCTTTTCTTTCTTCTATTTTTCTCATCCCGAATCATCATCAATCATCAGGAAGAAGGCTCCAGAAAGAGCCCTTTTCTGATTATATAATAATCTGAATGCAAAAATATTGCTTATCTTTATGCAAAAATACAGAATTTCCCTAAATAATTGTAGGTTTTCCCCTATTTTTTTATAATTTTGCAGAAGATTTAAAACAAATCTAGCTTTTTTGAACATTCGAAAGCGTTTTTAGACAAGAAATTAATACAAATTAAATATGAAATATTTAGTAGCAACATTCACTATTGAAACGACTGCCGACTTGATGCAGGCCTCTCAGGATCTGCTTGCCGATGGTGCAGCCGAAGCCGGATTTGAATCTTTTGAAGAAACAGAAACCGGACTGGAAGCGTATGTACAGAAAGACCTCTTCGACAAGGAGATACTGGATGCCTATATTGCTGATTTCCCTATCGGGGATACGAAAATTACCTACGAGGTGAAAGATGCAGAAGACAAGGATTGGAACCAGGAATGGGAAGAACAAGGATTCGAACCAATTTATGTGGACAACCAGGTGGTGATTTACGATGCGAAACATCCCGAACTCTATCCCGATACGAGCAACAGACCCGACATGATAGAAATAGGTATTGAGGCGAAACTGGCGTTCGGAACAGGAAACCACGAAACCACACGCATGATCATTTCGCAGCTGCTCCACATGCCTATCAGAACCAAGCGCATTCTGGATTGCGGAACGGGTACGGGAATCCTTGCCCTCACCTGCTCAAAACTCGGAGCGAAAGACGTGGTAGGCTACGATATTGACGAGTGGAGCGTAGAAAATGCCAAGCATAATGCCGTGCTCAACGGCGTAACTAACATGGAAGTACTCTTTGGCAACAGTCAGGTAATCAACCACATCAGCGGCGTTTTCGACCTGGTTTTAGCCAACATCAACCGCAACATTCTGCTCAACGACATGCGCGCTTTCCGTAGCGTGATGAACATCGGCGGAACCCTGGTTCTGAGCGGCTTCTACGAAGAAGATATTCCTGTACTCCTGGAGAAAGCAGAAGAACTGGGAATGCATGAAATAAACAGACAGATTGACAACAATTGGGCCTGCCTTGTTTTAGGTTCATAAAGATTCTTTTCTGATTCTAAACATTCAGAACGAACAATCTGAAATCAGAAATATCAGATTAAAACATACGAATAAAGGTTGGATTTTCGCATATTGCCAAAAGTCCAACCTTTATTCCATGAATTTCTTCTCATTATTATTGCTTCCTATGCAGAGCTGCTTGAGCTCATAATAACTGCCGTTGTAAATATTGAAATCTACGTAGCCTTTAATGCCCGGCAACTTGCCCACATCCGTATGCTGCCAGAACTTCCATTTGCCCTTATACTGAACCTTGTCAACATAATAGTGGGCTATCCAGTAAGGATAATCTTCGAAGACAGGCGCACTCAGATATTGCTCCTTGAATTTATAATAGGTGTAGATGATAGGTTTAACATGATACTTATCCTCTACAATATGCAGCCAGGTAAGCACATCACGCTGGAAATCCTCCACACTCTTATCTGCCGGCTTATGTTCAATATCCAGTACCGGAGGCAAATCTCCATCCGTAAGATGAACCTGGTCTAGGAAATAATAAGCCTGTTCTCGGGCTGTCGACTTATTGCTCCAGAAATGATAAACACCCCGGATGAAGCCGAAATCGCGAGCCTGATTAAAGTTCTCGCGGAAATTCTCATCGAGCCGTGAAGAACCTTCCGTACTCTTGATGATGACGAAGCGCACAGGACAACCCTTGATCATCGCATTCTTGAGCTGTTCCCAGTCGATCTTGCCCTGATAATGCGAAATGTCGATTCCATGAATTTCGAAACCTTCAGGATATTCAGCATCGCCATAAAGCGCACGCCATCGGAAACCAGTTGGACCCACAAAGAAATGATAGAACAGAAAGACATAGAGCACGATAACCGCCGTTCCGCCTATCCACCACGCCCAACGGGGATAGCGTTGCAAAAAAGAAGACGAACGCCTTCTACCACGGGAGCCGCCACGCCGAGGAGTTTTCTTTCTCGCCATGGCACTCTTTTTCTGTGAAGAAGCCGTTCGTCTTGTTGACATATAAAAAAATATTTATTCTATTTTTTACTTAGCCTGCTCCAACTGGAGAGTCTTTGTGGTCTGGTCGCAAACCTCAGAAGGACCCCAGTACTGGATAGGACCTGGATAAACGTAAGCTGTTTCCTTAGCCCACTCATCGCGCTTAGAAGCGAAGAACTTGAATGGAGCGCCATCCAGCTCAACGAGAGCCTTGCGGATAACTGGCTTGTTAGCACCATTACGACGCTCGATGTTCATCATCATAGTGATTGGCACACCACCTGCAATCCACTCTGCTGCAGGAGCTGTTGTGTTCTTGATGATTGACATGTAACCGGTCTTGCCGTTAGCGATGAGGCGTGAAGCGTTGAAACCGAGTGAGTAGCAGTAGTCAGCATCGTAGTTAGAAGGAGCTGCGCAACGTCCCTCGTAACCGAAGAAGTGGTGCTGTGCAGAGAACTTACCTACGTACTTACCCTCCTTCTTCCATGCAGCCAACTTCTCAGCTACCATGCGAGAAAGCAACTTCTCTGTCTCGATAAGAGAAACCTGTACGTTTCCGTGAGGGTCGCGGTCGAGGCAAAGCTGGCGAGCTACGTCCGCTGGCAAAGACTCCAATACTGCGAGGTTGTCCTTAGCGATGGCACCCTTAACGAATGCAATCTGCTCCTCAGCACTTGCAAACTCACGGCTCTCGCCTGTTGTAGGGTCTGTAAGAACCTCGTTCAATTCTGCGATGAGCTTCTTGATAGCTGGGATGAACTCGATCAGGCCCTCTGGGATGAGAACAGTACCGAAGTTGTTACCCTCAGCAGCACGGTTAGCTACTGCAGTTGCAATATAAGTAACAACATCATCGAGTGACATTTCCTTAGCCTCTACCTCCTCAGAAATCAAGCAGATGTTTGGCTGAGTCTGGAGAGCGCACTCAAGAGCGATGTGAGATGCTGAACGACCCATCAGCTTGATGAAGTGCCAGTACTTACGTGCTGAGTTACAGTCGCGCTCGATGTTACCGATGAGCTCAGAATATGTCTTGCAGGCTGTATCGAAACCGAAAGAAGTCTCAATCTGCTCGTTCTTCAAGTCGCCGTCGATAGTCTTAGGGCAACCGATTACCTGTACGCCATACTTCTTAGCAGCATAGTATTCTGCGAGAACGCAAGCGTTGGTATTTGAGTCGTCACCACCGATGATGACAAGTGCCTTGATGCCGAGTTCACGAAGAATCTCAATACCCTTCTCAAACTGGTCTTCCTTCTCAAGCTTGGTACGACCGGAACCGATGATGTCGAAACCACCAGTATTGCGGTATTCGTCCATAATTTCAGAAGTAATCTCCATGTACTTATGGTCAACGAGACCACCAGGACCGAGGATGAAACCATAGAGCTTGTTAGCTGGGTTGAGAGACTTCACACCGTCGAAGAGACCAGAAATCACGTTGTGACCGCCAGGAGCCTGACCACCTGAGAGGATAACACCTACGTTGAAAGCAGGAAGTTCCTTAGCCTCGCCTGCCTCGAATGTAATAACAGGCATTCCATAAGTGTTAGGGAACAACGCCTTGATTTCATCCTGATTACCTACTGACTGTGTTGCTGCACCTTCAACTGCCTTTACTGGGCCCTGGAGAGCCTTAGGCAATTTTGGCTGATAAGCAGCTCTTGCAATCTGCAATGCACTTTTTTCCATAATTCGTTTTTTATTTTAATTAGTTGAAACTTCAAAAACATCTGCAAAAATAACTCTTTTCTGCGAGATACGGAAAGAAAAATGCTAAAAATGCGTTAATAGATACATTTTTTCCCAAAAAATGATGTTATTTCAAAGAAAATGATTATCTTTGAGCGATATTTTTAATTATTCATTAATTAGGAGAAAAGAATTATGGCTAATAAAAGAGATTTAAAGCGCACAATCAACTACATTACAAGCGAACTTTTCGCCGAAACAGTAGCTGCATCTTTGTATAATGGTAAGCCTTCACAGGAAGATGTGGATGGCATTCTTTCAGCTATCGTCATGATCAACGGCGATTACATCAGCCGCGTGTCTCACCCGGAACCGGGAATCAAGAAGGGTGAATATTATAAAAAGCTCATAGGCGACTTCAACAAGCAGATGAGCGAAATCATCGACCAGATTTCAAACTTGGCATAATCCTATTATCATAAGAATCAGAAAATACACCTATTTATATATATGGTAAAAGGAATTTGTCAATGGATATTGTATAAGCGCTTGGGCTATAAGAAAATCATCACCCAGGAGCTTCCTGAAAAGTATATCATCTGCATGGCTCCGCACACAAGCAACTGGGATTTGATCCTGGGCCAGTTCTTTGCCCATGCTGAGGGAATCAAATGTAATTTCCTCATGAAAAAGGAATGGTTCTTCTGGCCGCTAGGTCCTATCTTCAGAAAGATGGGAGGTATTCCTGTGTGGAGAAGCAAACATACTAGCATGACGGATAATCTGGCCGCAGAAGCGGATAAGCGGAAGGCTTTCGGACTGTGCATTACGCCCGAAGGTACCCGCTCGCTCAACCCGGAATGGAAAAAGGGATTCTATTTCATAGCCCTCAAGGCGCATCTGCCTATCCATCTCTATGGGCTTGACTATGAGAAGAAGGTCATCCAATGCACCCGGCAGATTATCCCGTCAGGGGATGTTGACAAAGACATGCGTGAAATCAAGTTGTACTTCAAGGATTTCAAAGGAAAGAAACCGGAGAAGTTCACAATCGGAAATATTGATTAAACGTTAGAAGATAACGTTTTGTCAGCTATTAAAGAAGGAGTATTCGTAAAGTGAAACACCAAAACATAACATATTGTTTGATAAGCAGTTTGCTGTTAGCCGCTGGAGCTTCGCTTCAGGCTAACGGCAAATCGTTTTTTCCTACCTACGAAGAGGCTAACAGCGGCGCATGGCAAGGCATAGATTATGATGGCGACCCATGGGTGTTTAATGTTTCCCGCCCTTATTTCGTTACGGCAGGACTACAGAACAGGCACCTTTCGCTATGGGCCTCGCACGGACGGTATTATTATGCCGACAGAGATGTATGGAAATGGCAACGCCCTAACCTGTTTTGCACAAACGAAGATCTCTTTACCCAAACCATCGTAGTGCCCTACCTCATCCCGATGCTCCAGAATGCGGGAGCCATCGTCTTCACACCCCGCGAAAGAGACTGGCAGACGAACGAAATCGTCATCGATAATGATGATGCTGTCAAGTCGGTTTATTATTTCGAAAAGGAGGGGAGCAAGCGATGGAAAAACTGCGATTCGGTCGGTTTTGCCAACCGCTACCGACTGAAAGATGGGGAAAATCCGTTCCGCATGGGAACCGTGAGACAGGCGAAGGCTACCAAGCGCAAGAAAACCAGCCAGGTAAGCTACCAGCCCCGTTTCATGGAAGCCGGCAAATACGCAGTCTACGTAAGTTACCAGTCGCTCCCCAAGAGCGTGAGCGATGCAAGATACATCGTTTATCACAAGGGCGAAGCCACGGAGTTTTCCGTTAACCAGCGCATGGGCGGAGGCACCTGGGTTTACCTGGGCACCTTCGATTTCGACAAGGGCTGCAACGAGTTCAACCGCGTGGTCTGCACCAACAAGGCTTCACGCCGTGGAGTAGTAACTACAGATGCTGTCCGCTTTGGCGGCGGCATGGGAAACATAGAGCGCGGCGGTTACACCAGCGGATTGCCCCGTTGCCTGGAAGGAGCCAGATACTACGCCCAATGGGCTGGTGCTCCTTATAAGGTTTATGGAGGCAGAAAGGGAGAAAATGATTACGCCGACGACATCAACACCCGTTCGCTGATGACCAACTGGCTGGGCGGCGGTTCGGTTTACATGCCTGCCAAAAATGGCAAGCACGTGCCTATAGAACTCTCGCTGGCACTTCATAGTGATGCGGGTTACAATAAGGACGGAAAATCTACCTTTGGAGCCCTTGCTATCTGCACCACAGATTATAACGACGGAATATTGAACAGCGGAATCTCAAGATTCACATCCAAGGATTTCGCCAGGGCTCTGCGCGATAATCTCGTTACGGATCTGACGGCTCAGTTCGGAGAATTCGGCAAACGCTACCTATGGGACAGGAACTATTCTGAAACCCGTCTGCCGGAAGTTCCGTCGGCTATTCTCGAAATGCTTTCGCATCAGAATTTCCCTGACATGAGAATTGCTCAGGATCCGCTTGGAAAGTTCTATATCGCACGCTCTATCTACAAAACTATCCTGCGCTTCGTAAACAGCAATCATGGAACCCGATACGTGGTACAGCCGCTGGCTCCGCAGAACTTCAGCGTTACGCAGAACCAAGGTGTTGCCCTACTCTCATGGACAGCCCAGCTGGACAAGACGGAACCATCTGCCCGCCCTACTTCTTACATTATTTATAAGGCTGAGGGACAAGGCGGTTTTGACAACGGAACCATCGTGAACACCACCCGCTGCCAGATGCAGCTGGAACCGGGCAAGCTTTACCATTTCAAGGTGGCTGCGGTTAATGCAGGAGGAGAAAGTTTCACCACCGAAACCCTCTCTGTGCTCTATAATCCTGCTGCCAGCAAGTCTGTGCTCATCGTAAACAATTTCCATCGCCTTGCCTCTCCGCAGGTCGTGGATGATGAGGAAAAGCAGGGATTCGACCTCAATCAGGACCCGGGCGTAAGCTACGGACTGACGGCGGGATGGAGCGGCAAGCAGCAGGTGTTCGACAGAAGCAGAATGGGCAACGAAACCAGTTTCGGACTCGGTTTCAGCGGCAACGAAATGATTGGCAAGTTTGTGGCAGGCAACGACTTCAACTACGTTCAGGCGCATGCTACAAGTATTGCGGCTTCGGGCAAATATAATATTTCCAGCTGTTCGAGCGAAGTCATCGCCAGCGGCAGGGTTCAGATGAAGAACTATCAGGCAGTTGACCTCATCAACGGACTGGAGCGCCATGACGGCTATACTCACGCCTTCTTCAAGTCGTTCACGCCTGCCCTGCAGAACAGCATCAGGCAATACGCCAGCCAAGGCGGCAGAATCCTGATAAGCGGTTCTTACACCGGAAGCGACATGCAGACTGAAGAGGAACAGGCGTTCCTGAGCGATATTCTGAAACTCAGCTATGAGCCTACAGGTTCTACGGCCATCACCAGGGACATCAATCCCGAAGATTCAACCGTAACAGAACGAGACAGTATTGTCTACACTTCGCCTAACGTCAAGGGTTTAGGTCTGCAGTTCAGCTATTATAACGAGCTGAATGCCCAGCATTATGCGGCAACCCATCCCGAGATATTGAAACCGGTTGGCAATTACGCCTTCACGGCGATGCAATACGATACGGGAACGAGTGCGGCGGTTGCCTACAAGAGCACTACTTACCGCAGCTTCGTCATGGGATTCCCGCTGGAATGCATCATCGACGAAAGAACCCGCACCAGCGTGTTGCTCGGCATTCTCAAATTTCTGACAGATTAAATTCAAAGTAAAACAGATAAAAAATTTTAAGCTTATGTATAAGATTCAAGCCAACCAGTCTGGCACTCGCTCTATCGAAGTGAGCGACCAGCATTTAGAGACCATCGAAAAGTATCAGTTACTCCGCAACCTCGTAGACAGCACAGGCATTATCGACGAGGAAGTGCTTGACAAACTGAAACTTAATGTGCGTTCACTCCTCGAGAGCAGCGACATCAAGGACAAGGAGTTGCTCGATCTCTGTCTCGACGTCATCTACAATCAGAACATGAAGGCGCTCGGTCTTCACAACCTCGTTCTGCTCTACGTAGACTGGAAAGACAAGAAGCAGGCTGAGGCTGCAGCTGATGCAGAACCAGACGCAGTAAATGATTAAAAAATATTGAATGGATTATAAGTTAACAGATTTCTTACCTACCACCAAGAAAGAATGCGAGTTGCGCGGATGGGACGAACTCGACGTTATTCTCTTTTCAGGAGATGCTTACGTTGACCACCCATCCTTCGGCCCTGCCATCCTCGGACGAATGCTGGAGGCTAACGGCTATCGGGTAGCCATCGTTCCCCAGCCCGACTGGCACGGCGATTTCCGAGACTTCAAGAAACTCGGTCGCCCTCGCCTCTTCTTTGGTGTTTCTCCGGGTGCCATGGACTCGATGGTGAACCGCTACACGGCCAACCGCCGCATGCGTAGCGAGGACGCTTTCAGTCCCGACTCCCGCCACGACATGCGCCCCGACTATCCATCTATCGTCTATACGCAGATACTGAAGAAACTCTTTCCCGACGTACCTGTAGCACTAGGCGGTATTGAGGCTTCGTTGCGCCGCATCAGCCACTACGACTATTGGAAAGACGAGCTCCGCAAGTGCATTCTCTGCGATTCGGGCGCCGACCTCATTCTCTACGGAATGGGCGAACGTTCTATCGTTGAACTAGCCAATGCCTTTGCAGAAGGCAAGACGCTTAGCCAGATTCACGAAATGCCGCAGGTGGCTTTCTACTGCAAGGAAAGTGAGATTCCGGGCGGTTTCAAGGACGATGACATCATCCTCCACAGCCACGAAGAATGTCTCCACAACAAGAAGGGACAGGCTGAGAACGTGCGCCATCTGGAGGAAGAAGCCAACAAGATGCATGCTCAGCGCATGATTCAGGAAGTTGACGGCAAATATGTAGTGGTGAATCCGCCTTTCCCGCTGATGACTACCGCGGAACTGGATGCGGCTTTCGACCTGCCTTATACGCGTTTGCCTCACCCTAAATATAAGGGCAAGACCATTCCAGCCTACGAGATGATTAAGTTCTCCGTGAACCTTCATCGTGGCTGTTTCGGCGGCTGTTCTTTCTGCACCATTTCTGCCCATCAGGGTAAATTCGTGGTTTGCCGCAGCAAGGAGAGCATTCTGAAGGAGGTGAAGAAAATCATCCAGATGCCTGATTTCAAGGGCTATCTGAGCGATTTGGGCGGTCCTTCTGCCAACATGTACGGAATGCATGGCAAGAATCAGAAAGCCTGCGAAGTGTGCAAGCGTCCGTCGTGTGTAAACCCTCAGATTTGTCCGAACCTCAATACCGACCACAGCAAGCTTCTGGAGATTTATCATGCTGTAGATGCTTTGCCGGGAATCAAGAAGAGCTTCATTGGTAGTGGTGTGCGTTACGACCTTCTGCTGCATAAGAGCAAGGACGAAAAGGTGAATCAGGCGGCTAGAGAATACACGCGCGAACTGATTACCAAGCATGTGAGCGGCCGACTGAAGGTAGCTCCTGAACATACGAGTCCAGAGGTCTTGAAGTTCATGCGCAAACCATCGTTCGACCTCTTCTACGAGTTCAAGCGCATCTTCGACAAGATCAACAAGGAAGAAGGTCTGAACCAGCAGATCATTCCTTACTTCATCAGTTCGCATCCGGGCTGTCATGAAGAAGACATGGCCGAACTTGCCGTCATTACGAAGGGACTGGATTTCCATCTGGAGCAGGTGCAGGATTTCACCCCTACTCCTATGACCATTTCTACCGAGACCTGGTACACGGGGTACGATCCTTACACCCTGGAGCCGGTCTTCAGCGCCAAGACTCAGAAAGAGAAGCTTGCCCAGCGCATGTTCTTCTTCTGGTACAAGCCTGAAGAGCGCCGTGCCATCGAGAGTGAACTTCGCCGGATAGGCAGAGCCGACCTCATCGACAAACTCTACGACAGGAAGAGTATGGGTGGCAGTTTCAAGGGTAAGAAGACGCATTATGACGATAAGGCGATAGGTTCTACATACGATAATCCTGGTGTAGGAAAAGGTGCTAAAGGCAAGCGTGGAGCTGGCAGAAATGCTTCTGAACCGAACGCAGGAAAAAGCCGTGGCAGAAATACTTCTGACCGCTTTGCCCCAAAGGGATATGGCAATGTGGGTTGCTATGATGAGGAGAAATACCTGAATAACGGAAAATCTCTAAAATCAGGTAAGCCTTCAAATGCCAACATCCGTGATGCCGCAGCAGCGGCCAGAGCCGAGCTGAGAAATCAGAAAGACCAGGGTGCCGGCTTCTTCAAGGACAAGAAGAAAAAGAGTTTCAACCCTAATTTCGACAACGACAACCATAACCGCAAGAACCGCTACAACAGCGGGGATAAGAACGAACGCGGCGGTCGTGGAAATCAAGGTCGTGGAAATCAAGGAAGAAATGAAGGTAGAGGCAGAAGAAGATAATTGTCAGCAATACGCCCTGAAAGGGCAAAAGCTCCTAGCCCAGGGCAACACCCTGGGTTAAGAATGTGAGATACTAAAGTCGCCCTGTAAGGGCAAAAGCTTTAAATATATGAAGCTTTTGCCCTTACAGGGCGACTTGGTTGTTAATATATAGACCCAGGGCGCTGCCCTGGGCTAGGGGCTTCTGCCCTTTCAGGGCGTGCTGCTTAAATGCTAGTACTGTCTCAAAGCAGGGCGTGCTGCATAAATGTTAGTACTGTCTCAAAGCACCGAGTAATTCAGCATTCTCGCTCTTGTTTCCTATCGTAATTCTCAGACAGTTGCCACACAACTGAACCTTATTGCGGTTTCTTACGATAATGCCTTGTGCCACCAGATAATTATAGATGGCGTTGGCGTCGGTCATTTTAGCCAGGAAGAAGTTTGCATCAGTAGGATAAACCTTCTCGCAGATAGGCAGATCCAGGAATGCAGCCATTACCTTAGAACGCTCCTGCAGGATGTTCTTCACCCATTCGTCAACCTTCAGCGGATTCTTCATCACTTCCAGCGCATGCTCCTGAGTAAGCAGATTGACGTTATAAGGATATTTCACCTTATTAAATATGTCAACAATCTCCTTGCTCGCAAAAGCCATTCCCAGACGGAGGGCTGCACAGCCCCACGCCTTACTCATGGTGTTGAGCACAATCATGTTGGGAAATCTGTCGAGTACGCTGCGGAATGTGCGCTCCGAAGAGAAATCGCTGTAGGCTTCGTCGATGATGACAATACCCTGGAATTTCTGCAACACCTCTACGATTGCCTCGCGGTTGATGTGATTGCCCGTAGGATTGTTCGGACTGCAGATCCAGATAACCTTTGTCTGTTCATCGCAGGCTGCCAGGAGTTTTCCGGCAGAAATCTGATAGTTTTCATCGAGCAGCACAGAGCGATACTCCACATCATTGATGTCTGCGCATACTTCATACATTCCGTAAGTAGGCGCAATCGCTACTACATTATCCTTGCCCGGGCGGCAGAATACACGGTAAACCAAATCGATGGCCTCGTCGGAACCGTTGCCCAGGAAGATTTTCTCTTCAGCCACACCCTTAATCTTGCTGATCTGCTTCTTCAGTTCAACCTGCAGCGGATCAGGATAGCGATTGTAAGGGTCATTATATGGATTTTCGTTGGCGTCGAGGAAGACGCGGGCATTTCTGCCTGCAAACTCCGTACGGGCGCAACTGTAAGGTGCCAGATTCCAGATGTTCTCTCGGCACAAATATTTCAATTCTTTCATTTTTCTTTCAAAAGCTATTAAGAAGTATTCTTACAACTTCCCGTTTCACCCTATTGTTTCAAACTGTTCACTCTCAGTCTCATCGCATTGGCATGAGCTTCCAATTGCTCATTTTCCGCCATGGTCACTACAGCATTTCCAATGTTACGAATACCTTCTTCTGTAAGATGCTGGAAGGTGATTTTGCGATTATAACTGTCCAGGTTCACTCCGTTGTAAGCCAAAGCATAACCATGGGTTGGCAAGGTATGGTTCGTACCGCTTGCATAGTCGCCTGCACTTTCGCACGCATAGTTTCCGAGGAATACACTACCTGCATTCACAACTTTTTCTGCCAGCTGCTCGTAATCGGCTGTGGCGATAATCAGATGCTCCGGCGCATAAGTATTGCAGAGGTCGATTGCCTCCTCTTCGGTCTTCACGAGGATAAACTTAGAGTTGTCCAACGAGGTCTGTGCCATCTCCTTACGTGGTAAACGTTCAAGTTGTACTTCAACTTCATTCTTTACATCATCCAACACCTTTTCAGATGTAGTAATGAAGAAAACCTGAGAATCGAAACCATGTTCAGCCTGCGACAACAGGTCGGCAGCAGCAAACACAGGGTTGGCTGTTTCGTCGGCAATAAGACAAACTTCAGACGGACCGGCAGGCATGTCTATAGCCACATCGTGCAGGGAAACCTGCTGCTTGGCAGCCATGACAAACTGGTTGCCCGGACCGAAAATCTTATAAACCTTAGGCACGCTCTCTGTACCGTAAGCCATGGCTCCGATAGCCTGAACGCCACCCGCCTTAAAGATCTTGCTTACGCCCGCAATCTTTGCCGCCATGAGGATAGCCGGGTTCACCTTGCCCTCTTCATTAGGAGGAGTACACAGTACTATTTCTTTACATCCCGCAATCTTGGCAGGAGTAGCCAGCATCAGAACGGTGCTAAAGAGAGGAGCAGTACCTCCCGGGATATACAATCCCACCTTCTCTATAGCCACACTCTTCTGCCAGCAGGTTACACCAGGGCAAGTTTCAACCTTTACACCATCAAACTTCTGGCTATGATGGAATGCGGCAATGTTATGATGGGCGAGGTGCAAAGCGTCTTTCAGTTCTTGAGAAACCATTTTCTCAGCCTCTTCGATTTCAGCTTCAGTCACAGCCAAAGAATCGAGATGGGCATGATCAAACTTCTCCTCGTAACGCTTCACGGCTTCGTCGCCATGGTTTTTCACATCGTCGAGTACACCTTGTACGGTCGCATTCAGCTGCGAAACATCCAGGTGTGGGCGTTTTACAATCTCGCTCCATTCCTCCTTTGCAGGATACTTTATTACCTTCATTCCTATTATTAATGTTTAATTATTAATGTTTAATGTTTAGTTTTTAACGCATAATGTCTCTAAATAAACATTACACATTAAACGCTACACATTATTACAATATCATCTTTTCGATTGGTGTTACCAGGATGCCCTGTGCACCGAGTTCCTTCAGCTTGCCTATGATTTCCCAGAAACGCTTCTCATCGAGCACGGTGTGGATAGAGCACCATTCATCATCAGCCAATGGGATAATCGTAGGACTCTTGATGCCTGGCAATACTTCTGTAATCTCCTGAACCTTTGCCTTAGGAGCATTCATCATCACGTACTTCTTGTCCTGTGCAGAACGTACAGCCTCGAAGCGGAACAGCATCTCGTTCAGAATCTCATGCTTCTCCTCGTCCATGTTCCAGTTGCCGATGAGCAGAGCCTCGCTCTTCATCACCACCTCTACCTCAGCAAGATTGTTGCTGACCAGAGTAGAACCTGAACTTACAATATCGAAAATACCGTCAGCCAAACCAATGCCCGGACTGATTTCTACAGAACCCGTAATGACATGGATGTCGGCATTGATATTATTCTTCTTCATAAACTTGCGCAGGATGTTAGGGTAAGAAGTAGCAATCTTCTTGCCGTTGAACCATTCCAATCCCGGATAATCAATCTTCTTAGGAATGGCGAGGCTCAGGCGGCACTTGCTGAAACCCAGACGGTCAATAATCTGCGCATTCTCTCCACGCTCTACAAACTCGTTCTCGCCCACGATTCCGATATCTGCCACACCAGAGGCTACGCTCTGAGGAATATCATCATCACGAAGGTAGAGAACTTCGAGAGGAAAGTTGCTTGACTGCACCAGGAGGGTGCGTTTAGAGGCGCTTACTTTGATGTCAGCCTCTGCTAAAAGATTCATGGTGTCGTCGAAAAGACGACCCTTACTTTGTACTGCTATTCGTAACATATTTCTATATTTTGTTTGAAAAACATTGCAAAAGTACATATTTTTATTAGAATAAACAAATAATTTCTCACTTATGTGCAAAATATTTCGTACTTTTGCAGCTGAAATGAAGAATAAAGGATATTTATACGCATTATATGCACTATTTTTGCTCGCTGCCTGTGCCGACAAGAAACCGCAGCAGGAGCTTACGCCATGGGGAACTCCCGTAGGCGAAATGGAGTATGCGGACAACTCTGATGGGGCTGATGGCGATGAAAAGAAACCTGCTTCAACCAACAAGGGGCTTTCGCTCGAAGATATTCAGGCCAATGGTGAGCTCATCATGCTTACCGTTAACGGCCCTACTACCTATTATGATTACCACAGCCACGGAATGGGACTGCAATATCTGCTCTGCGAGAAGTTTGCCCAGCAGATCGGCGTGTCGTTACGCGTAGAAGAATGTAAGGATACGGCTGAAATGGTGCGCAAGTTGGAGAAGGGAGAAGGTGATGTGATTGCCGTGCCCCTACCCCGAAAACAGACCAGAGGCAACCTGCTGTTCTGTGGTGTTACGCCCGACAGCACCCGAACCCAATGGGCTGTGCAGAACGGTAACAAGAGTCTTGCCGACACCCTGAACGGCTGGTTTAAGCCTAAGCTGATTGCTCAGGTCAAGCAGGAAGAATCGTGGTTGCTTTCTTCTGCCAGCGTGCGCCGCCACGTTTATTCACCATTCCTGAACCGATCTAAGGGTGTTATTTCCCGCTACGACCACCTCTTCCAGCGCTATAGCGGAACGGCACGCATGGACTGGCGCCTGATGGCTGCCCAATGTTATCAGGAGAGCTGTTTCGACCCGAATGCGAAGTCATGGGCTGGAGCTTGCGGACTGATGCAGATTATGCCAGGCACGGCTGCCCATCTGGGTTTGCCGATGAGCATGATTCATGAACCTGAGGCGAATGTAGCTGCGGCAGCCAGATATATGGCGGAACTGCAGGGGCATTTTGCGGATGTGGGCGACCCGTCGCAGCGCATGCTTTTCGCCCTGGCTTCTTATAATGGTGGCTATTTCCACATCAGAGATGCGATGGCGCTGGCTCGCAAACATGGTCAGAATCCGCACAATTGGGGTGTAATTCGCGATTATATTCTGCGCCTTTCTCAACCGGCTTATTACACAGACCCAGTAGTGAAATATGGTTATATGCGAGGCACGGAGACGGTTAATTATGTAGATAGAATCAGAGCTCGCTGGAGCGAATACAGCGGTGGTTCAGGCTTCCATGAGAGTCTTCGTGGCAGCGGTATGGGCAGCGGTTCCTTCCATGGAGCCCCTGTTAAATCCAAGCGCCACTACCAGAATAAGTACCATATATAATATAAATAGGTACTGAAAATGATGAGGAGATAGAAGACAAAGTTTAAAGCCGCTACAAGAAATATATGGATTTACATAGGGGGATGCATCAGATAAAAAATGCATCCCACCGTATTTCCATCCTTATCCTTTATTGCCATATTCATCTTTTTTATTTTAATAAGTTTCTTCCGCCTGTATCTTCAAGAATTTTCATCTGCTGAATGGCAATCTGATTGAGTTTGATAAGTCGCTCAGACTGCGCCATACCATCATTGATAAATACAGCGTTGAGATTCTCCATATTTGAGAGACAGATAAGTTCATTAATACTGGCATAGTCACGAATGTTGCCTTTCTTGTCGGGATTCTGCTCACGCCATTGTTTCGCAGTCATGCCGAACATGGCTATGTTGAGTACATCCGCTTCATCAGCATATTTCATGGCAGCTTGCTCACGAGTCACTTCCGCAGGAATGAGATTTACTTTGATAGCATCCGTGTGAATGCGATAGTTTATCTTTGATAGTTCCCGCTTGGCAGACCATGACAATTGTTTCTGCTCATCAGCTTTAAGACGTTGATACTCTTTTACCAACAAAAGTTGGAAACGAGGACTAATCCACATTCCAAAGTGGTACGCAATGTCTCTATGAGCATAAGTTCCACCATATCGGCCAGCTTTTGCCATGATGCCTATTGCACCTGTTCTTTGAATCCATGCCTTTACAGAAAGTACGAAGTTGTTGCTTCCTGCTGCATTTTTAATTGTATCGAATTCGGTACAATTAAAATTCGGATTATATAGCTTTTCCCATTCACCGAGGTATTCTATTGTACTTTTGAGGCTCATCCATCTGAAAATAATATGCTCTTGCATTTGGCTATGTGCCATATCTGTCAGAGAGATATAATCCTCATTTTGAACATTAACAACAGATATTTCTGTATTTTCAACTTTTATCTTTGCCATAATCCTTAGTTTTTAGATAATACAAATCGGTGGTTACATATTGATAACCAACACGACTTTTATTCGATTAATATCTTTTATCTATTTTAATTGCTATCAGCAAAGATAATTGAAAATTTTGAAAACAGACTTACTTTGCAGCAATTTTATTATTATTTAGCATATCATTTAGCCAAAAATCCAAGAGAGAGCTATACTATCAGCAACATTCACATGTTGCATCGGAAAATAAGTATAAATAGGGAACGCAGCGCATTCCCTATCTGTTAGCCCCACTCCTTCTTCATATCAATGCAGGGGCAAGCTTTGTTGGCAAATTCATTGTGACCATGAATCGTGGCAAATGGATATTCCTCCTTCAGCTGCTCGATGAGGGCATAAATTAAAGTGCAAAATCGGCTATTCATGGGCTAAAAAACGGGTTTATCTAATCAGAAAACTCTAATTTTTCCGTTTTTCATCGCTGAAAACAGATATTGGAAGAATGCACAAAAAGCGAATGCTATGATTTAAAAAGTAAATATAAATTTCTTTTATAACCCAACATACAGACTATACTTCACACACAAAATATACATACCAAATAACTATATAACAATAGGTTATCCCTTTCCATCTTAGTATTGTTATTATGTCGTTTCTAGCTTTTCGGACTATTGCTACGTCAATAATTTGTTAATTGCTAGCAAAGATAATAAAAAGTTGGCAAACCCAAGAATTTTATCACGTTATTTAACGGAAAAATGCAAAATATGGAGGTTAGGAAGATGTTTTCCCCCCTCTCCTAAGGGTGTAAAATGCCCCTCCTCGGACTCGGAATCATGCACTAAAGGTTGGTAATTTTGACAAAAATAGAAGAAATGATAGGTAGAAAAAGGGCAAAAGAAGAACAATAAGGTACAAATATGAGCCTGATGAATGTCGATTATTTTATACGTACACAATTATAGCAAGACTACATACAAATCATATATAACATTAATAACCAGCACTTTAGCGCATCTAATAAATTATTATCTCCCATCACTATGAGGATTATATTCCGGTCATTTTCGGTCATGGTCATTTCCGGTCATTTTCGTTTCGGGGGAGAAAAGGTCATCTATAGTATAATATAAATATATTTATATTTACTATAGCTCAAAATGACACAACTCTTTTTGAAAATGACCGAAAATGACCATGACCGGAAATGACCGCTTTTGCCTTTCTTTGTTCTCCATTGTACTTTTTCAGCGTTTTTCTGTTATTTGCAATAAAGTTCAGACAGAAAATCAATAGAACTTATTGTATTACAGCTACTTATAGCTTTTCTTGCATAGAAAGTCAGGGTGAAAGCTTGCATTCTGCCCGAAAATGTTGTATCTTTGCACCGGCAATCGAAAGAACAGCCTTTTGTGCCTTGCTCGGGTCTTCTCTTAAGACCAACACGGGTCATAAATGATGGCAGGCGCCGGTCATCAATGAAGACCCCGAAAACGGCAGGAACGGGGCGTTCTGGGGAGTTGCAAAACAAAGGACTCTAAACATACTACAAACGACTATGATTAATTACAGCATCGTAATGCGTAGCGTGAACGCAAATCTTCTGGAAATCAACCAGGCTAAGTCACGCATCAACCAGGCAAAGAAGGAGGGTACAACCCCTGACCCAAAGGATCTGGAACTCGTGAAGACCGAGAAGCAGAACGCTTTCGCCATCTCACAGTACACCGACATCATGACCATCGAGAAGTTTGCCAAGCACATCACCTCTCATGGTAGTGTTTATTCGAGAGCTGACATCAGCGCCATCCTCTACATCGCCGTAGACTGCATGCGTGAGATGTTGCTTGAGGGCAAGAAAATCCGTCTGGGCGACCTCGGTGATTTCTCTCTCCTTCTCACCTCAAAGGGTGCCGAGGATGCCGACAAGTTCACCGCACAGAACATCACCGGTGTGAAGGTTCAGTGGGAGCCAGGTCAGGAGTTCAAGAACCTTCGCGATGACGCCGAGTTCAACCTCGTAGCCAGCCGCAGCGCTCAGGCAGCCGTTATCAAGGCGATTAAGGAGGGTAAGACCAACGTTGACCTCAACGCGCCAACCACTCCGGATAATACGCCAGGCGGTTCTACGCCAGGTGGTTCAAACACCGGCCAGACCGGCAGCGACGGCCAAGGCTCAGAATCAGGCGGCGGTACTACCGGCAAGGACGATACTGGCGACGGCCTTGAATAGCCCAAGGATAGACTGGCTAGGGTGCTAGCCCCTAGCCCAGCCTATCCGCCCACAAAAAATTCAAAATTCAACACTCAACATTCAACATTCAAAAAAATGAAAGCGAACACTTGGAAAACAATTCTTCAGATAGCCATCAGCATTCTGACCGCTATTGCTACTACGCTCGGAGTAACGAGCTGCATGGGATAAAACAAAATCGACCGCTCACCTCTATATGAGGAGAGCGGTCGTTTTCGTTCTACCGAGAAATCCGGTCATGAAGGGTCAAAGTCATTAAGGGTCATTATCATTTTCAAACCCCAAAGATTCCGGTCATGGTCATTTTCGGTCATTAAGGATTTTTTTTTGGGGGGGGCAAAATGCGAATACACTGGTAACTAACAGAATGCCATTCAACACGTATAACTTAAGTGTCGAATTACGAATTTTCAAGGGTGTCATGAAGGGGCTGTGTCTTTTTATGAGCTTAAGCCAATAGCGTCCGAAGTACGGACGCTATTGGCTCTCTAATGTAGAGCCTCAACTAAAGCATTAAATTAATACATTTCTTTGAATCAAAAGACTCAGATTCTCCATGATTCACATACCCAAGCTGATTCGAAACACATTGAGTATTTCCTATTATCCTGTCTATGTTACGATGAGAATGACCATAAATCCAATAATCTATTCGGCTATAAGCAATGAAGTTCCCCAGCTCTGCTGTGAAAGCACCGTTTATCGGACTTCCCTTGAAATCCGGAGACACCAGTTGAAATGATGGAACATGATGCGTTGCCACAACAATATGCTTTGCCTGGCTTTCACTAACAGCCTTTTCTATGAAAGCGCGGCACTTAGCATGCTCTTGATTAAACCGTTCGCTGTTTATCACAACGCCACAATCCTTAATACGATGGAAATCATTTACTCTGCGCTCGGTTGAAAAAGCATCCTGCGGCTCTATATATCCCCATAGTGTAGAAACGATGAGGTCTGTATCATCCGAAAGATGTTTTACAGCATTATAATAGCATCTGATATTGTGCCGAATTTCCATGCACCATCCATCATAGAGTTGCTCCAAGTCATAACCCAAATAAAACTCATGATTACCTGGTATTACTATTACTTCCTTGAAATTCTCTGAAGCCCAATCCCAGAATGGATGCTTAACAAAGCCTTCATCACCTAAATAGCCAGTATCTCCAGCCAACACCAGGATGTCAGCAACAGGCTGAAGAGGATGAGTCTCCAAATACAGGGTATTCTCCATGAATTCCAGATGCAAATCTGAAGCATATTGTATCTTAACCATGACTACAACATTGATTTCTTAAGTTGTTCTATAATCTGCAGGCTTGTCACATTGCCAAGACCTGCTGACTTGATGAAATCGGCATTTGGCAAATCCTGCATGATAGCATCACAAAAGTCACTAACATCAGTTTTTAATGTATTGGGCAGTTCATATCTACTTGCTGGAGTAAGCATTGCTGCAAGACGAAAGACATCTTTCTTATGCTTTGCAATATGCTTGCTATCAACACTTTCACCTTTAGCTTTTCTTTGACTTAAATCCAAGAAAGCCTTGCTTTTCAAACAGATAAGACTCTCGATATTGGCAATATGCACGCCATCTTCCTGCAAGCTATGTTCTATCGTGAAACGATAATAGTCTTCATCCATGAGTATTGCCGATAAACTTGAAAGGTCTTCATCCACTGGAATCGGTGTAATACGAGCCTCCTCTGGGAAATTCATCAAGCCAAGACTTCGTGAAAAGAGTTCAACCTGATATGGGAAAGCAGAATTAGCAGGCTTCATGAAGCGGAAATATTCATGTTTGGGTTCAACATTCTCATTAACACCCTTGTTTCGCTGCTCATAATTGCCCTTCTTTACAAACTCCCAGAATTTGGCTACAAACTCAGCCGACAAAGCTTCAACCACTAAGATAATGTCAATATCCTTAGTAGCACGAGGTACCTGAGCATACAAATCCTCATGGATTTCGCATGCCGTACCCCCTATTATAACATAATTGTCCTCAAAACCTTTGAAGAACTCCTTGAATGTATCTATTCCTCTTACCATGGCATTTCATTTATCAATCGTTCCAACTCTATTTGTATTCGCTCATCTTCATTGTCTTTCAATGACAGATAAAGCGAGAGCTTATCAACTACTCCTTCTGTACTTAACATTTTGGGGTTATACTTCCATACTTGGATTTCATTTTCGCCAAACTGCTTGTCGGTTACGATGGCCAAAGTTTTCAATTCTTTCTTTGTAACAGCCCAACATTGCCTTGATTCTTCATTAAGCATCGTGTAGGAAGCCAGTGCATTCACCCCACTTATCTGTTGTCCTTCAAGTATAGCATCCGTATAGTAAAGCTGCTCTATCGGAGAAACCAACATTGGCAATGCTTTATTCCAAAGTTCCCTATTGCTTATATCAATTTGCACCGTCTTGGTCTTTACTCCATGCAACTTAATCAGATCTTTGGAGACAAGCCAGCGCAATGATTTGTTTGCGGTCGCATAAGAAACGCCAAACTTATCGCTCAGTCCATAACCAGTTGTCCCAACAATGGATTCTATCTGCAAATGATAAAGCAACAAACATTGGGCAAAGGGAGGAATGGTTTCTTTCAAATCCAAGCCAACCTTTCTGTCAGGTTTGATGTCAAGCAAAAGAGATGGCAGGAACATTTGTCTATTGGGGATAACAAAGTTAACTTTTTGTGCCACCAATCTTACCTTATTATAAGATGTAATGCATGGAGTGATTAATACGACGACGAGCTGTGTCTGTCGACGTATAATATCCAATTGCTTCTTTAACTGGGCAGGTGGCACAGAGTCGCCATCCTTTAGGTAAGCCATCAAAATGTGCTGCCCCAAAATACATCCTTTATAAAAAGAGAACCTGGAAGAAACATTCATAGGGATTCCTTCCAACAAATCTTTATCTGCTGGTTCCAAAGCTACTTTTTCGCCCAACATATTGCCGAAATATGCAGCTGTTTCATCTATATAATATTTAATATTGCACATAATAACACCACTAATATTACGTGCAAAAATAATGATTATATTCTGAATATCAAAACATTCTATTGTATAAATAAGTTTTTTTAAGATAATTATGGGGAGTTTACTCATCACGAGCAAACTCCCCCATGATGTATATGTGTACATGTATTCATAAATCCGGTCATTAAGGTCACGGTCATTAAGGTCATTAAGGATTTCAGATTATCAAAATATCCCTCTATCTTATAAAATAAGGTTAAATCGAGTTCGCCCTGCCAACAAAATCCATCCATATAATCAACTTTCTGAATATTTTTTTGTATTTTTGCAGATATATTGCAAGAATGTAGGGGGTTGAGCATGGCTTATCCTCCTAGATTAAAGGCGCATAATTATTTAAAGATTAGAGAATGAAGAAAATATTTATCATGAGCATTTTAACCATGCTATCAAGCCTGTCTTCTTGTCAGGCGCAAAATAAGGGCTATAAGAGTCTGTCGGCAGATGACTATGAGAAAGCCATCGCTGACACCGCAGTAATCCGTCTCGACGTACGAACCGCAGAGGAGTTTGCCAATGGGCATATTCGTGGGGCAATCAACATTGACGTACTGAAATCAGACTTCGAGCAGAAGGCCGCTGCCGCTCTTCCCAAAAGCAAGACTATCGCCGTGAACTGCCGAAGCGGCAAGCGAAGCAAGAATGCCGCAGCTATTTTGACAAAGAACGGCTATCAGGTAATAGAACTCGATTCCGGCTTTATTGGCTGGCAGGCAGCAGGAAAAGAAATCGTAAAGGAGTAAAGTTACTGAACTTTCGCAAGTTTTGCCCACACGCCCTGAAAGGGCAAAAGCTTTCAAATACCTGGCAATATACAAAGCTTTTGCCCTTACAGGGCGCCTTGCTGATTGCCATTATACCCAGGGCGATGCCCTGGGAGGGCACTGAAAAAGTCCCTTCATGGGTTATGCTAGTTTAACATTCGATCTTTGAAATAGTGTACCCAAAAGTTGCATATGTGCAATATTTTTTGTATCTTTGTAGAAAAATACAAGGATTATGCTAGAGCAACAACAGACCATATCATTCAGTGATTATTCAAGTTTGTATGACTTGATTATCCCAAAAGACAACCTGCTCCGCCAGATTACTGACCTGGTGGACTTTAGTTTCGTATACCAGGAATTACAGGACAAGTATTGTCATGACAATGGTCGTACAGCAGAGAGTCCTATCCGTATGTTTAAGTATCTTCTTTTAAAGGTAATCTATAACATATCGGATGTTGATGTTGTTGAACGTACTCGCTATGATATGTCGTTTAAGTACTTCTTGGGATTAACTCCTGAGGAGACTAATCTGATTAATCCTAGTTCCTTGACCAAATTCCGTCGACTTCGCCTGAAGGATATGGACCTGTTGGATCTTCTTATCAAGAAGACTGTTTCTATTGCTATAGAAACAGGTGTCCTCAAGTCTAGAACCATCATTGTTGATGCAACCCATACGCATTCTCGTTCCAACCCTATCAGTGCAGCAAAGAGTTTGGAGTATTATTGCAAGGCCGTAATCAAGGTCGTTAATTCTGTAGATGACAGCATGGAATTGCCTGAGCTTCCAAAAGAAAAGAAGTATTCTTCTATCATGACTGCAGCCAAAACGATAGTTGCGACAGTAGAAGCTGACGCTGCAACTGCCAATATGCCTGCAGTCAAGGAACGTCTTAACATGCTGAAAGAAACCATTTCCGATGCAGAGACCCGAGGCGTAATATCAAAAGATGAAGATGCCCGTACAGGACATAAAACAGCGCATTCTTCATTCTTTGGCTATAAGACGCATATAGCTATGAGCGATGAGAGAATTATCACCGCAGCTACCGTCACCTCCGGCGAGAAGGGTGATGGACAGCAATTGCCAGAATTGATAAAAAAGACAGAGGAAGCAGGAATGGAAGTTGATTCCATAGTAGCAGATAAGGCATATTCCAGCAAGGAGAATCTCAAAATGGCAAAGGAAAACAATATGCGCCTCTCTGCTCGTTTAAGCTCTGTAATTGACGGTAATCGAACAAACAAACTCCCTTTTGAATACAACAAGGATGCAGATCTGTACGTCTGCCCAGCAGGGCATCTGGCGAAATGGAAAGAGATGAATAATCGCAAAAATGACAAGCGTCACAGAAACTCCAGCATTACCTATTATTTTGATGTGGACAAATACAAGGTCTGTCCATTACGTGAAGGTTGCTACAAGGAAGGAGCCAAGACAAAAACATATGCGGTTACCATCAAGTCGGATGAACAGTTGGAGCAAATCGAATATCAAAAAACAGAAGAGTTTATAAATCTTCAGAGGAAACGATACAAGATAGAAGCCAAGAACTCCGAACTTAAGAATGTCTTAGGATATGACAGAGCCCTGTCATACGGTTTGTCGTGCATGGAAATGCAGGGTGCTTTGACTATTTTCGCAGCAAATGTGAAGAGAATCCTCAAATTGATGCAAAATGCATAAGGGGGGAAGTAGATTCCTCTATATATTGCCGAATTAAGCGCCAGAAACGCTATAGAAAGCTATTTGGGGCTATATTCCTGTCCAAAAAAGTATTTCACTTTTAAAAGATGAAATGCTTCTTGGACAAGAATTAAAGTTCAAAAACAAGCTATGCAACTTAAAATTGGGTACCTTTTTCAGTGCCCTCCCTGAGCTAGGAGCTTCTGCCCTTTCAGGGCGTGCTGCTTCTGGAGCTTCTGCCCTTTACCTTTCCCTTCGGCCGGTGACCGTTGGTTCAGGGCGTGCTGCTTCTGGAGCTTTTGGGCCTTCAGCCCGTACTTGAACCACATGCGAAACTTCATTAATCTGATGGAAACAGAAAGATTTTTTCTCCACTATTGGCAGGATGCGCTCGACACCGCCCACAGCCTCTTCCTCGACCATCAAAATGGACTCAATCCCCTTTTTATAAGATTTCTGCTAACCAGGCAAACAGTTCGTTCAAGGCATAGTCGCCGCTGTGAGGACGGTTCCAAGGAAGCTTGAAGCTAACGTCCTTGCCCGAATTCTGCAGTTTGGTAGCCAGATTGATGGAGACAGAAAAGGCAGTATCTCTGTCACGGGCGCCATGACGAATATACCAGTGGGGAGCAACAGATGAAACGCCATCGCCAATGAAATTCATCGGATTCAACAGACGCGCATTTTCCTTAACTTCCTCAGAAACAACTGTTCCGGCTTTTTCAGCACTCCAAGAAGTGAAGTTTACATCAGAACCCTGAGCATTGCCGAATTCTTCATTCTCACCACTTGCTGCGGCTCCATCTACATTGTAACTGTCGAAAGCAGGTACACCTTTAAGAGGCTGGGTGCTGACCACATAATTCAGATATTGGGTCATGTCGAGATCTGTAATGTATTCGCCCACCATCTTGCGGCCCAACATTCCCATAGGAGGCTGTCCGGCTAATGGTTTTCTGCCAAAGCCAGGCTGTCTCTGCGGCTTTTTATCCCCCATACCTGGTCGGTGGCTCTTGCTACTCTGACCATTGACAGGAGCCTGGAATGCGGCCATACCGCTGAACCAGAAACCTACAGAATCTGGAATATCTGCACCAGCATCTTTTGCTTCCTGAGCACTCTTGATAAGAATCTGCTTGATGTAATCAAGATAGTTGTCTGCTTTGAGAGCCGTGCCATCTTCCTTCTTCAGTTCCAAGGAATTGATGTAGGAAGGAAACTGGGCTGCAAGTTCCTGAGATAAAGCCTGCTTGCTGGCAGACAGACTCTTGCGACTTTCCGTATTGCCATACAACCACTCATAGGCCATGTCGGCATGGTCTAAATCTACTATCGGACAATAACATACAGAAGCAAACACATCGTCTCGCTCATCGGCAGCCCCCATAGCCTTGAGCAGGGGTTCATAATCAGGATGATTGCCCGTTGCGCCTAGCAGGCTCGACATGGCGCCTCCTGCACTCGTACCATCCGTGATGATTCTCTCGGCATTTCCTGGAATCACATGGTCAAAATGACGAAGATAGCGTACCGCCGCCTTCAAATCGAGCAATGCCTTTGGAGCACGTCCGGTATAAACAGTCTTCTTCCCCTGTTTTACAGTGGAATTACGGCCACGGCTGCCAGGAATGACAAGTACATAACCTTCAGCCAGAGCCCGTCCGCTGGCGTCCTGTGCCTGAGGATAGACAGCTTCACTCGCCATATAACCTCCCACGTATGTGCGAAGGAACATAGGCGACTGCTGTGTGGCTCCTTCCGGCACAAAAACATTCATATACTGATAGGTGGAATCCTCCACATGGGTCACGAAATAGAGTTTGGTATAAGCTGTATAGTTTACCACTTTACCATCCGTCATGGTCAATGACGCTTTCGTTCCGCAATCAGGATCAAACTGCAAAGGCGTAACCTTTGATTTCTTCGCTGCACTGATGTTCATGGCGAACATCAATGCAAATGATACTGCTATAAAATTCTTCATTATTGTGTTAAATTAATTATACGCTTATAAACATTTGATTGGAGTAAATTGCATCATGGTTTCTACCAAACCATTTCTTTTGATTTATAAAACTTGAAAAGGTTTATTGCATTAATGATATTTAACGGTTAGCGGTCTTATGTATTTAATTTCCTACCATTTGTGGTGGTAGGTTTAGGGTTTGCCATTAGGCTTGATGCAGTTTACGAGCAAGGAAGCCACGGTAAAGGCAACCCCTACCCCAACCACGCCTGTCCATCCATAATGCTGCCAGGACAGGCCAGAAACGAAAGTTCCGGCAGAACCACCCAGGAAATAAATGGTCATATAAACGGTATTGATACGGTTGATGGCAGATGCGTCAAGGGCTACTACGCTGGTCTGATTCGACAAATGGATGCATTGCATACCGGCATCAATCAGCAAGATGGCTATTATTATCCACAAGTAGCTGTCATTCCCCCAAAATGCCAGCAGCCAGGCAGCCAACAAGACGCATCCTCCGGCAACAGAGAAGAACCTTGCACCATACTTTTGGACGTAGCCACTGATGAAGACCACCGTAGATGCACCTGCCAGTCCGCACAAACCGAGAGCTCCAATCATGTCGTCGCCAGCAAAGAAAGGCGACTGCTTCATCCGGAAGGCCAGGCAACTCCATAAGGCGAAGAAGGAACCATACGCCAATGCCGCCCTTAGCGACGCGATTTGCAAGTATGGGTATTTGAGGAGCAGGCGCAACAATGATTTCATCAACCCTGCATAGTTTTCCCGCGAACGGGCAGACAACTCTGGCAGCATCCTGTGAATGAGCAGAAAACATCCGAGCATAAACACACTAGCCACAAGATAAACAGAACGCCATCCCCATTCGTCGGCCAGCAGGCCGCTGAAGACACGTGAACCTAGAATGCCTATGAGCAGGCAGGATTGTATGATTCCCACATTGCGCACCTTGCGTGAAGGCGTGGAATGGTAAGACACCAGCGGGATGAAGAACTGCGGCATTACCGAAGATGCGCCAGCAACCAGGGATGCGCCCCACACCCAATAGATGTTCGGAGCAAGGGCTATGGCAAGCAAGGCGCACAAAGAAATGATGTAATTGGCCTGTATCAGTTTCTTTCGTGAATCCAGATCACCAAGCGGAATGACAAATACAAGTCCTACCACATAGCCTATCTGGGTCAAGGTAGCTACCATGCTGGCAGAAAAGTCTGATACCGCAAACTCTTTTGCCATACTGCCCAGCAAGGGCTGGTTGTAATAGCAGTTGGCAACGGAAAGTCCGGTAGCTACTGCCATCAGAGCCAGCAGAGGTGCCGGAATACCTTGGTTCTCTCTCAATTCATACTTCATTTTTCGCCTCTCTTTTTTTAATATGACACAATCTTCAATCCAATCAAGGAAGCAATGAGCGTGAAGAGGAAGAAAAGCCTGATGGGAGTGGCTGGTTCCTTGAAAACGAATATCCCTATCAAAACCGTACCCACTGCCCCGATGCCTGTCCAGATGGCGTAGGCCGTGCCCAAAGGCAAAGTCTGCACCGCCTTGGCGAGAAAAGCCATGCTCAGAATGGTGGAAGCAAGGAAACCGCTCCCCCACAGATAAAACCAAATTCCTGATGCTGCTCTCGCTTTTCCCAAGCAGAACGTGAGGCTCACCTCAAATAATCCTGCGAACAATAAAATTATCCAATTCATATTTATTAATTTATTTGTTTGTTATATTTATTAATTCATTTTATAATTTTAAATTCGGGTGCAAAAGTAAGCAAAAAAAAACTAAAAGCTTTTTGCATTTGACAAAAACGGATTTTGCATTTGCAAAAAAACAACCATTTACTTTCGTTTTCGTGTGAAATTTTATAATTTTGCACACCAAATACAGCAAAAAAGAATATGGATATAAAAGAAATCATTAATAAGAGATACGCCATGCCGGATGCGTCTTTGGACAAATTGCAGCGATGCTTAACGGAAGTTTCATATCCCAAAGGATTCCGGGTGTTGGAAAGAGGTAAGGTGGAGAAGAACATCTTTTTCATCAAGAAAGGCATTGTCCGCGCATATACTTCAGTGGACGGAAAGGAAATTACCTTTTGGTTTGGCAAAGAGGGAGCGACTATTGTCTCCTTGAAAGGCTATGTGAACGACGAGCCAGGATATGAGACGATGGAGTTGATGGAAGATTCGGTCTTATATAAATTGGAAAGAAAACAGCTGAAAGAGTTGTTCTTGGATGATTTACACATCGCCAATTGGGGACGGCGTTATGCAGAGATGGAGCTGCTTGCCACCGAGGAACGACTGATTTCCATGCTATCCGCCATCGCTTCGGAAAGGTACAAGGAGCTGCTAGAGAAAGAACCAGACTTATTACAAAGGTTGCCATTGGGAAGCATCGCCACCTATTTAGGTGTAACGCAGGCAAGCCTGAGCCGGATTAGGGCAAAAATCACACAGCCGTAATCCGAATCATCATCCACCATGAGCAGCCTGTGCTGATGACGCATTTACACATTCCTTTCGCATATCAGAAAGCTAAGTTTAGCAAGTGGTTTAACTACGGGCTGAAAGTCCAAAAGCAAAAAAAATCCCAGTCAGGATAAAACCTTGACTGGGATTCTTATTTTAAATCTCTCTCTTATTTTTCTCATCTATAAAAAGATGATTACTTCAAGCCACGGTTGATAAGGGTTGTGTTGAGAAGCATCACGTACTTACGATACTGACTGTTGTCCAAGATAACGTGCATGTACTTGAGATCCTTCAAAACTGCCTTGTCAATCATTGCAGAACGATCCTCACCCTTTGCTGTTGCAGCATTCATCATGTCTGCGGTGAAGTTCTTGTGTACATCAGCTACAGCCTCTACCTGATCGATGTTCAAGCTCAAAGCATCTGCCAAGCTAGACATCTTAATGTTCATGTTGTAAGCTGCTGTTGCATTTGTCTCCTCGTCTGCTGCGAATGTAGCTGTTGCCATTGCAAACATAGCTACTGCTAATACCATAATCTTCTTCATAATCTTTTTACCTTTCTTTAATTTGTGAGTCCTGCACATCCGAAGACGCGGGCTCTGTTAAACATTATCCTATAGTCTTTTTCTTTAAGACGCTGCAAAGATACGAACTTTTCTCTGTGTGCGCAAACATTTCTTGGGATATTTTCGTTTTTCCGCCTATTTCTTGACTTAAATCAACAACAATACGTCGAAATAGGCGTCAGAACGTTAGAGATATTACATTTTCTCTATCATTTTGTAATATCATCGAAAAAAAAGCCCTTTTTCTTCGTTTATACCAATTATTATTTGTACCTTTGCAAAAGATTCAACCTATAAAACAAGCAAAATGGTACAGGAAAATCATATAGACAAGGCACTCGCCTTTATGGAAAGTCTCGAGAAACTGGGCAACCAGCTCAAGGCGGCTGAGGAACACCAGAAACAGCTCATCGCCCGAATGCTGGATCTCAAGAAAGAGAATCTGACCGACGGCGAGGAATATGCTGAACTCTCGCAGAAGAGTAAAAGTCTGCAGGACATCATCGACAAATGGCGCCCTATCTATCTGGAGCGCATGGAGATGGTAAAGAGCGTAAGCATTCAGAAAAGAAAAAGAAATAATAAAAAATAAATATAGAAATGGAAACAAACAACAAGAACAAGTTTATTGTAGTTTCATACGCACTGTATGATGTAACTAATGGTGACAACGGCGAGGAGATGCTCATCGAGCGCACAACCGACGAGCGTCCGTTCATCTTCATCAGCGGTATGGGTGTTACCCTGCCAGCTTTCGAAGAGAAGGTGGTAAACCTGGCTAAAGGTGAAGAGTTCGACTTCCAGCTGGACCCGGAGCAGGCTTACGGACAGCACTATGATGAGCGCGTACTGGAGCTCGACAAGCAGATTTTTACCGTCAACGGCCAGTTTGATGCACAGCACGTACAGGTAGGCGCTATCATCCCATTGCAGAACGAGGATGGCAACCACTTCAACGCAGTAGTGAAGAACATCAGCGATACAAAGGTAACCTGCGACCTGAACCACCCATTGGCTGGCTTGAAGCTCAACTTCTGCGGTCAGATTCTCGAGAGCCGCGAAGCTACTGCCGAAGAGATTGCCAAGATGGCTCAGATGATAAGCGGCGAAGGCGGAGGCTGCTCAGGTGGCTGCGACAACTGCGGCGGCGACTGCAAAGATGGCAACTGTGAAGGTGGTTGCGAAGGCGGCTGCAACAAGTAATAAACACCTTTATAATATATAAGGTAATGAGGAATACATTTGGCAATCTTTTCACTCTCACTACGTTTGGAGAGAGTCATGGAATAGCAGTAGGAGGCGTTATTGACGGATTTCCTGCAGGCATAGAAATCGACATGGACTTTATCCAGAGCGAGCTGAACCGCCGGCGCCCAGGACAGAGCCACATCACTACGGCCAGAAAGGAAGCTGACAAGGTAGAGTTTCTGAGTGGTGTGTTCGAAGGCAAATCAACAGGAACCCCTATCGGTTTTGAGGTGCGTAACCAGAACCAGCATTCTCAGGACTATGAGAACATGCGCTGTCTCTTCCGCCCTTCTCACGCAGATTTCACCTATCACGAGAAGTATGGCGTACGCGATCATCGTGGCGGCGGCCGTTCTTCAGCCCGCATCACCATTGCCCGATGCGTAGGCGGTGCCTTGGCTAAACTTGCCTTGCGACAGTTGGGCATCAGCATCACGGCTTATACATCACAGGTGGGCAGCATCGCGCTGGAGAATGATTATCATCTGTATGACCTTAACACCATAGAAGATAATCCGGTGCGCTGTCCTGACCAGCAGAAGGCGAAGGAAATGGAAGATCTCATCGCCCAGGTAAAGGCTGACGGCGATACGATTGGTGGAATCATCACTTGCGTCATCAAGGGTTGCCCGGTAGGATTGGGCGAGCCTGAGTTTGACAAGCTTCATGCACAACTGGGTGCTGCCATGCTTGGCATTAACGCCGTGAAGGGTTTTGAATATGGCGAGGGATTTGCCGGAGTTACTGCCCGCGGAAGTGAGCAGAATGATGTCTTTTTCCCGAAGGCTGATGCTGCAGAGACGTCAGAAGATGCTGCTGTGAATCAGGATGTTGCTGCCCGTATTACAACAAAGAGCAATCATAGCGGAGGAATACAGGGCGGTTTGAGCAATGGTCAGGACATCTATTTCCGTGTTGCCTTTAAGCCGGTGGCTACTCTGCTGATGGAGCAGAATACGGTAGATTTGGAAGGAAATGCCACCACGCTGACTGCCCGTGGCCGTCATGATCCTTGCGTTTTGCCAAGAGCCGTGCCAGTGGTTGAAGCCATGGCAGCCATGGTGATTCTGGATAATTATCTCTTGAATAAAACAATAAAACTTTAATTAGTGATTAATTAGTAGTGATTAGTGATAAACAAACTAATCGCTACTAATTAATCACTAATAACTAACTGAACTTTCGCATGTGGTTCAAGTACGGGCTGAAGGCCCAAAAGCTCCTAGCCCAGGGCATCGCCCTGGGTATAATAGCAATCAGCAAGGCGCCCTGTAAGGGCAAAAGCCTTATGTTTTGCCTGGAGTTTTAAAGCTTTTGCCCTTACAGGGCGACAGGTTTGCGTCCGTAATTACCCAGGGCGATGCCCTGGGCTAGGGGCTTCTGCCCTTTCAGGGCGTGTGGAACTTACATGCGAAACTTGAATAACTTTAACTATTTCTAAAGCTTACTGTCCTTTAATAGTTTTGGGCAATATTCATTAAAAAAGCATTTATCGCAGAGCGGTTTCGTACTCTTGCAAATATATCTGCCATGCAGCAGAATCCAATGATGCGCATTCGGAATATCCTCTGCCGGAATGTGTTTCATCAGATAATCTTCTACTTTTCGGGGCGTATCTGCCGTTTTCGGCACCAAACCCATACGATGACTCACACGGTAAACATGCGTATCCACCGCCATCGTAGCATGACCGAACCATACGGCACGAATCACATTCGCCGTCTTGCGCCCCACTCCTGCCAACTTCTCCAAATCATCCGCAGCCTCAGGCACCTCACCTCCGAACATCTCAACCAGCTGGCGAGACATTTCAGCAAGATGCTTCGCCTTGGCATTCGGATAACTCACCGAACTTATCAACTCATAAATATCTTCCTCACTCGCCTGTGCCATGTGCTGCGCATCAGGATAACGGGCAAAGAGAGCAGGCGTAACCATGTTGATGCGTTTGTCGGTGCATTGCGCAGAAAGCAAGGTAGCCACCAGAAGCTGAAATGCGCTACCGAACTGCAACTCGGTAGTTACATTCGGCAGCGCACTTCTGAAATGATTCAATATAAAATCGTATCTTTCCTTACGAAGCATTTCTCTTACTTTTTAGCAGGAGCAGCTTCCTCTTTCTTCAGCTTACCCTTGTAAGCCTTGTTCAAGCCGGAAATCACCTCTTTTGTAATATCGTAAGCCTTGTCAGCATAGAGCAGGTTATCGCCGCTCTTAGAGAAGATGATACTGTACTTCTTGTCCTTGTTGTAGCGGGCAAGATAGTTGGCAATGCTGTCGTGGAGCGCCTTGTTGTACTTCTCCTGCTCAGCAGCAAACTCGTTGCTCAAGCGCTGCTGCAAGCCCTGCAGGTCGTTGTTCTGCTTCTGCAGTCCAGCCTGGATAGCCTCAGCCTGCTCGCGGGTGTAAGCATTCTGCTGAATCTTCTGCTGGAAATTAGCGGCTGCAGCCTGGAGCTGCTGACCCTTCTGCGCAATAGTAGCCTGAATGTTCTGACCCTTCTTCTCCAAGATAGAAGAATACTCCTTAGCAAAGGTATACTGAGTCATGATAGAGTCTACCTCTACATAAGCAATCTTCAATTCAGCAGGAGCCTTGCTCTCTGACTTAGCCTCTACCTGAGGCTGAGATTTGTTGCATGATGCCAATGACAGGGCAGCAACAGCTGCAATTGCCACTGAACTCAAAATGTTCTTTCTCATTTTTTCTATCATATTATATTATTACTATTTTCTAATAAGCCTTGTTGGCTTCCCTTGCCTCGCGGTCCTGATCCACCACACAATGAATGCCCTGCTTGCGCAAGCCCGGATTGTCGTGCACATGCTGGGAAGAGAACTTGCCGTTCTTCTTAAAAATCAACTTTACGCAAAATAATGCCATGCAAATAGCAATTATTAACACGCTTAATAACATTAATTTTATCATTTTTATTACCTTTGCAGTGCCTTAGTGCACTTTTGGGTGCAAAGGTACTATTTTTTTGGGAATAACCAAAACAAAATAGCAGAAATAAATGTTTTATCAAAACAAAATAATAGAAAATAAATGAATAAAAGTGAATTGAAGCCTGCTCTCGTGTTCGAGCAGTTCGCAAAAATCAACGAAATACCTCGCCCTTCCAAGCACGAGGAGAACATGATTGAGTTTTTGAAATCTTTCGGTGAGGCTCATCAGCTCGAAACGCTGGTAGATGAAACCGGTAATGTGCTCATCCGCAAAGCTGCCACTCCAGGCTACGAGCATGCTGAAACCATCATCCTGCAGAGTCACATGGATATGGTTTGCGATAAACTGGTAGATGTTGATTTCGATTTCCACAAAGACGCCATCCAGACTTACGTTGACGGAGAATGGCTTAAGGCAAAAGGCACTACATTGGGTGCTGACGACGGTATAGGCTGCGCCATCGAGCTGGCTATCCTGGCAAGCAACGATATTGAGCATGGTCCTATCGAGTGCGTCTTTACACGTGATGAAGAAACCGGACTGACCGGTGCTCACGGCATGAAGGCGGGCTTTATGACCGGAAAGATGCTCATCAATCTTGACTCTGAGGATGAGGGCGAAATCTTCGTATCCTGCGCTGGTGGTCAGACTACCCATGCCACTTTCCACTTCTCACGCGAAGAGGCTCCTGCGGGTTATTTCTTCATGGAAGCTTCGCTGAAGGGTCTCAACGGTGGTCACTCAGGCGATGACATCAACAAGAAGCGCGCCAATGCCATCAAGATTCTTGCCCGCTTCCTCTTCCTCGAAAATGAGAAACTGGATGGAAGTCTGCGCCTCGTAAGCTTCAACAGCGGCAAAATGCACAATGCGATTCCTCGCGACGGAAAGATTGTTTTCGCCGTCAAGAATGCTGATAAGGAACAGGTTCGTGCCGACTGGAACATCTTTGCATCAGAAGTAGAAGATGAATTCCACGTAACCGAACAGACTATGCAGTTCAATATGAGCAGCAGCGATGCTGCACCTGTCATCGAGAAAGCTGTAGCTGACAAGTTCGTAATGGCTCTCCAGGCTGTAGACAACGGTCCGCTTACTACCTGTCAGGATGAGGCGATTGCCTGGATGGTAGAAACCTCAAGCAATGTGGCAAGCGTGATGACCGATGAAAGCAGCATCAACATCGTAGCTTCTCAGCGAAGTAACGTGATGAGCAATCTGGCGAACATGACCAACACCGTAAAGGCAGCCTTCCTTCTGGCTGGCGCCGAGGTAACTGTAGGCGACAAGTATCCTGCCTGGAAGATGCGCGCCAACAGCGAGCTTACCGACCTGGCTGTGAAGGCTTACGAAAAGCTCTTCGGCAAAAAGCCATTGGTAAAGGGTATTCATGCCGGTTTGGAGTGTGGTCTTTTCTCAGAGCGTTATCCTGAGCTCGATATGGTAAGTTTCGGTCCTACCCTTCGCAATGTTCACACCCCAGACGAGGCTCTTCTCATTCCTACAGTAGAGATGGTTTGGGATCACTTGCTGGAGATTCTCCGCAGCGTGGCTAAATAAGCAAGCGTGCTAAATAAAACAACGAGCTTCATAAAAGCAGCGCAGCTTAATAAAAAAGAAGATGTCTATGATAAAGAAAATGATGTTTGTCATGGTTTCAGGACTTGTGCTGATGTTCACCTCGTGTGGCGATCAGCACAAGGCTCAATCTCTGGTCAAGGATTTTCTTAATGAAAACCTCGTTGATCAGGACTGCAGCTATGAGCGTTTCTCCCACATCACTCCTACCGCCATGATCAGTTTCGACCAGATGAAGGTGATGCGACAAAATGTCAGCAAGCTGCCTTACGTCAAGAAGAATATTGATTATAATGATGCAGCTTATCCCGACACCTTATTATATTTAAGGGCTACATACAAGCTGACCAACCATCAGGGCGAGAAGCAGGAAGTAACCCAAACCTTTTATCTTGATAAAGGTTTGACAAGAGTAATCGGGTTTAAGGAAAACTAAAATAACAGTTAGGAATTGCCTTTCAACAAGGCAGTAAGAATAAACAGAAAGAGTTGACTAGCATTTTAACTAGCCAACTCTTTTTTCATATAATCTCTTATTTCTTTTCTAGCCAGAGTCAGACGGTTCTCAGCCGCTTTATATCCGAGGTTCAGACTTTGGGCAATCTCGCTCACCTGCATTCCTTCGAAGAGATTCAGGCGGTAAACCTTGCTTCTCTTCTCCGTGAGCCGGGCAATGCCACGCTCCAGAATCTCGTTGGTCTGCTGGGCAGAGAAAACAGATTCGCCATCAACATCATATCTTCCCATCCAGTCGCTAGCTCCCAGGAAGTGTTCATACTCCTCAATCTTATGCTTGCGACGGTAATAATCGATAATCAGATTCTTGGCAATGGTATATACAAAACAAGGTAAAGTAACAGGCGTAATCATCTTATCGCCTCGAAGTAATCGCACAAAAGTATTCTGCACGATGTCTTCAGCCTCGTCTGCCGGAAGCGAACGGGACATGACATACAACTTCAGCTCGTTGTAGTGTTCAGAGTAATAATCAGCAATAATGCTGTAATTTGAATTTGTTTGTTCCATGATGGCGATTTTTTTAATCATGTTTTTCGTTTATCGATATTGCAAAGGTAATAAAAAAAAGGAAAGCCACCAAAGGAAAGCGAAAAAAAATGTGCTAAATGTTCGTTTTGAAACATTTAGCACATATGATAGATACAATTTGTAACATGAAATGTTACGCATCGCAAAGTTTTATTTCTTAATTCAAACCTTTTTACAGGTGGGATTACTTAATCATGTCAACACTTCTCTTGAGGAATGCGTCGAGCGAAGCACCCTTCAACATACCATTCTGAAGCAGGGCGAGGTCGATGAGCTGGTGAACAATGTTGTTGTTCTTAGCATAGCCCGAGATGATTTCGTTGCGCTTAGCCTTCTCATCGCTGATGGCCTTCTCTGTGTTGTGAACATCATCCTTCTCCTGCTGGGTAATCTCTTCAGGCTTCTTCTTGTTCTGCTCCTGATGGAGTACTGCAAGGCGAGCTTCCTGACCCTTGATTTCTGCAAGGATTGGCTTCAATGTTTCAGCAGTGTTGGCCTCAGCATCTTCCAATACCTTCTTTACCAGAGCATGGTCTGAGTTCAGTACGATGTTGTAGCTGTCTGGCATCTGACCGTAGAAGTTCATGCCTGCCTGGAACTGGCTCATCGCCTTCATACGGCGCATGTACTCGTTCTGAGTGATGAGCACTGGCTGGTTCTGTTCGCCCAAAGCCTGAATCTCAACAAAGAATTCTGTCTTGTCGAGTTGAGGCATCTGAGAGCGGAATACTTCTGTCAAGTTGTCAGACTGCTCTTTGCTCAAATCGGTCTTCTTAGCATCTTCCTTCACAATGAGACGGTCAATGATGTCGGCGTCAACACGTGTAAAGCGGCTCTTCTCCAGCTTCTGCTCCAGCATGTTTACCATCGGCGTATCGAGCTGACCTTCCATCAGGAGTACAGAATAACCCTTCTGCTTGGCTGCCTCGATGTAAGAATACTGCTCTTCCTTATTGTTGGCATAGAGATAAACCAGGTTGCCGTCCTTATCGGTCTGGTTGTCCTTAATCAGCGTCTTGTACTCCTCGAAAGTAAAGTACTTGCCCTCAACATCTTTCAGAAGTGCGAAGTCCTTTGCGCGCTCGTAGAAATCTTCCTGAGAGAGCATTCCGTAGTTGATGAAGATCTTGAGGTCATCCCATTTCTCTTCAAACTCCTTGCGGTTCTCCTTGAAGATAGAGTTCAAACGATCGGCTACCTTCTTGGTGATGTAGGTAGAAATCTTCTTCACGTTGCTGTCGCTCTGCAGGTAGCTGCGGCTTACGTTCAGCGGAATGTCCGGTGAATCGATTACACCATGAAGCAATGTGAGGAATTCTGGTACAATGCCTTCTACCTGGTCGGTTACGAACACCTGGTTGCAATAGAGCTGAATCTTGTTGCGCTGCATGTCGATGCTGCTCTTGATGCGTGGGAAGTAGAGAATACCCGTGAGATTGAATGGGAAGTCTACATTCAGATGAATCCAGAACAACGGGTCGTCCTGCATTGGATAAAGGGTGTGATAGAACTTCTTGTAGTCCTCATCCTTCAAGGTGCTAGGAGTCTTTGTCCAGAGAGGCTCCACATTATTAATAATGTTATCCTCATCAGTCTCCACATTCTTTCCATCCTTCCACTCGGTCTTCTTGCCGAAAGCTACAGGCACGGCCATAAACTTGCAGTACTTGTTCAGAAGTTCCTCAATCTTGCTCTTCTGAAGGAATTCCTTGCAGTCATCAGCAATATGGAGGATGATGTCTGAACCACGCTCAGCCTTGTCTGCATCTTCGATTTCGAAAGCAGGTGAACCATCGCAACTCCACTTAACAGCCTTGCTTCCCTCTTTGTAGCTCTTGGTAATGATTTCTACCTTGCTGGCTACCATGAAAGAAGAATAGAAGCCGAGACCGAAGTGACCGATGATGGCGTTTGCATTCTCCTTATACTTGTCGAGGAAGTCAGTTACGCCTGAGAATGCAATCTGGTTGATATATTTATCGATTTCCTCCTCAGTCATGCCTATACCATGGTCGCTGATAGTCAAGGTTCCAGCCTTCTCATCGAGAGAGACACGAACGGTTGTGTCGCCTATCTCGCCCTTGAAATCGCCCTGAGCTGCAAGAGTCTTCAACTTCTGTGTAGCATCTACGGCGTTTGAAACCATCTCACGGAGGAAGATGTCGTGATCTGAATATAAGAATTTCTTGATGACAGGGAAAATGTTCTCTGTCGTTACACCAATATTACCTTTCTGTGCCATAATATAAAATGTTTTATTCGTATTTACTATTTAATATTTGGCAAGGGGGCTTACAAATAGCGTGCCAAAATATAAGAAAGGTCTGAAAGGTCTGAAAGCCCCAAATACATCACGCCCTGCAAGGGCAAAAGCTTCGTTGCATCAAGGTATAATCAAAGCTTTTTGCTCTTACAGGGCGTGTAGAGTTCACTTTCGGAAACAGAATCTCATGGTTAAATGTCTCTTGGGAATCCCTTTGCCAAACCGCCTTCGCTTGTTTCCTTGTAAAGCGAAGGTAGGTCATGACCCGTCTGTCGCATTACTTCAACTACACGGTCGAAAGATACGGTATGATGGCCATCTGAGAAGGAAGCGTAGAGGTCTGCATCCAAAGCTCGGGCGGCAGCAAAGGCATTTCGCTCGATACAAGGAATCTGAACCAGCCCGCAAACCGGGTCGCAGGTCATTCCGAGATGATGCTCCAATCCCATTTCGGCAGCATATTCTACCTGAGCCGGACTGCCTCCGAAAAGCTGACAGGCTGCAGCCGAAGCCATGGCGCAGGCAACACCTACCTCGCCCTGGCAACCTACATCAGCACCGCTGATAGAAGCATTCTGCTTTACGATGTTGCCCACCAATCCGGCTGTAGCCAAGGCTCTCAAGATGCGCTGTTCACTCATATCATGAGAAGTAAACATGTGGTAGAGTACAGCTGGCAATACACCACAGGCGCCACAGGTAGGAGCTGTAACGATAGTGCCACCCGAAGCATTCTCCTCGCTCACAGCCAGCGCATAAGCATAAACCAAGCCGCGGCTCTGCAGGGAAGCACGGTAACCCTTCGCCTTTATATAATAGGTGGCAGCCTTACGCTGTAGCTTCAGCGGACCAGGCAAAACACCTTCATGATCCAAACCATTTCTGATGCTCTGCTTCATCGTTTGCCAAACCATATCGAGATAATCCCAGATATCATCCGATTCGCATTTCTCAACATACTCCCAGAATGAGCGTCCGTTATCATAGCACCATTGCTTGATGTCGGCGAGCTTGTTCAGATCATAAACATCCTTGGCGCCCAGCTCTTCATTGCCGGCAGTACCATCTGATATAGCTCCACCACCAATACTGTAAACGGTCCATTCATCAATAACATCGCCGTTCAGATCCTTGCCCACAAATTTCATTCCGTTGGGATGATAAGGCAGGAAAGTCTGTGGCTGCCAGATAATATTCACAGTTTTATGAGGTCTGAGCACTTCTTCTATTGCCACATCAGTCATGTGTCCCTTACCTGTAGCTGCCAGACTTCCATAGAGGGTTACTTCATAATAAGAAGCGTTAGGGCAACGCTCCAGAAAAAGTTTGGCTGCACGCTGAGGTCCCATCGTATGACTGCTCGATGGTCCCTTACCTATTCTATATAATTCCTTTAATGACTTCATTTTTCTCGTATTTAATATTTTTACTTATCGATTTTACCTTTTAAATGGGCTCAGTTACTTATTTCTTCAGTTTGCCATCAGAAAGTTACTTCATCTGCTTGGCTTTCAGGATGATGACATCCGTGAGAGGTCTGTCGTTGTTCGCCTTATCGGTAGCCACATTCTGAATCTTATCAACCACATCCATGCCTTCAAGCACCTCACCGAATACAGTGTAGCCATTGTCAAGGTGAGGAACACCACCATGCTTGATGTAGCCCTTCTGCAACTGTTCTGAAGGAATGGCGTAATACTTGCCGTCCCGTTTCAGTTTTTCTACATAATATTCCATCTGCCGTGGAGAAAAATTTCTGCCCCAGGTGATGTAGAAATCAGTAGGCGCCGAAGCTTTGGTCGGATTCTCATCATCTCCTTCGCGAGCAGCACAGAGCTGTCCGCGCTTATGATAATATTTAGGATAGATGATTTCTGCCGGAACCGTATAGTTTACATCAAACTTCTGCGGCTTTTCCATGTTCACCTTTCTGCATGAATAATCGCCACCCTGAATCATGAAATTCTTGATGACACGCTGAAAGATGCAACCGTCATAATAGCCCGAATTGACAAGTTTCAGGAAATTATCCCGATGTTTGGGAGTATCGTTGTAGAGAGCCACGAGAATGTTGCCCATCGTAGTTTCCAGCAACACCTGAGGGCAAGTAGGATCGTGCGGTGTTTCCCAGTCGAGCAGAGAATCGGGCTTAGACGCCACAACTTTTCCGGCTGGTTCTGATGTGTTCTGATTGCCTTCACTCTGAGCGAATGTCGTAACAGGCACCGTAAGAAGAGCGAGTGTCAATAATCTGATGATCTTCTTCATATTTTTGTATAATTTTACATCTATTTATGTTATCGGATGCAAAGATAATGATTTTATTCTAAAAAATTGATTTTTTATGCGGGAAAAGTTACTTTGTTTCATACATTCTTCATATCTTTGCAGCAGAAGACAGAAAATGCAATCAATTATGAAGAAAAAAATATATATTATCATCGCTTTTTGCACTTTCCTCACTACAGAAGCAAGTGCTCAGCAACAGGTAAGCTTCGGACCATTGCACAGTCCGGACAGTCCGCGCGAAGAATGGTTGCTGCCTGGCGATACGGTTTACCAGGCAGGAAAACCTATGATTTATCAGGGAAAACCGGTGAAGAATGCATATATGACTCCTGCCCGACTATCAGATAAGAAAGAGACTCTCGGCAAAAACGGATTGCTGGGTGATGCTTCGCTAGACAGCACCTATTATAATAATCCCATCTCCAACCTTACCAACAGCTTGAGTTATCCGTTGGGCTATGGCTGGGGGCTGCACAAGGGATTGAATCTCTCGGTAGATCTTTCTGCCTTTGCCACATTCGGCAAGAATGTGCCTCACAGAGGCGGTTTCACCCAGACCATCGATGCAACCTACCTAACGCCACTCACCAAAGACAACAAACTTTGGTTGGCTCTGGGCACTTATATTAACAACGTAAACTATGGTGGAGACAGTTATCATGACGGCGGAGTCTACGGCATTCTGGGCTACCAGTTTAATGAGCATTGGGAGGCTTACGTTTACGGTCAGCTTAGTGTAGCCAACAATTACAATTCTCTCTACGGCCGTTATGGCGGTTATGGCTATGGTTCCTACGGCTATTCACCTTGGGGCTACGGAATGTATCCTTGGGGTATGGGAAGAGGAATCATGCCGGGTGGTTACGGAATGGGAGTACCTGGCGCCAACGTTTTAGGAGCCGGTGTAAGATACACTAATTCCAAAAAGACTTTCTCTATCGGCTTAAACGTAGAAGGAGTATGGTATGATAATAAGACGCCGTCCTATTTCAAGCAATACGACTATCCTGTGCCAAAGGCGCCTGAAAAAGATTAAAGAAAAGGATGGTTTTAAGTTAAGAAAAAGATAAAAGGTAGCTTTGGCTTAAGAAAAAGATAAAGCATAAAAAGAAAGAGGTTCACTTTTCAATATAATCATATTGAAGTGAACCTCTAAGTTTATTCTGAAAAGAATCAGTTTACATAGAATCATCTCTCTCCATGAGATTATACCTATGAGTTTAGATTCTATTCAGCGAGAATCTGGACTATTCTTTCTGCTGAGCGACCATCCCATCTGTCAGGAATGCCCGCTTTCTTCCATTCACCCTTCAGAAGTTTCTGCATAGATTGCTTCAGTAACTCCGGATCTTCAGCAACCAGTTCGTTTGTACCCACCTTTACGGTTTCAATATGCTCAGTATAGCTGTTGAGCGTAATGCAAGGAACCCCATTGAAGGTAGCTTCTTCAGCCACATTACCCGAATCGGTAATCACACCTTTGGCGTGAGCTGTAAGATAAGCAAACGACAGATAATCGAGCGGCTGAACCACCTGGATTCCACTCTGATGATTACTCTCTTCCTGATAAGCCTTGAATGCGAGCACGAACCCCAAGGCTTTGCCTCGAAGCGGAGCAATCACCTTCACTCCAGCCTGGCGCGCCTCTTCATCTATGACAGAAATGAGCGATTTCATCTCATCAATGTTATTGACGATGGCCTTGCGGTTCAAGGTCAGAACCATATATTCGCCTTCTTTCAGATGAAACTCGTCCATGACGTCAGGACGCTGCATTTTAGACTGAAGGAAGCGGATGTTGTCGATAAGCACATTTCCTACCATATAAACCTTAGACAATTCTGCACCTTCCTTGTTGGCGATGCTGTTGTTTGAAATGCCAGCGGTAAAGAGAATATCTGACAAGCCATCAATCACCAGACGGTTGATTTCCTTTGGCATGGTAATGTCAAAACTGCGGGTTCCGGCTGCAATATGAGCAAGCTGCACACCCTGCTTCTTGGTAACAATAGCCACAGCCATGGTTGAAGCCAGATCATCAACCACAATGACAACATCTGTAGCATTCTGCTGCAGATAGCGCTCAAACTGACCCATCACCTGTCCGGTAAGTTCGTTCATGTTTGGACAGTCTACGCCGAGATAAGCATCCGGTTTCTGAATGCCTAAGTCATCGAAAAGAGAAGATTCCAAAGTCGGATCATCCTCTTTTCCTGTGTAAACCAACTGATAGCTGATTTCGTTACCAGCTTCCTGAGCATTACGAATTGCTCTAATTACGGGCGCAACCTTGATAAAGTTAGGTCTTGCACCTGCAACGATACAGATTTTCTTCATTTTTATCCTGTTTTATATTTTTACTTACTGAAGTTACAGTTTACTGATATTCAGAGTGCTTTATTTTTTTTGAGCCAATCTTGAGCCAAAGGGCATTATCCATTGACTCAGAGGTCTTTATCCCTTGAAAAGGTCTTTGATTCCTCCTATAGAGCCCAAGAGATTGGTTGCCTCGTATGGCAGATAAACCACCTTATTATCCTTACCCTGAGCCACTTCCTGCATCATGCTGATGTATTTCTGAGCCAGGAGATAGTTGGCTGGATTCGTACTCTGTCCTACAGCTTCCGTAATCTTCTGAATGGCAATAGCCTCGGCCTCAGCCTTACGGATGCGAGCAGTAGCCTCACCTTCTGCATTCAGGATAGCCTGCTGTTTGGCAGCCTCAGCCTTGTTCACGATGGCAGCCTTCTCACCTTCTGAGAGCAGACGTTGCTTTTCCTTCTCACCTTCAGAAGTCAGGATGGTAGCACGCTTGTTGCGTTCAGCCTGCATCTGCTTTTCCATCGCCTGGAGCACACTCTCAGGAGGTGTAATATCCTGCAACTCTACTCGGTTTACCTTGATTCCCCACTTATTGGTTGCATCATCCAAAACTGCACGGAGTTTGGTGTTAATCGTATCGCGGGAGGTAAGAGTCTGGTCAAGTTCCATCTCACCTATTATATTACGCAAGGTAGTTTGGGTCAGTTTCTCTATGGCGTTTGGCAGATTGTTGATTTCATACACACTCTTGAATGGGTCCACAATCTGGAAATAGAGCAACGCATTTATCTGCATCTGGATATTATCCTTAGTGATTACATTCTGACGGTCGAAATCGTAGACCTGTTCACGAAGGTCGATGCTGTTTGTATAAACGTATCTTCCGTTTCTCATAGACACAATATCCTTGGCATGGTCAATGAAAGGAATGATGACATTAATACCCGGCTTGAGCGTAGCAAAATATCGTCCGAGACGCTCTATGATTTTCGTCTCACTTTGAGGGATGATGACGATGGTTTTCTTAACCACTACGAGTGCAAGTGCTACTAGAGCCACCAGCACATAAATTCCTATGTTCATGATGTTTATACGATTAAGTGAATAATGTTGACTCTAAACTTTTTCTATCTAAACTTTTTCTACCTTGAGGATGATAGATTCGTGACCTAAGATTCGAACCTTATCGCCTACAGCAAGCGGTTCGGCAAGATGCGGAGCTTCCGCTTTCCAATCATCTCCATCCAGCTTCACTCTACCATATCCTCCGGCAGGAATCATCTCGGTCACTTCCCCTATCTGTCCTGCCAGCGCATCGGCGTTACTGCGGCGGTCTTCCCCACCCTTGTGTAGCGATTTCAGCAGATGCGGACGAACCAACCAGATGCTAAGCATAGAGCAGATAGCCCAAACCACTACCTGCACCCAGAAAGGTGCTCCTACCAATGCCACAGGAATGCTGATGAGCGCACCAATGGCAAAACAAGTAACATAGAAATCGCCGGAAGACAACTCTAAGATGAGGCAGATGAACATCACCGACGTCCATACCAGCCAAAGGTTATGAGATAAATACTCCATACTTAACTATTTTAATTTGATTCTTCTAATCCTTATCTTCTGCGGGTTGTAGTCTTCTTTTTGCTACTGGTCTTCTTGGTTGTAGAAGTCTTGCCCGTAGAACCTACCTTATAAGTTGTCTGAGGTTTATAATACTTCAGCGCAGTAGGCATTTCCTTCTGCAAGGCAGCAATACGCTTGGCGTCTGAAGGGTGATCACTGAAAATATCGCTCTGATTGCTACTTGAGCCCTGTGACATTCTCTTCCAGAAAGGAATGGCCTGCTGAGGATCGTAACCAGCCATGGCAGCGAAGATAAGCCCCATGTAATCTGCCTCGGTTTCATTATCACGGGAATACTTCAGATTGCGGAATGAGAAATACTGTCCGGCAACTGCACTTGCCACATTACCAACACCATTACCTACTGTCTGGTTCAACACAGTTCCCAGGATGCTTGTACCGGTTTGCTGATTCTGCTGTTTGGTGAGCTGCTCAGCACTATGTTTAGCCACAGCATGAGCTATTTCGTGACCCAAAACGATTGCCAAACCGGTTTCATTCTGAGTGTAAGGCAAAAGTCCTTCATAAACCACGATTTTACCGCCAGGCATACAGAATGCATTGGCAGACTTATCTTGTACCAGGTTGAATTCCCATGAATAATTCTTCACGTCGGCTTCAAATCCATTCTGCTTCAAATAGAGTTCAACAGCATTGGCAAGTCTTTTTCCTACCCGCTGAACCATCGCCGTATTGGCTGCATTGGTCGACTTCTTGGCAGAAGCCATGTACTTTGTGTATTCCTGATTAGACAGACTGAAAACCTGCTCATCGGATACAGAGATGCGATGAGTGCGACCGGTCAGAGGCACCGTCTGAGTAGTGCCGCAAGATGACAGCGCAAGAGCTGCCACAACCGTCAAAACTAAAACCTTAAACTTTTTCATCTTAACTTACTTATGTATATTAAATATGTTTATTCATTAAGTTTATGTGCTGTTTGAAACACATTTTCTCTGCAAATATACTATTTCTAGTTGAAACCACCAAAGAAAAACGAGAAAAACATGAAATATAACCTAAAAATAACACAAGATAACTGACAAAAAGGGGGTGTGCGAAAAAAAGATGGCTAAAAAATAAGGTGTGGCACAATCTTTGCAGTTTCGCAAAACCGTCAGACTGCCAGATGACAGCTGCCCGAGAAAACAGCATTATCAGCAGACTGGATTTAAGAAGTATAACATTAAAATATTTTAATATGAACGCAAAGAAGGAAGTGCCTGTATTACTCTTGACAGGCTACCTGGGTAGTGGAAAGACAACCCTTCTCAACAAGATTTTAGCTAACGAAAAAGGTATTAAGTTTGCCGTCATCGTCAACGATATTGGTGAAGTCAATATTGATGCAGCCCTTATAGAAAAAGGCGGCGTAGTAGGTCAGAAAGATGATTCGCTCGTCTCTCTCCAGAATGGTTGCATCTGCTGCACATTGAAGATGGACCTGGTAGAACAGCTCAAGGAAATCGTAGACATGAAGCGTTTCGATTACATTGTCATCGAGGCTTCCGGAATCTGCGAGCCTGCTCCTATCGCACAGACCATCTGTTCTATCCCATCCCTCGGTCCTCAGTACATCGAGAATGGCATTCTGCGCCTTGACAGCATCGTTACCGTAGTAGATGCTTTGCGCATGAAGGATGAATTCTCCAACGGCAGCGACCTGATGAAGAAGAATATTGATGAGGAAGATTTAGCATCGCTCGTCATCCAGCAGATTGAGTTCTGCAACATCATTCTCCTGAACAAGGCTGCAGAGGTTGAACCTAAGGAACTGGAGCACCTGAAGCAGATTATCCGCGCCATCCAGCCTAAGGCAGAAATCTTTGAATGTAACTATGGTGACGTTGACTTGAATCTGATCGTCAACACCAAGAAGTTTGATTGGGAAACCGTAGCCACTTCGGCCGGCTGGATTCAGGAGATTGAATCAGAAAGAAACGAAGAGCATGAAGAAGATGATAAAGAAGAAGCACATGAACATCATCACCATCATGACGAGGAAGACGAACATGAGCATCATCATCATGACCACGATGAGCATGACCACGACCACGATGAGCATGAGCATCATCATCATCACCATCATCACGACCATGACCATGACCATGATCATGAAGGCGGAGAAGTTGAGGAATACGGAATCGGTACATTTGTCTACTACCGCCGCAAACCTTTCGACCTGGGCCTCTTCGATGATTTCGTAGCAAGAAAATGGCCTAGAGACGTGGTTCGCGCCAAGGGAATCTGCTATTTCGATGATGAGCGCGACATGTGCTACGTGTTCGAACAGGCTGGCAAGCAGAAGACTGTAAAGCAGGCTGGCCAATGGTTGGCTACCATGCCGAAAGACGAACTCGCCCAGGTATTGATGAATAATCCACAGCTGCAGAAGGAATGGGATCAGGAATTGGGCGACCGCATGATAAAAATCGTATTCATCGGTCAGCATATCAAGGAACAGAAAGATGCTATCATTGCTGAGCTCGACAAGTGCTTGGCGTAGAATCTTATTCACCTGGCTTCCTGGCAAAAAGCAATGGAAAAACAGTTCAAAATGAGCAGAAAACAAGAAAAACGGAGGAAAACGAACAAAAAAGTGAAGTTTTTCCTCCGTTTTTTAGTTTAATTCGTTTTTTTTTGTTAATTTTGCACCCGAATAATAAAAGCGTAATTAATATGAAGACAAACTTCAGACAGGCGTATATTAAGGACTTTGCTGCTTGCTGGAAAGTCATCGACCAGGCTCGCCAAAGTATGATAGAATCGGGACGTCACCAATGGACTGAGGAATATCCATCAGAAAAAGACATCAGAAAAGACATAGAAAATGGCAACGCCTTCGTTCTAACTGTAAACGAAGAGGTGGTTGTCTATGGAGCAGTCATATTGAATGGTGAACCCAAATATAAGAAATTAGTAGGCAACTGGATTACCGATGGCGATTATTATGTAATACATCGCTTTGCTACGTTGCCTAGTTTCCAGCGTGAAGGTTTAGCGCGTATTTTCATCAGTAAGGTGAACAGCATGTGCGAGGTAGAAAAAATACCTAGCATCAAGGTTGACACCAACTTTGACAATACGCCGATGATTAACCTTCTGTCTTCGATGGGTTTCTGCATCTGCGGACGTGTAAACTATGGAGGAAACAGAGGTCAGCGTTTCGCCTTTGAAAAACTCTCCATAGCCATGGAACCTGCAGATTAATTTCTGGCCATCGAAAAACACAACATTTGATTAACATCCTCAAACATTCATTATGGAAGAGAAACTATTGCAGATGAAGAGCTTGGTTGAAAGACTCAACCAAGCTTCGGATAGTTATTATAACGGAAAAGGCGAACTCATGACCGACTATGAGTGGGACGCCCTTTTCGACCAGCTCAAGAGATTGGAAGAGGAAACAGGCGAAATTCTGCCTGACTCCCCTACTAATCGCGTGTCAGAAGATTCTATCGTAGGAAAGAAAGAGAAGCATGAATTTGCCGCCCTCTCTCTGGCAAAGACCAAACAGGTAAGTGATCTTGTAAAATGGGCAGAAGACCGCCCTATCTGGATTTCATGGAAACTGGACGGACTGACCCTCGTAGTAACCTATGACGGCGGAAAACTCACCAAAATCGTTACCCGCGGTAACGGACACATCGGCACCAACATTACCCACTTGGCTCCAGCCATTTCAGGCATTCCTGCTACCATTTCAGAGAAAGGACATCTTGTAGTAAGAGGAGAAGCCGTCATTTCGTATGCTGATTTCGAACAGTTCATCATCGAAAGCGAAGGCGATTACGCCAATCCGCGAAACCTCGCTTCAGGCTCACTCACGCTGAAGGATATTGATGAGGTGAAGCAGCGCCACATCCAATGGATTCCGTTCACCCTGGTTTATACTGAGCGGGAACTTACCTCATGGGGCGAACGCATGCAGATGCTGAAAGACCTGGGAATGAATCCTGTAGAACGTGAGCGTATTGACCACCCTACCACAGAAAATATCCAGCAGGAAATAGACAAGTTTACGGAGAAGGTGACAAGCAAGAAGAATCCTTTCCCGGTAGACGGACTGGTGATTTGCTACGATGATACGGCTTATGCAGCTACGGGGTCAGTTACAGGGCACCACGCTACGAGGTCAGGATTTGCCTTTAAATGGCAAGATGAACATGCTGACACCGTACTCGACCACATCGAATGGTCGTGCGCAGCCAGCACCATCACGCCTGTAGCAGTTTTCAAACCGGTAGAACTTGAAGGAACTACCGTGCAGCGTGCCTCGCTCTGCAATGTAAGCGAATGCGAGCGTCTGGGCATTGGCGACAAGGGAACCAGACTGCAGGTCATCAAGGCCAATAAGATTATCCCGAAGGTAATCAATATTACAGAGGTTGTGGGGAGTTTTGTCATTCCCAACAAATGTCCAGTTTGCCATGCGCCAGCTGTAGTGCGCGAGAGTGAGAGCGGCACCAAGACTCTCCATTGCACCAATGCAGCCTGCCCAGCCAAACAACTTAAGAAATTTGCCCGCTTCGTCAGCAAGGAAGGAATCAATATTGACGGAATCTCAGAACAGACTGTCTGGAAATTCATCAATCATGGTTTTATCAGGGAATATGCAGATTTCTACAAACTGAAGAATTATGCGTTCGAAATTTCCTGTTTCGAAGGATTTGGCAAGAAGAGCGTAAGCAATCTTCTGGAGAGTGTAGAGAAAAGCCGCCATACTGACGGCCGTCATCTGCTCTACGCTTTGAATATTCCGCTCTGCGGCGGCGATGTGGCTAAAAAACTGCTCAGCCGTTACAAGGTGAAGGAACTGATAGAAACGGCGCGTCTGAGCATGTTTGATGATGAGTTTGCAAGCATTGATGGCATTGGACCGGAAAAGAGTGCCAAGTTTATCGCCTGGTTCAAGGATGATGTTCATTTCCAGCATGTGCAGCATCTGCTGTCCGAGCTGATTATTGAGGAGCAGGAGCCTGTAGAAACGGGAAATAAATGCCAGGGGCTGACTTTCGTCGTAACCGGAGATGTGCATCATTACAAGAACCGCAACGAGCTGAAGGCTTATATTGAAAGCCAGGGCGGCAAAGTTACGGGAAGCGTGAGCAAGAGTACTAACTTCCTGATTAACAACGATGCAGCTTCGCAGAGTTCGAAGAACAAGAAAGCCCATGAACTCAATATTCCGATTATCACAGAGGATGAGTTCATAGAAAAGTTTCAGGAGCAAGCAAGCGAATAAAACAAGATAGAAAAAGCGAAAGCCAGATTCCGGATTACGGACTTGGCTTTCGCTTTTCTAGTTTTAAGAACCTGCAAATTCTCTGTTATTATTCTCCAAGGAACTGACCCATGAAGAGAATGGCGCCACTGTTACGTTCTGTAATGAAATAAACGAATGGGCGGTTGGCATGAAATTCTACACGCTTCATCTCGTTAGGACCCAGTGAGGTCAGCATCACAGCAGCTGTTACGGCAGCAGCCTTTGTTCCACGCTCGCTTACCTCAATCTTTGCCTTCTGCAACATCTTCGATACGTAGAAGCTGCCATTGGCAAAACGGCTGAAATCTGCCGTGCCTGGCTGGAAGATGCTTGGAGCGCCCAATTTACTGATAATCTGATTAAGCGACAGATCCATCTCGGTAGTGAACTTAGGGAATTTTAAATCTACCTGGCAACGGTCCATGTCATTACTCAACTTCTGAAGTTTATCAGCATTCATCTCCTTCATCACCTCGCTGATGCTCTTGCCAGCCTTAGGAAGAAGAACGGTCATCTGATAACTTCCATTTCCGTATGGCAGCTCTACAGCCTGCAACATATCATTTTCTGTATAGGCAAACTTCTTGTTCTGGTGCATCATGTTCACCTTCTTAATATCGCGGGTGTAACCGCTGAAGTTCTCAAGTCTAGTGTTCTTCGCATCAAACTTCTCCAGCCAGATTCCATTAAAATAAATAGCATTCAGAAGGTAAGAAACGGCTGCAGGGTCTACCTGGTCGATGATGCTAGGAATCATTCCTTTAGTCTGCTTCTTGCACCAGTCATTAATGCGAGTGGCAGATTTAGGAGAGGTAAAGTCCATGCTCTCCACGCCAGCCTGATAAGAATCGGCCACGGTACGAGCGAAATCGCTGTTCAATGTGAAATTCTTGTTGATAGCGATAAAGTTGGCAATATTTACGGTTGTCTGCTTGTCGAGCTTGCCAGCCGAAAGCATCAGCGCCTTATAACAGTCGTTGAGTTCCTTCACGCTCACGCCCTCGCAACCGATTGCCTTCAGAATCTCCTGCTGAGTCTTGCCGTCGGCACCATTCGCAAGCATTCCCATCAGATAGGCGATGCTCATCGGCGAAACCACCTCAGAATCCATGCCGCTGATCTGCTGATAGAGTCTGAAAGCGAAATCATTATTCTTCTTCACGATGTTCTGCTGAGCCTCTGAGAGGACAAGATAACTTTCGTCCATTTCCTCATCTGCTGACGGACGGGCAGCCTCTGCCTCTGTTATCTTCTCAGCCTTTGTTACGTTCTCATTCTGTGCATTCTTGCTAGTGCTGCAAGAAGTCATAGCCATTGCAGCTGAAGCTAAAATAGCTGCACTAAATACTTTCTTGTTCATATTTCTCTAATTTATTTGTTCATTTTAATGACTCAACGCTCCTGAACCCAAAGGGACAGTTCCTCTTTAAAAGGCAGTTCCCGAATCGGAATCTGAATCGTGAGTTCTGAAGATAAAATGAAAAATAGGCTAATCCTTGCATGGGAAAAGCCGATTTTACTATTTCTTAACAAAAAATATCGACCTGTACGGTTTAAATTACCCAATACGCCCTGAAAGGGCAGAAGCTCCTAGCCCAGGGCATCGCCCTGGGTAATTATGAGCGCAAACCCTTCGCCCTGTAAGGGCAAAAGCTTTAAAGAACCAAGCAATAAACAAAGCTTTTGCCCTTACAGGGCGTCTTATTGATTGCTATTATACCCAGGGCGATGCCCTGGGCTAAGAGCTTTTGGGCTTTCAGCCCGTTTCAACCATACAGTTAGAAAAAAAACTATGTTCTTTACAAAAATAATCAATGCAGCGGTGCCTCTTCCGAAGGTCTGCCAGGCTTTATTCTGAGATGATATCTGTTTCCATCATATTCCACGCGCATGATGTTCGTCCTGTTGGTCTTCATCTCATCGCTCGAATTAGCCACAAGATGTTCGTATAGATCTATTGCCACATGACCCATCGTTCTGCGCAGATTGATTTCAATGCAAGGAACCACGCCCAGTCCGGTTCTGTTTTCGTCCTCACCTTCCTGATTCAGCACAGCCTCGCAGAATTCATCCTTCTCCCCTTTCGTGCAGATCATCATGTCAACGCCGAACGGACCACTGTAAATATCCTTCAGCGCCGGCTCCATTACCCCGATGATGCGCTGTCTGATTCCGGCAAGCTGCGCCTCGCTAATGAGCGGTTTCATCATTTCCACCTTATCATCTTCAGAGCAGAGCACATTGCCCGAATAGGCATTCTTGATTGTATCGAATAGCGAAAGACCGCGATAGAGCGCCTTGCCATCTTTCATTTCAAACTCCATGGCGAAATCTCTCACCTTATTATATAGGGGTTCTACGGTTACGCCGCCCTGATGATAAATCATGTTTGCCACCCATCTTTCGAAGGTAGGATAATCTCCGGCAGTCCTGAAGTCCTCAGCACTCACATATTTCACTCCCCTCCCGCTGCTGCTCCAGGGAGCCTTGACAACAGCTTTGCCGTGCTGGAGAATGAGTTCTTTGACACGGGCCGTCTCAGTAACATATTCCACGCCTCGCTGCAGATGAAGGGCAGCCCATTGCCTGCTGCTCACCTCGCGTACCTTATTTAATACAGCATCAGTCGGCAACATAATCTCCGGCATTCCCAAACGCTCCAACTCACCTTTCAGCGACAGGTTCCATCCCCAGGGATGAACACTGTCCAGAAATTCAGTCTTGAGCAGATGCTTCAGCTGAGGCTTGGTGATGAATTCAACCTTGCTGTTCAGTTCAGCCCCAAAATGGCGCACCCTGTTCTTCGCAAAATCAATATCATCCACAAGTACGAGGTCGCCCTCTTCCGCCCAAAGAGCCGGAATGAAAGCAAGATCACTTCTAAGTTGTCTACCCGCATGAGGCGCGGTGAACTGTTTCAGATTTGCAGCCAAAGCCAAATCATGTTCTGGATTGAAAATATGTAACTTCATGGTGCAAAGATATAAAGAAAAGTGCAAAAAAGGGCAGAAAATCCCCATTTTTACTTAGACAAGTGCTAAATAATGAAAAAAAAGTTACTTTTTGCTATCTAGAGTTTGCAAATTAGAAATATTTAATTACCTTTGCATCGTAAAAACAATTAGAAACGATATAAACTCATGGAAGAAGCATTCTTCAGAACACATACATACCTCGTAGAGCATACGGACGCACCAGTAAGACGCACTCTGATGGACGAAATCGACTGGAGCGACCGTTTGATTGGCATAAAGGGAACACGCGGTGTAGGAAAGTCTACATTCCTCCTTCAATATGCCAAGGAGCACTTTGGTCCTACAGACCGCAAGTGCCTGTATGTGAATATGAACAATTTCTATTTTCAAAGCAGAGGAATCGCAGATTTTGCAGGTGACTTTGTTCGCCACGGCGGCAGAACCCTTCTCATCGACCAGGTCTTCAAGCAGTCGGACTGGAGCAAGGAACTGCGCAAATGCTACGACCTCTATCCAGAGTTAAGAATCGTGTTCACAGGTTCCAGCGTGATGAGACTGAAGGAAGAGAATCCTGAGCTCAATGGAATCGTGAAAAGCTATAATTTGCGAGGCTTCTCTTTCAGAGAGTTTATCAACCTGCAGACTGGCAACAGTTTCCAGCCATATACACTCGATGAAATCTTGCGCAATCACGAGCACATCATCAAGCAGATACTGCCTAAGGTGAGCCCGATGAAATACTTCCAGGACTACTTGCATCATGGATTCTATCCATTCTTCCTGGAGAACCGCAACTTCACAGAGAATCTACTAAAGACAATGAACATGATGACCGAGGTAGACATCCTCCTCATCAAGCAAATCGAACTGAAATATCTCACCAAGATCAAGCGGCTCTTCTATCAGCTAGCTGTAGAAGGTGCCAAGGCTCCCAACGTGAGCCAGCTTGCCGAAGAGATCAACACCAGCAGAGCTACGGTAATGAACTACATCAAGTATCTTGCTGATGCACGACTCATCAACATGATTTACCCTACCGGGCAGGAGTTCCCAAAGAAACCATCCAAGGTGATGATGCACAACTCCAACCTGATGTACGCCATCTATCCTATCAAGATAGACAAGCAGGAGGTGATGGAAACATTCTTCGTCAACTCGGTCTGGAAAGACCACAAGGTAAGCCAGACCGGCAAGGACCACTACTTCATTGTAGATGGTGAGAAGAAGTTCAGAATCTGCGATGCGCAATCTCCAAACAAGGTGCGCAACAATCCCGACATCATCTACGCCCGATACAATACCGAGGTAGGCAAGGACAACAGGATTCCGTTATGGCTTCTGGGTTTCCTATATTAATATAAGGTGTAGGAATTGGCAAAAACATTCGAAAGACAAAAACAGAACTGAAAATTGAACTCTCAAACAGATTCAACTATCAAAGTTCAAAGGAATAAAAATACAAAACATTTTTAATATTTTATCTAAAAGTAAAATGGCTAAAGAGAAAAAATTTATCACTTGTGATGGTAACACAGCTGCTGCACACGTAAGCTACATGTTTACTGAGGTTGCTGCTATCTACCCTATTACTCCATCATCACCAATGGCGGAGCATGTAGATGAATGGGCTGCCAAAGGTCGTAAGAACCTTTTCGGTCAGCGAGTTTCTATCCAGGAAATGGAATCAGAGGCTGGTGCTGCCGGTGCAGTTCACGGTTCTCTCCAGGCAGGTGCCTTGACTTCAACTTACACTGCTTCTCAGGGTTTGTTGCTGATGATTCCTAACATGTACAAGATTGCTGGTGAGTTGCTCCCTTGCGTGTTCAACGTATCAGCTCGTACATTGGCTTCTCACTCACTTTGTATCTTCGGTGACCACCAGGACGTAATGGCTTGCCGCCAGACAGGTTTCGCTATGTTCTGCTCAGGTTCTGTTCAGGAGGTTATGGACCTCTCTGCAGTTCCTCACTTGGCTACATTGGAGACAAAGGTTCCTTTCATTAACTTCTTCGACGGTTTCCGTACTTCTCACGAGTACCACAAGATCGAGGAGATGGATATGGAAGACATCCGTCCATTGGTTAAGGAAGAGTTCATCGAGGACTTCCGTAACCGTGCTTTGACTCCTGAGCGTCCTGTTACTCGCGGTACCGCTGAGAACCCAGAGACATTCTTCACTCACCGTGAGGCTTGCAACACTTACTACGATGCAATCCCTGAGGTAGTAGAGAAGTACTGCCAGGAGATGACTAAGATTACTGGTCGTGAGTACCACCTCTTCAACTACTATGGTGCTGAGGATGCTGAGAACATCATCATCCTGATGGGTTCTGCTACAGAGCCAGCTCGCGAGGCTATCGACTACTTGAACAAGCAGGGCAAGAAGGTTGGTATGGTTGCTGTTCACCTGTACCGTCCATTCTCTGTTGACTTCCTGAAGAAGGCTATCCCAGCTACTGTTAAGCGTATCGCTGTTCTCGACCGTACTAAGGAGCCAGGTGCAGAGGGTGAGCCATTGTACCTCGACGTTAAGTCAGCTCTCTACGATGACGAGCGCAAGCCATTGATCGTTGGCGGTCGCTACGGTCTCGGTTCTTCTGATACAACTCCAGCTAAGATTGTTGCTGTATTCAAGAACCTCGAGTTGCCACAGCCAAAGAACCACTTCACTGTAGGTATCGTTGATGACGTTACATTCACTTCTCTCCCAGAAGAGGAGGAAATCCCAATGGGTGGCGACGACTTGTTCGAGGCTAAGTTCTACGGTTTGGGTGCTGACGGTACTGTTGGTGCTAACAAGAACTCAGTTCAGATTATCGGTAACAATACCAACAAGTATTGCCAGGCATACTTCTCTTACGACTCTAAGAAGTCTGGTGGTTTCACCTGCTCTCACTTGCGTTTCGGCGACAGCCCTATCCACAGCGCATACCAGGTAAATACTCCTAACTTCGTAGCTTGCCACGTACAGGCTTATCTCCACATGTACGATGTAACACGTGGTTTGCGTAAGAACGGTTTCTTCCTGTTGAACACTATCTTCGACGGTGAGGAGTTGGTTAACTTCATCCCTAACAAGGTAAAGCGTTACTTCGCTCAGAACAACATCACTGTTTACTATATCAACGCAACTAAGATTGCTCAGGAGATTGGTCTCGGTAACCGTACCAACACCATCCTCCAGTCTGCATTCTTCCGTATCACAGAGGTTATTCCTTTGGATCTCGCTGTAGAGCAGATGAAGGCATTCATCGTTAAGTCTTACTCTAAGAAGGGTCAGGACGTTGTTGACAAGAACTTCGGCGCTGTTGACCGTGGTGGTGAGTACAAGCAGTTGGCTGTAGATCCAGCTTGGGCTAACCTCGCAGACGATGAGGCTAAGGAGGATAACGCTCCAGCATTCGTTAAGGAGCTCGTTCGTCCTATCAACGGCCAGGCAGGTGACCTCTTGAAGGTTTCTGACTTCGTTAAGCACGACACAGTTGACGGTACATGGCAGAACGGTACTTCAGCATTCGAGAAGCGTGGTGTTGAGGCATTCGTACCAGTATGGAACGTTGAGAACTGTATCCAGTGTAACAAGTGTTCATTCGTTTGTCCTCACGCAGCTATCCGTCCATTCGTATTGACCGACGAGGAGCTCGCAGGCATCGAGGGTCTCGAGACTCAGGATGTAAAGGCGCCTAAGGCTTTGGCTGGCATGCACTTCCGCATCGAGACATCAGTACTCGACTGTCTGGGTTGTGGTAACTGTGCTGACGTCTGCCCAGGTAAGAAGGGTGAGAAGGCGTTGACAATGGTTCCATTCAACGTAGACGCAGAGGATATGATTAAGGAAGCAGCTAACTGGGAGTACCTCGTACACAAGGTAGCTTCTAAGCAAGATCTCGTTGACATCAAGCAGAGCCCTAAGAACTCTCAGTTCGCTCAGCCATTGTTCGAGTTCTCTGGTGCTTGCTCTGGTTGTGGTGAGACTCCATACGTTAAGTTGATTTCTCAGCTCTTCGGTGATCGTCAGATGATTGCTAACGCTACTGGTTGTTCTTCTATCTACTCAGCTTCTATCCCATCTACTCCATATACAAAGAACGCTAAGGGTCAGGGTCCTGCATTCGACAACTCTTTGTTCGAGGACTTCTGCGAGTTCGGTCTCGGTATGGTAATGGGTAACAAGAAGATGAAGGAGCGCATCGCTCACTTGCTCGAAGAGGCTAAGGCTAGCGAGAAGGTTTCTGCTGAGTTCGTAGCTGCTGCTGACAAGTGGATTGCAAACATGAACGATTCTGAGGGTTCTAAGGAGGCTGCTGCAGAGTTGAAGCCTCTCATCGCTGCCTGCGCTGAAAAGGGCTGCCCTATCTGCAAGGAGCTCAAGACTTTGGATCACTACCTCGTTAAGCGTTCACAGTGGATCATCGGTGGTGACGGTGCTTCTTATGATATCGGTTACGGTGGTCTCGACCACGTATTGGCTTCTGGTGAGGATGTTAACATCTTGGTACTCGATACTGAGGTTTACTCTAACACTGGTGGTCAGTCTTCTAAGTCTACTCCACTCGGTGCTATCGCACAGTTCGCTGCTCAGGGTAAGCGTATCCGTAAGAAGGATCTCGGTTTGATGCAGACTACATACGGTTACATCTACGTAGCTCAGGTAGCTATGGGTGCTGACAATGCTCAGACATTGAAGGCTATCCGCGAGGCTGAGGCTTATCCAGGTCCATCACTCATCATCGCTTACGCACCATGTATCAACCACGGTTTGAAGCGTAAGGGCGGTATGGGTCGTTCACAGCACGAGGAAGAGTTGGCTGTTGAGTGCGGTTACTGGCACTTGTGGCGTTACAACCCACTGTTGGCTGATGAGGGCAAGAACCCATTCACACTCGACTCTAAGGCTCCTAACTGGGAGAACTTCCGCGACTTCCTGCTCGGTGAGGTTCGTTACCTCTCTGTACAGAAGGCATTCCCTAAGGAGGCTGATGAGCTCTTCTCTCAGGCAGAGAAGATGGCTAAGCTCCGTTACCAGACATACGTTCGTAAGAGCCAGGAGGACTGGAGCGAGCAGATCTAATCTAGCGAGATTTCAATAGGTTAAATATATCATCTCCGAAGACCTTGGTTGCGTTCTGCAATCAAGGTCTTTTTTGTTTAAAAATGCTCCATATTCATGTAAAAATTGGGAATAAGTGATGAAACATAGGGAAAAATCGTGATTTTAAGATTGAGTTCATTTGGGGCAATTCAGAATTGTTTTGTAAAGATAAAATCTCTGTTTTGGCAGTTTACCTATTCCATCTGTTCCGGAAATTATTCTCATTAAGTTCAGGTAGATTTGCAATTCACCGCTGTACAGCAAACTATTATGGATTTTTAATCCGCTAAAAGAAACAGAGCAAGAAGCACAATCAGTCTGAGTAATGTAAATTATCCTTACCTACCCAAAACAGAAACCAAAAGAGGCAAAAATCAGTGCTTTTTAGTGATTTTTCGAATGAAAAACGCAAAATAAGAGGGTTAGAAAGGTGTTTTACCTCCTCTACAAAGGGTGAATAATGCCCATCCTCGGACTTCAAAACCCTTTCGATTTTAGATATTTTTGACCGAAACAAAAGGTAAATAGAGGACATTAGAGTACGAATAAGGCATAATCATATAGTGACAGATATAGATTAGGTTACACCAATGCTATTGAAGTAATTCTATATATAAATTCCGTATCGTGCTAACAATTAACACTTTAGCATATCTCACCTTTCATCATTTCACATATTTTCAAATATTATAATCCGGTCATTTCCGGTCATGGTCATTTTCGGTCATTTTTATTTCGGGGGAGAAAATGGTCACCTATAGTATAATATAAATATATATTTATATTTACTATAGCTCAAAATGACCAAACTCTTTTTTGAAAATGACCGAAAATGACCATGACCGAAAATGACCGCTTGCCACTCTGGTTCTCAATGCCCCCATTCACCCCCATTTACGTTAGCCTGTAATAAAGTTCAGCTAGAAAACCAATAGAAATCAGTATCAATCAAACACTTACACTACTTCTCCGAAAGAAAGTCAGGGTAAAAGCTTGCATTCTGCCCCAAAATGTTGTATCTTTGCACCGGCAATCGAAAGAACAGCCTTTTGTACCTTGCTCAGGTCTTCTATTAAGACCAGCACGGGTCATAAATGATGGCAGGCGCTGGTCATCAATGAAGACCCCGAAAACGGCAGGAACGGGGCATTCTGGGGAGTTGCTTAAAGAAACAAAAATTTGAACAAGAAGAAAATAATATGATTACAGTTGATGGATTGACCGTAGAATTTGGCGGCACCACCCTATTCAAAAACATTTCCTTCCAGATCAACGAGAAGGACCGTATAGCCCTGATGGGAAAGAATGGCGCAGGAAAGAGCACATTGCTTAAGATCATCGCCGGTGTGAGAAATGCCACACGTGGCTCCGTTTCCGCTCCCAAGGACTGCGTCATCGCCTATCTGCCTCAGCATCTGATGACCGAAGACGGCAGAACCGTATTCGAGGAAACCTGCCAGGCGTTCGCCCATCTGCACGAGATGCAGGCTGAGATTGACCGCATCAACAACGAGCTCACAACCCGTACCGATTACGACAGCGATGATTACATGCAGTTCATTGAGAAAGTATCCTCTCTCTCAGAGAAATTCTACGCCATCGACATGACTCATTTCGAGGAAGATGTAGAGAAGACGCTGCTAGGTCTCGGTTTTGAACGCTCTGATTTCAACCGCCCTACCAGCGAGTTTTCGGGAGGATGGAGAATGAGAATTGAGCTGGCAAAACTGCTTTTGAAATCGCCAGACGTGCTGCTGCTCGATGAGCCAACCAATCATCTCGACATTGAATCTATCGGCTGGCTCGAAGACTTCATCATCAACAGTTCGAAAGCGGTAGTTGTCATCAGCCACGATCGAAAATTCGTTGACGACATTACAACAAGAACCATCGAAGTAACCATGGGCCGCATCTACGACTACAAAGCCACTTACAGCCAATATCTGGAACTGCGCAAGGAACGACGCGAACAGCAGATGAAGAAATATGAGGAACAGCAGAAGATGATTGCTGAAACCAAGGACTTTATAGAACGCTTCAAAGGCACTTATTCTAAAACCTTCCAGGTGCAGAGCCGCGTGAAGATGCTGGAGAAACTGGAACTTATCGAAGTGGATGAAGAAGATACAAGTCGCCTTCGACTCAAGTTCCCGCCGAGCCCACGAAGCGGTGCTTATCCGGTTCAGATGAGCGATGTGGCGATGTCGTTTGATGGCAAGAAGATTTTCAGCGGAGTGAATCTTACCGTAGAAAGAGGCGACAAGATTGCCTTCGTGGGAAGAAACGGAGAGGGTAAGTCAACGCTTGTGAAATGTATCATGGGTCAGCTTCAGAACGAAGGAAAGTTGGAATTGGGACATAATGTGCAGATAGGTTATTTCGCCCAGAACCAGGCTTCTCTGCTCGATGGCGAACTTACCGTATTCCAGACGATTGATGATGTTGCCAAGGGTGAAATCCGCAACAAGATACGCGATTTGCTTGGAGCATTCATGTTTGGCGGAGAGGATTCTACCAAGAAGGTGAAAGTATTGTCGGGAGGTGAGCGCACCCGCCTTGCCATTCTCAAACTGCTGCTGGAGCCGGTGAATCTGCTGATTCTCGATGAGCCTACCAACCACCTCGACCTGAAGACCAAGGATGTGCTGAAACAGGCCTTGCTCGACTTCGACGGAACGCTCATCGTAGTTAGTCACGACCGTGATTTCCTCGATGGTCTTGTCAGCAAGGTTTATGAGTTCGGTCATGGTCGCGTCCGCGAACATCTCTGCGGCATTTACGAATTCCTGGAATCGAAGAAGATGGAAAATCTTCAGGAACTGGAGAAGAAACAATAACCCCTATTCTATTGTTTTCTTATCAAAAAATATTTCAAGCATAAAACAAAAAGTCCTGATGCTTCAAACATACGAAACATCAGGACTTCATTTTTTCTATCTATTCGGGGAAACCATTCCCGAAAAATTCTATTCGGAAAAACTTCCTTCCGGGAATTACCAAAGCTCCAGGCGCTGGTTCTTAGGAATGAACAGCTTATCGCCCTGCTTTACACCAAATGCCTCATACCATGCATCGATGTGAGGAAGCGCACCATCAACACGCCACTTGCCGAGAGAATGAGGATCATCCTTTACGCGGTTGCGGATTTCCTTATCTGTAATGTTCTGTCCCCAAACACCTGCATAGGCGAGGAAGAAACGCTGGTCAGGAGTGAAACCATCTTTGTTCTTCAATGGCTTCTTGGCTGTAGCATTCTTGAAGGCATTGTATGAAACCATCAAACCACCGTGGTCGGCAAGGTTCTCGCCGAGGGTGAAACGGCCGTTGGCATTCAGGTCAGGCAATACCTTGATGTTGCTGAAGAAATCAGCATACATATCAGCACGCTTGTTGAAACCTTCTGCATCTTCAGCTGTCCACCAGTCCTTCAGATTACCGCTAGCATCATACTGACGACCCTGATCATCGAATCCGTGAGTCATCTCATGGCCGATTACTACGCCGATAGCACCGTAGTTGAATGCTGCATCAGCCTTAGCGTCAAAGAACGGATACTGGAGAATACCGGCTGGGAAGCAGATTTCATTGGTAGTAGGATTGTAGTAAGCATTCACGGTCTGAGGAGTCATGAACCACTCATCCTTATCTACCGGCTTTCCTGCCTTCTCTGCAATCTCCTTATCGTTGGCAAACTTGCGGCAAGCCAACACGTTCTCATAATAGCTCTTAGATGGGTCGATGCTGAGCTTGCTGAAATCTGTCCACTTGTTAGGATAACCAATCTTTACATAGAACTTGTCGAGCTTGTTGTGAGCAGCTTTCTTTGTAGCCTCGCTCATCCAAGTCTGAGCATCGATACGCTGACCGAGGCTGATCTGAAGATTCTTCACGAGCGTCTCCATCATCTTCTTAGAGCTTTCTGGGAAATAGCGCTTGCAGTAGATGCGACCGAGTGCCTCGCCCAACTGAGCCTCAACCTGAGCAGTAGCGCGCTTCCAAAGAGGATAATCCTCCTTACGGCCACTCATAGTCTTGCCGAAGAATTCGAAACGGGCTTCGCGAATCTCATCGCTGAGGTAAGAAGCAGAACTACTGATGATGTCCCACTCCATCAAAGCCTTCAATGTGCCTGCACATTCTGCAGCTGCCACCTTGTCATAACCGGCGAAGAAAGCAGGCTGACCTACGATCATCTCCTTGAGATATTCGCTCTTGATTCCCTCGGCGTTGGCAAGTGCCTCGAGAGGAATGTTAGGATAGTTCTCCTTGAATTCTGCCAAGGTCATCTTGTTGTAGTTGGCCTGAGGATCACGAAGTTCGGTACGGCTCTTTGAGAAAGTAGCGAGGGTTGTTTCGTGAAGGAATACGGCAGAAGCCTTCTTGGCAGCTTCATCAGCAGAGAAACCATAGAGCTGGAACATCTTGCTGAGGTAAGTCTTATAAGCCTCACGGATAGCTACGGTTGCAGCATCGTTGTTGAGGTAATAATCCTTGGCACCGAGAGTAAGACCACCCTGCATCAGGTTGTAGATGTTCATGGTTACGTTCTTCTCATCGGCAGCGAAACCTGCGCCATAGCTCAAACCAAGACCCATCCATGCATACTTAACCTGAAGCTTCTGAAGCTCGTCCTTGGTCTTGGCAGCTTCAATCTCATCAATCAGAGGCTTTACAGGAGCGATTCCAGCTTTGTTGCGGCTGTCAACATCCATTGAGAGTTTGTAGAAATCAGACAATTTCTGCTCGATGGTTCCAGCCTTGTAAGTCTTCTTCTGGAGTTCAGAAAGAATGGTGTTGATGCGCTTGTTGTTGTTCTCAGCCAGCTGGTCAAAACTGCCATAACGGCTGTAAGCAGCAGGAAGAGGATTATTCTTCTGCCATCCGCCTGTAGCAAACTGATAGAAACTGTCTGCTGGCTTTACTGTCTTGTCGAGATTGCTCATGACAAGACCCGATTTATTCTGAGCATCAGCGCCTAATGGCAAAGCTGCAATCAGCATCATCGGTAAGATCATCTTCATTTTCATTTTCTTCTCTTTATTTTATATTAATGTTACTATTATTTCGAAACTTCTTCCAGTTCTTCCGAAAGGAGCATCCAGCGCTCGTTTTCCTCATCGAGACCCTTCATGAGTTCGGTGTATTCAGTTACGAGTTCCATGTTGGTTGCATTTTCCGGTTTCATCAGGAGTTCATCAATCTCCTTCTTTCTCGCTTCCAGCTTTTCAATCTTCGCCTCACATTCCTTCACGGCTTTCTCAGCCTTGCGAATCTTCTTCTGCTGTTCCTTATGTTCAGCGTAGCTCTGCTTGCCGGATGTGGCAGAGGCAAGACTGTCGGCTGTAGAACCTGATGCGACAGAAGAGCCGGAAGTATTGGCTGAAGGCGAACCGGCAGAAGCCATGCTCTGGTTGGCAAGAGCCTGATTGATGTTCTCGGCATTATGGGCACGGAGATAATCGTAAATACCACCGAGATGCTCACGAACCTTGCCGCCGCCAAACTCATAGACCTTATCTACCAGACCATCGAGGAATTCACGGTCGTGGCTCACGATGATGGCTGTTCCATCGAAAGCCTTGATGGCTTCTTTCAGCACATCCTTCGACTGCATGTCGAGATGGTTGGTAGGCTCATCAAGAATAAGGAGATTCACCGGTTCGAGCAGGAGCTTGATCATCGCCAGTCGGCTGCGTTCTCCTCCACTCAGAACCTTGACAAACTTCTCAGAAGTCTCGCCGCCAAACATGAAGGCGCCCAGGAGATCGTTCACCTTCAGACGCATTTCGCCTGTTGCCACATTGTCGATAGTCTGGAAGATGGTAAGATTCTCATCCAAGAGCTGCGCCTGGTTCTGGGCGAAATAGCCAATCTGCACATTATGACCAATCTTGAGAGTTCCGGTGAAAGGAATCTCACCCATGATACATTTTACCAGGGTAGACTTACCCTCGCCGTTCTTACCCACGAAAGCCACCTTCTCGCCACGCTTGATGGTAAAGGTAACATGGTCGAAGACGGTGTGTGCGCCGTAATCTTTGCGCACCTCATCACAGATAATAGGATAATCGCCACTTCTGAGACAAGGAGGGAATTTGAGGTGCATCTGCTTGTTGTCAACCTCATCCACCTCGATAGGCACGATTTTCTCGAGCTGCTTGATTCTGCTCTGCACCTGAACCGCCTTGGTAGGCTTGTAGCGGAACCGCTCGATGAAATCCTTGATGTCGGCAATTTCCTTCTGCTGGTTTTCGTAGGCACGGAGCTGCTGCTCGCGGCGTTCAGCACGCAACACCACATACTCATCGTATTTCACCTTATAATCTTCTACCCTTCCGCAAGTAATTTCGAGGGTACGATTAGTTACATTGTTGATAAAAGCACGGTCGTGACTCACCAGAACCACAGCCTTAGCACTCTGCGCCAGGAACTGCTCCAACCACTGGATACTTTCAATATCAAGGTGATTGGTAGGCTCATCGAGGAGCAGTACATCAGGCTTCTGCAACAGAATCTTGGCAAGTTCGATACGCATTCGCCAACCACCGGAAAACTCCTTGGTTGGGCGCTCGAAATCATCGCGCGTAAAGCCAAGACCGGTCAAGGTGCGCTCTATCTCAGCCTCATAGTTTTCGCCACCCATCATCATGTAGCGTTCATGTTCCTGGGTAAACTTCTCTACGAGCTGAGCATAGCTTTCGCTCTCATAGTCGGTGCGGTCGGCCATTTCCTGCTGCATCTTGTCCAGACGCGCCTTCATCTCGGTATTATGGGCGAAAGCCTTGCGGGTTTCCTCCTTCACGGTCGTATCGTCCTGCAGTTTCATCACCTGTGGCAGATAGCCGATAGTGGTTTCGTTAGGAATAGCCACAACGCCATCAGTAGGTTTCTGCAAACCGCAGAGAATCTTGAGCATCGTAGATTTTCCCGCACCATTCTTACCCACCAGGGCAATGCGGTCGCGGTCGTTGATGACGAAACTTACATCATGAAAGAGAGGCTGGACGCCAAACTCTACTTTCAGTCCTTCTACTGAAATCATCTATTTTTAATTTATAATTTACAATTAATAATTTACTGAACTTTCGCACGTGGTTCAAGTACGGGCTGAAGGCCCAAAAGCTCTTAGCCCAGGGCATCGCCCTGGGTATAATGGCAGCGCAACAATGCGCCCTGTAAGGGCAAAAGCTTTGTAAATTGCCTGGTACTTGAAAGCTTTTGCCCTTTCAGGGCGACAAACTTGCGTCCATGATTACCCAGGGCGTTGCCCTGGGCTAGGAGCTTCTGCCCTTTCAGGGCGTGTGGAGCTCACTTGCGAAACTTGAATAATTGATAGTTTTCCAAACTCCTTTTACGGAATGAGCAGGGATGAATCTCCATAGCTCAGGAAACGGAAATCATGCGAAAGAGCATAATCGTAAACCTTCTTCCAGTCGCCCTTGAGGAAAGCACTCACCAGGAGCAGGAGCGTACTCTGAGGCTGATGGAAATTGGTGACCAGCATCTTCACAATCTTATACTGATAGCCTGGAGCAATGATAATCTGCGTGCTGGAATGGAGAGCCTCCAAGCCGTTGCGGTCCAGATAATCGATGATTGCCTGGATAGCCTGCATCGGAGTGATTCCATCTACCAGATTGCCATCTTCAGAAAGCTCGTAAGGATCCCACTGTTTTACGTGCAGATCTTCTTCATTTGCCTCAGGATGCTTCAGCAGATGAACGCCCATGTAATAGAGGCTCTCGATGGTACGAACGCTGGTGGTTCCTACGGCAATGACCCGGCACTCGTGCTTGATGAGTTTTTCCAGACTGCGACGATGAACAACAATGTATTCCGTATGCATCTGATGGCCTTCGATTTCAAGACTCTTCACCGGTTTGAATGTGCCGGCTCCTACATGCAGGGTTACTTCTTCGCGGTCGATTCCATGCGCATCAAGATCCTTGAGAACCGCATCGGTAAAATGAAGTCCGGCAGTTGGAGCAGCCACACTTCCCTTGATTTTAGAATAAACCGTCTGATAGGTGGTCTTGTCGCTCTCCTCTGTCTTGCGGTTGAGATATGGAGGAATAGGCAACTCGCCTACTGCTTCGAGAATCTCAGCGAAAGACACCTTGTCGTTGTCCCAATCAAAATCAACCCAATAGTTGGTTCCTCCGCCTTTGGCAACCATTTCCTGCGCTTCAGAACCTAGCGCATCTCCACGTCGCATAGTGGCGCTGAGGGTAAGTTTATTGCCCTTGATTTCAAAATCACGCTTCAGGCTGCCCTCTTTCCATTTCTTCAGATTACCGATCATGCAGAGCCAGGAACAATGTCCGGTGGTCTGGAACATGAGTTCATAATCAGTAGGTTCTGCAGGCTCCATCAAGAAAACCTCAATAAGCGCACCTGTTTCCTTGCGGAAGTGCAGACGCGCTTGTATCACCTTGGTATTGTTGAAAATCATCAAGGCTCCTTGAGGGAGATATGTGGGAAGATGATGGAAAACATCATCGCTTACCTCGCCGTGCTTATAAACCAGCAGTTTGCTGTGGTCGCGCTGGGCAATAGGGAATTTTGCGATGCGCTCATCCGGTAAATCATAATTATAATCACTAATCTTAATGTGTTTTGTATCCATTATTTATTTTTACTTTGAACTTTCTATTTTGAACTTTTATGCTTGTACTAAAGATTTGCCATTTGGCAGGTGGCATAAAGCACAACCATGATAAGGGTAAATATCACTACGGTCATGATTTTATCTACATCATCATAGTCATAACCCGTACTCGTATACTGGTTGGAAATATACTTAATCTTTGGGGAGATGCGGTAATACATCCTGATGTAGATAAGATAAACGACAACTCCCACCACAGCTCCGATAGCCAGACCGCAAAGAATGTCGACCGGATAATGAACACCCAGGTAAAGACGGGTCCAACAGTTTACGAGCGACCATAATAACAGGGTCCACGTAACCAGTCTGCTACGGATAAGCAACGAGAAAAAGATGGCTATAGAAAGCGTATTAGCCGCATGAGCCGAACAGAAGCTGAAACTCATGAGGCGCATATTGTCAACCACCTGGACCGTATACTTGAACATCGGGTCGTTGGAAGGTCTGCATCTTTCAGCCAGCGGTTTGATGATTCCATCCACCAGTCCATCAGCCAGAAAGATACAGAGCACTGCTCCTCCAACCACGAGCGCAATCTGCCCCATCATCTCGTTGTTTCTTATCACAACAACGAAGAGGACGATATAAAGCGGAATCCATGTCCAGCCCGATGTAAGCGCCATCGCCATCTGATCGAGCCAGACATTCTCGCTGCCGTTAAACACATGCAACAGCTGCATGTCAAAATCTTGTATCCTACTAAAATCCATTCTCTTTATTTTAATCAGATTTTATCTTAATCAGATTTCCTCTATAGCCTTGGTTTCAATCCAGCCTTCTCTGCCGTCTCCAACCTTGATTCCACGCCAGCCTTTCATCGCCTTATCGGTAATGTCAACTCGGGTTCCTTCATGCAGCAGGAAGAGGTCAACGCTCGTCTTGGCTGGAGTCTTCTTCACATTGACAGAAGGAGCGATGATGATGGCTCCCGTACGGTTGATGAGCATCTGCCGCTGCTGGTAAGCAAAGAGATTGCTCAGCAAGAAAACTGCCACGAAGAAGATTCCACCGAAGAAACCAATCTTGCGCAACACGAGATGCGGTCCGAAGAGATAAACCAATACCAGAACCAGTGCCATGATGATGGCAATGATGCCTGTCTTAGCCCAACAGTCAACACTCGTAAAGTTGACCAGCGCCTTCCACCAGGTTACAAAGAACATCTCGCTTTCCGGAGTAATCTTATCGATGGTCTTGCTACGTGCAAACTGCAGGTTGAAGCTGATGTCTTCATCGCCTGGCGAGAGCAGATGGGCACGCTCATAATTGAGCACAGCCTTGGTAATATTGTCTGTACGGTAATAAGCATTGCCCAAGTTATAGTAAACTTCGGCAGAAACACCATAGTTGTTCAATATTTCCTCATAGTCGCGTATGGCTTGCTGATAGTTACCTTTCTGATATTCCGTATCAGCATTGTTCTTGGTTACAGCGCCTGCAGAAACAGAGCAGCCCAGCATCACCATGATCATCATGACGAACGAATATCCGGTTGCACTCTTCTTGCGCTGCTTACGCGTTGCATTGATAGCATTTTCTATATCCATAATAGCAGTCATTGCTGATTCGAATGTACGGTTCATATTGCCGGCAGGGTCGCCCGGCGCATAGCGTTCAAACTCACATTCATCGAGCGCAGTTGTAAACTTCTCGATAGTTCTCTCCTCTACACAATGTTTTTCGAGCATAGCCTGAATGTTTTCACGTGAGAGCTTTTCGGCAGGCATGTTTAGCTTGTAGCTTACATAGCCCCACAAAGCACGGAGCACTTCATCGTAGAATTCTTCCTGCTTGCCACCGAGCATCAGCAGATGAGCCTTCTTCAGGCGCTTGGTTGCTATCTTGTTTGCCTTGTTGGAACGAACCTTTACAAGGTCGGCATTCTCGAGAGCACGGCGGCGGAAAACAATGAGTAGGGCAAAGAAGGCTGCCAATGGAACCAGCAGACTGGTCCAGTAGCCGAAGCTTCCGTAGAACATATCGTCAATATCATGGAGCTTAGACTTGCCCAGTTTCAGCGCGTGAATGTCCTTATCCTTGTTGCTGAAATCTGATGTTTCATTGTCTGAAGTTCCATCGCCCTTCTCTACATTCAGCGTAAACGGCAGGGTCTTTATTGTCTTGTACTTGTTAGCCGAAGTATCATAATAGGTGAATTCTACCGCAGGAATGGTATAATTTCCCTGATTACGAGGCACAGCCAGGAAGTCATAAATCATATTGCCTTCTACGCCATTGGCTGTGAGACGGGTCTTGTCAGTCACCTTCGCATCGTACTTGTCAAAATCCTTAGGGAAGGTAATGACAGGCTGCTTGAGCAGCTTCAGGTTTCCGATTCCTCCTACCACTACACGAACGGTGATAGGTTCGCCAGCCTTTACTTCCTTCTTGTCGATGGAAGCAGTAATATTGAATTTACCTACACCGCCCGAGAAGTCGGCAGGGCGCTGAGGCAATGGATCAACCTGAATTTTCACACTAGGAGCTATAATATCTTTCTTTACTTCAACATAGCCGGAGCCACCATTGAAGAAAGCTTCCATCGGGTCAACGTTTCTGTTCTGCTGAACTACGATTCCCTTGAAGGTAATGGCTGGAATGGTGAGGCTTCCCGTCATCTGCGGATACATGACATACTGGCTCCATGTAACACATCGGTAAGGTCGGCCGTTTACGGTTTCAGTATGGAAACTCTTCTGCTGAGGCAGCGGAACTTCCTGGTTGTGGAATCCCTTCAGGTCAGGCATCTTGCCTTCCAGCTGGGTAAGGTCTACCTGCGTATAAACCTTATAAGTAAGGAGCACCGGTTCCTGTTCGTGAACACGTCGCTTGTTGGCTGTAACCTTGATGAAGAGGTCGCGGCCTGATATTCTTGATCCGGCAGTTCGCATACGTGGTTCATCATAATCATTCTGTCCGTGCATGGAAGGAGCGCCGTTGTTGCGTGCAGCATGGCCAGAAACCGTAATCTTAACCGGATGGGAAGAGAGTTTCTTACCATTTACGATGGCATGAGAGGCACCAATGCCAAAGGTTCCGTTCTTAGCTGCGTAGAGCGTATAGGTAATGGTTACCGACGATGAAGAGGAAGTATGGCCATTGATCATCTGATAACTGGACTGCGATGAGGTGTACGGACCTGCGATTACCTCAAGTCCTTCTCCTACTCCGCCCATGCGGAATTCCTCTACATCACGTGTATTGATGGTATAGGCCACACGGAAGTTTTCTCCCGCCGCCACGTGTGTTGGTGCCGACACACTGATATGTTGGGCTTTCAGCTGCAAACTGAAGCCCAGAAGCATTGCCCATATAATAATAAACCAACCTATATGTTTCATGTTCTAAATATATTATGCTCGTTGTATTATTTACTTTTTACCAGTTTTTCTCATATTGCTTGCGGCGAGGCTGACTCATCGCTTTCTGCATCTTGCGCTTCGTATCCTTCTCCTGCTGGATGGCAGCGTTCAAGAGTTGTTCAGCATTATCTTTGCTCATCTTGTCCTGATTGTTCTGATTCTGCTGATTGTTCTTGTTCTGGTTGTTCTTATTTTTGTCGTTCTTGTTCTTGTCTTTATTCTGATCTTTGTTCTGATCCTTATTCTGCTTGTCCTTGTTCTTGTCCTTGTTTTTATTCTTGTTGTTCTTGTTCTTATCGTTCTGCTTGTTCTGCTTCTGGTTTTTAAGCAGTTTCTTGCAGAGGGCAAGATTATATCGGGTTGCATTGTCCTGCGGATTGCAGCGCAGGGCGTTCTCATAGCATCCTATGGCCTGCGCATATTGCTGATGCTGCTGCATGACCACACCCATGTTGTGGTAACTTCTGGCGCGTCGCATCTTGTTCGTTTCCAGTTTCGAAGCATTCTCAAACTGTATCATCGCCATCGAATCCTTCTGCTGCATCATCAGGGCGCAACCCAGATTATAGACAGCCTGCGCATTCTTCTGGTTCTTGGAGATAGCCTTGCGATATTGCGTTTCGGCTGCAGCCCACTTCTGTTTATGATAGGCGCGGTTTCCCTGGCGGATGAAGTTGCGGTCGTTCTGCGCTCCCACCTTCGCCAAGCCCAGCACCATCAGGGCAAAAACCAATATATATCTTAAATATCTCATTCTTACTATTTAATAATGTATAAACGTTTATCAGAAAGGCTTCCTCATGTCTTTCTTAAAAAACTTGATGTTTCTGAGCAGAGGATTCTTTACCTCAAGCAGACAGATTTCGATGATAAGCAACAGGATGACAAGAATACCTACAGCCTGGAACTGTTCATCATAGGCGCTGTAAACCACACTCGTTACATCACCTTTCTGCAATTTGGCAATATCATCGTTCAATGCTCTTTCCGCATCGCTGGTATTATCTACATGAATGTACTGACCCTTGCCTGCCTGGGCAAGTTCCTTGCACATCTGCTCATTCAGGGCGGTCATTACAGTGTTGCCCGCATTGTCCTTCAGATAAGAGCCGTCGCCCATAGGGATTGGTGCTCCCTTGGTGTTACCTATGCCCAGGATAAAGACATTGATTCCTTTCTTGTTGGCAGCAGCCGCCGCCTCCTGTGCGCCAGGCTCATGGTTTTCGCCATCAGTAATTACGATAATGGCTCTGCCTACATTCTCCTGCTGGGTGAAACTCTTGGAAGCCAAATCGATGGCTTCGCCGATATTGGTTCCCTGGGTCTGGATAAGACCAGGGGTAATGTTCTGGAGAAACATCTTTGCCGAAACATAATCGGTGGTGATTGGCAACTGCACGAACGCATCGCCTGCAAAGACGATGAGTCCAATCTTGTCGTTGTTAAAGTTGTCGACCAGATTTTCGATAAGCATCTTACTCTTGTCCAAACGGGATGGAACCACGTCCTGACAGAGCATGGAATTTGAAATATCGAGGCAGATGATGGTTTCAATGCCATGTCGCTTATCGTGAGAAATCTTGCTGCCCATCTGCGGGCGAGCTACCATCACGATAAGAAGCGCCAAGGCTGCAAGCATCAGCACAAACTTAACTGTAGGGCGATATTTGGAGATGTTGGGCATGAGCTGTTTCAGAAGCTCCGGATCGCCGAGCTTCTTCAGTTTAGCCTTTCTTCTTCTCCATCCTATCAGTCTGATCAGAATCAGTACTGGTATAATCCACAACAGCCAGAGAAATATAGGATCTTCAAATCTTAACATTTTCTATTCTAATTATATCTTCTATTCGATTATCCGATAATCAGTAAAATATCTCCGATAACTGGTAAAATATCTCCGAAAGATAGCAGAATGTCTCCGAAAGATAGCGGAATATCTCCGATAATCAGTAATGGCTCAGTATCCAGATTACGGAATTCTTCTGAACCAGGTGATGCGGAGCAGGATTTCTACCAGCAATACCAGGAGAGCTGCCAAGGCGAATGGCTGATAAGCTTCATAGCGCTTAGCGAAATGCTTGACATTAAACTTGGTTTTCTCCAGTTTGTCAATGTCCTTGTAAATCTTCTTCAGCTCATTATTGTTCGTAGCGCGATAGAAATTACCATCGGTTGTCTGCGCAATGTCGCTCAGCGTCTTCGTATCTATCTCTACCGGAATATTGACGTACTGTACTCCTCCTGCCACAGGCATTGGATAAGGAGCCACCTTGTTGGTTCCTACACCGATGGTGTAAACGCGTATTCCGTAGCTTTTGGCAATCTCTGCTGCGGTCATTGGCGAGATTTCACCCATGTTGTTACTGCCGTCGGTAAGAAGAATCACAACCTTCGATTTTGACTTAGAATCTTTCAGGCGGCTCACGGCATTGGTGAGTCCCATTCCCACTGCAGTTCCATCGTCAATCAGTCCCCGGGCAGCAATATCCGTACGGGTTGCCTGCAAGAGGCGCAACAGACTGGCATGATCGGTTGTCATCGGGCACTGGGTGAAGGCTTCACCGGCAAAGATAGTCAGACCGATGTTGTCGTTCGGTCTTCCCGAGATGAATTCTGTTGCCACATCCTTAGCCGCTTCCATACGGTTCGGTCTCAAATCTTCGGCAAGCATAGAGGTGGAAACGTCCATTGCCAACATAATGTCAATGCCTTCTACCGTCTTGTTGTCCCAAGCTGTATGCGTCTGCGGACGAGCCATCGCACAGACGATGAGCACGAAACAGATGCATCTCAGCACCATTGGCAGATGGATGAGACGCACACGCAGGCTCTTCGGAGCATATTGATACTTTTTCGTGTCGCTCATGCGCATGGTTGGCGCATTCTTCTTCCTGTAGAGGAAATACCATAATATATAAGGTATCAGCAACAGGAGCAACAGAAAATAGCCTTTACTTGCAAATTCCATTTCTTTATTTTTCTATTTATAGCCAGGCTAAGAGTTTTCGGGGAAACCGCTTTGCCCGGCGAAACGTTTCATAAGAACACCCTGCCTTACATCAGCAGCATGGCTGACTGATAAATGATGTAACCCAACAGAGCCAGACCTACGATGACTCCTATCCAGAGGAGCGACTTGATGAGACGGCGCTGAGATTGCGTCTTCTGCTCTTCATTGGTCAGTTGTGGAACCACCTTTTCTTCAGTAGGTTTCTCATCTGTCTTGGTCTGGTCGATGAAGTTGATGGCATTCACCAGGTTTGCATCGTTTTCATTCACCAGGGTTTCATATTTGGCAAACTTCACGAGATCGGCAGTCTGGAAGAGTTCCTTCAGTTCATCAATCATCTTCTGGTCGCCTGCTTCGCGCAAACGTTCGATGATTTCGGCACTGGTCATCTCCATGGCATTGAATCCGAAACGGCTCACGATATATTCTCTCAGCGTATTGGTAAGCTGAGTGTAGTAAGCCTTCTGTGTTTCCTGATTCTCAACGTGTTGCTGCTTGATTACGTTGATTTGATTCAGCGCCTTTTCATGAGCCGGAACACGTTTTACGATGCGGATATGGGTGATAATCGGCTTGTTATTCTTTAATCTGTTGCGCAGATAAAGCCATACGCCACAGAGGATTAACAGCAATAGGCTCAACCAGAACAGCGCACTCCATTCGCTCCAGGAGAAAGGATTGTCCTGAACATCCTTAGGCGGATAGAACTGGTTGGGATGAACCGTATCTACGGGCACGGTGAGCACCTTCAGCGCAAGCTGGTTGCCATGAAAGTTCTTGCCGTTTACCTTCACATTGAGCGCAGGAATCGCATACACCTTTTCATCAAACGAAGTCAGCGTATAGTCGCGACTCACCACCATGCGGTCGTCGCCTATGTGCGAAGTGTCGCCTTTACTCTGCTCAACTACTTCCACTCCCGGCGTAATTTGCTGCTGCGGCTTGAAAGATGGCAATTCCACCTTATCGCCCTGCTTTACCGAAGCCTTCAGATGCAGCACGGTCTGCTGTCCTATCAGTATCTGGAGCGAGTCGATGCGTTGCTCTACCTGCTGGGCTTGAGCTAAGCCTGAGCACCCCAGGAGAGCGAGCGACAATATGATATTCTTTACTTTAAACATAGTTTCTTTACTTTGAGCTTTCGGTTTATCAGCCCCTCTGCTTGAAAAGCATCAGGAGCGCCTTCGAGAAGTCCTCGTTAGTGGCAATCGAAGTCCAGTCGACCTTGCTTTTGGCAAAGTCGGTTTTCAGATTCTCCTGCTGCATCAGCCATTGCTGGGTATGAGCCATTCGCAGTTTCTTCGAACTTGTATCAATATACATTTCGTGTCCGGTTTCTGCGTCCATCACCTTGAGCAGTCCTACATCAGGCAGCACCTTGGCACGCGGGTCGTAAACCTGGATGGCTACTACATCATGTTTCTGGTTGGCAATCTGCAGCTGATGCTGGAAATCCTTATGATCGTAGAAGTCGCTGATTACGAAAGCTGTGCAGTGGCGTTTCATCACGCGGGTGAAATATTCCAGGGCGCAACCGATGTCGGTACGCTGGCTTTGCGGCTGGAAGTTGAGCATTTCTCTGATGATATAGAGAATATGCTTTCTTCCTTTCTTAGGCGGAATGTACTTCTCGATACGGTCAGAGAAGAAGATGACACCTATCTTGTCATTGTTCTGAATGGCACTAAAGGCGAGTGTGGCAGCAATCTCAGTAGCCAGATCGCGCTTCATCTGCTTCATCGTACCGAAATCGAGCGACCCGCTGACGTCTACGAGCAGCATCACCGTCAGTTCCCTTTCCTCTTCAAACACCTTGACGTAAGGTTTATGAAAGCGGGCGGTCACGTTCCAGTCGATGTCTCTCACATCATCGCCATACTGATATTCGCGCACCTCGGCAAAGGCCATTCCCCTACCCTTGAAGGCAGAATGATACTGACCAGCGAAGATGTTCTGACTCAGTCCGCGAGTCTTGATTTCTATCTTCCGAACCTTTTTTAAGATATCTTGTGTATCCAACTTATTACTTTGAACTTTGAATTTTGAACATTGAACTTTATGATTAGTGAAGCAAGCGAATTCTTCACTCTTCGTTCTTCACTCTTCACTTAATCAAGGCACTTCCACCTTATTAATGATGCGGCTTACGATTTCCTCGCTTGTCACATTGCTTGCCTCAGCCTCGTAAGAAAGGCCAATACGGTGGCGCATTACGTCATGAGCTACAGCTCTTACATCCTCTGGAATCACATAGCCGCGATGTTTGATAAACGCATAGGCTCTGGCTGCCTTGGCAAGAGAGATGCTGGCACGAGGACTGCCGCCGAAGGTAATCATGTCTTTCAACTCGCCCAGTCCGTAGCGCTCAGGATAACGTGAAGCAAAGACGATATCGGCAATATACTGCTCAATCTTCTCATCGAGATAAACCTCGTTTACAATCTTGCGAGCCTTCAGAATCTCCTCGGCAGATGTTACAGGAGTAACCTCAGGAAGTCCGCCCTGAATATTCTCACGGATGATGAGCTTCTCTTCTTCCAGTGTAGGATAATCGATGATTACCTTCAGCAGGAAACGGTCTACCTGTGCTTCAGGCAACTGATAGGTTCCTTCCTGCTCGATAGGGTTCTGTGTAGCCATTACCAGGAACGGACTAGGCAGTTTGAAGGTTTCATCGCCAATGGTGACCTGGTGTTCCTGCATGGCTTCAAGCAGCGCACTCTGCACCTTGGCTGGGGCACGGTTAATCTCATCTGCCAAAACGAAATTGGCGAAGACAGGACCGCGCTTTACATGGAAAGCCTCATCTTTCTGTGAATAAATCTGAGTACCCACCACATCGGCAGGCAACAGGTCAGGAGTAAACTGAATGCGGCTATAGTCGGAGCTGATAAGCTGTGACAATGTCTTGATTGCAAGTGTCTTCGCCAGTCCAGGTACACCCTCAAGCAGGATATGACCATCAGAGAGAAGACCGATAAGAAGGCAATCTACGAGGTGTTTCTGACCTACGATAACCTTATTCATGCCCATTACCAGATTGGTAACAAACTGACTTTGTTGTTCTATCCGGATATTCAATTCGCGGATATCAATAGCTTCTGCCATAATTCTATATTTTTACGTTTAATTTCTTAATTCAAACAATATATTTCCAAAACTAAACGCAAAAGTACTCAAATTAAGCCACAAAAGCGAAAAAACCTATCTAAATAATATTAAAAATGTTTCATAAAAGCTATTTTTAGGTTCTTTTAAAGAATAGCTTTTATGAAACAAACGAGATTTCAAATATTTTATCTGTTTTTATGCTTCATGTACCAAGGATGAACCAAGAAATTGTACACCAGCAACGATACGATTGTAAAAAGAAGCGCATAGTGTAACATCCCTGATTCAATCATATTATATACAGGATGATCTACGTCAAAATGCGCTCTCGCCGGAAGATTATGGAACAGGAATCCGAGACCGAGTCCCAAGCTCAATCCCAATTCCCAAGCCAGGAAGAACGAGTTCACGCTCGTGCCGCGCTGGCAATGTTTGGCAAGCTTGATATAGAAGAGCAGAAAACGGCTTCCGATGATTCCCAAGCTGAAACCCAGCAAGGTTGGAACCACGATTTCGACAGCAAACTCCTGAGTTCCGAACGAAATCAGTTCAGCAGAAGCCAACAATATCAGACCTACGATTATCTGACTCTTCAGATCTGCATCAGCAAAGACAAACTTTTCTGCCAGAAACGCCAAGACCAATCCTCCGAAAATCATCAGAAAGTTACCAGTAGAATGAGGCACAGAAAAGTATAATCCCGCAGAAAAAGTAATCAGGATGATATTGACAAAAAGCGGAGTTCCCTGTGGCAGATAGAAGCGGTCGAGGCTGAAAGTCTTGATTCCTTCGGCAGGCGCCTTGAAAGGAAACTTGGCACGAGAAACCAGCACGAAGGCTCCCAAAGCCAGCAACGAAGCCGTAGGGAAAACATAGATCATGCCGAAATAGTTGTAAACAAAACATGCCACCAAGGGTCCTACGGCTATCGAAAAGCGGGCAAACCAGGAGGTAATATAATTAGCCTCGGTGCGCTGGAACGACTCGCAGGAATCAATAACCAGCGTACTGGCAAGCGACATCTGAGCCAGCCCCAGAAATGCTCCTAACAGGAAACGGACCGCCAGGAGAATCTCAAAAGAAAACCTGATGTTCCAGAACGTATCCAGATAGTAAAGAACCGAAAGGCAAACAACTACACCTAAAATGGAAAGTTGGCAGACCATATTCCTGCGGTAGCGCTGCACCAGATAAGAGCAGAAGCCGCCAAACAGAAACAATCCCAAGCCGTATGCAAGAAGCACACACCCTATCTGCCACATCTGAAACTTCTCCAGAAGCAGGAAATAAGGAATGGCAATAATGAGCATGTACACACTCGACATCAGCAAGAGATTGGCAAAGCATAACCGCCAGAAGTCCTTGTGCCACAGCTTGATATGTACTGGTGTATTTTGTGTATCCATTATTCTAAACTCTTTTATGAATCTATCGTATTTATACTCTCTTACACTTCACTAAAAAGAGAGTTAATGTTAGTAACTCTCTTCAGCGCTAGGATAATCTACGGTCTTCACCGCATCAATATAAGCCTTCACACCCTTGGTCATTTCCTCGCCTACCTGAGCAAAGTGGCGCAGGAACTTAGGCTTGAAACTCTGTGTCATTCCGAGTGCATCAGCATAAACCAGGACCTGTCCGTCGCAGCCGTTACCAGCACCTATTCCAATCGTTACAGCCTTCACCTTCTTGCTTACTTCAGCAGCGAGCTTAGCAGGAACCTTCTCCAGCACGATGGCAAAGCAGCCTGCTTCGTCCAGCGCAATGGCGTCGCTGATAAGTTTCTGTGCCTCAGCCTCTTCCTTGGCACGAATGCCATAACCGCCAAACTTATTAACGCTCTGCGGGGTAAGTCCGAGATGGCCATGAACCGGGATTCCGGCATTAACCAGCGCCTTAACAGTTTCGCAGATTTCTACGCCGCCTTCCAGTTTCAGAGCGTCTACACCCGTTTCCTTCATCATGCGGCAAGCATTGCGCAGCGCCTCTTCCTTGCTGATCTGATAGCTGCCGAAAGGCATGTCGCAAACCACGAAAGCATGCTGGCAGGCACGTGCCACGCTGCGGGCGTGATAAATCATCTGGTCTACGGTAATCGGCAATGTGTCTGCATTTCCTGCCATCACATTGCTGGCCGAATCACCTATTAATATAGAGTCAATTCCTGCAGCATCTATAATTCCGGCTGTTGTAAAGTCGTATGCTGTCAGCATGGTTACTTTCTCGCCAGCCTTCTTCATTTCTGCGAAGGTCTTGGTGGTAATTTTCTTCTTGTCAGTAGATAAATATCCCATTTTTTATTTTGATTTATTTATTGTTCTGCGTTGAATCTATTTCGCATTCTCCACGATGCGCTGCAAGTCAGCAAAGCTGAAACCTCTGTAATCATCTATCACATAGTCGGATAGCGGCTGGATGGCTTCTCTGCTGTTCGTTGTGGCAAGACCTAGGGTGAAGGCTCCTGAGGCTCTCACCGCCTTCAGTCCGTTAAAGCTGTCTTCCAGTCCTACACAGTCCTCCGGTTCCACACCGAAATAGGCTGCACCTTTCAGATAGCAGTCTGGATGAGGCTTGCTCTCGGCGAAATCCTCGCTGGTCAGCACGCGGTCGAAATAAGCCTTGAATTCCGGGTGACGTTCATAAACATTCAGCATCTTCTGAATGTTGCTGCTCGTTACCACAGCGCATTTTACGCCATGCTGCTTCAAGTCGCTGATGAAGTCTTCAAACCCCGCAATATATTCATACTGCATAGTCTTTTCAAACTCATCCAGTCGGGCTGTAATCTTAGCCTGTTCCTCCTTTGCGCCTGTAAAACCTTCGATGTGGGCGAAGACGGCTTCATCAGTGAAATACTTGTCGTAAATCTGAACCAGAGTCTGTCCTTTGATGCGATATTCGAAATCGGGCATTTCCGGATGATACTCCCTGCCTATCATTCCCCAGAAGATGGAGTACTGTGATTCTGTGTCGAAAACCACGCCATCCAGATCGAAGAGTGCTGCTTTTATCATATTTCCTTGTCTGTTTTTATCTATTTTTGCTTAAATTATATTGAAAACGGGTGCAAAGTTACGCAAAAAACTTAATATACGAGCATAATCTGACAGATTTTGATGTTTTTATTACGTGTTTTCCGATTTTTTACACTACCTTTGCAGAAAAATCAGTAGAAATAAAGAAGAATACATATAATTATATGATAGAAATAATAGAGAAATACTTCCCGAACCTCACGGAAGAGCAGAAAAAGCAGTTCGAGGCACTCGATGCATTATACCGCGACTGGAACAGCAAAATCAATGTCATCAGCCGCAAGGACATCGATAATCTGTACGAGCACCACGTGCTCCATTCTCTGGCAATAGCCAAGGCCATCCATTTCCGTCCGGGCACGGAGATTCTCGATTTCGGCTGCGGCGGAGGTTTCCCGGGCATTCCGCTCGCTATCCTCTTCCCCGAATGCAAGTTCAAGCTGATAGATGGAACGGGGAAGAAAATCAGAGTCTGCAACGAGGTGGCTACGGCCATCAATCTGCAGAATCTCAAAGCTGAACACCTGCGCGGAGAGGACGAAAAAGGCAAGTACGACTTCGTGGTAAGCCGTGCGGTAATGCAGCTTCCTGACCTGATGAAGATTATCAAGAAAAACTTTAAGCAGAAGGGGCAAAACGCTCTACCTAACGGACTTCTGTGTCTGAAAGGCGGTAATCTGAAAGAAGAACTGAAGCAATACTTCAAGATTTCAGAAATCACTCCGCTCAGCACTTTCTTCGATGAAGAATGGTTCAGTCAGGACAAGCAACTGGTTTACGTTCCGGCGTAGTAGAAGTGAAGAGTGAAAAGTAATCATAAAGTTCAAAGTAAGAAATGTTACATATAGAAAGATTTCAAGTAAACATGTTGCAGGAAAACTGCTACGTGGTGAGCGATGAGACCAAGGAATGCGTCATCATCGATTGCGGCGCCTTCTATCCGGAAGAGCGCACGGCTATTACACAATATATTAAGGAGAACGAGCTCAAGCCCGTTCACCTGCTCGTAACCCATGGACATCTTGACCATAACTTCGGCAACAACACCATCTATCAGGAGTTCGGACTGAAACCTGAAGTATCGGCAGCTGATGAAAACCTGATGAAGGGACTCGCCAAGCAGGCAGAAACCTTCTATCAGATGCAACTCGATTACCAGTTTCCGCCTATCGGCAGATTCTTCGAAGATGAAGAGGTCATCAAGTTCGGCAACCACGAGTTCCAGGTCATCGCCACTCCGGGCCACAGCAGCGGTTCCGTCACCTTCTATTGCGAGGCAGAGCACGTAGCCTTCACCGGCGACACCCTCTTCCACAACTCTATAGGCAGAACCGATTTCCCTGGAGGCAGTATGTTCCGCATCATCAACAGTCTGCGCCATCTCGGTCAGTTGCCTGACGAAACCCAGGTTCTCCCGGGTCATGGCGAATACACCAGCATAGGCGAAGAGCTCGCTCACAATCCATATATGGACCGTTAAAACAGCATTTTTAAAAAGTCAGGAGATTTATCAGCGATGATCAAGAAATCGAACACAGAGAAGATCATTCTCGGCATTGACCCCGGAACCAACGTGATGGGCTATGGCGTAATCCGCATCATCGGCAACAAGGCAGAACTGGTGGTGATGGGCGTCATCGACATGCGCAAAGAGAGCGATCCCTATCTCCGGCTGGGCAAGATCTTCGACCGCGTAACCGGCATTATTGACAGCTATCTGCCCGACGAGATGGCCATAGAAGCTCCCTTCTTCGGCAAGAACGTGCAGTCGATGCTCAAGCTGGGCAGGGCGCAGGGAGTAGCCATCGCAGCCGCCATTCATCACAGCGTTCCTATCCACGAATATGCGCCGCTCAAAATCAAGATGGCCATTACCGGACAGGGACAGGCTTCAAAAGAACAGGTGGCGGGAATGCTGCAGCGACTGCTCCATATTCAGCAAGACGAAATGCCGAAGTTCATGGATGCTACCGATGCGCTGGGGGCAGCCTACTGCCACTTTCTGCAGATGAACCGCCCGGAGACCGATGCCAAGCACTACAGCAGCTGGAAAGACTTTGCAACAAAGAATCAGAGTAGAATAAAAAATAAGAGAGATGCAAAAGATTATTAGCATTAAAAACGGTGTTACCCGTATGCCTGAATGGCGTATGGCAGAACCCGTAAACTTCGAGGCGTGCGATGGTGAGCACATCGCTATCGTAGGTTCGAACGGTGGAGGAAAATCAATGTTTGTCGACATCATCGTAGGTCGCCACCCACTCCTGATGCACGATCCTGATTACGATTTCTCACCTAGCCGGAAGACTATGGTGAGCGACAACATCAAGTATATTACCTTCCGCGACACCTACGGAGGCGATAACGACCGCACTTATTTCCTGCAGCAGCGCTGGAACCAGCTGGAGATAGACGAAAACACGCCTATCGTAAAGGATAAGCTGGAAGAAGCCTACCAGATGGCAGGCGAAGACACACCGGAGCGCAGAGCCCTGCAGCAGCACATCTACGAGCTCTTCCACATGCAGCACCTGATGGACAAATACACCATCCTGCTCTCAAGTGGCGAACTCCGCAAGTTCAAGCTTGCCTCTACCCTCTTCTCTGAGCCTCGCGTGCTCATCATGGACAATCCGTTTATCGGACTCGATGCTGAAACCCGCGACCAGCTCAAGGAACTGCTCAAGACCCTCTCTTCTGAGCGAGCCCTGCAGATTATCCTCGTACTGAGCAAGAACGATGATATTCCCGACTTCATCACCCACGTGGTAGAAGTGAAAGATATGAAGGTTCTGCCTAAGGTAACCCTCGCCGAATATCTTGCCGGCAGAGAATCCGTGCCTGCCCATGTGCTGAGCCCGGAGATGGAACAGGCCATCGTAGACCAGCCTTACAGCGACCGCGAATATCACACCCAGGAAGTGGTGAAGATGAACAAGGTGCGCATACAGTATGGCGAGCGAATCATCCTCAATGACCTCGACTGGACCGTGATGAACGGTGAGCGATGGGCTTTGAGCGGACAGAACGGAGCCGGAAAGAGTACGCTTCTCAGTCTGGTTTGTGCCGACAATCCGCAGAGCTACGCCTGCGACATTACCCTCTTCGACAATCCTCGAGGCAGCGGCGAAAGCATCTGGGACATCAAGAAACACATCGGCTACGTATCGCCTGAGCTTCACCGCTCTTACCAGCGCGACCTGCCAGCCATCCGCATCGTAGCAAGCGGCCTGATGGATTCCGTAGGTCTCTATGTAAAGCCGAAGGAAGAAGATATGGACAAGTGCCGCTTCTGGATGAAAGTCTTCGGACTGGAAGGTCTTGAAGACCGTGGTTTCCTGAAGCTCTCCAGCGGCGAACAGCGCCTCGTTCTCCTGGCACGTGCCTTTGTCAAGGACCCGGAACTGCTGATTCTCGATGAGCCGCTCCACGGACTCGACAACCGCAACCGCCGTCTTGTAAAAGACGTCATCGAAGCCTTCTGCCGCCGCCAGAACAAAACCATGATCATGGTAACGCATTATAAGGAAGAATTGCCAGCGTGCATCGACCACAGCATCTTCCTCTTGCGCCACACCAACGATTAAAAAAAATTGATAATTAATAATTTCAGAAAGATGAGATACATAATATTATTATTTGCGCTCAGCCTCAGCATAGCTAAGGCAAGCGCCCAGGATGTATTAAACGAGGTGCTCCGCACTTCTGATGCAATCCTCAACGACACTACGAAGAGCATGGACGAGCGCCGTACAGCCCTCTTTAAGTTTGATGCAATGACCTACATGCGCAGCAAGATTCTGCCACCGTATGTTATGCTCGACAAGAATCTGAGCAAGGACACCTTGAACATAAAGGTTCGCTATCTCAACGAGCAGGCCTACGCCATGAGCGTATATATTACGCTCTACCTGAAGCGATTGAAGGAGGCTTCTAAAAAGAATAAGCCGCTCGTAACCCAGTTTTTCAAGCAGGCAACCATCGACCACAAGGCATTTAAGGATGAAGATACAGAGTTTACCCTGGCTTATTACAACACCCCGGATGTTCCTACTCCTTTCTGCCTCGACTGCGATTGGGTTTCAACCTTGGCATTTATCCGCAGCATCGACTGGTCAAAGCTTTAAGAACGTTTTCAGTCAGAAAATATATAAAAACAGATTAGCAGCATCCCTTATGCAGGGATGCTGTTTGTCTATAGGATGGTTATCCAGATACTTTCGTCTCGGTCGCGCGCCGCTGTCATGGCGTTGATAAGCCGCTGCAGCCAGATACGGGAGTTCACTACCATGCCCTCGAACTTGTTCTCCCCAACAAGGATGCAGCCTTGCGTATCGTCAGGATAATTGCCTGCATGGATGCGGATGCCCTCGAAATTCGGCACACCCACCAGCAATGGCAGCCAACGCTTGAATCTTGGCGAATACGATATAACCACTGGATAAGTGCCCTCAGGAATGGCAGTATGGTCAGGTATCTTACGCGCCTTCACGCCGCTCTTGCGGCTATAGCGTGCATCCACTTCCTCTGGCTTTAGCTTGATACCCAACAGATTGCGCCATGTAGGCTCCATGGTATCGCAGAGATATGTATCTTTGGACAGCAGCTGGCTGTCAAAGGTATGAATCAATTTGCACTTGTCGTCTTTCTTCTTGCCCGGCAGCGAGTTACGACTTACGCTTGCATCGATCAGCAGATAGAGTCTGCCGATGGTATAAGTTCCTTTTTTAGCTATACGCTTTAATACTATTTCCATTTTGTTTGAATGTTAAGTGTTAAACTATTTTGCGTTAAAACATCTCAGGTCGAGTCCGTCAGAACGAAATAATAGCTTCTTAAAACTGAATAACTGAATACTGAACACCTTTCCGCCTTGCTTTCCGTCAGCTCCGTCGGCATTTACTCCCTTCGGAGGGATTTTCTCGATATAATGGCGGTTCACCCAGTTTCTCAGCATCGTCGCCGTACCCTTCTTGCCGAAGTCGTTATGCAGACGTACCATTTCAGCCTGCGTGTAGGTGAAGGTATCAGGCAATTGCTGCAGCAGGTTGGTAGGCCCTCGCTTGCTCGATTTCTCTCCTACCTCATTAGCCTTGGCTATGCTTGCACCAAAGAAAATCATCTTGCACCACAGGTCGTAGCTCTCGCTCCATCTGATGAACTCTTCTATTTCGGGTTCCCATTTGCAGCCGTTTGCCACGTATAGCACGCAAGCCTTGAGGAAGGCAATAACGTTGCCACGGAAGGAGAGATTCTCGAACACCCTGTTTTGCGACATGCGAGAAAAGTCGGCGTTCTCATCCTTCAACTTTTCTGCCAGGGCGAAAGCCTCAGCACAGTCTACCCTACCCGACGCCTTGCACAGATTCTCTATGTACGGTCTGAGCGCCTCTCTGAAGGCATCGTCGTATTCGCCGTATACTGGCATTTCGGCACCGATTTCCCGCTCCGGGATGGTACAGAAGTTGATGCGGCTGATAGGTCCGTCGGTGAGTACCTTTGAGAAATATCGCTGCCCCAGCTGGACGGTGGTCGATGCATTCCAGTTGAACCGGATGGTGATGCGCTCGGTGATACTCGATGTGCCCACGCGGGTCTGGCCGTATGAGTTGCCTGGATCAAAGGCAAGGCACATAATCTTGAACTGCTGGTTGCCCTGTCCCTTGAGGGCGTCGAACTGGTCTATCTCGTTGAGCGTTGTATAGAGGAAATGTTCCTGAGCCTCAGCCGTGCGCATAACGAATGCCGGGTTGGTCATATCGGCATCTATCTCCTGGATGATGAGGTTTTCCGGACGCTTGCGCTTATCCTTGTTGGCACCCTTACGTGTCACCTCCTCTTTCCATTCCTTCTCCCGTTGCAGGTTCTCACGGTCGCGCTGCCTGATGTCCTCCATAATCATGTTGATGGGCATCTGCACACAGTTCTTGCCTGCGCCCGTACCCGCCAGTAGACAGCACATCAGGGTAGCCTCGTGCTCCACATTGTCGATATACCTGAAGGTGGTCTTACAGAGGTGTGTAGCAAGTGGCGGAAAGATGGCGTGTGCCACGGCTGGCTTGTATACGTCCGGTGTCTTTGATAGCAGCAGCTCCACGAGTTTGGGAAGATGTTCGGGCATCGGAGGCGGAGCTAATTTATCATCTTCCGCATTGGAATCCGTGCCGCCCTCGGAACCCACGGAACTTGCGGATTGGAATACCACGGCATCCTTCTGGGAGGACTTCTCTGCCTGGGCATTGATGCGGATTACGGCTTGCGACATCGGCTTCGAACTGTCACCATATTTCGCATAAAAATCGTGGATGAGCTGTTGGCAGTCACGCTCCTGCGAGAAGGCAGGCATCTTCTGCGCCACAACCGCCTTCAGTTCGTCTTCAGGCATCACTCTCGATGCGCCTGCGCTCATGATAGCCAGGAGCGATGAGTGGCGCGAGCCTGGGGTGTTGATGTCTACGTCCTTCAGACCTGCCGCATTGCGGAAGAGGTCGAAGGCTGCTAGGTTCTTGCCGGTTGCCACTGCCCCAGCATCCTGATGAGCTCCAGCAGGGCTGAGATGAGCAGCATGAGCAGCATTGCTATCACAAGGTTGGGCAGGCTGAATAGCAGAGCCAGCAGAAACTGCGTGATGGCTGTCAGAGCCCGAAAGTCGATGGTCTTGAACATTTTGTTGAGTGTTGAGTTTTGAATGTTGAATGTTGAGTGGTTTTGCCTGGGTGCCTTGCTGGATTCGTCCGTCGATTGTAAGCCCACGGTCCAGGTAGGCTTGTCTGCGCTTCTTCAGCTCTTCCTGTGGCAGCACCTCGTACCAGTGGGGCGAGCGATAGATTTCTGACGCCTTGTCGGTGATGAAGAGCATGCGTTCTGGCGTGATACAGCTCTCGTCGTAGGGCACGCCCAGCGCCTCGCAATAGGCTCGCTGTGTCTCCTCGATAGTCATGCCGACGGGCATGCGGATGTCGATGTGCAGCTTCTTGCGGGCAGAGTACTCCAGGTGCAGCAGGGCGCCCTTCCAGATGGTGTCGCTGCAGTTCAGCTCACGTGCCTTCTCTATCGCCTTGTCCACATATTTCTTATCGTCCACATCGATGGTGGTCTGGAAGAGGAAGCTTTCGGGCACAGCGTTCTTCTGCGAACGCCTGTTGTCTCGGAACTGATAGTAGTGAGCGCAGCGGAAGGGCAGCTGCTTCTTCAGTTCATCGTTACCCCCACGGATGGCAGCTACCAGGTCTGCCATCCAGGGATAAGCGATGGTCTTGTCGTAGACCGAGAGTGGCTGGGAGCTTACGCTCCCCTTATTGCCATTCTTGTACGGATTATATGCTATAATATGTTCCATCGTTCTTGAATGTTGAATGGTGAATTTAATGTTGAATGTTGAGTGTTGAATGTTGAATTTAATGTTGAATGTTGAGTGTTGAATGTTGAATTTAATGTTGAGTGTTGAATGTTGAATTTAATGTTGAATGTTGAATTGCCTAACGGTCGCAAGGGCGCTAGCCTAATTCAACATTCAACACTCAACATTCAACATTATCTTTGAATCCGGCAATCAGTTCCTTGTGCTCTACCTTGAGGTAGCGCAGCATGTCCTGCTTGTCCAGGTCACGGCTGAAGGTATAGTTCACCTGCACCATACGCTTGGTGGTGCGCACCACGGCATGCTTGGTCTTGAAGATTTCCTCGAAAAGCTTCTCGCCCGTACGTTCATAAGGCTTGAAGTCGAACTCATCGCCTCCCTTCTCGCCAGAGCATACCATTCTGCCCGGTATCACCTTAGGCTGTTCGCAGATAACCTCGGTATCGTTCCATGGCGCCTTGCGGAAGGCGATGGTACCGTTTTCTTCACTGATGATGGCTCCGTCCACCTTCTGGGCGTTGAGGAGCTGCTTCTTTGCTGCTTGTTTCATAATCGTAATAACTTGTTTAAAAGATGAATAATGTCAGTTGATTCTCATATCGTTGATATACAGACCGTCGGCAGCATATCGGATGTCCATCGGTTTTTTCAGAGGGTCATACCAGACTCTTTTCATCATGACACACTCATAATGCCAACATCTGTCCTCGTCCTCCATCACAGGCTGGATAAAATCCTTGACCCACTTGTAAAACAACTTACGCTCAGGATCTTTCGAGCAGCCTATCGTCATATCTCTCACCACCTGAGAGTCAACGAATATCATGCTTCTCCAAGCTATTCCACATTTTTGTTTCACCTTGTCAGCATTGCCAAAGAATTCACCGAAAAACAAACGAGGTTTAAAAGCCTTCGGAACCTTTTTTGTTTCCGCTTCCACATATATTTCGACTACTTTTCCCTCCGTGTCGGCTAATACCGGGAACAATTTATCTCTGCCAATATCAGTGATGGCAACCAGGTCCTCGATGCAAAAGAACAATCCTTCTTCGTTGTTCACCACTCTCAATCCGCCATACTGCGGATGATAAAATACATAAGCATTTTCTGCCATATCAATATATCATATTAAAGGGTTGGACTGCGAGTTATTCGCCAGATTTCAGTTTCAGGAACGGTACCGGATTCCTATAAACAAAAAACGCCCGCAACCAGACTTTACTTGTCTGATTACGGGTGCAAAGATAAGGCAAAAACACCTTTGGGAAAAATAGGAAAAATAGGATTAATATTTATCCTATAAAAAAAATCATCTATGGGCAAAGAAATCAGCCACTTTATCATCCATTTCTTGATTTTTTATGTCCTCACAATGATTGAAGACATTGTTGAACGATTTTATCGTAACTTCTTTTCGTATATGGCAATCCTCAGTAAGAAATCTATAAATGGCATTGGCACTGACGATGTGCTGCGGTGCCAAGATCCCCCTTCTTCTCCAATATCTGATAAACGCAAATATGGCGATATTCATTGGTGAAGACTTGCTAGCACTGGTAGACATAGAATTTAGGCCATTTAGGGTGAGAAATTCTATAAATAAAGAGGCTTGCTCGGCGGTCGTCTCTTCATCTTTTAAAGAAGATGCTTCATCAGACACAAAAAGGTATTCTTTTTTTCGGCCGATTCTGATACCATTATCCAATGGTTTTCTATTCCTTTGCTCCAGGTATTCATAATAGCCATCCAGAGTGGCGATATAAGCATCAAGCCTAGGAAGTTCAGCTTCAACCAAATGATTGTCTATTCTGTTAAAGGTCTCCAGGAAGCGACGTACTACGAGCGCATCATGATAATCTCTTTCCTGCATGGCAACATCTACCAGTATGTGTACGTGTATGCTCATATCCATAGGAGGGAACGCCTCAAATTGTAAGTATACTCAATATACTTGCTGTTGCCATCCAATTGAATGACCACGCAAAAAAGGCCGAATCGCCCATACTTCAGTATCAAGCGCAAGAGCTTGATTATAAATCTCCCCATAATTCGAAATTTATAATAGTTAGTAATAAGTTCTTTGTCGCTCGTTCCTTAGTAGAGGACGTTAGAATTTGTTTGCGCTAACAATTTTGCTGGTACAAGCAAATGCCAGGAGAGCTATAAGGGAATACACCCTTAGGGGACAGTTGGTCTCCGATTTCATCATATTTTACTTTCTTTTTTTTAGGTATTTATTTATAGATTAGAATTAGCCTCAAAATGAGTTCGCTAACACATAGTGAGGCGGAAAAACTCACTTATATTTACTTCATAAAAGCCAGCAAATCCTTTCCCTTATGCATAAGGTTGAGAACCACTGCGGCTTGCATTCCGTAAATTTTCTTATATACCACATAGGCATGGAGGTGGGCATTGAAGGGTCTTGGGTTATCAGTTGCGCCATTGCCCTTGCACTTATCTATGATACGACGATGGTGGTCCCAAGGAATAAGAAAAAGCAATTTGAAATCGTCCGCAGCTTGCGGACAATTTGCCTGTAATGGTGCATAGAGCTTATAAAAGTAGCCATTGGTGGCACATGACGCTTTGAGGCGATGGCTGTAGAACCGGTCGCAATTTGCGACCAGTTCTCCTTTATCTTGATGTTCTATATTATCTGCCATATTTCTATCTTTATTTTTGAGATCACAAATTGTGACTTTGAACTTTACCATATTTAACAGCATTCAAAGGTAGTGCTTTTAGCCTTTAAGCCACTATTGCACAACCCCTTTCTTTGAAAAGAACGTAAAATTAATAGTTTTATTGCGGTGATTGTCGTTTTATTAACTCACCAGCTTACACTCTCGTTAACACACACTAATTCTTGTAGAACCATAATAAAAAACTCCCCATAGAGTTTACTTTT